>Ga0209118_1000601_pt1 | contig 18997 bp, 18 predicted proteins | sample BlaSpr_A8_Ref_M1_FD_187988 | JGI IMG/M metagenome (GOLD analysis project Ga0209118, IMG submission 187988) | Forest soil microbial communities from Thunder Bay, Ontario, Canada - Black Spruce, Ontario site 2_A8_Ref_M1 (SPAdes) (version 2) | ecosystem: Environmental > Terrestrial > Soil > Boreal...
AACAATCGCCAACAGATACGAATCGGATTAGGAGAGGAAAACAGAGACCCGCGGGCCGCAGCCGTTAGGCTAAACCCCAGCTGTGGAAATCCAGGCTAGGGCTAGCCCGACATCGAACAAACATGACTGTCAGGTAGCGCACCAGCGCGCGGCCTGACCTATGCAGGTCGTCCGACAGGCTGCTCGCAAAGCGCGGCGCGCCGCTTGCCCCACGAAGTGCTCGCCGTTTTCCGCCCAGTCCTTCAATCGCCGGTAAGGCGAGTTGCGCGATTCGAGCACGTTATCCAACGGGTCAGGGCCTCCGCCGACCGTCGCGCATTGTCGCTTCCGCTGCGTGCGGATGACCATGCGATATTCAATTCAAAGTAGCTGTCGCCGGGTCCAATCGGTAGTTTGGATTGGCGATGGTCAGCTTGTGTTCCGCGACCAAGCTGCGCAATTGCAGCGGGGCAGCGTATCCGACTGGGAAGGCGAAGATACTGTTTTCCAACGCAGGCGCCATACAAGGCAGGATCGAAGCTCCCTCCAGACTTGAAGAACCGAAGGCGACATGAGGGAGTTTGATTTGAGCATCATCGCGCCCCGATGATGAGCCTTAAGCTTAAGGGTTTCCAGCAGCTGCCAGGCGGTCGCGAAAGCGTTTGCCCCGAGCGGTTTTGTACGGGGCGAGCATCGCCGGCATGTAAGGGCCTTGCGCAAAAGGCGAGGCCTGCCTGCGACATCCGGAGCTACCCTTTTTAGCGCTGCTGCCCCATTCATGCGGGTCGAGTCCGGCAACGGCGAAGGCTTGTCGGGCCTTGGCAGAACGCTCGGGGCCGGTATAAAAGGCCGGCCGCGTTGCAATCGTGCGTTCTGCCAGGCGAGAGATGCTCTCAAGGAGCGCTCGCTTGTCCTTCAAACCTGGATCGTAGTTCAGGTGTGCGCACCCCTTTGGCCAGCATCCAGGCGCTCGTCCCTTGAGGTTCCCCTCAAGAACTCGCACACGATGTCGACGGCTTGAATTTTGCTGCAACACCATCGGTATCATCGTGAAACGTAGTGCAAGGGCGCGCTACGCCTATCAGCGCCCCATCAATCAGAAAGGACGGAACGGGTCGGCGCGGGTTCAACTAGAGCGCGACCGCGGAGCTTAGCTCTTGTCCAATATCGCCATGGTAATGCGCGACACGCACACCAGTTTGTCTTGCTCGTTGGTGATTTTGATTTCCCAAAGCTGGGTGGTGCGGCCAATGTGCAGGGGCCTCGCGGTGCCGTATACCCAACCCTCGCGCATTCCGCGCACGTGGTTGGCGTTGATCTCGAGACCGACGCAGTCTTGTTTCTTCGGGTCGATGGAATACCAGGCGCCCATGCTGCCCAGCGTTTCGGCGAGAGTGACTGAAGCACCACCGTGCAACAGGCCGGCAGGCTGGCGGGTTCGGTGATCCACCGGCATGCGAGCGGTGATGTAATCGTCGCCGATTTCAAGCAATTCGATGCCGATGTAATCGGGCATCGTTGTTCCCGCGGGAAACATTGGGCGGTCCTTGGGATTGCCGAACCAGATGGTCATTTAAGGTCCCATTGAAATTGTTAAATGCGACAATGCAAACCACTTGTGAACCAAGGGTCTAGCGCATTGTTCGATTCGAAGCAAGTGTCGGCCTGCTGCCAAAGCGCGCGATGCTGCAGGGCGTTAAGCAAATAAGAGCCTGTCGGCAATCGCCGAAGCATCATTTCCTGGCCCGCTGATCTCGCGCCTCGTTCAAGCAAATCAACGTTTGCTGTCCGGTGGCGCAAAGCGTTTCCCCGCCCGCTTTGACCGAAATGACTTCCAGGTCGCAAAGAGTCAGCGTACGCCCTGGCTTGACCACGTGGCCGGTAGCGATCAATTTGTCTCCGTCGGCGGGTGCGAGGAAGTTCATTTTGTATTCGACCGTCAGCACGGCATCATCGGTGCGAAATAAGGTGAAGGCGGCATAGCCGCCTGCGGAGTCGGCGATGGTCGAGGTAATGCCGGCGTGGAAGTAGCCGTGGTGTTGGCAAAGCTCGCGGCGATAAGGCAATTCGATGGAGACCAGCCCCGGTTCGACACGAAGGAGCTTGGCGCCGATGAACGCCATGACGCCCTGCCGCGCGAAACTCGCGCGAATGCGCGTGGCAAACTCAGGATCAGGCGCTACGAACGTTCGGCTGGGCATCGGTCGGGTTCACTGAGTAAAGGCTTGAATGCCGGTCTGCGCGCGTCCGAGGATCAGCGCGTGCACGTCGTGTGTGCCTTCGTAAGTGTTGACCGCTTCCAGATTCATGACGTGACGGATCACGTGATATTCGTCGGAAATGCCGTTGCCACCGTGCATGTCGCGCGCCATGCGGGCGATGTCCAGCGCCTTGCCGCAGTTGTTGCGCTTGGCGAGCGAAATAGCCTCCGGCGCCGCTTTCCCCTCGTCGAATAGTCGCCCGAGGCGCAAGCTCAATTGCAGTCCGAGCGCGATTTCGGTCTGCATGTTGGCGAGCTTGAGTTGGATCAGCTGATTGGCGGCGAGCGGCCGGCCGAACTGCTTACGATCGAGAGTGTATTGGCGCGCGGCGTGCCAGCAGAATTCCGCCGCACCCATGACACCCCAGGAGATGCCGTAGCGCGCCTTGTTGAGGCAGCCGAATGGGCCCTTGAGTCCCTTCACGTCGGGCAGCAAGTTCTCCTCCGGCACGAACACGTCGTCCATGACGATCTCGCCAGTAACGGAGGCGCGCAGGCTGAACTTGCCTTCGATCTTCGGCGCGCTGAGACCTCTCATCCCTTTTTCGAGAATGAAACCGCGGATATCGTCAGCATCGTCCTTGGCCCATACGACGAACACGTCGGCGATGGGCGCGTTGGTGATCCACATCTTCGCTCCATGCAGCTGATAGCCGCCGGCGACTTTCCTGCCCCGCGTCTCCATGCTGCCGGCATCGGAGCCGTGATTCGGTTCGGTGAGGCCGAAACAGCCAACCCACTCGCCAGTAGCGAGCTTGGGCAGATATTTCTGCCGCTGCGCCTCCGAGCCGTACGCGTAAATCGGATGCATCACCAAGCTCGATTGCACGCTCATCGCAGAACGAAAACCGCCGTCCACCCGCTCGATTTCACGGGTGATCAGACCATAGCTCACATGGTTCACACCGGCGCACCCATAGCCTTCGATGGTGCAGCCGAGAAAGCCGAGTTCACCCATTTCGTTGACGATCTGGCGATCGAATTTCTCGTGTCGATTCGCCTCCAGCACGCGCGGCATCAGGCGGCCCTGGCAGTAGCTTTGGGCGGCGTCGCGAATTTGGCGTTCGTCGCTGGTGAGTTGCTCTTCCAACAGGAGAGGGTCTTCCCAGTGGAAAATGGCTTTTGCGTGAGGGGCGTTCATGAGGGACCTCGGCATGAAGGAGAGGGAAAGGAAACCTTATGCAAAGCAGAGTGTAAACAGCTTCCATCCAAGGTGCGAGTCTAGATTTCGCATCGCAGAACCAGATTCCGAAAATTGACACTTTAGGCTAGCATGTGCAGAATCCGCGGAAGCAGATGTTCTGTCCCCTTTCTGGTGATGACCAATGGCGCGAGCTAAACAAACCGACCATCTCGAAGTGCTCGACGAAACGTCCGCCAAGGCGGCCACCAAGGATCGGCAGTTCATCACTGCGCTATCGCGCGGCCTCGACGTGTTGCGCTGTTTTCGGCCGGGCGACTACATGCTCGGCAACCAGGAAATCGCCAAGCGCACGAAGCTGCCCAAACCAACTATTTCACGCATCACCTACACGCTGACTCGCCTCGGCTACCTGCGTCGCGCGCCCGAGTTGGCGAAATATACACTGGGCACGGGTGTGCTATCGCTCGGCTACTCGCTGCTCGCCAATTACGATATCCGGCGCATTGCCAAGCCGCTCATGCAGGAGCTTGCCGACCGCGCCCAAGCGTCGGTTTCGATGGGCTCGCGCGATCGATTGAACATGGTTTATATCGAACATTGTCTGTCCAGCTCGACCGTGACGCTGCGCTTGGACGTGGGTTCATCCATCCCCATCGATACCACCGCCATGGGGCGCGCTTTTCTTGCCGCGCTGCCGCAGTGGGAGCGCGATTATTTGCTCGATGCCATCAAGGCGCGCAACACGGCGCAGTGGACAAAGACGAAAGCGACGTTGGAACGGGCGTTCCGCGAATATGAAGAACGCGGTTTTTGCTCTTCCATCGGCGAATGGCAGCGCGATGTCAGTGCGGTAGGAGCACCGATGGTGACTCCGGATGGTAGCATCGTCGCTTTCAATTGCGGCGGACCCTCATTTTCCATCAAGCGGGCGGCGTTGGAAACCGAGATCGGACCCAGGCTCGTCGATCTGGTGCGAGAAGTACAGAACCGCTTGCAGCGCGTCGGTTAGGTACAGCACGGCGCGTGTTCGCTTTGCGACGCTATCTTGTCTTGGGCCCGGCGCTCCATTGACTCTTTCCGAGCAGTCTCCAGCGCGGCCCACCTTGCGCCGATAGCGAAATCGGCGCTCGAAAAAGACGCCAAAAAAAGCATCACGTCACCTTTCTGTCCGCAGCGCTTTTGTGCGATCATCGCCGCCACCCAATGGCGACGGCGGCCTGCGACGAATGGTCGCCGCCTGCCCGGCGAACGTTTGCGATGGAAGACGTTACCGACTATCAAGGCCTAGAATGACTGCCCGCTTCAGCTGGGATTTCCCCTATCCTTCCCGGCGCAAACCCGTCCTTGCCCGCAACGCCGTGGCAACCGCGCAGCCGCTCGCCGCGCAAGCCGGCTTGCGCATGCTGCTGAAGGGTGGCAATGCGGTCGATGCAGCGCTTGCTGCGGCGATCACGCTTGTGGTTGTGGAACCGGTGAGCAACGGTCTGGGCTCCGATGCTTTTGCTCTGGTTTGGGATGGCAGCGCGCTGCACGGGCTCAATGCCTCGGGTGCCGCTCCACGTGCTTGGAGCCCGCAGTATTTCGCCGGGCAGCAAGCGATGCCTGTCGTCGGTTGGAACTCGGTCACCGTTCCGGGCGCGGTATCGTCATGGGTGGCTTTGTCCCAGCGCTTCGGCAAGCTGCCGTTCGCCGATCTGTTCGAACCGGCGGTTGAATACGCCAATCGTGGTTTCATCGTTTCACCGACTATCGCGCTGCAATGGCAGCGCCAGGTCAACGATTTGAAGAACGTGCCGGGTTTCGCCGAGGCCTTCATGCCGTGTGGTCGCGCACCCAAGGCGGGGGAGCTGTTTACTCATCCCGCACAGGGTGGCGCATTGGCAATGATCGCGGAAAGCAAAGGCGAGGCATTCTATCTCGGTGCATTGGCCGAGCAGCTGGTTTCCCACAGCAGCGCACACGGCGGGGTCATGGCACTCGCTGATTTAGCGCATCATCGCGCTGATTGGGTCGAACCGATCCATAAAGACTATCGGGGCTATGGTGTGCACGAAATTCCGCCTAACGGGCAAGGCATCGCCGCGCTCATTGCGCTGGGTATTCTCGAGCAGTTCGACGTGGCGGCGTTGCCCGTCGATTCGCCCGATAGCTTGCATTTGCAAATTGAAGCAATGAAGCTGGCCTTTGCCGATGTCTATCGCTACATCGCCGACCCGCTGCACATGTCCATCAGCTGGAAGGAACTGTTGACGCCGGACTACTTGGCGCAGCGCGCGAAGCTGATCGACAGGAAGCGGGCGCAGGATTTCGGCCACAGCAACCCGGTGCGCGGCGGCACGGTTTACATCTCTGCGGCCGACGCGGGCGGCATGATGGTGTCGTTTATCCAATCCAACTACATGGGATTTGGCTCAGGCATCGTGGTGCCCGGCACTGGCATCAGCCTGCAAAACCGCGGCGCCGGATTCTCATTGACGCCGCGGCATCCCAACCAGGTGGGCGGTGGCAAGCGGCCCTTCCATACTATCATCCCGGCTTTTGTCACCTGTGACGGCAAAGCGCTGATGAGCTTTGGCGTGATGGGCGGCGAAATGCAGCCGCAGGGACACACACAGATCATGGTGCGGCTCGCCGACTACGGACAGAATCCTCAGGCGGCGTGCGATGCGCCGCGCTGGAAAATAGCGCGCAATCTTGGTGTGTGCTTCGAAGACGCGGTACCCGCGGCCACAAAGGTGGAACTCGCCGCGCGTGGTCATCCGATTACCGACATCGGCACCGGCTATATGGATTTCGGCGCGGGTCAATTCACCTACTGCCTGGACGATGGTTATCTGGCCGCATCCGACCCGCGCCGCGATGGCCAGGCGGTGGGCTTTTGACTCCGGTACGCAAGCGCCCTCACGCTACCGCTCGGGCTCGCCTCCACCGGCAAATAAGTCTCCAGTTGCACCCGATTGTTCGGCCGCCATCCCTTGGTGAGCTTGCGCTATGCACTCCTCGACACTGTCGCCGTTGTCCAGCAGGCGCGCCATAACTGCACATTGTCATCGCGCGGCACATGACCCGGGTGTGGCCCTGCCAGTCGACACGCACGGCATTGCGTCGTGGAACTATCCACCCTTGCGCAGGCGCATCGGCAGGTCGCGACGATGCTCTGCGGCTCTGCGGCGAGATTCGCCGCGACTACCGGGATCAGGTCCGCTTGAGCGCTGCTTCGCGAATCGTGCTCAGCGTCGTACGCGGGGTAGTCGCTTCCGGATCGATGCGCAGTTCCAACAGCGCGGGCGTACCGCTTGCCCGCGCACGTTCGAAAGCTGCGGGAAAATCCTCGGTCCGCTCTACCAATTCTCCGTACGCTCCATAGGCGCGGGCCAATGCCGCGAAATCGGGATTGGTGAGATCCGTGCCATAGACCCGCCCGGGGTACTGCCTTTCCTGATGCATGCGAATGGTGCCGTACATCCCGTTATTGACGACGATGAATACGACGTCTAAGCGGTATTGCACGGCGGTGGCGAGTTCTTGACCATTCATGAGAAAACAACCGTCCCCGGAGAAACACACCACGGTGCGGCCTGGATGCACGAGCTGCGCTGCGATCGCGGCGGGAACTCCATAGCCCATCGCCCCACTGGTCGGCGCAAGCTGGGTGCGAAAGCCGCGGTATTGATAGAAGCGATGTACCCAGGCCGAATAATTGCCCGCGCCGTTGGCGACGATGGCGTCAGCCGGCAGATGCTCGCGCAGCCAGACCACGACCGTGCCCAAATTCAAAGTTCCGGGTGTCGGGGAGGGCGTAATGTTGGCCAGATAATCAGTGCGCGCCTGTTCGCGCCAGCCTTGCCAAGCGCGCGCATCGACGGCAGACAGCCGCGCCGCCTCGGCCGCGAATTCGGCCATGCCTGAGTTGATCATTAGATGCGCGGCATAGACGCGACCCAATTCTTCGGCACCGGCATGCACGTGCACGAGCGTTTGTTGCGGCACGGGCACGGCGAAAAGCGTGTAGCCGCCGGTGGTCATCTCTCCGAGTCGCGGCCCTACCGCCAACACCAGATCGGCATTGCGCACTCGCTCCGCCAGCTTGGGGTTGATGCCGATGCCCACGTCGCCCACATACAAATCGTGGCGATTGTCGAACAGGTCCTGGCGGCGGAATGCACAAGCCACCGGCAGACGATGGTTTTCGGCAAAACGCTGAATGTCACGGCATGCTGCGGCAGACCAGCCTCCGCCACCGAGAATTACCAGCGGCCGTTGTGCTTTCGCCAGTAATTGCTGCAGTTCGGCTAACGCGCTGCCGGGGTGAGCCTGGACCCGCCGATAAGCGGGCACCGTAACCGCCGCGGCTGAACTGGCGAGCATGTCTTCGGGCAGGGCGAGCACCACGGGACCGGGGCGTCCCGCTACGGCAACATGATAGGCATGGCTCAGCAGTTCAGGGATGCGGTCGGCGCGATCGATTTGCGCGACCCATTTGGCCATGGGACCGAACATGCGCCGGTAATCCATTTCCTGGAACGCCTCGCGTTCGACCACGTCGCTGCCGACCTGACCGATGAACAGAATGAGCGGGGTGGAATCCTGAAAGGCCGTATGAACGCCGATGGAGGCGTTTGTCGCGCCCGGACCCCGAGTGACAAAGCAAATGCCCGGGCGGCCGGTGAGTTTGCCGTACGCTTCGGCCATGTTGGCGGCACCTCCTTCCTGGCGGCAGACCACCAGACGGATCACCCGGCGCAGGTCGAAGAGGGCGTCGAGCACCGCCAGGTAACTCTCTCCCGGGACACAGAAAACTAAATCGCTGCCATGCACGCGCAATTGTTCGACGAGGAGTTGCCCTCCGGTGCGGATGTCGTTAGCCATGGTGATCCAACAAGGCAATGAGAATTGTCGGCGGCCTCAAAAAACGCGAGGCTCGACGCAACAGTGCGTACCGACTAGCGCGGAGTCGTGAACTCCAGTCGATAGCCATATAAATATACCGAATTGAGCCGCCATGGCGAAGTGTCTGCAAAGCCAAGTTTGGCGCGGATGCGACTCACATGCGTATCCACGGTTCGTGTGTTGATATCGCGGGAAAGACCCCAGATGGTCTCCAGCACATGTCCACGCGAAACCAGCTGCCCGATGTGGCGAAATAGGAATACGGCAAGCTCGTATTCCTTTTGCGTAAGGTCGATGGGAAGCCCGTCGTGATAGATGACGTGCGCGTGAGTGTCGATTCGATAGGGCGGCAAGTCGAGGACATCGCTGTCGCCGGAGTCGCGCCGCGCCCGCCGTTCCAGGGCCGCAAGCCGGGCGGTCAACTCCAGCTTGCGCAAGGGTTTGATTAAGTAATCGTCCGCTCCCGCGTCGAGGGCGGCGACGATGTCGCGCTCCTCTTCGCGCGCCGTCACGAACATCACCGGAACCCGCGCTTCGACGTTCTCACGCACCCAGGTGAGTACCTCGAAACCGCTCAGATCGGGGATCTCCCAGTCGAGCAGGAACAGGTCATAGCTTTCGCGAGTGATTTCTTTCAAAAACAGCCGGGAGGAAGCGAAGGCATGGCACACGTGACCCGCTTCGCTGAGCCACTTCTGTACGAGCTGCGCCTGCTCGTCGTGATCTTCAAGTAAGGCGATGCGCAACGGCTTCCTTCCAGTTAGCGATTGTCCACATCGATCATTGCACGCGGTGCCATAACGCGGGCCGCCCAATTATGGAGGGAGAGCCGCAAAACATCCAGCAGCGTGGAAAGGCTTGGCGGCGGAACGGCGCCCAATTCTGCGGGGCTCCGGCCGCAGAGCAACGGGTCTCCGTTGAGCCGTGGCCACGATCGCGGTGAAGCGCCGCTGTGCCGGCTAGGGATGAGTGGCATTCAGGGCAGGTCCCTCCGGCTATCGAGGAGTGAAATGTGATGCGATGGCACGCGGCAACCGGAGCATCCATTGGCAACTTGCTTGCCTTGTGACCTGGCCTACGCCATGCCGATCGACCTAGCTCGGCTGGAATGCACGCCCGCTGCCGATGCTGAGTGGCAACCTCAGGTGGCATTTTCCATGGACATTCCAGAAACCTTCAAGCCGCTCTTGCGTTGCAGCCCGGTGCCCGAGCCGAATGGTCCGCCTGCTGTAGTGGCGAAGGCGTGGACTTGGTCCCCGGCCTGCGCGCCGAGGCTAAGCATTGCAACGCGCACGGCACCGTGCACGGAGGCATTCTGGCGACGTTTGCCGATGTTGCGCTCGGCTATGCCATTGCGTATTCAACGACTCCGCCGGGCGAATTGCTTACGGGCGAATCTCATCTTGATTTTGTAGCGAGCGTAAAAGGCAGGTGATTGGCTCGAGTCCCCTGTCGATATCCGGAAGCGTGGCATTCGTTTATCATTTGCCAACTGCCACATCATCGCTGACCGAAAGCGTATCGTCCGGGCAGGCGCTGTCCTTATGGTGGCAGGCCCTGGATAGTTGCTGGAGCAGCACCCAAATGTACGTACCGTCGCATTTCGAAGAAACGCGGACCGAAGTTCTGCACCAACTGATTCGCGAACACTCGCAAGCCGTGCTGGTGACGCTCGGCTCCGCCGGCTTGACCGCCAACCATATTCCTTTCGAACTCGACCCTGACCCGGCTCCGTTCGGCACCTTACGCGGCCATGTGGCTCGCGCGAATCCGGTGTGGCGCGACTTCTCCAAAGACCTGGAGGCGCTGGTCGTGTTCCAGGGCCCGCAAGCCTACATTAGCCCTTCGTGGTACGAGACCAAGAAACAAACCGGCAAGGTAGTGCCGACCTATAACTACATCGTCGTTCACGCCCGCGGCGCCTTGCGGGCCGTGCAGGATCAGGCATGGCTGCGCGATCTGGTGCAGCGACTCACGGATCGATTTGAAGGGCGGAGGTCGGAGCCTTGGAGAGTGACCGATGCGCCGGGCGAATTCGTCGACAAGCAGCTCGGCGCGATCGTCGGCCTGGAAATGCCGGTGAGCGGACTTATCGGCAAGTGGAAGCTGAGTCAAAACCGGCCGCGAGAGGATCGCGAGGGCGTCGTGAGGGGATTGATTGAGAGCGGCGATGCCGACCAGCTTGCCATAGCCCGCCTGATCGACGAAATAGCGCCGCGCAGTTAGCCCGCAAGGGAACTCCAGTGATTCTTGAAGTGGCAATTCTCTGCGTCCATGCGGGTAGGGCTGCGGAGTTTGAGGCCGCCGCGCGTCCTCGATCATCTCTTCGATGCGCGGCGACATCTCGCACCAACTGCAGCGCGGCGTCGAAACGCAGAGCGAATATCTTCTCTCGGTAAACTGGCAGTCTTTGGAGGAACCTCTGGTGGGCTCCGCGGGTCGCCGCAGTACCAGGAGTGGGGCGAACGATTGCATCATTTTACGATCCGCTGCCCACCGTAAAGCACGATGAATCGGCGCTGCGCAAGCCTGCCTGATAGCCGCTGCTGCCTGCCGCACTCCGCTGAAACCTGAGCTTTAGGCTATGCGCTGGTGAAGCAGTAATAGCTAGCCATGCCGCGCCGATCAGCGCCGCCAGCCAACGGAAATGCATTTCGATTGGTTTGCGACTGAGCCGTGTTGGTGGCCACCTGCAGTGAAGCGGGCTGCGCAATATTCCTCCACTGCTTCCTTCAGCTCGATGTCGCGCTCTGCACGCACGATCTTGACAGAATCAGGTGCTTCGCGGCCACCCTTTGGAAGCGCAGGTCGTGCACGCAGTGCGCGATAACGGTGAACCTGTTCAGTATCTTAACATTGCTGCTACCGCAGTAGGCGGGTGGCGTCTCGAGGGAGAGCAAATATGGCTAACAATTTTTCATTTCGCGCGATGCTTGAGGGTGTGCTGCGTGCCGAGCGGCAGAGTCGCGCCGCGAGGACGGTCGAGCTGTTCGGCTGGCTAATCCTGGTCGAAGGGCCCATCATGCTATTCGCTCCCGGTTTTGTTGCCTCGGTGCTGCATCTGCCCGCACTCACCGAGCAGGGGGCGAATTATTTCCGCCTGGCTGGCGTGCTGGTGGGCGGGCTGGGCATGCTCTACGTAGTGAGCGGGCGCCTGAGTGCCCAAGGTTTCGTCTTTGCTACACTGCTCGATCGGCCGCTAGTGCCGTTTGTGATGGCGGCGCTCTGGTACTTGAACATTATTCCCGGCCCGCTCGCGCTGGCTTTCTCGATTCAGGATTTCGGCAGCTTCCTGTGGACCCTTATCACATGGCGCACCGAGTCGCGTGCTGAGGGGGGCCACGCACGTAGGTAAAGGCAAGTGCGGCCGATCAAATACCGCAAAGTCCGATAGGGGGGGTAGATACCTTGTACATCGGCCACTACGCCGTTGCCTTTGCCGCCAAGCGCGCTGCCCCGAAAACCTCTTTGGGCGTATTGCTGGCTGCGGCCTTGTTCGTCGATCTATTGTGGCCCATTTTTCTTTTGCTCGGCTGGGAGCGAGTGAAAATCGAACCCGGGAATACCGCTTTCACACCGCTTGCTTTTGTGTATTACCCGATCACCCACAGCCTGCTGACCGGCGTCGGCTGGGCGGCAGTCGCCGGTCTGATCTACTACGGCCTTACCCGTTATCGCGCCGGTGCCATCGCCGTCGCGGTGCTGGTGTTGAGTCACTGGCTGCTCGATTTCGTGGTGCATCGGCCCGATTTACCACTCGCTCCGGGTGGCTCGAAGCTGCTCGGCCTGGGCCTTTGGAATTCGATTGCCGGGACGCTGGTGGTAGAGGGTATCCTCTTCGTTTTCGGCGTATGGATCTATTTGGTCACTACGCGGGCAAAGGACAATATCGGCCGCTACGGATTGCTGCTTTTCCTCATCCTCAATCTGCTGATTTATATGAGCGGCCTTGTCGGACCGCCGCCGCCAAACGAGACGGTGCTCGCATGGGTTGCGCTGGGCGTCTGGTTGTTTCCGCTGTGGGCGGGATGGATCGACCGACATCGCGCGGTGGTGCGTGGCGACGTAACGTGGCCGGAAACCGCGCGATCTCGTCGTCGGTAATTCCACTGAAGCAACATTACGAGCTGCGCTGACGTGATTGTCAAAACGCAGCAATGAATCGACTTGAAAGCGAGGAGCTGCGCGAGCCTAGCGATATGAAAGCAGAAGATTGATAGCCCCCGGCCTGATGAGCCTCCGGCGCCCGGCGGCCTCATTGCCGCGTGAGATCGCTTCGCCCGACGCGGGACGCAATGACCACTTCGATCCTGATGTGCGGGGTGACGGGCCTCGTTGGCCGCGCCTTGCTTGAGCAACTGCTTGCCGATGATCATTTCGATCCTGTCCTGGCTCTCGCGCGCCGACCACTAAATGCGGGCGGGCGCTCGGCGCGACTGCACCTGTGCACAGTCGATTTCGCTGATCTCGACGCGCATGCCGAGCTGTTTCGCGTGCAGCAAATCTTCTGGGCATTGGGCAGCACCATCAGACAAGCGGGATCGCAAGAGCGCTTTCGTGCTATCGAATACGGCTACGCGGAAAAGGTGGCGCGCTTGGGCCGCGCCGGCGGCGCACAGCACTTCCTGCTGGTGAGCGCATTGGCTGCGGCGGCCGATTCACGCGTCTTCTACAATCGCGTCAAGGGCGAAGTCGAGGAGATGATCCAGGGGATTGGTTTCCGCAGCGTCACGATCGTGCGCCCTTCGATACTGATCGGCCACCGTCCCGAGTTCGGCCTTGGCGAAGCGATCGCGAAGCGCCTGTTGATGGTGGCGCCGCTCAAATATCGTGCCGTCGATGCGCGCGATGTAGCGCGGGCTTGGTCGAGGCGGCGAAGCGCGACGCGCCCGGCGTCAGCGTGATCGAATCGGCGCAAATTCCGCGCATCGCCAGATGAGCGCAGGTTATTCGGGCACACCGCTGATCAAGGAGTTCGGCATCAAGCCGGGCATGGCACTATGCGTCGCCAACGCGCCAAAGCGTTCGAGACCACGGCCGGGTGCCTTGCCTGAAGAGTTCACCTGGGCCGGTCCGCGAGCCGGAATCTGGCCTTCGCCTGCTGTTCGTGACCCGCAAAGCGGAGCTGCAAGCACCGTCCGGGAAATCGGCACAGCGACTCGCGTCCGCCGGAAGGCTCCGGGGTGGCGGCGGAGCAGCTTTCGGATCTTTCCGAAGACATCGACGCACCGGCTTGCGCGCCGGAGGCTGGTAGAGCCCGAGGTGCGTGCCCATTGAGGAACTGTGGTCCGGTCTCGAGTGTGTCATGCCAATACAGAGCTGGGTCAGAGGACCAACAGGAGGAGAGCTATGCATAGTAACGCCCGGCTAATTCAAAATTTCTACGAGGCGTTCCAGCGCCGTGACAGCACCGGCATGGACTGTTGCTACCTTCCCGAGGCGGAGTTTTCCGATCCCGTGTTCACCTCTCTCAAGGGGCCGCAGGTGCCTGCCATGTGGGCCATGCTGACCGAGCGTGCGAAGTCACTGGAGGTTAGTTTCAGCGGCGTCGTCGCCGATGACCACACCGGTCAAGCCCGTTGGGAGGCGCGCTATCCCTTCACGAAAACCGGGCGGCTGGTGCATAACATCATCGAAGCGCGTTTTGCGTTTCGCGACGGCAAGATCATTCGCCATAGCGACAGCTTCGATCTGTGGCGCTGGGCTGGCATGGCGCTGGGTCCGAAAGGCCGGCTGCTGGGCTGGCTTCCGGCAGTACAAAGCGCGATCCGCCGCGAAGCCATGAGCAATCTCGAGCGTTATATGCAGACGCACAAGCAGTATTGAGCTGAGCTGGCGCGCGTCGCCGACCGACGGCCGAGGAGCGCCAAGGCGCTCTGCGTACACTCGGCCGTCGCACGTCACCGCGCCGGCGGGCGTGACATGATCCAACCAGCGCGTAGGCGGTCATAGCCTTGTTCGGACCTCTGATCAGGAGACGTTTCCTTGGACGATTAGGTATAATCGCAACGCGATGAATGACATCCGCCTCATGCAACACAATACCGACGATCTGCGCATCAAGGAGATCAAGGAGCTCGTCCCGCCGTCGCACGTGCTGCGCGAGTATCCAATCCTGGCGCAGGCCTCGGAGACCACCTACGCGGCACGGCGCGACATTCATCGTTTACTGCACGGCGCGGATGATCGGTTGTTGCTGGTGATCGGGCCGTGCTCGATCCACGATCCGAAAGCGGCCGTCGAGTACGCAACCCGACTGCTCAAGCTGAAAGACGAGCTGGCAACGGACCTTGTGATCGTCATGCGGGTTTATTTTGAGAAGCCGCGCACCACCGTCGGATGGAAGGGCTTGATCAATGACCCGCAACTGGACGGGAGCTTCCAGATCAATCAAGGTCTGCGCGTTGCCCGTCGCCTGCTGGTCGACATCAACGAACTCGGCTTGCCGGCGGGCACCGAATTCCTCGATACCATCACACCGCAATATGTCGCAGATCTCATCAGTTGGGGCGCGATCGGCGCGCGCACCACGGAGAGCCAGGTCCATCGCGAGCTGGCCTCCGGACTGTCCTGCCCCGTCGGTTTCAAGAATGGAACCGATGGCAATATTCGCATCGCCGTCGATGCAGTGAAGACGGCGCAGCATCCGCACCATTTTGTTTCCGTCACCAAGGGCGGGCACTCGGCAATCGTCTCCACTTATGGCAACGAAGATTGCCATGTGATTTTGCGTGGTGGTAAACAACCGAACTACGACGCGTCCAGCGTCGATGCGGCAGCTAAGGAACTCGGCAAGGCAGGGCTGGCAGCGCGGCTGATGGTGGATTTCAGCCATGCCAACAGCGAGAAGAACTATCAGAAGCAAAGAGACGTGGCAGAAAACGTGTTCGCGCAAGTCGCCGGCGGCGAGAACCGCATTTTCGGCGTGATGGTGGAAAGTCATTTGAAGCCGGGCCGGCAGGATCTGGTCGCGGGCAAGGAACTCGTCTACGGTCAAAGCATCACCGATGGCTGCCTCGGGTGGGAAGACAGCGACAAGCTGATCCGCCTGTTGGCGAGCGCGGTACGCGAGCGGCGTCTCAAACTCGCGGCGGAATAGCGCCCGCCCTGTGCGGGAGGCCTGAGTCGCGCACGCGTGCACAAGCAAATTATCGAAAGGACTACTCATGTCTGAAGAGGGCATACACGTTCACGGCGCCCATGAACACGCGCTCGAACACCGCGCCCATCAAGGCCCCGGGCTGGCACAGCAAATCGCCATTTTCACGGCGGTGCTCGCGACTGTCGGTGCGGTGGTGAGCTTCCTCGGCGGGAAGACTCAGAATGACGCGCTCTACCTGAAGAACGAGGCGGTACTGAAGCGCTCCGAAGCCTCCGACCAGTGGAACTTCTATCAAGCCAAGAGCCAGAAGGAAAGCCTGGCCAAGCTCGCCGCCGTGCTCGCCACCGATCCGGCCAAGATCGAGTTCTACAACAAAGAGGCCGGCCGCTACGCCAAGGAGAAAGAGGAGATCATGGTGGAGGCGCGGCGCTTCGATAAAGAATACAAGGAAGCCAACGAGCAGGCGGAACACGCGCTTCATCCGCATCACAAGCTGGCCATTTCGATGACCTTTCTGCAGATCTCCATTGCGCTCGCGTCAGTTGCGGCACTTACGAACAAACGCTGGTTGTTATATGGCGCCGGAGTAGGCGCCTTTGTTGGTTGCGCGCTGGGAACACTTGCCTGGCTTATTTGACCGGAGGGCGTCCGCTATTGGCGTTGGCAGCTCTTGTTTGCTGGCTGCCTTGCTTGAGTGCAGCGCGGGGCCCGAAGGACGACTCCAACACGGACGTCGAGTTCGCGAAACCTGCGCAACGTATCGTTTCGCTCGCACCTTTCATCACTGAACTGATCTATGCTGCCGGAGCGGGGCACCGGCTGGTCGGCGCGAGCGCCTACAGCGACTATCCCGCGTCGGCCAAATCCCTGCCGGTTGTGGGCGATGCTGTCGCTCTCCACTTGGAGCAGTTGCTAAGTCTCAAGCCCGACTTGGTGATCACCTGGACCAGCGGCAGCCGCGCCGCCAATACAGCGCGGGTCGAGGCTTTGGGTATTCGCGTGCTCAGTGTGGACGCACGGACCCTCGATGATATTCCGCGCCTGTTGCGAATGATCGGAGCGATAGCCGGAAGCATTGATCAGGCGGAGCAGGCGGCGCGAAACTTCGAAGAGCGACTGCTGGGCCTCCAGAACCAATATGCCGGACGGCGTCCAGTCAGTGTGTTTCTGGAAGTTTGGCACCGGCCGCTGATGACCGTCAACGGCAGCCATTTCGCCTCCCACGCTGTAGAGGCATGCGGAGGGAGAAACATCTTTTCTGCTGCATCGGGCCTGACGCCCGAGGTGGGGATGGAGGAGATTTTTTCGGGCGATCCGGAAGCCATTGTTGGCGGTGGCTCGGCCAGCAGTAATGCGCAGTTCCTGCGCGATTGGCAGGCGACGGGGTTGCGAGCCGTGAGGCAAGGCCACGTGTTCTATGTTCATCCCGACCTCATCCAGCGGCCCACCCCGCGCATTCTCGATGGCGTGGAAAAGATCTGCGCAGATTTGCAGAAAGTGCGCAATGACGCGAGGCAGTGACAGGCTCGGAGCAACCTCGGTCAGGTTGCCGCATGCTACTTGACGTTTTCAGCATGTGTCGCGCAGCTCGCAGCCTGATCTAACGCTACGGCGCAAGTCAAGTTCGTAGCTCGACTACCGCGCCCTTGTATAGCACCGGTCCGGTCGGCGACCCGGTCTGCGAACCGCCTGTCGGTTCCAGAGAAATAGCCATCGCCGGCGCGGCCAGAAATGCCGCTTTGCCGGCATCGAGCTTGATGTGCGTAGTGCCCGAGGCAGCGACCAAGCCTAGTGACTTAGGCGTACTCCCCGAGGGCAGCGCCCACAATTCATAGGATCGGTCGGCGGCGATTGGCGCGTGCGCCAGCACCTTGACGGTAATCGCCTGAGCGCGCGGTTCGACAGACACGATCATTGCCGGTCTCTCCTTCTCATCGGCCAGAACGGCCACCAATTCTCCACCACCTCCCACGCCCTTCAGCCCGGAAGTGAGCACACTGAGATAGACCAGCAGAGCCGCTGCGACCGCGCTACTGGCGAGCCCAAGGCCACGCCAGAACGCCAAGCTATCCCAGAACCCATGCCGTGCGACGACCGGCTGCGCGACTGCAGATGCAGCGGGCGCAAGACCCAGACGGTCGCTGATCAACAGCCAGACGCGGGCCGGGGGTTCCACCGCCTCGACGCTCTGGGCCATCGGCATGAGGCGGTCCTCCCATTCACGCACTACCGTGGCGAGCGTAGAGTCGCTCCTGACCAGCCGTTCGAAGCGCTCCCGAGCGCGGCCATGCAGCGTGCCGAGCACATACTCGGCCGCCAACCTGTCGCGCAATTCGGGATGTTGATAGTTCATATTTTTTTATTCTTCTTCATCGTGACAGGCAATCCTTCAAACTCATCAGACCGCGCCGGATGCGCGTCTTGATGGTACCGAGCGGTTCCGCTAGATGCTCTGCCAGCTCCGAGTGCGTGAGTCCGCGGAAAAAGGCGAGCATGATCGTTTGTCGCTGCGCGCCTTCCAAGCGCCCCATGCATTCGGCGAGCGAGGCGGCGTCTCGACTGGCCAACAGCCTGTCCAGCGGACCGGTAGCTTCGTCTTGGATATTTTCCAGCACGCTTTCGTCCAAGTCCTGAGCCTCGTAATTGGGACGGCGGATGAGGTCCAGACAACGATTGCGCACAATTGTTGCCATCCAGGTCAAAGGAGCGCTCTTCTCCGGCGCATAGTCTCGTGCGTGGTTCCAGATAGCGACAAAGCTCTCCTGTAAGATCTCCTCGGCCATATCCTGCCGTCTCAATATACGCAGAGCGAGGGCAAACAGTTTTCCTTTGGTGGCCTGATAAAGATGAGCAAAGGCCGTCGAGTCGCGTCTGCCCGTTGCGATCAGCAGGTGCCGCAGGTCCTCGACGCTGGTGGGAGAGATGATTTTGAACCCGTTATGCTTGATTTTCGCCGGATAATACCTCGAAATCAGCCGAAATGTCTCACGGTTAACAGACACTGTGTCCGGGCTTCCAAAGGCTGTCGGGAGCACCGGCATCACGGTTGATAATTCGGCAGAGCACGAACAGTAGATCGGATAGGCGATTCAAGTACTGCTCGCTCAGTTCACTCACCGGTTCTTGCTCCATCAGGGCCGTGAGCCGCCGTTCGGCGCGGCGGCAGGTGGCGCGGGCAACATGGCCGAGCGCCGCAGCGCGACAGCCGCCGGGCAGGATGAATTCTTGCAGCGGCGGCAGTGAGCCATTCAATTGGGCGATCAACGCATCGAGCCGGCTCAGATGGGCTGCTTGCAGCATCTCCCTGCCGGGAATGCACAATTCACTACCGAGATCGAACAAATCATGTTGGATAGTCTTCAACGTATCCCGTACCGAGTCAGATAGCGCCTCTGCCAACACCGTGCCGAGCGCGCTGTTTAACTCATCGACTTCACCGAGCACTTCAACGCGCGCGCTGTGCTTGGATACGCGGGTGCCGTCTCCGAGGCTCGTATTGCCATCGTCTCCAGCGCGGGTAGTGATTTGAGTGAGGCGATCAGCCATAGCAATTCACGGTAAACAACGAGTATTGAGGGCGTTCATTATAACGGCCGAGGTTGATGGCATCAGCCTGCTTGTA
>Ga0209118_1000602_pt1 | contig 18956 bp, 19 predicted proteins | sample BlaSpr_A8_Ref_M1_FD_187988 | JGI IMG/M metagenome (GOLD analysis project Ga0209118, IMG submission 187988) | Forest soil microbial communities from Thunder Bay, Ontario, Canada - Black Spruce, Ontario site 2_A8_Ref_M1 (SPAdes) (version 2) | ecosystem: Environmental > Terrestrial > Soil > Boreal...
TCGGCAGGACATCGCCGACTTCCTCGGCCTAACAATCGAGACGGTAAGCCGAACCCTGACCCGCTTCGCACGGGAAAGAGCGATTCTTGTCGTGCCGGAGGGCGTGCGATTGCTCGATCCTCAACGCCTGGAGCAGCTCGCCGCAGCCTGACAGCACCGCAGTCATTCGGTCGAGGACTCTGCCGAATGTGATCCCTATCCGTGAACGTCTGAACAGCTCTTGAGCGTGCTGAGCATGTCGAGCGTTGCGGCGTTGGGACAATAATCTCGCCAGTCCTGCCAAGTCGGGTCGGCGGACTCCCGCGTTAGATCGCGCGCGCACCGTCCACGGCTCCTGCACATCGTGCAAAGCTTCTGAAGGTCACGAAGCGTTGCAGGTTCGGAGCGAGCCAGCTCGTCCGGGTCGAGTTGAAGTGCCGCCATGCGGCGTCGTAACAGATCGGCCCCGTCACGCCCATGGCGCACGACCACGCGCAGCTCGGAGACAGACATACCCAGGTCTCGCGCCATACGCTCTACTTGATCTGCGCCACAGGAATCCAGATCGAATAAGTCAGACCTGGCTCTGATCCAGCGCCGCCACCATTCTGCAACAGCGCCGAGGATCGAGCGGTCATTTCGAGGGAGCAAGGCTGGCATGGGACCCTCCTCTGATAGCTGTGCGCAATGATAATGATGAAGAATGCCGCCTCGGCGCATTGATCCAAATCAAATGGACCGAATGGCCGGTTGATGACCTGACCGCGGAGGCGTGAAAGGCGCGGCGCAGCGCCTTTGATTTAAGTCAAAGCCGCCGACGTCGGATGCTCCTAATTTCGTGTGCGTCGCGTACCATCCGCACTAAGGAGAGGTCCGATGATCGAGGCGCCCAGAGACATCCTTTCGCTGTTTATCGCCGGCACGCTTGCCGCCCTTGCGGCCACAGCTTGATAGCGCAATTGTGGGAATTGTCGCGAGCACCGCGAACGACCGTTTAATGCTGCTCACACTGCTTCGTGCGTGAACGCCGAAACACCCTGCACCCGCTCAATCTGTCATTGGAAGGACGATCCGGCATGCGCACGCTGAAGGTTTTATTCATCGTAACAACTCTCGCAAGTTTCTCGTATCCATGTTGGGCGCAGCACCATGTGCATTCGGCGGTCAGCTCGCCGGCCATAGTGGCGCAAGCAGTCCCTGCACCGCGCCAGGGCGCGAAACCGAAGCCGTTAGCCCCATCCCGAGCCTCCCCGCCGGCTGCGGTCACGTCGATGAGGGACATGCACGCTCCGAGCAGCTTCACGCTCCGATCCGGCATCGCCAACGGCCGTATGGTCTACATCGGCGTTGGCGGCGACATCAACGGCATGGTCAATCCGATGCTGATGGCGCACGCAGGAGAGGCGGTGCAGATTAATCTGATCAACGGGGAAGGCGCCGAGCACGACATCGTCGTCGACCAATATATCGCGCGCTCGGATCGAGTTCTGGGCAAGGGCGCGAGCACTACGGTGTCATTCACCGCCGACAAGACTGGCGAGTTCACCTACTTCTGTTCGGTGCCCGGCCATCGCGAGGCCGGCATGGAAGGTCGCATCCGGGTGACGCCCGGTCCGCGGCCTGCAGTGGCGGCAACAGCGGCCGACATCGTCCGCGATCCGACCGATCTACCCGGGCGCATTAACGCCCGCCCACCTCAGATCGTGCGCGTCGACCTCAAGACGGTGGAACTCAAAGGCCATTTGGACAACAAGACCACCTACAATTTCTGGACATTCAACGGCAAAGTGCCCGGGCCATTCATCCGGGTGCGCGTCGGCGATACGGTGGAGGCGCATCTCAAGAACGACGAGACCAGTATCATGATTCACTCGGTGGACTTCCACGCCGCCACTGGTCCCGGCGGCGGCGCAGAATTCACCCAGGCCGATCCCGGCGAAGAAAAGATCGTCACCTTCAAGGCACTAGTTCCCGGCCTGTTCGTTTATCACTGTGCTACACCGAGCGTGCCCCATCACATCACGAGCGGAATGTACGGGCTGATCCTTGTGGAGCCCGAAGGCGGGCTGCCGCAAGTCGACCGTGAATTCTATGTGATGCAGGGCGAGCTCTACACGGCCCAGCCGTTCGGAACCCAGGGCGACCAGGAGATGGACTACGAGAAGCTCATCTCCGAGCGACCGGAGTACTTTCTGTTCAATGGCTCCGTGGGCGCCCTGACCAAGTCGCATCCGCTGCGCGCACGGCCCGGTGAGACCGTGCGCATCTTCTTCGGCGTCGGCGGCCCGAATTTCACCTCGTCCTTCCATGTCATCGGCGAGATTTTCGACCGCGTCTATCAAGGCGCAAGCTTGGGCGCCATGCCGCTCACCGGTGTGCAAACGGTCTCGGTGCCGCCCGGCGGTGCGACCGTGGTGGAGTTCAAGATCGATCGGCCAGGACGCTACACGCTGGTTGACCATGCGCTGTCAAGAATCGAACGTGGTCTCGTAGGCTTCCTGATCGTCGACGGTCCGAACGAGGACGAATTGATGCACAGCGGGCCGGCCAAGCGGTAACGCGCGAAAGGGGGCTCCGCGCTCTCCGCAATCAGCATCTCGGCAAACTCTCGCCACGCCTCTTCTCACTCACAGACTTGGTTTGTCGCGATGAATGTCCGCTTTGGGTCAGACTCAGACGTGGCGGCATGTCCGCGTTGAGTCTGCTTCACCCCCAACAGCGGACATTAGTTGGCGTGACTGGCGGGTCAGCTCGGTGCCAAAATATGAGCCGCGCTCTCCGCGTTCATTTTCGGCGTGCGCCCCTCGTTGAGGGCAGCTTCAAAAGCTCAGCAGGCTCAACTTTGAGCACGGTGGCGAGCTTGCCGATGATCTCAAGTCCGGGATAGCTCGCGCCCTTTTCGAGCTTGCTCATGTACGTTCGGTTCACGTCCGCTTCATGTGCGAGAGCTTCCTGCGAAAGCCCCCGCGCGTGGCGGAGTCGGCGGAGGTTGCCGGCAAAGACTTGGCGTAAATCCATGCGCCAAGCCAATCTTCTTGTCGCTTATTGACCAACCGCTTTAAAGCAACAAAAATGCAATCATAGCGGGAGATCGCCATGCGCTCGGCAATGGCAATTCTGGCCCTAGCCACAATTCTTACGGGGTGCGTGACAACCGAAAAATCGTATTCCGATCTGACAGGTCGCGGCAGAGAATTGAATGAACTCAAAATGGACGGTGCGACTTGTGAGATGGCGCTTGACCAATCCCCCGCGGGTCAGCCCGCCGCCGCAGGTTCAACTGTCGGACTCACCGTAAGCAACATCGGCGTCAGGATGATGCAGCAGAATGATTTCTTTGACTCCTGCATGTTATCGCGAGGGTGGGAAAGAAAATAACGGAAGGGGGCATCAATGAGCCGTCTAAGTTTACTTACAGCTACTTGCGCCCTTGTTCTTAGTTGCGGAATATCATTCGCGGCGAGCGATAGGTACATTGTTTGGGGCGCTGGACACGACTCATGCGGTCGCTTTGTTCAAGAACAAGTCAAAAAAAGCCGCCGCTATTACGCACAGATTAGCTGGATAGCTGGTTTCACCAGCGCGGGCAGCGGGGAATGGCGGGCTGTTGCCGCTAAAGCTGGGTTCGACTCCGACCTTTTGAAAGGCACAGATTTCGCGGCCCTGGAGACGTGGCTAGTGAACTATTGCAAGGCCAATCCTTTGGAAAATTTAGGTCGAGCGGCGGTCGAGTTGCAAAAGAAATTGCTAGAACGAGTCTCCGGTACGAAACGCTAGCGTTCAGGAATCTTTTGTTCCCGTTACGTTGCTACAAGTCTTATACGCGAGTCAGTTTTTGGGACGATGCCTGCGGGGCTTGCGTTCGTGACCAGCGCAGCAGCCTGAGAGCTTGCGGGGCGGCGCTGGCGGACGATCAAGGAACCATTTCAGGTGCTGCTGCGCCGCCAGTACGTCGCGCAGCCTGTCGCGCATTATTTCAGTCAGAATTTCGGCCACCCAACGCGGGAGGGCCGTCCGGTCGTGCCGCCAGCGCCAAATAGCCATCCGACTGACCTTGAAGTACCTCGCGGCAGCCGCGTCGCTGCCAAACGCCACCTTGAATGCGAGCGAGTGCTGACCGGGGCTAACTCGCGCTTCAAAGCGCGACGGTGTTATGGTGTCGGAACAGTGTGGCATCGTTGGCGATAGATGTGGTGTCGCCCCACGAGCGGCTCAAAGGCAGGGCCCGGTGTGCTGCTGTCAGTCATGGTCCAATCATAAGCCGGCGAACCCACCAGCGCATCCAAATTGCCGCGTGGCTTGCCAATTCTGCCGGTGGACTGCCCTTTATAATATCTAGCCTCCGACACAGCGAACAGACGAACATTTCTCACGAACACGAACATTGGCGAACATTGTTCGGCGGTGTACAGGCGAACGAACACGAACACACCCTTATAGGGTGTTCGTGTGTTCGCCACCGTGTTCGCCTAGCCTGTGAGCCATACGAGATCGTCCCAGCTTCCGACGCGGCCTGCTCCGATCAGATATTCCGACGCGCGCTTGAATGCTTGTTGCTTCGCCCGTTCCTCTGCAGAGGTGCTAATGCCTCGGCGGTAGGCTTGCGCGCGCCAGCAAGCGATACTCACGGTCTTGACGTCGCGCGGAATGCGCTCCGATGGCGGCGCGGGCTCGCCCGTGTCGTCCAGGGCCACCGCAAGCGCCCGCAACGCGGTCTGCGCTGCTTTTGGTAGCGAGCCGCGCCTCGGGGCCTCTGCGGGCCTCTCAGTCGGCTCCACGACGCAGGACGTGATCGCGGCGCCATCGGTCTCTTGCCCGAGCTCGACCGAAAGCAGCCGGAAGCCGAATGCCTCGCCGCTGACATGGTCGCGCTGCTTGACGACGGTAGCGGTGGCGATGCCCGTCGCCTGGCTTTTTGCGATCTCGATCTCGGTATCGGCTGCGGCCTTCAAGAGCGAATGCCCGCGAGCGCCCCGGCTGTCGTCCTTTCCCGCGTGGTGAATAACTAAGACATGCGCGCGGGTTTCAATCCGAAGGCGGTCACAGTGGCGAACAAAACGCCCCATGTCGTCCGGGCTGTTTTCATTGCCGCCCGCCATTGCGCGCGACAGCGTATCGACCACGATCAGCTCGAGCGGAGGTTCCTTCGGCAAGTCACCAATGCGCTGAAGCAAAAGAGCGACGTCAGCGTCTGCCCGACACAGATCGATCGATTCGGGGATGATGTAGAGCGGCACGCCATCGGCTTCGACACCGTGATACAGGCGATAAGCCGTGAGCCGTTCCAATATACCGAGCCCGCCTTCGGCCGCGATGTAGACTACAGTGCCCTTGCGAACCTTCCGACCGCGCCATTCGGCGCCGAGAGTGATGCAGGCGGATAAGTCGAGAACTAAAAACGTCTTGCCGGTGTTGCTGCCACCGAACACGACCGACATTGCGCCGCGATCCAGCAGGCCGCCGACTACGGCTTCGCGCCGTGGCAAGCAGTGAATTTCGGACCACGGAATCAAAATGAGGCGCGGTTTTGGCGACCCTTGCGCTTGTTTCGGCTCGACCGGTTCGGCCATCGCCTCGGCGAGCGCCGCCTGCAGCTCATCCTGCCCGATCGATTCTGTGAGTCCGTAAGCGTCTGCCGCGTTATTCAGCCGATCGACGGCGTCAATTTTGTCGAGGCCGCCGGTGCGAACAAATCCTGCTAACGCGCGCGCGGCCTTCTTGAATACGGAGAATTGGCGATCTGGCTTCGCCAACGCGATCGCGCGGATGCAATTCGACATGCCGGCGGAATAATCGCCGGTTGATTGCGGGATCGCGGTCATGGCTGCCCCGCAATAATGTCGAGCGCGCTACCAAGCCGCTTAAATTCGGAAGCCGGTTCACCGCCCGCGGTGGCCGGCTTCCTCGCTTTTTGGGCGAGCATTCATGCCGCCTCTGGAGCGTCGCGGGACGTGCCGTGCTTGGCGGCGTCTAACTCGGACGTGCTGCCGATCGGCGAGGTCAGGCGGCCCTCAGCCCACGCCAAAAGATCATGCAAGCGATAGAGTGGACGCGGACCAAACTTGACGAACACGGGTCCGCCGCCGCGTGTCGCCAAGGTTGCCAGCGTGGCCTTGGACGTTTTGTAGCCACGCGCCGTCAATGCGGCGGCGGCTTGATCGCGCATCAGCAGCGCGTCGGGGTCCGTAGGAATTGAGTGCGACATTCTCTCTCCACTCAGTTGCGGGCGGTTGCATCCAAACGCCAGCGTCGAGATAGAGGAGGTCGCGCCTCAGGATAATGTGGGAATCAAAATCATTTCTGATTTGATTTCCAGCGGCGCCAGACTTCGCGAATGTCAGCGTCACACACCCGAGCACCATACAACGTCGCGACGGCTTGAATAAACTCCAGCATCGGGCGACCGAAACCAGGCTTATTTCCGCTGTTGAGATGCTGCCCTCGCATGTGCGCATAGATTACTAGGGCGTACCTAATGAGCTGACCTTTCGCAGTGGGTCGATGTCGTGAGCCGCCACGTCCGGCCGTCATCCGCTTTGTCGCTGCCTGCGCTGCCGTTTTGGCGCGCTCGTGGAGGTCCAATAGCCCGATAACAGCGTCGGCCACACGATCGTAAGCTGCGCTCAATTCAGCATTCACTTCAGCTTCGTCTCTGTCCGCGATGTTTATGCCGGCTGAGGCGAGCCGACTGGTCACGCCCAATCCATCTAGACTTTGCTTCCCTAGAAATTGCAGCCGCTCCGACGACCGGTGATCGGATAATTTGTCCCAGAACGGATGCGACGCTACGTCTTTCGGATTTACGCCGAGTTGGAGCAAAAGCTTTCTGGCGGTTTTCTCGACGGCCGTTAGCTGATTTCGTTGCTCGCTGGGTGTGACGTGTCGCACGGTCTTAGCGAGCATTTGGTAGCGCCCGAACGCCAGAACCAAGCAGCGGATCAATTGTTCTTGTCCGGCTTCCGGCAAACGGCCAAATTGAGAAAGGACAGCAGTGAGCTTCGCCGGCTCCCAACTATATCTCAACGCATAGCCCTGGATCAGGCGCTTGTCGGGGATATAGGGCTGATCGCTAATTCCACGAGCGCGCTTTGGCGTCACGCGCTGGCCTTGCGCAATTTGACAACGACGCCACTTGGTCGAGGTTCACCCATCAACTCGGCTGTGCGATCCGCCACCGCATCAGCGGCGACGAGCAGCACGGCATCAGCCGCGTGTACATATCGCGACGTGATCGTGTGGCCCTTGTGTCCTATCAGTGCTGCAATGGACGGTTCGCTGTAGCCGAGATCGCCAGCGAGGCTTGCAAAGCTGTGCCTCATCGTATGCGGCGTCACGTCGGCCGGTAGTTCGCCCAGCTTTGCGATGCGTGCCCATAGCTTCGGGAATCCCGTCATGCGGCCCTCGCCGCGCGTTGCGGGAAATAACAAGTCGCCGGCGCGCGTCAGGCTTCGCAATACGTCACATGCGGCATGGGACAGCGGGCGAACCGATCGCCCCGTCTTGGTGTCCGACAGCGTCGCGGTACGCCGAGCAAGGTCAAGTTCGTCCCAGCGCAGCCCCAGTGCCTCGCCACTGCGCCAGCCGGTAAGGGCGAGGAACCGAGCAACGGCCACTGCTGCCGGCCACACACTGGCCGCCTCAGCCTTTCGCAGCGCCTTGCCAAGCGCCTTGTATTCTTCATCGCTGAGACGCCGTTCGCGCCTGCCATCCGCGAAGCGAGTAACGCCGCGCACGGGGTTGTCCGGGCGCATCCGGTGGTGCACGGCATAGGAGAAGATCGCGCCCAGCAGCCCCACCGTGCGGCTCGCCGTGCCCTTGCCGCCGCGCACGTTCGCCAGCCCGCGCTTCTTCCCGGTCTTGGTCCTGGCAGCCGTCTTGCCTTCGGCCACTCCGTGCATAAAGCCCTCAACATCCTCCCGCGTGACCGAAGCGACCGAGAGACGACCGAGCAGTGGCTTGATATGGCGCAAGATGCGGCCCCGATCGGTCAGCAGCGTGCTCGATTTCTTCGGTGCCTTGCGGCGCGTCAGCAGCCGCCCCGCCTCGGCGTCAGCGATGTAGAGGTCGCACAATTCGGCAACGCTCGCGGCCTTGCGCTTTGCATGCTTCTCCGCGGCCGGATCAGCGCCCTCGACAACGTGACCAAGGATGCGCTTCGCCGCCTCGCGAGCCGTGTCGGGTGTCCAGGGTGAGCCGTGGCGGCCGATCGTCTGCCAGCGCTGCCGCCCCTCGGCGGTGCGATAGACGACGATGTATGAAACGGTCTTGCTTTTTTGGCGACGCGCATGGAACCCGCCAACCGCGCCATCCCAAATGATCTCGCCCGGCTTGAGCGCCCGAATATCCTTGAGTCCGATTCTCTTTCCCAACACCGCCATCGTCCCGCTCCCTGGTCGCCGCCGTTTTTGCTAGCAAACACATAGCAAACAACTTCGAGCAAACCATAGCAAAGCAAAGGCAGCGGTCGCAATTCGAAATTGACGAATCTATAAGCTTTTGTCAACGGCCTTCAAACACTAGCAAACAGCCTCAAGCCTAGGAAATTGCCCTCCGAAGGCAGAGGTCACAGGTTCGAATCCTGTCGGGCGCGCCAATGATTTCAAATGGTTAAGCGCTGAGCGAATAGCTTTCGTGCTGTCCCAGCTAGCGCATAGCAAGCAGCAGCTTGGGCTTAGGCATTCAGGCATGGGGACACGCCGGCATCGCAGGTCAGGAATCCGGAAGGCGGACCAAGGACTACTCGTCGATGTGGGAAGACAGACTCATGGAGCGGGAGGCGTTGGGCACGCTGCAAGCCGCCGATGCTCTAGTCAAAGTGCCCTGGGCGCAACCACTGTTGGCGTCCGCAAGGCCAACAGTGGAGTGGGTCAGGGAAAAGTTTATGACGGAAGGCGTTCACGTCGGCCGACAACCTGAGCCACATGAACAGGCATCACTTTTCGAAATTCGATTTGCCCGCGCGCTACATGAAGCAGGGACAGTGGCGGGGTACGAGTATCCAACTGGCGTTGGTGGCACAAGCGTCGATTTCGGCATAGGCGCGCCAGCGACGTGGCTTGCCGAGCTCGTGTGCCTTCGCGAGAGCGATGCAATAAGAGCAGCCAAATCCATTTCGGATGAAACAGGTAACTCTTGGACAATGACACTTGAGACCGGCAAGCGGAGTCCTGTTACCGGCGAGCCAAGGCCCGAAGAATCTCCGGAGGCGGAATATATCAAGGCAGAAGAGCGCATCGGAATGAAAGTATTCGACGGCAAGCGAGCGGTGAAATTTCCCGAAAGGGGACCTAAATACAATCTAATTGTAGTCGACGGACGGGGAGTATTGGGCGGCGGTGGTGATCACGGCGATTGGGGTCACCTCACTTATGGCGCCGTGGGGCGTCACCCTGCTCAAATCCACGCTTGGACCGATCCCAAGACTGGAATTAGAGCCCCAATCCTCGGCCTATACGAGGCAAACAATCCAACCAAGAGCGCGAGAGTGATCCGCGAACGCGTACATGCAATCGCGTTTATCAATGAGCGGACATACGCGGTCGGAGAGATCAAGCAAGGGCTATATATTTGCGCAAACCCGACGTTGTTCAGAGACGAAGAAGCTGCGCGCCTGGCGCTTGCAACCTTTCCTCTTGGAAGTCCTGCCCCGTTCGGCGCCGCTTGGCCGGCGGTTCGGTAGTATCCGGCCCGATCGGCTAGCACTGCAGCGCTTTAGGATGACTGAGGTTCGCTCGGCAACGGACCGTCCGGCGAAAAGAGCGCCGCTGCGGCTCGAGAGACACGGTCGATCGTCGAACGCATCGCGGTCAAAGGCTCCCCGAAATCGATATACCAATTCTCCGCGACATTCTCGGTCTCAAGACCGATGGCGTATTCTGTGAAAGCAACCTCGAAACTGAGCCGACGGAAATTTGGCTCCTCGACCTCCCCCTTACCACGAGCTGCCACCAATTGGGGGTGGTCGATGTTGATATAGATTGTCCGGGATGTACGATCATATTTCGCGCGGTTTTCCTCCGTACCCATGTGCTCAAATTTCACGTCGAATCCGCCTGCCTTCTTTCTCACGTTTCGATTTGACGATGCGGAATGGCCGGTGGCATCAGTTTTGTCAGTCGCAGGTTCAACCACCTGTTTGCGTCCATCACCACCGTCCCCACCATCAATGTCGCCCCCGTTCTTTCCGCCTTCATGACCGATGATCTTCGCAGGCTCATCGCCGCCAGCTCGAAAAGTCTCTTCCTCTCCCTGGGAAATGGCCTGCAGTAAGGTCGCATCGTCGCCGCCCGTCTTTGTCGCCGTCGTCGGTTTGAACCGGCTCCGGAACGCCGCGTAATCATCATTTATGATTCGAGCGATCTCATCCGCCTGTTTCTGGAGCTTGCGGGCTTCGGCCTCGATTCGCCGCTTTTTTGCAGCCGTCACCAGACTCTCTCGGACCTCTTCAACACAACGATAGATGAACGAAAAAGTCGCCTGAACGACTGAATTCTGGACATTCAGCCGGCCCGAGCGTGTCATGTCATAAGCGTCGATTCCTTCGTAGGGAGTCGACAGAGCCGATATATCGATGTCCCCGAAGATGTACTGGGCCATTTCCTTAGACTCGGCTCCAGCGAGCGTTACCTCATGAAGCACGCCGTTTGACAGAACCTCTATTCCGCGATCCAGCGCGCTGAGTGGACTCTTCGCCACTTTGACGTTCAGCTTTGCCCCGCGGATCGAGGGGTGCTCGCTCACCCCGGCAATGTACTCACGACTGTAGTTGTATGGAGGTGCGATGTATTCGACTTTTTGGCCATTCACTTCGACCGTCGCATCACGCCAGTGAGCTATGTGTCTCTCAAGCTGTTTGATGATCTCGTTCTTGTCTAACTTGATAGGTTGCCGGATCTTCGCGATCTCGACGACGGTCCCGTTGGGCTCGATGGTCCGTATTTCATTTTCGATTATCCGGACCGGAACCGGCTCGCCACCTTCGGCTTTCTCGAGATCAGAGCGATGCAATTCTACAATGGAGCGACGGTTGTTCCGGACGGTTCTGAGCCTGAGCACTTCGGCTATCGCGAATGCGGCTGATTTGCCGGTCCCGAATTGACCTCTCCCCGGCCTCCCCTTCTTGCGGTCTAGATTCTCCCCATGCATCGTGAAGAAGCGATCGAGGTCGTCCATCAGCATGCCGCGGCCGTTGTCTCGAACTACGATACGCTTCGGAGAAGTCTGCAGCTCCACTTTGACGTGAGGTTTCGTACCCGGGTCAAAGTAGTCGAGCCCATTCGAGACGTACTCCCAGACGACCTTGTGTGGATGCTCGAACGTTGCAGCACTTTGAAGGAGGTCACGGGCAACGTGGCTGGTGACGGAAAGGACTCTCTTTGGGAGCGCGGTCATGATTGAAGCACTCTTGTGGCAAGTTGTTTGACGACTGCACCGAGATTTGCATCGCGTTCGAATGCGCGAACGATACGCTCGATCCGAGCGCTACGTGACGGACCGGTCACGTATTCATCGATGCGAAAGAATTTATCCAGCTCTCGTGCGGTCGGAGCGCCAATGCCGCCATTCTGGAATTTGCGATAGGCGTCCTCTGTGAGGAGCCGTACACGTTCCTTGGATCGCCATTTGCGCTCCTGCGCGCTCAGGAATGGGCGATCTTCGACAAGTCCTTTATCGCCGTCGAATGTTTTCGCCTTAGCGAGACCACTATCCGTCAGTCGCCAACCCACCGAGCCTGCCCCGTTTAGCAGACCGTGCCTTTTGGCATCGCGAAGCGCTGCATGCACGAGCTCGATGTTGATGTGCTCCTTGTACTTCACCCAACGGAAACGACCGGCGGCAATCAGATCCGCTTCTATCGCAACGTCCTCGGTGTCCACCTTGGACAGATGGCCACCAAGCTTTAGGGCTGCTCGAAGGACGACCTCCTCGTTGGTCATTTCGGTCGTTTTCGCGCGTGATCGCATTCAGGACCCTACAACTTGAAGCCAATCTCTTCTTTCTTCCCGCCAAACTCGAAGCGCTGCCGCAATAGCTTCATCTCTGCCTCGAGCACACGGATGATCTTGTCGACGTCGGTCTTACTGTAGGTGTAGTTGGAGCGGTTCGCGAGGTTGCCGATAAGGCGAAGCTCATGAATGGCCCGTATTACGCGTTTCTCAGCCAACTTCACGAACCGATCTCTTCGTGGATTGGGTTCCATTTGGGCTCGCTACTAGCTGGGATTGTGGGTCGTACATTTACCTTATCTACGGCATCGTATATTTCTTGTCAAAGCGCCGCCACAGAAAGCGGCATACGCGAGAGGGCGGCGAGGGCTTAAGCGCATTGAAGGTCGAGGATCCCAAATTGCTCGTAAGAGCATCGTCCCTCGCGGTCTCCCGTCGCGCAAAGAATACGTTCGTGAGGCTGGATATTCTATTCGTAGGTGAGTTGGTCCAATCATCACGCGCCGTGTTGCTCGGAGTTAGCAGCATCGGGCTAAAGACCGTGGCAGAAATCGAGGCCGCGCTTCGCAAAGACGGGCTACGCCTTGGAACATCATTACCTGACTGGAGCCGCGGCGCTGCGCTCCTCGCCGAATCGAACTCAAAACCACAGATCAGGGCTCTGATCACTAAACGCGCGGAGCAAAGCGGGGGAAAGGTCCCAGATCAGATTGACGAAGCTTTAATCTACGCCATGAGGCGAGTGGAAAAGAACTCCCGGAACATAGCTGTTACGATCAGACACCTCGGATGGGACGGACAGAAAAAGCAAACTCTGGAATCGATAGGGGAACGACTCAGCGTCACCCGAGAACGCGTTCGTCAGATCGTATCGCGCACCACTCGAGCGCTGCGTAAGGCGAACTTCGTTCCGTCAGCAGTGGAACGAAGCATTAAACTCGCAGAACGGCTGGCGCCCGCACTTGATACGGAGGTGGGACAAGCCTTGCTAGATGCCGGCCTGACAACCAAACCATTCGGAGCGGCGGGGTTGGTGTCGGCAGCAAAAGTGTTTTTCGGACGAGCACAATTCACGACTGTTAGATCGGGTGCTCACACTCTCATCCTCAAACGCGATACTGATACCCCAATAACCGAAATTACTCTTCGCGCACGACGCCTCGTTCGCGCGCGAGGTTGCGCGAATACCTTGGACTTGGCTGATGAGTTCCAGGAATCTTTTGGTGGTCCTTTGAGCCAATCCTTCATTACTGCGATGGTGAGTAACAATCAGAGTTTCGAATGGTTGGACCAAGAGAACGGGTGGTTCTGGTATCGACCGAGAGCAGGTCGGGCCCACAATCGGCTGGTCAATTATATAAAGCGCGTGTTGGCCGTCGCACCAAGCGCTCAGCTGTCGGAAATCCGGTCGGCTCTTCGCCGCCACTATCGAACTGCGAATTACGCTCCTCCGCGGGTCGTTCTTGCCGCCGTATGCGATCGGGTTCCGTTCGCATGGCGCGATGGTGAAATAGTTGTGCGACGTGAGGATGCGATCGACTGGAACACCGTGTTGGGGCCGACCGAAACGATGTTGAAGAATGTTCTACAAACTCACGGACCTATACTGCGCCGAGAGGAACTGTTGGAACGCTGCCTCGCGCTTGGAATGAATGAGAACACCTTCACACTGCATTCGTCGTACTCACCGATACTCACGCGCCCTGCGAAGGGATTATACGCGCTCGCGGGAACAGCGGTTCCTGCGGGAACTATCGAAGATATTCGGCGGCGTTCGATGGCTCCGAAGTTGACCGTCGTAGATCATGGATGGATTGCCGACGGCCGCATCTACGCTGCTTGGAGACTGAACAAGTCCGCACTGTTCAGCGGAATTCTGAAGATGCCGAAGTCCATGAGCTCCTTCGCAGAGGGCAACTATCGGCTAATCACGATTGCTGGGGAACAGCTTGGCGGAATTGAGGTTCGCGGACAGACCTGTTGGAATTTGAAGCGTCTCTTCCGCCGTGCGGGAGCCGAAACCGAGGATAATCTCGCTATTATCTTTGACCTGAAGAAGCGTGAGGCAGTGGGAATTTTCAGCGACGACGAACTCTTGTTCGACCTAACGTCGGTCGAACTCGCGCTACAAGCACCGGCGGTGGAGTTGGAGGAGAACGAGGACGATGACGAGGCAGGATTCTAACCGGGGCGCGGTGCTAGCTCCGCCCGCGCACTGCGACGGAATGCTACCCTCGACCGGCTCGTCCTAAACATGCCTAGCGGTCATAGATTGCATTGGCAGAAACGGATTCGTAGAAATGTCGAAAAGAAAAAAGATCAAAGCTTCTGTGATAGACGTGTTCTGCGGCGCCGGTGGACTTAGCTACGGCTTTGTCCTCGAAGGGTTTTCGATCGCCGCAGGCATCGATATAGACGAGGCCTGCAGGTATCCGTTCGAAAAGAACAACCAAGCAAAATTCATTCGCAGAAGTGTGTCAACGTTGAAAGCGAGAGAGGTCAAAGCGCTTTTTTTGTCACGCGTTCCGCGAATCTTGGTCGGTTGCGCGCCGTGCCAGCCATTCTCGACGTACAAGCAAAAGCACCATGACCCCAAGTGGAGGCTGCTCAGTGACTTCGGGCGATTAATCGATCGCGTTCGACCCGATGTCATTTCAATGGAAAACGTACCTCGACTTCTAAAGTATCGAGGCGGACGACTCTTTCGAAATTTTGTCAGCAGACTGCGAGGGGCCGGCTACCACGTCGCGTGGAATGTTCTCTACTGCCCTGACTTCGGCGTTCCGCAGATGCGATCGAGGCTCGTCTTAGTGGCTTCGCGATTCGGACCGATAACAATGCCAAAGCCGACGCGCAAACCAGCCAACTACCGAACAGTTGCCAATGCAATTCGGAAAATGTCTGAACTTGATGCTGGGTCCATTGACGAATCAGATTTGCTGCATCGGGCAAGCAGGCTTTCGCCCCTAAATTTGAGACGCATGCGCGCTGCACGACCGGGCGGGACATGGCAGGACTGGAGCGAGATACTCGTTGCCGGATGCCACAAACGTAACACCGGGAAAAGATACTTCGCGGTGTATGGCCGAATGCCGTGGAACCAACCGTCTCCAACGATCACCACAGAATTTTACGGGTTCGGCAGCGGAAGATTTGGTCATCCCCAACAGGATCGCGCAATTTCGCTTCGCGAAGGCGCGCTGCTGCAGGGTTTCCCGCGCGGCTATGAGTTCACTCGACCAAACGAGCCGGTACGATTCAAATCCGTAGGAAGACTAGTCGGGAACGCGGTCCCGGTGGACCTCGCACGAGCCATTGCAAGATCCGTCAAAGCTCATCTGAAAGAATACGCATGAGCGCCCCTCATCTTTTCAAGATGACGCTTAGCCTAAATGTCCTCGAGCATTTGGGGATCAATCTCTACAGCAACATTCCTTCCGTACTTTCTGAAGCGGTCGCGAACGCTTGGGACGCAGATGCTGAGCATGTCTCAATCGCGTTGGAAAAGAATGTCGAGCGAATCATTATTGTCGACGACGGAATCGGAATGACTACGCAGGAGGTAAACGAACGTTATCTCACCGTTGGATACCGACGTCGGGATGGCCAGCCTGGAACGACCAAGAAGGGGCGCAATCCTATGGGCCGGAAAGGTATCGGTAAGCTGTCGTTATTTTCTATTGCGGATATCGTTGAAGTGCACACGATCAAGAACGGCCAAAAAAGCGCTCTCTTGATGCGTCTTGAAGATATTCGAAGCAAGATCAAGTCCGGCGAGAGCACCTACTTCCCGGAGGCGCTCGACACCAAGCTCGTCGACTTTACGAAGGGAACTCGCATCGTTCTTTCTTCTCTCCGCAAGAAACAGACAATTCAAACTGTGGATGCACTCCGAAAGCGATTGGCCCGCAGGTTCTCTATTATCGGCCCACAGAAGAGCTTCGAAGTAGTTGTAGGCAACAAGCCAATTACACCGACCGATAGAGACTACTATTCAAAAATTCAATACCTTTGGCTTTACGGGTCACAGAAGCAGATTGTGAAGCTCTGTACAAAATGCGCGCGAAAACCCGAAGATAGATCCAAAGCTGTATCGAAAGCGAATATCAATTTGTCAGGTTGGCTAGGGACTGTGACAGAGTCTCGGGACCTCAAAGACGAGGTAGGAGACAATCTCAACCGCATCGCAATATACGTGCGCGGCAAACTTGCACAAGAAGACATTCTTGGCGATTTTTCAGAACGCGGGGTGTACGCGAGTTATCTTATCGGCGAGCTCCACGTTGACGATTTTGATCAGGACACGAAGGACGACTCCGCAACCACCAGCAGGCAACACTTGCTTGAAGATGATCCGAGATATTCTCAGCTACGAGAGCTCGTCGCGAAAGAACTGAAACATATTCAAAATCGCTGGAGCGAGTGGCGAGCCGAGGAGGGCGCAAAAAAAGCACTTGAAATCCCTGCAATCGGGAAATGGATGCACGGGTTGCCGGCTCCGTACAAGCGCAAGGCCAAGGCATGGCTTGGCAAGATCAACCGTATTCGCACCGATACTCCCGACGAACGCAAACAGCTGCTCAAGCATTCGATCCTTGCTTTCGAATTCTTTCGCGCCAATGAGAATCTTGAGCATCTTGATTCAATTGACGACGAGAATCTGCAGACTGTTTTGGGCCTTTTTCGCGAGGTCGACGGTCTAGAAACGAGTTTGTACGGCCAGATCGTCCGAAGCCGTGTTTCCGTAATTCGCGCACTGCAAGAGAAGGTTGACAAGAATGCCAGGGAACGAGTCATTCAAGAATACATTTACGATCATCTCTGGCTCTTGGATCCTGCTTGGGAACGGGCCGAAGCAACTCAGTTTATGGAGAAACGGGTCAACGCTTTGTTCAGGAAGGTGAATGCTGCTCTCTCAAGACAAGAGAAGTTAGCTCGCCTCGACATTGGTTATAGAGAAACAGCTGGAAAACACGTGATCGTAGAGCTTAAGCGCCCCAACGCCACGATCGATCTCTACACGCTGGCCAAGCAAATTCAAAAGTACCGCAATGGTCTTATTAAGATTCTAAAGGCGCAAGGTCGAGAGAACGAGCCAGTCGAGTTTGTGTGCATTCTCGGCAAGCAACCGAGTCAGTTTCGCGAAGGCGATGGGCCAAAGTTGGTCGACGATACTCTCAAACCACTTTCTGCGCGGATCGTTCTCTATGAGAATCTTCTGGCCAGAGCATTCAAGGCCTACGGCGACTATTTGGTGAAGGGACAGACGGTTGATCGTTTGCGTGATGTTATCCATGCCATCGAAGAATACTCCTCGGAAGATGAAAGCTGAGGCGGCCCCTACGAAGCAGCGTCGTGCTCTAATGGCGCGCGTTCGACAAAGGGGAACTGCCCCCGAACTTGCCGTTCGCCGAGTTCTCTCGAAGCTAAGACGCACGTACAAACTGAACTTGAAGGCACTTCCGGGTTCGCCGGACATTGTCCTACTAAGAAGCCGGACCGCAATCTTCGTTCATGGATGCTTTTGGCATCGGCACCGACAATGCGTGAAGTCGACAACACCGAAAACGCGTGCGACGTTCTGGAAAAGGAAGTTTGCGCAAAATGTAGAGCGAGATCGGGTAAAGTTTGCACTGCTCAAGAAAATGGGATGGAAGGCGGTCATTGTTTGGGAGTGCCAAACTAGAGATATCGATTCGTTGAAAGAAAGGATTAAACGAGCGCTCTCTGCCCCCTAACGAGCACAAAATTATTTTGTATCCTCCACCTTCTGCGGCCCACCACGCTTTAAAATGGTGAATAGCGGCCGTGCCTCGCCTTTGACGAGTACGGCTGTAATACGGCGAAGGAGGCGTAAATGACGAGCGAACGCTAGCGTAACGCGAACCGCGCTAACGCGCGCTGTTCGACTGGGCCGAAGAGCCCGGAGGGAAAGCGCAGAGTCAGGCACAATGGGCTCCGCCACGGCCTCCTATCCCGCGACGCGGTTCTTCCTGGCGAGGACGCAAATGCCCTTGAGAGTCTCCGGAACTCCGTCTGGACCGACCTTGCTCCATTGGGGCCAGTGGAAAGTTTTCTGACCGAACGCGTGGCCAATGTGAGACACCACCGTACACAGGTTCGAATCCTGTCGGGCGCGCCAAATTTCCATAATTCGAGACGCCGCGCTCACCATTGATTGGACAGCGTTTCAGCCCGCCGCTGCGCCGACGCCGATCGGGCAGGAGACGCCGGTGCCGCCGATGCCGCAGTAGCCCGCCGGATTTTTCGCGAGATACTGCTGGTGATAGTCCTCGGCGAAATAGAATTCCGGCGCGTCGACAATCTCCGTCGTGATCGCGCCGTATCCTTTGGCCTTCAGCGCCTTCTCGTAGGAATGCTTGGAGGCTTCCGCCGCCGCGCGCTGCGCCTTGTCGTAGACGTAGATGCCCGAGCGGTATTGCGTCCCCGCGTCGTTGCCCTGGCGCATCCCCTGGGTCGGATCGTGCGTTTCCCAGAACGCCTTCAACAACTGCTCGTAGGAAACCTTCTTGGGATCGAACACCACCAGCACCGCCTCGTTATGGCCGGTGCGGCCGGAGCACACTTCTTCATAGGTCGGATTCGGCGTGGCGCCGGCGGCGTAGCCCACGGCCGTCACCCACACGCCGGGAATTTCCCAGAACTTGCGTTCCGCGCCCCAGAAGCAGCCGAGCCCGAATAGGGCTTTCTGCATGCCCTCGGGATAGGGGCCCTTGAGCGGATGCTTCGAAATGAAATGCTTGTCGGCGGTGCGGATTGGCGTCGGCCGTCCGGCCAGCGCCTGGCCGGGGGCGGGCGTCTCCAGGCTCTTGCGGGAAAAGAACATCGCGACCTCTCAAAGCTTGAGGGCTGGCGCCGATAATATAGGTGCGCGGGCGGCCCCGCGCATCCCCCGCTTCAGTCGCGCGAGGAATAGCCGATCGGGCGGGCCCGTCGTCGGCCGATCAGGATGAAGACGATCCCGACGATCGCCAGCACCACCCAAAGCGGCGTCGAGAGCACGTTGATCGC
>Ga0209118_1000603_pt1 | contig 18955 bp, 21 predicted proteins | sample BlaSpr_A8_Ref_M1_FD_187988 | JGI IMG/M metagenome (GOLD analysis project Ga0209118, IMG submission 187988) | Forest soil microbial communities from Thunder Bay, Ontario, Canada - Black Spruce, Ontario site 2_A8_Ref_M1 (SPAdes) (version 2) | ecosystem: Environmental > Terrestrial > Soil > Boreal...
GAGCACGCGCGCCAGCGATTCCTCGATCACGGCCTCGGTGTGCACGTCGACCGACGAGAGAGGGTCGTCGAGCACCAGCACGGGCGGTCCGCCCAGCACTGCCCTGGCCAGCGCAAGCCGCTGGCGCTGCCCGCCCGAAAGCGTGTAGCCCTGCTCGCCCACACGGGTCTCGAGGCCCCACGGCAGGTCCCAAACGAAGCCCGCACGGGCGACGTCGATCGCGCGCTTCAGCTCTTCGTCCGACACGATGGGCCGCCCCATGACGAGGTTCTCGTGCACCGAGGCCGAGAAAAGGATCGGATCCTCGAACGCGACGCCGATGTGCGAGCGGAGGGAGCGCAGCTGAAGCTCGCGCACGTCGATGCCGTCGAGCAGCACCGAGCCCTCATCCACGTCATAGAGACGCGGCAGCAGGTAGGCCAGCGTGGTCTTCCCGCTCCCCGTCCGGCCGACGATGCCGACCGTCTCGCCTGGCTCGATGACGAGGTTCAGGTCTCGCAGGATCCAGTCGTTCGACTTCGGGTACTTGAAGCCGACGCCCCGCAGCTCGATGTGTCCGCGGCTGCGCTCGAGTGCGCGAGCGCCGGGTTGGTCTGCGATATCGGGACGCGAGTCGAGCACCTCGTTCAGGCGCTGCGATGCGGTCTGGCACTCCTCGCTCATGGAGAGGATGTAACCGATCGCGTCCATCGGCCACGTGAGCATGAACACGTAATTCATGAACGCGATCAGGCCGCCGATGGTCAGCGTCCCCTGCACCACGTTGTAGCCCCCGAGCAGCAGGACCGCTACGAGCGAAAGGTTCGGCAGGAAGTTGAGCTGCGTCCACAACAGGGCTCGCGCTTTGATCCCCTCTAGGCTGGTGGTACGCAGCAGGTGCGCCTGGTCTTCGAAGCGCTTTTGCATCAAGGGCATGCGGCCGAACGCCTTGATGATGCGCACGCCGGTCGCCATCTCCTCGATGATCGTGGTGAGGTCGCCCTGCTGGTCTTGCAGCCGGCGCGCGATGGGCTTGTACTTGTCATGGAACTTGTTGCTGAAGTAGGCGATGGGCAGCATGCACACGGTCACGACGATCGCGAGCTTCCAGTCCAGCTCCAGCATCAGGACGAAGACGACCGCGAACGTGACGATCGTCTGCAGGAACCAGATCAGGCCAAAGCTCACGAAGCGGCGAACCGTCGCGATGTCGGAAACCGCACGCGAGAGCAGCTGCCCGGACTGCCAGTTGTCGTGGAAAGAAACCTGAAGCGACTGGAGGTGCGCGTAGAAGTCGTTGCGAAGGTCGGTTTCCATGCGCAGCGAGACGATGCCCGAGTAGTTGCGGCGCAGGTAGACGAAGACGAACTCGAGCAGGCCGATGAGCACCAGGATGCCCGCCATCTGGACCAGCTGGGTCAGCTGGTGGTGGGTGACCGGCCCGTCGATGATGTACTGGATGATCTTCGGGATCGACGCGGACGCGGCCAGCGCGCCGAGCTGCGCCAGCCCGAAGACGGCGACCAGGCCGACATAGGGCCGCAGGTACGGAAGGTAGCGCCGCAGCGCCAGCAGACCCAAGGCTGAACATCCTTCGCGCCCTTTCTTTTTGGGCGCACGAAACTACCTAGGAGGCGGGGGCCGATTATTTTACCGCGGGGTTACTGCTGCTCTGCAGCGAGATCGCGCATGGAGACCATGCCGACCACCTCTCCCCTCTCCACCACCGGCAGATGCCGGAACCCGCTGGCGAGCATCATCTTCATCGCCTCGTCTACGTCGAGGTCTGGGCCCACCGTTTTCGGGTCGCCCGTCATCCACGACGAGATCTCGTGGTCCGGCGCGTCATGCGACTGGGAGATGGCGCGCACCGTGTCGCGCTCCGTGAAGATTCCGATGAGCCTGCCGCCTTCCATGATCAGGGCTGAGCCGATCTTGTTCCGCGCCATCAGCGAGATCGCCTCGCCGACGGTGGTCGAAGGGTCCACTGAATACAGCGTGGTCTTCATGACCTCACGCACGGTGGCCACGTGCGAATCTTAGTGCGGCGTTGGAAAAGCGGCGAGGACCGCCGTTGCAGCCACGACCAGCACCGCCATCGCCGCCTCGGCGCGGGCCAGGGGCACGCCCCGGCGCCAGGCGACGGCGGAGAGCACGAGCATGATGCCAACCCCCAGTGACTTGAGCGCGAGCACCTCCCCGTAGGACGTCGTCCACAGTCCGCTGAGTTCGTGCAGCTGGTCGCTTGCCCGCAGCACGCCGGTCAGCGCCGTGACCGCGAACGCAACGAGGGCGACGCCTCCAAAGCGGTCGAGCAGCGCATTGGCCTCGGCTCCGCGCCACCCGTCCGGAGGATGGAGCGTGGCCAGCGCGAGGATGCCTCCGGCCCACATGGCCGCCGACAGGACGTGGATGGCATCCGCGAAAATCGCGCCCGCGCTCGGCTGGACGGCCGCGGCATGGCCGGCGAATGGGAGCAGGGCGGCGGCGAACGCCGCCACCGGCGCGACCGGCGGAATCCCCCGGACGCACAGGACGAACGCCAGGCCCTCGGCCGCGACGCGGGCCACGCGCTCCCAGCCAGGCAGCGCACCCGCGTTCAGGCTTTCGACCGAGATGACAGCCAGGCCGCCAAGAAAAGCAACCCCAAGGAAGCGGTCCATCGGCGGCTCGACCCAGTGAATTGGCAGCCGGTTGTGCGCCAGGCGCCTGACGACGATGGAGCCAAGTCCACCAAGGAGGCCGACGTACTCGACCCAGTGGAGCGCGGCGAGGACGAGATCCGGGCTACCGCTCACGACGCCGAGGCGATGATCCCTCCGCCCAGGACCCGGCTGCCCGCGTACAGGACCGCTGCTTGGCCGGGCGCGGCACCGAGGAACGGTTCGTCGAGCGACAGCCGTCCGCCGCGGTACTCGCCGGGGATCGCAGGCGCGTGGTAGCGCAGCCTCGCCTCACACCTGACAGGCTCGGAGGCCGGCCCGTCGATGAAACTGACGTCCCGGAGCTCCACCTCGCGTACGCCGAGCTCCTCCTTGCGGCCGACGACCAGCCGGTTGCCGGGCGCATCGACCCGCAGCACGTACCACGGCCCGGCTTCTGACAGGTCTCCGAAACCGCTTCGCTGGCCAACCGTGTAGAGCGCCGTGCCGCGGTGCTTGCCGAGCTCTCGCCCGCTCGAGTCGACGACGGCGCCGGCAAGCACCGGCAGCCGTTCCGCGAGGTAGCGCGCGGTTTCGCCACGGGGAACGAAGCAGATCTCCTGGCTCTCGGCCTTGTTCGCGACCGGAAGGCCGAACTCGCGCGCATGGTCGCGCACCTCGGGCTTGGTCATCGCACCGAGCGGAAACACGATGCTCGCCAGGCGCTCGCGGTCGAGGTGATAGAGCATGTAGGACTGGTCCTTCGCCGCGTCCACCGCGGTGTGCAGCTCCGGCCCTTCAGACCCGTCGACGAGGCGCGCGTAGTGGCCGGTCGCCAGCCGGTCGAATCCAAGCTCGAGCACGCGTCCCAGCATGAGGTCGAAGCGGACAAAAGCGTTGCAGCGCACGCATGGATTGGGCGTGCGGCCCTCGAGGTAGTCGCGATGGAACGGCTCGATCACGCGCTCGCCGAACTCCTTCTCGAGGTTCCAGCAGTAATAAGGAATGTCGAGCAGCGAAGCGACGCGCCGCGCATCCTCCACCGCATTGAGCGAGCAGCATCCACCGTGCTTCGCCGACTCCTCCGTGTCACCGCGCGGCCACTGCTGCAGCGTGACGCCGACAACCTCATGACCCTGGGCCTGAAGCAATGCGGCCGCGACGGAGGAGTCCACGCCGCCGGACATCGCAACCGCAATCTTCATCGGCGGGTCTCCACGATCTGGCGAGCCACGATTTCCGCATCCTCGCCCACGCCACAAAGGATCGGCGACTTGAACTTTCTCATCCAGTGCACACCCACAAAGTAAAGCCCCGGCGCCGATGTCCGCCCGTCGACCTGAACGGGAAAGCCCATTTCGTCGAAAACTGGGAGCTTGACCCAGCCGTATTCAGGGCGATATCCCGTGGTCCAGATGACGGTTCCTATTCCGTCGCGCAGCACGTCGAGCTCCGCTCGCGTCTTGATCCTAAGCGGAGGCGGAATGTCGTAATCAGGCGGGGCCGTGCCAACTCTTGTGCAGTACGCATCGGTGAATGACCTGAAATCTGCCCATCTCGCGTCACCGAAGTCGGCGCTGTCCGCAAGATCGTCCGCGAAAAGGAGCTTGCCTCCTGCGGCGCCCGTGAACCTCCCGAGCAGCTCAACCCCGTCACGAAGCAGAGTCCGCAGGTGCAGGTCCTTGCCGCCATCGTGACCGGACCATGAGGGATTGCACATGAGTCGCGCCGCGGGAGATGGCAGCTTGTCGGGGGTGCGATCCAGGAAACCGGATTGCAGCGCCCACCACATCGTGTCGCGGCCCTCCATCCGGCGGGGGAGCCATCCGCATCGTCCGCAGGCGAGGAAGACCTGGCGACCGGATTGCCGGATCTCCTCGGCGAGCTGGCAGCCCGTCTGGCCGCTGCCTACGACGAGCACCGCACCCGGTGGTAGAACGCCCGGGTTGCGATATTCCTCGGCAAGCACCTGGTGCACGTTCTCAGGAAGTTGTTCTGATCCGGCCGGACGATGGGCCCCCTGGTAAGCGCCGGATGCGACGACGACGCGGCGCGCCTTGAGCTTCCCCGACGGCAACGAAACTAGGAACTCGTCGCCGTCACGGTCGACTGAGGTGACCCGGCTGTTGTCTTCCACAGGCGCGTGGAAGGAGTTCGACCACGACTGAAAGTAGTCGACCAGCTCCGCCAGTGGCATGAACCCATCCGGTTCCGGCCCGGCATAGGTCGCGCCCGGGAGCGTGACGGTCCAGTTAGGCGTGACAAGGCAGAAGGAATCCCAACGCCGCGCGCGCCAGGTCTCGGCGACACGACCCGCTTCGAGCACGACGTGGTCGACCTCGGCCTGGGTGAGGTACCAGCTCGTGGCAAGCCCGGCCTGCCCCGCACCAATGATCGCAACGTCCACGCTGCTCTTCATGCCGGTGCGAATCGTAATGGGAGCTAAGCTCCCAGCCAGTGAAGCTCAGCGACGTCCAGGCCGGCCGCATCGGCGAGTACCTCCTCGCCGTCTACGCGATGCTCACGTCGAACGGCGAGCTGGTGCCGTTTCACGTTGAGGCGGATGACGACCACCGCGACATCGTCGTCGCGGCCAAAGGCAAGAGCGCCTTTGCGTCACTTCAAGCGAAAGCGTGCTTCGCGCTGGGAGCCTCAGGGTTCGTGCAGTCGAACGCCACGTACTTCGAAAGCTCGATCCCGAAGGACCCCTCGTGGATCTACGTGGTGGTACTCGTCCTGGACCTGGCGCCGGTCGTGTGGTGGCTCGTCCCGGCGCCGGACTTCAATCGCCTGGCCTCACACGCCCCGGCGCGCCAGGGTCGCAAGGTCGAGCTGCACTTCCGCGCCCACCCAACGGGCACCGACGCGTTCACGCCGTTCCGCACGGAAACCAAGGACATAGGCCCGCGCCTGCTGGATGTGATCGCCGCGCTGCCGCCATCAACGAAGCCGCTGCCGGGCGCGCGCCTGCTGATCAGGCGGCGCTGAGCCCTACTCGACCAGGTCGCCCTCGGCCGGCTCGACCTTGACGCCTCGCGACTCGAGGTAGGCCACGCCGCGGTCCAGCTCGTCCGGTTCGCCAGTGATCTCGAGCAGCACCCAGCCCTGGTCGCGCGTCACGTCGGCTCGCCGGATGTTGGTGACCAGCTCGAACTGCTTGCCGAGCTGGTAGATCACCGGCTCCTTCACCATGGCCGGCCCGAAGATCAATTTCAGCCGCCGTCTCCCCATAAGGCGGAGTCTAAGCCCGCTACCGCCCTCCGGCGACCGCGGGGACGATCGAGATCTCGTCCTTGGCCTGAACCTTCGCCCCCAGCCCCGCACCGAGCCGCACGTCCTCGTCGTTCAGGTACACGTTGACGAACTGACGCAGCTCGCCCTTCTCGTCGAGCAGGCGGTCTTTGAAGCCGGGATAGCGCGCGTCAAGCGCGTCGATGGCGGTCGCGAGGTCGCCCGCCTCCACGTCCACAGTGGTCTGCCCGTCCGAAAGACGGCGCAGCGGACCCGGGATTCGGAACTGTGCCATTAGATATTCACCTTCTCGCGAAACGACTTTAGCGTCGGTTCTATTTCCACGCGGCGCGAATGACCATTCGCCGTCGCCAGAACATCGGCGGTCTTCAAGCCGTGCCCGGTGACGTAGGCGACCACCACCTCGTCGCCGTTCCACCGCCCCGCCCTGGCCAGCTTGGCCAGCACACCGATCGTCACCCCGCCGGCCGTCTCGGTGAAGATGCCCTCGGTGCGAGCCAGCAGCCGGATGCCGTCGACGATCTCTTCCTCCGACACGGCCTCGACCACCCCACCCGTCTCCAGCGCGATCCGGTTCACGTACATGCCGTCGGACGGATTGCCGATCGCGATCGAGCGAGCGATCGTGTCCGGCTTGACAGGCAGTACCCGCTCGGGCGTCTCGGACTGGAATGCGTTGTAGACGGGAGCGCAGCCGAGCGCCTGGGCGCCGGTGAACCTTGGGACGCGATCCTCGCGAACCAGCCCGTACTCGACCAGCTCCCGAGCGGCCTGGCGGTGGCGCACGAACTGGCAGCCGCTGCCGATCGGGATGATGATCTCGTCGGGCAGCTTCCAGCCAAGCTGCTCAGCCGTCTCGAACGTCAAAGTCTTCGACCCTTCGGCGTAGAAGGGGCGGATGTTGATGTTGCAGAAAGCCCAGGGAGTGGACTCGACGAGCTGGCTGCAGAGACGGTTGACCTCGTCATAGTTGCCGCGCACCGCGACCACGTTCGGGTCGAAGACGCTGATGCTGGCGACCTTCCCCGCCTCGAGATCATCGGGGATGAACACGAAGCACTCGAGCCCCGCGCGCACTGCATACGCCGCCACCGCGTTCGCGAGGTTGCCGGTGGACGCGCAGGCGATGGTCTCGAAGCCATGGGCCCGCGCCCAGCTGATGGCAACCGAAACCACCCGGTCCTTGAAGGAGTTGGTCGGGTTCATGCTGTCGTTTTTCAAGTAGAGGTTCCGCAGCCCTAGCTCGGCTCCGAGCCGGTCCGCCTTCACGAGCGGCGTCATCCCCTCACCCAGCGTTACCACCGGAACGGAGTCCTCGATGGGCAGCAGGTCGCGATAGCGCCACATCGACTTGGGGCCCGCTTCGATCCGGTCCCGGCTGACGACCTTCTTCAGCGCGGCCTGGTCGTAGACCACGTCAAGCGGCCCAAAGCACATCTCGCAGACGTGGGTCGCCTGCAGCTCGTACTCGGTGCCGCACTCGCGGCAGCGCATCCCAAGGAGCTTGGACACGGGCCTCAGTTTAGGACGGGCGCTTCAGACGGGCCCTATTTCGCACGTCTGGCGCCAACCGTTCGCATCATCGCGCCCAGTTACGCGCGGTTGGGCCCAAGCGTGCGGAATCGCCGCCCGTCCCGAATTTCCAACCACCACCTCAACTCCTCGCCCGGCCAGAGCAACGGCGCCGGGGCCGTCGAATCCGGCCGGTCATAGCCCCCCGTCGCCGGCTCGATCGCGACCTGCAGATAGCCGCCCAGGTCCCCATTGCACACCCACACCCCGACATATGGCGTCACCGAGACATCCCACGCCACCTCGATCGCCGCCCCCGACCTCCACCCCAACCGCGCCCGATCAACCGAACCCGGAGGCAGAAACAACTTCTCGCTGGTTCCCTCCGCCAACGCAGCAAGCCGTGACCCGCCCGGTACGCCAATCTCCATCCCCGCCTCGAACCTGAACAACGGATGGGCGCACCAGTACGCGTAGTGAGGCGAGGTCCCGCGATTCGTATACGTGTACGACACGCGAACCCGGTCATCCTCCAGATCGATGAGCCGCCCCAGCTCCCACGGCACGACTCGCCCGGCGCATCGCATGAACACCGAGCTCCGCGCCACAGAACCCACCTGCCACGGCAACCGCCACGCCTCCCCGTGATCTGGCAGCGCCTCCGTCGCATCTACGGTCGGCACCATCTCGTCCCACCCAAAGGCCCCACCCGCGACAAATCCCGCAGCACCCGGGTCGTCGGTCCCGATTCCCTGTTCGAGCAGCTCCTCCCCATCCAACCGCAGCGAGGTGATGCGCCCTCCACGCTCAGGCCGGACCTCCAGTTCCCAGCAACCTCTGAGCAACTTCAAGGCGGCTGGATCGTAGGCTCATGGAGGATGCGGTTGGTTGCCCTCGTCATCTCAGCCTGCTTTCTCGCCGCCTGCGCTCCGAGGTCAACGGCACAGGCGACGCCACAGCCAAGCCCCATCCGCACCCCAATCGCGGGCGCGCCCAACCCGACCCCCGACCCCTCACCCGCCGCGGCGCCTCCCCATGTTTTCCTGATCGTGATGGAAAACCGCAGCTACAGCCAGGCCATCTCGAGCCCCTACATGTCGAGCCTTGCCGCGCAGTACGCGATCGCCACCGACTACCACGGTGTCTCGCACCCGAGCCTGCCCAACTACCTCGCCCTCACCTCAGGCACCACCTGGGGGATCGCCGACGACGGGTTCCACGCCCTCCCCGCCGGCGGTCTCGGCGCGCAGCTGACCGGCGCCGGGATCGAATGGCGCGCCTACATGGAGAGCATGACCAACGGCTGCTTCAAAAGCCCCTATCCATACGCCTTGAAGCACAACCCCTTCGCCTACTACGGCAGCGTCTGCCCGCCCCAGGTTGTCCCCTTCACACAGTTCGCCTCAGACCTGGCGGGCAACACGCCTCAGTTCTCGTGGATCACGCCGAACCTCTGCAACGACGGCCACGACTGCTCGAGCTCCGTCGCCGACGCCTGGCTCTCCCAGACGGTGCCGTCGATCCTCAACTCCAACGCGTGGCAGGACGGCGGCATGCTCGTGATCACGTGGGACGAAGGCGAGGACAGCGCCAACTCGGTCCTGACCCTGGTCATCCGCCCGAACCCGGTGAACCACCGGAGCTCGAAGCCCTACGACCACTACTCGCTGCTGGCGACGATCGAGGACACGCTTGGGGTCGCGAGGCTGGGCCAGGCGGCTCAAGCCACCCCTATGACCGACCTCATCGCCATCACGGCGGCGCCCAAGCTCCGCAGCAAGACGACCTAGGCGCCGATTGTCTGCTTCCAGTGCGTGATCGAGTCGAGGAACTCCATGTCGACCTCGACCCCAAGCCCCGGTCCCGCCGGCACGTCCAACCGACCGTCGTGCAGCACGAACGGCGCCGTGATGTCGCGACGGTAGTAGCGGTCCGACGCGGACGTGTCGCCGGGCAGCGTGAAGTTCGGCATCGCCGCCATCGCGACGTTGCCGGCGCGCCCGATCCCCGTCTCGAGCATCCCGCCCATCCACACGGGCAGCCCGTGCTCGGCGCAGAGGTCATGAATGCGCCGGGCCTCCAGGTATCCGCCCACGCGGCCCGGCTTGATGTTGATGATCCGGCACGCGCCGAGCTCGATGGCGTCGGCCGCGGCCTGCGCCGACGTGATCGATTCGTCGAGGCAGATCGGCGTGCGCACCGACTTTGCGAGCGTCGCGTGCGCGAGCACCTGCTCCTCCGGGAGTGGCTGTTCGATGAGCAGCAGGTCGAACGGATCCAGCAGCGCCAGATGCGAGGCGTCCGACAGCGTGTACGCCGTGTTGGCGTCGACCTGCAGCGGAACCTTGCCGAATCGCTCGCGCACCGCCCGCACCGGCTCGACATCCCAGCCCGGCTTGATCTTGAGCTTGATCCGCCGGTAGCCCTGCTCGAGGAAGTCGCCCACGGTTTCCAGCAGCTCCGGGATGGTCTTGTGGATGCCTATTGAGACGCCGGCGTCGACGGCCGGGCGCACCCCGCCGAAGTACGTGGCGAACGATTCACCGCGCGCACGCAGCTGTGCGTCGAGGATCGCCATCTCGATCGCGGCTTTCGCCATGTGATGACCATGGACCGGCCGCAGCACGTGCCCCACGTCCTCGGCCCCGACGCGCGGCTGGTCGAACAGGCGCGGCAGCAGGTGGTGGATCAACACGTGCTGAGCGCCTTCCACATACTCCGACGAGTAGACCGGCTCCTCGCCGGCCACGCACTCGCCCCAACCCTCGCCTTCTGAGGTGATTGCTTTCAGCAGCAGGATGTCACGCTCTGTCTGCACGCCGAACGACGTCTCGAAAGGCGCCACCAGCGACAGGTGGATGCGCCGCATCTCCACCGAATGCAGCTTCACGGGTTCAGACCGTCCAGGCGAGACGCATCCTCGTCCGACAGGACGATGTCGGCCGCCGCGACGTTCTCCTCCAGCTGGCGCATGCTCGACGCGCCGGGGATCGCGACCACGTTGGGCTTCCGGATCAGCCACGCGAGGGCCACCTGCGCGGCCGTTGCATTGTGCCGCTCACCGACCTCGCTCAGCGCCGCGATCAAAGGCGCAAACCGCGACCGGCCCTCCGTACTGAAGTTTCGCCTCATGCGCCTGAAGTTCCTCGGCGCGCTGTCCTGGTACTTGCCCGAAAGCAATCCCTGCCCAAGCGGGCTGTAGGCCAGGACGATGCGTCCTTTCTCCTGTGCCCATGGCAGCAGGTCCCGCTCGGGCTGGCGATTGACAAGGTTGAAGAGCACCTGGTTCGAGAGTACCGGGCCGCCAAACGCTTTTTCCGCGGCCTGCCAGCCGCCAAGCGTGAAGTTGCTGACGCCGACGTGGCCCACAAGACCACTCTCGACCAGGCGTTTGATGCGCGGCATCGTCGCGCTGGCCGGAAACAGCGGGTTGGGCCAGTGTTGCTGGTACAGGTCGAGACGGTCGACACCGAGCCGGCGCGCGCTCGCCCGCGCACGGCCCTCGACCATGAACGGAAGGCCGATCGGAAAAATCTTGGTGGCGATGAAAGCCTTCTCGCGACCCTCACGGATCGCTTCGCCCACGATCCGTTCTGAGCGGCCCAGTCCGTAAACCTCCGCGGTGTCGATCAAGTTCACGCCCAGCTCGAGGGCGCGGCGCACGATGGCGCCAGCCTCCTTGCGGTTGTATTCCCGCCCGTAGCCCCACTCTCGCGAGCCGAACTGCCACGTCCCGAGCCCCACCGCCGATATCCGCACCCCACCAACCTCGACGTATTTCACGAGGTCAACCTATCGAACACCATCTGCGACCACGATTCCATCTCGAGGTAGTGGATTCGCATCTCGTCCAGGGTGAGGAGCTCGCCGGCCAGCTTGGTCGTCTCGCGAATCGCGATGTTGGGCGAGTCTCCGTCGACCAGGAACACCACGCCCAGGTGGACCTTCGAGACCGGCGCCGACTCGTCGTTGAGCAGGCCAATGAGCTGGGCTTCGAAGCGGCCGTCATACACAACCTCCTCCGCCCACTCCCGCTTGAGGCCGTCGAGGATGGGGTCGCCCGCCTCCAGGTCCCGCGGGTTGATATGGCCGCCGATGCCCAGCGAGTACTGCTTGCGCAGCCGCTTCTCGGATGAAGCGCGCAGCCTGTGCGTGAGGAGGTAGCGGCCATCGTGGCGGAACACGACATACGGGATGATCTGCTGAAAGTTCGGATCCTCCTCAACCTGGGCGCGCGGCTTGAAGAAGTGGCGCTCGCGGATCACCGCCTGGTGGCGCTCCAGGTCTTCGCTCACGAACCCGTGCCAGGCCCCATCGGGAAATATGTCCTCGCGCTTTACGCACAGCACCTGCTCCGACGCCACCGTCACACCATCCGGACCAGGCCGCGTCCGAAGACCGCAATCAGCTCTGCGGTGCGATCGATGTCGTCGTCCCGAATCGGGAGGAAGTAGACCCACGCCGCGCGCTCTGTTTCGGTCGTGATCATGGTCCGCGCCGAATCGGCGCTCGGATTGCCGCAAGGTCCCTCGGCGTCCGCGACGCAGATCCGGCCCGCCACGTTCACATGCTCCTTTCCGATGCCCGTGTAGCCCTCTCCCTCGGCGCCAAGCCGGATCACAAGCTCGTCACCTTTCACCTTGTCGAGGTCGTAGAGGCCCACCGGCACCTGCAGCTGAACCGAGAGAGCGTTGGCGACATCGACCAGCGAGTTGATGCGCGGAAGCGGCTCGCCCTTCTTGAGCCGGCGCAGCAGCGCCTCCGATGACGGCCGCACCCGCGTCGGGTCGAGCCCGAAGTGGCGGTACAGCTCGCGGGCGCGACCCACAGCGCCGACCTCGCCGGACTTCGCCACCTGGATCGTGCGCGCCACCTCGAGCTCGAAGTCATCGCGCGGCGCAGTCACCTCCAGCTCGTAAAGCTCGAGCACAACCGGTTCGACATCGATCTCGGTGCGGACCTTCAACACAGGTATTCGAGATGATCGAAGAAATCCGGGTAGGAGATCTCCACGCATTCGGCGCCGTCGATCTCCGTCTTGCCGTCCGCGATCAATCCCGCCACCGCGAGCGCCATCGCCACGCGATGGTCGCCGCGCGAGCTCACCCTCGCGCCCTCGAGGTAGCGGGGACCGTTGATCACCCATCCATCCTCGACCGCGGTGACGTCTGCACCCATCGCGACGAGCCCCTCCTCCATCGCCTCGATCCGGTTCGACTCCTTGACGCGCAGCTCGGCGGCGCCTGAGATCACCGTCTGGCCAGGAATCTGTGTCGCGGCCACGGCGAGCACCGGCAGCTCGTCGATCATCTCGGCCGCCATGTCGCCCTTGACCTGGATCGACCGCAAGCCTGCGGCCGAGGTCACCTCGAGATCCGCGACCGGCTCCCCGCCCGCAAAGCGTGGCCTTGAGAACTTGACCTGGAAACCGCCTGCGAGCAGCAGGTCGATGAAGGCGGTCCTTGTCGGATTCACGCCGACGCCTTCCAGCACCACGCGCGAACCCGGCATCAGCCCCGCCGCGACGAGCCAGAATGCGGCGGCGCTGATGTCGCCGGGAATGTCAATGTCCAGCGGCTCGAGCCGGGTCGTGGGCTCTGCCTGCACGCGCAGCCCATCGACCTGGACCGCTGCGCCCATGGCTTGCAGCATCAGCTCCGTGTGGTCCCTCGTCCTGACCGCTTCGACGACCGAGGTCACGCCGTCTGCAAACAGCGCGGCGATGAGGATGGCCGACTTCACCTGCGCGCTTGGCTTCGGCATCGTGTGATCAAAGCCGTGCAGCGGCGCCTGGCCGCCGACGCGCAGCGGCGGCCAGCTCGCCCGCGCGCCCATGTCGCGCAGAGGTGTGACCACCCGATCCATCGGCCTGCGCGAGAGGGACTCGTCGCCCGTCAGCTCGCTCTCGAACTCCTGCGCCGCCAGCAAACCCGCGAGCAGCCTCATCGTCGTCCCGGAGTTGCCGCAGTCGAGCGGTCCTTGGGCTCTGTGCAGGCCGTGAAGGCCGCGCCCGTCGAGCATCGCACCTTCGAGCTCAACCCCCAGCGCCTGCATGCAGCGCCGCGTCGACTGCACGTCGGCGCCGGGCGACAGACCCCCCAACCGGCTGCGTCCCGACGCGATCGATCCGAGGATCAGGGCGCGGTGCGAGATCGACTTGTCGCCCGGAACTCGAATCGCGCCATCGAGCTTTCGGGCACGTCTGACGGTTGCGATCACGCGTCGAATGATGCCGGAATCAAGCGCACGGCCATTTCACCTCCCCGCTCGCCGGGGAGGTCGGCCCGGCTCGCGAAGCGAGCCCGGCCGGGTGGGGGGATGCCCTCTCGGTCTAGCGGCCTTTAGACCACCGCTCGCGGACGGCCTGGGCCTCTTCGAAGAGCTCCACCAGTCGCGCGTCGTCCGCCTCGAGGTGCCGGCGCAGCCGCGCCAGCTCAGCCGTGATCGCGTCGAGCTGCTCGACCAGGTGCGCGCGGTTCGTGCGCGCCACCCCGGCATACAGCTGGGGGTCGCCGGCCGCGAGGCGGCTCATGTCCCGAAACCCTCCCGCGGCCAGCTTCGATGCCTCGGGCCAGTCGGACCGGTGGGATAGCGCCAGCACATACCCGACCGAGAGGAGGAATGCCGCGTGGCTGACGCCGGCGATCAATCGGTCATGCGTCTCGGCATCCATCACGATCGGATGGGCGCCCACGGCCTCGATGAGGTCCACGAGCACCGGATCGCTGCGGGTCAGCACCCACGGCGCATCCTTGAACATCGACGCGTCCGCCGCGTCGATGCCCGAGCTCTCCTTGCCGCACATCGGGTGGCCGCCGACGAGGTCGATCCCAGCACCCGACGCCCACTCCATCACGTCGGCCTTGGTGCTCGCCATGTCGGTCACGACTCTTCCATCCGTCCGGCCCGCCAGCTGCGCGAAGACGTCCCGCATGGAGCGGATCGGCGCGCCGACGACTATGACTTCCGCCATATCGGCCACGCTTGTGTCGCCGCTCGCGCTCGCGACGATGCCGCGGTCCAGTGCTTTGCGCAGCGTCATGGAATCCGTGTCGCTGCCGACGATCACGGTGTCGGGACGCGCCTCCTTCAACGCGAGGGCGAACGACGAACCCATGAGCCCGAGCCCGACCACCGCAACTGTGGTCACGCCACTCTAGGCCAGTTGCTTCGCCATCGAACCCAACAGGCGCCGCAGGTCGGCCATCAGCAAGTCGAAGTTCTCGAAGTCGAGCGACTGGGCGCCGTCCGAGAGCGCCTGGTTGGGCGCCGGGTGCACCTCCACGATCAGGCCGTGAGCGCCGGCCGCCACCGCCGCCAGCGACATCGGCCGCACCAACGACCAGCGACCGGTCGCCTGCGAGGGGTCGACAATGATCGGAAGGTGCGACAGCTCGCGGGTGAGCGGAATCGCATTGAGATCCAGCGTGAACCGCGTCGCGGTCTCGAATGTCCTGATGCCGCGCTCGCACAGGATCACGTCGCGGTTTCCCTGCGACAGCACGTACTCGGCTGCGAGCAACCACTCCTCGATGGTCGAGGACATGCCTCGCTTGAGCAGCACTGGCTTACCCGATCGCCCCGCCTCCTGCAGCAGCGCATAGTTCTGCATGTTCCGAGTCCCGAGCTGAAGGATGTCCGCGTAACGCGCGACGAGCTCGACGTCGCCCGGAGCCACGACCTCGGTCACGACTTTGAGCCCGGTCTCGTCGCGCGCCGTCGCCATCATCTTCAACGCCGCTTCCCCGAGACCCTGGAACGAGTACGGCGAGGTGCGCGGCTTGAACGCACCGCCCCTCAGCACCTTGGCCCCCTGCTTGGCGACGTGGCGCGCCGTGTCGAGGAGCATCTCTTCGCCCTCCACCGAGCACGGGCCGGCCATCATCACGACCTCGTCGCCGCCGATCTTCACGCCGCCCACATCGACGACGGTGTTGACCCTGCGGAACTCGCGGCTCGCAAGCTTGAAAGGCTTGGTGATCGGGATGATCTCGTGGATTCCGCCGAGGTGGGAGAAGGCCTCCTTGTAGGCGTATGCGTTCCCGCCGATCACTCCGATCAGCGTCCGCTCCTCGCCCTTGGACAGCTCCGTCTTGAGCCCGATCTCATGGACGCGGTCGACCACCGCATCGACCTCTGCCTTGGTAGCCCCGTGGGTCATGACGATGATCACGGGATCAGCGTTCCCCGCAGGTAGTCCAGGTCGGCCTTGATCGCCTGCGCTCCCCGCAGGTAGGCGAAGCGCATCGCCGACTGGGGCCGCGGCGTGTTGTAGAGGATCAGCACGCGCACGCACTTCGGCACGCCGCGCGGGTTCGGCAGAAGCACATCCATGTCATGGCCGCACAGAAGAGGCACGTCGAGCCAGCCCAGCCTGCGCGCGGCGAAGGCGGGGAACTCGGCCGTGAGGTCGTGAGTGGTCGTGAAGTACGTGAAGCAGATCTCTCCAGTGTCGAGGTCGTTGAGGCTCACCAGCTCGCGGAGGAGCTCCTCGGTCGCTTCCGTGATCGACTCGGCCGTGTTCGAATCGGCGGTCGTCGCGCCCCTGATCCCTCTTACCGGCAACCCTTCAAAAGCTCCTTCACCAGCGCGACCGGATCACCGCCTCGATCGATCTCGTTGACGATTGCGCTGCCGACCGCCGCCGCGTCCGCGATCCCGCGCAGCGCTTTCATGTGCTCGGGTCGCGAGATCCCGAAGCCCGCCGCAATCGGAAGCTTCGTATGCCGTCGAACCTGAGCGAAGAGGTCCTTCATTCCAGGCGGCAGCTCCTTCCTCGCGCCGGTGATACCGGTGACCGTCACGCAGTACACGAATCCGCTCGATCGCTCGCAGATCGTCGGGAGCCTGTCGTCTGAGGTCGTGGGAGCCACCATGAAGACGGTGTCGAGGGATGCCGCGCGCAGCCAGCCGGCCACGGGCTCGGACTCCTCGACCGGAAGGTCGGGGACAATGACGCCGGCCACGCCGGCCTGCGCGGCCTCGGCCGCAAATCGCCTCGGGTCGTGGGCCAGCACCGGGTTGATGTACGTCATCAGGACCACGGGTACTCCCTCGGCCGCGATCGCGGCGGCCACCTCGAGCGCACCCGCCACGTTCATTCCGTGCTCGAGCGCGATCTGCCCCGCGCGCTGGATCACCGGGCCGTCGGCCAGCGGGTCCGAGAACGGGATGCCGATTTCGAGCGCGGCGATGCCGGAGCCCGCGAGCCTCTTCCCGACCTCGATCGACTTCTTCTTGGTGGGATGCCCGGCCATCATGTAGGCGACGAGCTTCAGGTCGCCGGTGGCACGCAGCGCCTGTTCGAGGGAAACAGTTTCAGTTTTCATTGATCGCGCTGCGCGCTGGCTGCATCTTCCACCGAATCCATGTCCTTGTCGCCGCGTCCCGATAGGCAGACCAGGATCCGCCCGCCCGGCCCCATCTCCCGGGCCAGCACGCCCGCGTGATGCAGCGCGTGGGCCGGCTCGAGCGCGGGCATGATCCCTTCCAGGCGCGTGCAGAGCTTGAAAGCGGCAAGGGCGTCCTTGTCAGTCACGGCGACGTACTCGGCGCGCTCGATGTCGCGCAGGAACGAGTGCTCAGGTCCGACGCCCGGGTAGTCAAGACCCGCTGAGATCGAGTGCGTGGGCAGCACCTGCCCGTCGCCGTCCTGAAGCAGGTACGAGTAGCTTCCATGGAGGACGCCCGGACGCCCGCCCACCAGCGAGGCGGCGTGTTGCCCGCTCTTCACACCCCTGCCTGCCGCCTCGACTCCGACGAGCATCACGTCCTTGTCATCGAGAAACGCGGTGAAGATTCCGATCGCGTTGGACCCCCCGCCGACGCATGCGATCACCACGTCGGGCAGCTTGCCGTCCACCGACAGGTACTGGTCTCGGGCCTCGTCCCCGATCACGCGCTGGAGGTCTCGCACCATCTCGGGGTAGGGATGTGGCCCGACCACCGAGCCGATGATGTAGTGGGTCGTGCGGACGTTCGTGACCCAGTCGCGGATCGCTTCGGAGGTCGCGTCTTTCAGGGTCTTCGTCCCGCTCGTCACCTCGACGACATCCGTGCCAAGGAGCTTCATCCGGCGCACGTTCATCGACTGGCGCCGCATGTCCTCGGTTCCCATGTAGACGGTGCATTCGAGGCCAAACCTCGCGGCCACCGTGGCGGCGGCCACCCCATGCTGCCCGGCGCCCGTCTCGGCGATCACGCGCTTCTTGCCCATCCGAAGCGCCAGCAGCGCCTGGCCGACCGCGTTGTTCAGCTTGTGCGCGCCGGTGTGGCAGAGGTCCTCGCGCTTCAGGTGGATGTGGGCGCCGCCGAAGTGCTCGCCCAACCGGGTCGCGGCGTAGAGAGGCGTTGGCCGGCCGACGAACGCGTGGCGGTGGCCCGCCAGCTCCAGCTGGAACTGCGTGTCCGCCTTCGCCTCGTGCCACATGTCCTCGAGCTCGCGCAATGCGCTCATGAGCGTCTCCGGCACGTACTGGCCGCCGTAGGCGCCGAAGCGCCCGTCCACCGGGTGAGTCGGGGCGTTCCGCGCCATCACATCAAGGCCTCGGCCAGGCGGACGGCGTGCACGAAGGCGCGGACCTTGTCCGGATCCTTGACCCGCACCGACGACTCGACGCCGCTTGAAACGTCGACGCCATATGGCTTGAAGCCGCTCACGACCTTGCCCACGTTACCCGGTTCAAGACCACCGGCGATGAACACCTTGCGTGCCGCGAGGAGAGGGCGCGCGAGCTCCCAGTCCCAAACCTGACCGGTGCCGCCGCGCTGGTCGACCGACCAGGAGTCCAGCATCACGGGGTCGGGCCATCCCTCGGCGTCGGGGACCTGGCCGTCCCTGACTTTCAGCACTTTCATCACCGGACGCCCCGCCTCGAAGCCCGGCGATTCCGACCCGTGCAGCTGAAGCAGGTCCAGGCCGGCGAACTCCGCGATCTGCCTGACCTCGTCCGCGTCCTGGTCGATGAAGACTCCGACGATCGTAGGACGGAGCGAAAGAGCCTCGATGATGGCCTTCGCCTCCTCGGGCGTCACCCGTCGCTGGGAGGAGCAGAAATGGAAGCCGATCAGGTCGGCGCCGGCTTCGACAGCCGCGGCCGCTCCCGCCGCGTCGCAGATGCCGCAGATCTTTACCTGGACCATGCGGTCAGCTCCTTGATGCGCAGCTCGGGCTTCTCGGCCCGCATCAGCGCCTCTCCTACCAGGATCGCGTTGGCGCCTGCCTCGTAGACGCGGCGCGCGTCGGCTGCGTCCTTGATCCCGCTCTCGGCAACGACCACGACGGTGGCCGGGATCAGCTTGCGCAGGCGCTCGGTCAGTCCGAGATCGATCTCGAAGGTGCGCAGGTCGCGGTGGTTGACGCCGATGAGCTCGGCGCCCGACTCGAGCGCAATGTTCGTCTCGCGCTCGTCGTGGACCTCGACGAGGGCGGCCATCCCGCGGCTCTTTGTTACTGCGAGCAGCTCTCGCAATCCCACCCCCCCACCGGCGCTTCGCGCCACCTCCCCGGCGAGCGGGGAGGTAACGGCCACGATGAGGAGAACGGCGTCGGCTCCCGACGCTCGGGCCTC
>Ga0209118_1000604_pt1 | contig 18948 bp, 16 predicted proteins | sample BlaSpr_A8_Ref_M1_FD_187988 | JGI IMG/M metagenome (GOLD analysis project Ga0209118, IMG submission 187988) | Forest soil microbial communities from Thunder Bay, Ontario, Canada - Black Spruce, Ontario site 2_A8_Ref_M1 (SPAdes) (version 2) | ecosystem: Environmental > Terrestrial > Soil > Boreal...
GTTCCATCGGCCCGCTGATACGTCTCGATAATCGCGTCGATCGTGCGAGTGAGGGCTAGACCGCTGCCGTTGATCGTGTGCGCAAAACGCGGCGGTGCTCCGCGTGCTGGCCTGTACCTGATATTGGCCCGCATGGCCTGGAAGTCGTTGAAGACCGAGCACGACGATACTTCCAGGTAACGGTCGAGCCCTGGGCACCACGCATTCAGGTCGTACTTCTTGTACTGCGCAAAACCCATGTCACCCGTGCACATCGCGAGCACGTTGTAGTGAAGCCCGAGCCGCCTGAGGATGTCTTCGGCGTCCGCCGTCAGCTTCTCGAACTCGTCCATCGACGTTTCGGCGGTGGTCACTTTGACAAGCTCCACTTTCGAGAACTGATGAAGCCGGATGAAACCGCGCGTGTCCTTGCCGGCGGCGCCTGCCTCCGTGCGAAAGCACGGCGAGTATGCGACGTACTTAAGCGGCAGCCGTTCGACGTCAAGGATCTCTTCGCGATGCAGGTTGGTCAGGGGCACCTCGGCAGTAGGTACCAGCCACAAGTCCGCGCCCTCGACCCGAAACGCAATGTCTGCGAACTTGGGCAGGTTGGCGGTTCCGATCATCGATGCGCTGTTGACAAGGTACGGTGGCAGCACCTCCATGTAACCGTGCTCCCGCGTGTGCACATCGAGCATGAATTGAACCAGCGCACGTTCCAGGCGCGCGCCTTCTCCGAGCAGAAATGCAAAACGCGAGCCTGACACCCGCGCCGCTCTTTCGAAGTCCATGATTCCGAGCGCCTCTCCAAGGTCGTAGTGCGTGCGAGCGGCGAACCCAAGAGTTGGTTTCGAGCCCCACTCCCGGACGACCACGTTGTCAGCCTCGGACTCCCCCACCGGCACCGACTCGTCGAACAAGTTGGGCACGCGCAACAACAAATCATCGCGGCCACGCCTGACCGCGTCGGCCTCGGCCAACTCGGCTTTCGCGCGCTCGGCCATCTCGCGCAGCCTCTCCTTGAGCTGCTCGTCGCGCGTCTTGGCGAATTCCTTGGAGAGCCGATTCTGTTCCGCCTTGATCGTCTCGGCCACGTTCTGATGTGCGCGGAAGCGCCGATCAAGCTCCAGAATCTCGTCGATCGGCGCCGGCTCGCCTTTCAACTCGGCGGCGCGCTTGACGCGCTCGGGATCCCTGCGGATCAGCTCTATCGGGAGCATCGCTAGGACTCGGCCTTCATAGTCGGGAACAGGATCACGTCTCGGATCGACGGCTGGTCCGTCAGCAACATCACCAACCGATCGACGCCCACACCCAGCCCGCCGCACGGTGGCAGCCCGTACTCGACCGCGCGCAGGAAATCCTCGTCCATCGGATGAGCCTCGACCTCGCCGGCGGCCCTCTTCGCCGCCTGCGCCTCGAACCGCTCACGCTGCTCGATTGGATCCGTCAGCTCCGTAAACGCATTGGCGTACTCACGACCGAGAATGACGAGCTCGAAGCGCTCCACGAAGCGCGGGTCGTCTTCGGTGGCGCGGGCCAGCGGCGAGATCTCGATCGGGTAATCCGTTACAAACGTCGGCTGGCGGAGCTTGGGTTGAACGTGATCCTCAAACAAGTCGTTCAGCTCCTGCCCAGCGGCCTGCCGGCCGGTGTGCTCCAGGACCAGGTCGACCATGCGCTCTCGCCGGTAGGGTGGGGTCAGGTCGACCTCTTCACCTTGATACGACGTTTTCAGGGGCCGGCCCCCTGCAGTCGCTGTCGCGACCATCAGGTCTTCTACGAAGAGCATCACTTCGTTGTAGTCCGCGTAGGCCTGGTAGCACTCCATCATCGTGAACTCGGGATTGTGGCGCGGCGACAGCCCTTCGTTTCGAAAGACGCGCCCGATTTCATAAACGCGCTCGAAGCCGCCCACCAACAACCGCTTCAGATGGAGCTCGAGCGCGATGCGCAGGAACAGGTCGCGATCAAGGGAGTTGTGGTGCGTCAAGAAAGGGCGCGCGTGGCCGCCGCCCGGAACTTCCTGGAGCACCGGCGTTTCGACCTCGAGGAATCCGCGCTCGTCGAGGAGGCGGCGCATGCCTTCGATGATCTTCGTGCGCGCCCGAAAAACCTCGCGCACTTCCGGATTCGAGATCAGGTCGACGTAGCGCTGCCTGTATCGGATCTCAACGTCCTTCAAGCCATGCCACTTCTCGGGCAGTGGTCGCAGCGCCTTGGTCAGCAGCTGGGCCGAGTGCACCTCGAGAGTTGGCTCTCCGCGCCGGGTACGGAACATCGGGCCCTTCACCCCAATCACGTCGCCCGGGTCGAGGTCGGAGAACAGCTCAAACGAGTGAGCCCCGAGGATTTCGCGACTGGCCATCAGCTGGATCCGCCCCGCGCCGTCCTGGATGTCGGCGAAAGCCGAGCCGCCGTGAAGGCGCTTGACCATGAGCCGGCCGGCAAGAGCGATCGGGTCGGTCCGGTCGCCTTCACCCAGCACGGCCTTCGCCTGAACGCTCGAATGCGTCGGCTTGAACCCGCGCGAGTACGGATCAACGCCCGACGCACGAAGTCGCTCGAGCTTTTCTCGGCGGTCGCGTATCACCGCCGGAAGATCGGGCTCTGTCTCTTCCGTCACGATCGGAAAGACTAAAGGCTAGAGGACTATCTCTTGGTCCTCGGCCGCTGGGAAGGCGTCGATGTTCCCGCCTCCCGATTGGCGGTGATTGCCCAACGCCTCTTCGATCAGGGCATCGATGTCGCTGTCCGAATGGGCGGGATCGTGGTGGAAGAACGCAAGCTGCTGGACGCCCGCCATCTCGGCCAGGGAAAGGGCTTCCTCGTAAGTCGAGTGCCCGTAGCCCGCTTTCGTCTTGTATTCCTCGCGGCTGTACTGAGCGTCGTGAACCAGAAGGCTCGCGTCCCGGCACCAGTCGGCCATATCGGAGAGCGTGCCGTTCTCGCTGTTGGCGAACAGTGCGATCTCGTTGTCGGTCGCGAAAGCGAAGCTCGTGTTGCCCTCGTCGATCCGGTAGCCGAACGTTGGGATCGGGTGCATCAGCAAATGCGGTGTAATCCGCACCGCACCGACCTCAAACGTCTCGCCCGGGTTTCGCTCGATGAACTCCATCTCGGCGGGCATGTGGTCGAGGCGAACCGGGAAATAGGCCGGATCCATCTGGTCTGCGAAAGCGGCCTGCAGCGACTTCGCCGATCCCGCGGGTCCGACGATCGTCAGGTGCGTGCCCGGAACGAACGCCGGCAGGAAGAACGGGAATCCCTGGATGTGATCGAGATGCGTGTGCGTGATCAGCAAATGCGCTTGCAGGGGCTCGGTCGGGCTGAACCCGCTCCCGAGCTCGGCGATGCCGGAACCTGAGTCGACGATGATGAGGTTGTTCGCCGAGTCCCTGACTTCGAGGCACGGTGTGTTGCCTCCGTACCTGAGCGTCCGCCGCCCAGGCGTCGGTCTTGTGCCACGCGTGCCCCAGAACTTGATCCTCATCGCGGCGAGGTCGACTCGTAGACACGATTGGTGATGAAGACATCGAGAAGGTCTTTGTCGAGCTTGCCATCGTTGGCCTCTGAGTGAAGGATGTCGAGCGCCGTTGAGATCGGCACCGCGCGCTTGTACGGCCGATCCTGCGCTGTGAGCGCGTCATAGATGTCTGAGATCGTCATCATCCTCGCTTGCAGCGGGATCTGGCCCGCCGTCAAGCCGCGGGGGTAGCCGGTGCCGTCGAGCTTCTCGTGGTGTCCGTAAGCGATCTCCGGGATGTGGCGCATCAACGGCGTCCAGGGGATCTTGGTCAAGAAATGGAAGCTGTGAGTCACGTGCGCCTCCATCTCCAGGCGCTCCTGCGGGTCGAGGGTGCCCCTCTTGATGCTCAGGAAACGGAACTCCTGCGGGTCGAGCATCGGATGCGAGGTGCCGCCCATGTCCTGATATGTCTGCTGGGAAAGGAACTCGAGCATCGACGCCTTGTCCTGCGGCAGGACCGTGGGCTCGTTGGCTTCGACGATGCCCTGGATCCACAGGTTGAGCTGGGCCAGCTCGGACTCGAGTCGCCTGTCGATGTCGCCCAGCGTATGGGCGTCGCCCCTTCCGCCTCGCATCGCCTCCAGCTTCTCGTTCGCGTACTTGACCTGGACTGAGCGCTCGACAAATTCAAAGCGCGCCTGAATCACCTCGAGCTGCCCCGGAATCAGCTTCTTGGCCTTGATCAGGATGTGCTCGCGCACGCCGACCTTTCCAAAGTCGTGCAGGAGGCACGCGTAGCGAAGCTCTTTGAGCTGGTCGTCCGTCAGGTAAACGTCCTTGTACTTGCCCACCTCGATCTTGGTCACAGCGCTGGCCAAACCGGTGGTCAGCTTTTCGACTCGCCCCGAATGTCCGGCTGTGCTGGGGTCCCTCTGCTCGATCGCGGTCACGCTCGCCTGGACGAAGCCGTCGAACAGGTTCTGGATCGAGTCGAGAAGATTCTTGTTGTCGATGGCGACCGCGGCCTGGCTGGCGATCGACTCGATCATCTCGAGGTCTTCAGGCCGGAAGCTCACGACTTCCTTCTCGACCGTGTCGACGGTCAGTCGCGTTTCGTACGCGCGTTTCGCGTTGATGAGCTGGACGGCGCCCACCACCTCGCTGTTGTAGTTGCGCATCGGTACGGTCAGCATCGACTTGGTGCGGTAGCCGAACTGCGTATCGAATCCCTTGCCACCCTGCGGCTTGCCGGGCGGCGGGTGATAGGCGTCGTCATAGATCTGGCTCGTGCCGACCGTCACCGTGTACCCGACTACGCTCTTCTCGTCCAGGGGGACCTTGAACGCCTGGTAGGTGTTGTCGATCGAGTTGTTCTGACTCGATGCCAGGAAGAGCTTGGCCTGGCCGTCGTCGCCGACTGTCTTGAGCCACAGGCTTGCTCCATCGGCGTTGGTCAGCTGGCGCATGGTCGTGAGGATGAACTCCTGGAGCTTGCCGATATCCCGCTCGGCGGAGAGGGCGATGCCGATGCGGTTGAGCTCGGCGAACTGCCGGTGCTGCCTGCTCGCCAGCTCCTCGTGCAGCTTCACCTCCTGCCTGAGCGTGGCGTTCTGCATCGCCACCCGTAGAAGCTCGCGGATGGCCGCCGGCGACGCGTCCTCGGGCGGTGCGACGACGATGTCCGCCTGGCCTTCGGGGCTGGGCTCGCCGGCTGGGGTCAGGATCAGGGCCGGCCGGACGATCGCGGCCGGGTCCACGAGCGGCTCCGCCTCCAGGCCGAGATCGGCCAGGGCGCCGGCCAGGCTTGGGTTCTTGAGACCGCCCGAGAGATAGATATGGAACGCCGGCGCGGTCTTCATCTACCTCTGTTTAACACCCGCCGTCCTGGTTTTGGTTGTAGATGAGGCGCAATCCCTCCAGGGTGAGCAGGGGGTCGGTCGTCTGGATGACGTGGGTCAGGCCGGCCACAAGCGCCGCCTGGCCTCCTGTGGCGACAACTTTTGCCGTGCCGCCGAGCTCGGCCACCATGCGCTGGACCATGCCCTCGACCTGCGCGACGAAGCCCCAGACCAGCCCGGATTGGATCGAAGCGACGGTATTGCGCCCGATAACCGTGTCCGGGGCCACCGCCTCGACACGCCTGAGCATCGCCGTGTGGGAGACAAGGGCGTTGAGGGAGATCTCGACCCCCGGCGCGATCGCACCGCCGAGGTAGTCGCCCTGCCCGTTGATGGCGTCATAGGTGACAGCGGTCCCGAAGTCGATGACCACGATCGGGCCGCCGTATTTGGTGAACGCGGCCAGGGCGTTGGCGATGCGGTCGGCGCCGACGTCCTTGGGGTTGTCGTACCTGATCCGAACGCTGGTCTTGACTCCTGGCCCGACCATCAACGGCTCGCACTTGAGGTAGCGCCTCGAGGCCTCGATCAGCGCCGAATTGATGTTCGGGACCACGCTCGCGATGACCACCCCGTCGACCACGTCAAGCTCAAAGCCGCGAAGGCTGAACAGCTGCCGCAGCTCCACCGCCAGCTCATCGGCAGTGCGCTCCCGATGTGAGGAGACGCGCCAGTCGGCGGCGAGGCGCTCGCCGTCGAAGAGGGCGATCGTCACGTTCGTATTGCCGACGTCGACGGCGAGAAGCATTTGGGAAGCCTGACTCTAGGGCAGCGGCCGCGGGTGCGTTTCGCTCCAGGCGAGAAGGGCCCGCGCCTCGCGGCGGACCGCGCCGGACCGGGCAGCCACCCGCCGCGGGTGCGGGGCACCAACAAGGTCGCGCTTCACCAGCGAGGCTTTGGCCGTCCAGGGGATCGAGAGCTTGCCTTCTCGGACCTGGTGGGCGACCGCCTGGTGAGCTTTCCGGAAGGGCATACCCGATCGGACCAGGACCTCGGCCGCGTCGGTGGCAAGGAGCCCGGGGTCGGCGCACGCGGCCGCAAGGCGATCCCGGTCGAACTCGAGGTGCTGAACGAGCAGGCTGGCGGCGCGCAGCGAGTCCAGTGCGTTGTCTACAGCCGCGAACACCGCCGCCTTGTCCTCCTGGAGGTCGCGGTCGTATGCAAGCGGTAGTCCTTTCAGAACGGTGGCCAGCGCCACCATGCTGCCCAGAGCCCGGCCGGAACGGCCCCTCAGAAGCTCCGCGATGTCGGGGTTCTTCTTCTGCGGCATGAGACTGGACCCGGTCGCGATCTCCTCTGCCAGCCGCACGAAGCCGAACTCGGAGCTGGCCCAAAGCATCACGTCCTCGCCAAGGCGGCTGAGGTGAAGAGAGACGCTGAGGCACGCATAGACGAGGTCGAGAGCGAAGTCGCGATCGGCCACGGCGTCCATGCTGTTGGCCGTCAGGCGCTCCAATCCGAGCTCTTTGGCAACGACCTCGCGCATCAACGGCAGCGTCGTACCCGCGAGCGCACCCGAGCCGAGCGGCATGTCGCCCGCTGCCGCGTAAACGTTCCGAACCCGCTCGGCATCCCGCAGCAGGGGCTCAGCGTGCGCGAGCAGGTGATGCCCGACGGTCACCGGTTGCGCGCGCTGCAAGTGGGTGTAACCGGGCATTGCCCAGCTGGCGTGTGCCCGTGCCTTGGTCGCGAGGGCGTCGATCGCACCCGCGACCTCGCCCACCAGCTGGCTCGCGGCAGCCCGGCAGTAGAGACGCAGATCGAGCGCCACCTGGTCGTTGCGCGATCGACCCGCGTGAAGGGCCGCACCCGCAGGCGTGATTTCTGTCAATCGCCTTTCGACGGCCGTGTGAATGTCCTCGTCGGTCTCGAGGAACACAAACGCATTCGAGTCGAGCTCACGCTTGACCCGGCGCAATCCCCTTTCGATTGCGGTCAGCTGGTTTGCAGACAGGAGGCCGGCGGCGGCGAGCCCGCGGGCGTGCGCGATGCTCCCGGCGATGTCGTATGGATAGAGCTCGAAATCGACCTCCAGCGATGACGAGAACCGCTCGAGCTCAGGCAGCAGATCGCCGCCCGACGCCGTTCCCCAGAGCTTGCCGCCGCGCTTTTTGCCTGCCGGAGCTATGGCGTCAGCCCTCCTCCCCGCTCGGCGGGGAGGTCCGGTCCCGATCGCGCAGCGAGCGCGACCGGGGAGGGGCCGCTCGATTTGGTTCCAACCTTTTTATTTCGCCGAGCAGGTTGCCTAGCTCACGAGCGTGCAGCTGGCCCTGAACCTGCGATGCCGTCCGGACACCCATCCCCCAGAGCTTGATGAAGCCGGCGGCAGCGGACTGGTCGAAGGTGTCGCCCTTGCCGTATGTCGCAAGCGAGTGTTGGTAGAGCTGCTGCGGTCCCTTGCGCCCGACCACGTGCGAAGAACCCTTGAACAGCTTGACCCGCACCTCGCCGGTGACGTGCCTCTGGGTCTCGGCCACGAACGCGTACAAGGCGTCGCGCAAAGGGCTAAACCACAGACCGTCATAGACCATCTGCGCCCATTGCTGCGCGACGAGGTCTTTGAACCTCGCGACCTCTTTGGGTAGCGTGATGTCCTCGAGCGCCTGATGGGCCTGGAGCAGCAAAACCGCAGCCGGCGCCTCGTAGATCTCGCGCGACTTGATTCCGATCAGGCGGTTCTCGAGGTGGTCGATGCGTCCGACTCCGTTTTCGCCGCCGATGCGGTTGAGAGCGGTGACCAGCTCAAGCGGTCCCACCGCCTTGCCGTCGAGAGAAACCGGTAGCCCCTGCTTGAAACCAATCTCGACATACTCAGGTTCGTCCGGGCACTGCCTCGGATCTTTGGTCCAGCTGTACACGTCGGCCGGCGGCTCGGCCCAGGGGTCCTCCAGCGCACCGGCTTCGATGGACCGGCCCCACAGGTTCTCATCGGTCGAGTAAGGGGAGCGGACCGTGGCCGGGACCTCGATGCCGTGCTTGGTCGCGTACTCGATCTCGTCGTCGCGATTCATGTTCCACTCGCGCACCGGCGCGACCACCTGCAGCTCGGGCGCCAGCGCAGCGGTGGTGACGTCGAAACGCACCTGGTCGTTGCCCTTGCCGGTGCAGCCGTGGGCGATCGCGACGGCGCCTTCGCGACGCGCGACCTCGACCATCATGGCTGCGATCAACGGACGCCCGAGCGCGGTGGCCAGGGGATACTCCTTTTCGTATACAGCGCCGGCCTGAAGGGACGGCCACACAAACAGCTGGAGAAATGGCGCGCGGCCGTCGGCGACATAGGCCGCCGAAGCGCCTGTCTTGAGCGCCCGGGCCTGGATGGCGTCTAGGTCCTTCTTCTCGCCCAGATCGACGGTGAAGGCGATGACGTCCCAGCCGAGGTCTTTGAGCCACCTGATCGCGACCGAGGTGTCGAGACCGCCGGAGTAGGCGAGAACGACCTTTTTAGTCGACATGCGCCAGGAGCTCCTTGAGCGCCCGGCCCGCCCCCGGCCGGCGAAGGACGGCGATGATCGTGTCGTCGCCGGCGACCGTGCCTGCAACTCCCGCAAGAGCCGCCTCGTCGATCCGTCTCGCCACAAGGTTGGCGGTGCCCGGCGGCGTCTTGATCACAGCCACCGGATCGACCAGCTCGATCGAAAGGACCAGCTCTCGGACCAATGCTGCCGAGCTGCGGTAGCCGCTGACCGAGCGGACCAGCCCAAGCTCCTGTATGTCGCGCGAGATCGTCGCCTGCGTCGTGCGCAGCCCGCGCCGAGCGAGCGCCTCCGCGAGCTCTTGCTGTGTGTGCACGCCGCCCCGGTTGACGAGGGCGAGGATGGCCTGGTGCCGCTGACCCTTGCTCGCGGTCACCGGCTCGCCTTTTGCATCGTGGCCTGCGCTTGATCGATTTCGGCGGCACTGATGATGAGCGGCGGCACCAGGCGGACGGAGTTGTCGTCGACCGCGTTGACGATGAGACCGGACTCCAGGCACGCCTGCTGGAAAGCCTTGGCGCGCGGTTCGGCGAACTCGACCGCCTGCATCAGCCCCAGGCCTCGAACGTTTTTGGCGCCCAGTCCGGCCAGGACTCCGTGCAGCATCTCCCCCATCTCCGCGGCGTGACCGACCAGGCCGTCGCGCTCGATCACGGTTAGAACAGTCAGTGCAGCGGCACATGCAAGGGGATTCCCCCCGAACGTGGAACCGTGGTCTCCCGGCTCGAAGACGTCCGCTCGCGGCGCCGCCAAGCACGCGCCGATGGGCACGCCGCCACCGAGGCCCTTGGCCAGCGTCATCACGTCGGGCGTGATGCCGTGATGCTGGTGGGCAAACCACCTGCCGGTGCGGCCGAGCCCGGTCTGGATCTCGTCGAGGATCAGCAGCAGGTTGTGCTCGTCGCACCATTTGCGAACGCCCGCGATGTAGCCCGGCTGCGCGGGGATGACTCCGATCTCGCCCATCACCGGCTCGAGCATCACAGCGACCGTCTTCTCGCCCGTCGCCGACTTGATGGCGTCGAGGTCGTTGTAAGGCACGTGAACGAAACCGTCGGGTAGGGGCTTGAATGGATCGGAGTACTTGTGCTGCCCGCCGGCCGTCACCGTGGCGAGGGTGCGACCGTGGAACGAGCCGTACGTGGTGATGATCTCGAAGGCGCCATCTCGGTTCTTTACGCCCCACTTGCGGGCGATCTTGATCGCCGCCTCGTTCGCCTCGGCTCCCGAGTTGCAGAAGAACACGCGGGATGGGAACGAGAGCTCGACCAGCCTCCGGGCCAGCTCGACCTGGGGCTCGGTGAAGTAGAGGTTGGATGCGTGGATCAACTTGCGCGACTGCGCGCCGACGGCCGCCGCGACCTCCGGATGAGCATGGCCGAGGAGATTCACGGCGATGCCGGCCACGAGGTCGAGATACGCCCGGCCTGCGTCGTCGTAGAGCAAGCAGCCCTGGCCGCGGACGAATGTGATCGGCAGGCGCCGGCCGGTCTGCATCAGGTATTTGTCGGCGAGCTCCGGGGTGGTCAACGTCCCCATCACCGGGTGACCATCGTCCCGATGCCCGCCTCGGTGAAGAGCTCGAGCAAGAGCGCGTGAGGGGTTCGGCCGTCGACGATGTGGGCGAGCGGGATCCCGTCGAGCGCCCGAAGGCACGCCTCGAGCTTGGGGATCATCCCGCCGGTGACCTCCTCATCGTCGATCCGCTGCCGGGCATCCTCCCGCGACATCACGGCCACCACGTGGCCGTCGACCCCGAGGACGCCGGCGACGTCGGTGAGAAGGATGAGCTTGGCTGCGTTCAGTGCAACCGCGATCTCAGCGGCGACCGTGTCCGCGTTGATGTTGTACGCGTGGCCGTCGTAGCCGAGGCCGATCGATGCGATGACCGGGATGTAGCCACGGCCCAGGAGCGCGGTGATCGGCTCCTTGTTCACCTGCGTTACTCGGCCCACGAATCCCAACGCCTCATCGAGCGGCTCGGCAATGATGCAGGGACCGTCCTCTCCGCTCATCCCGACGGCCTGGCCGCCCAGCCGGTTGATGGCCGCAACGATGTCGGGGCTGACCTTGCCCGTCAGCACCATCTTTACGATCTCCATTGTTTTTTCGTCGGTGACACGCAGGCCTTTCTTGAAGGTGGCTTTCAGCCCGAGGCGCTCGCTCATCGCGGTGATCTCGGGCCCGCCACCGTGGATCAGGACAGGCTGCATGCCCACGTAGCGCAGCAGCACGACGTCGAGCAGCGTTTCGTCTCTTGACTGCTCGATGGCGTTGCCGCCGACTTTGATCACGACGACCTGGCCGTGGAATCGCTTGATGTACGGCAGTGCCTCGACGAGGACCTTCGCGCGTTCTTCGATGGTCAGTGTCATGTCGTGTAGTCCGCGTTGATTCGCACGTATTCCTCCGATAGGTCGCAACCCCAGGCCTCGGCGCTGCCGTTCGCCAGCCCAAGCGTGGCCACGATCTCGATCTCCGGCTGCTCGAAGGCGCGGCGCACGGCAGAGAGGTCGACGTCGACCCCAGCCCCACGTTCGAACACAACCATTCCGCCAACGCTGAGGTGGAGCCGGTCAAGAGCCAAGTCCGCGCCACTGTACCCGAGCGCGCATACGATCCGGCCCCAGTTGGGGTCGCCACCGTGGACGGCCGTCTTGACCAGGCTCGATGACGCGACTGCACGGGCTGCTGTCCGTGCGTCGGCATCTGACGCGGCGTCCCGAACCCGCACCGTGATCAGCTTGGTGGCGCCCTCGCCGTCCTGCGCGATCGCGCGAGCGAGCTCGCGGGCAACTTCGAGAAGCGCCATTTCCAACGCCTCCGCCTCGACGCTGCCGGCTCGAATCGGCGCGTTTCCCGCGGCACCGTTGGCGAGTATCAGGAAGGTGTCGTTGGTCGAGCTGTCGCCGTCGATGGTGACCTGGTTGAAGCTGCGATCCGCGATCGGCTTCACGAGCTTCCCCATCAAACCGGCTTCGACCGCCGCATCGGTCGTGACGTAGGCGAGCAGGGTCGCCATGTTTGGATGGATCATCCCGGAGCCCTTGCACATGCCGCCGACGCGGATCGGAACGCCCCCGATCTCGACTTCGAGCTGAGCGCTCTTGGGGACGGTGTCGGTGGTCATGATGGCGCGAGCCGCGCCCGCTCCGCCGTCGGGGCTGAGCCGCCCGCACGCCTCCGCGATGCCGACCTTGACGGCATTCATAGGAAGGTACCGACCGATCACGCCGGTCGAGCTGACGAGGACCTGGTCGGGGTCCAGGTCGAGCCGGTCGGCGGTGAGCTTCGCCATCAGCAGGGCGTCCTTGAAACCCTGCGCGCCGGTGCAGGCGTTTGCGTTGCCGGAGTTGATCGCGAGCGCGCGGACGCGGTTGTGCTCGAGGTGCAGCTGATTGATGACAACCGAAGCCGACTTGACCTTGTTGGTCGTGAACACCGCGCCTGCGTCACAGGCTTGAGTGGAGTGGACGACGCACAGGTCGTCGCGTTGTCCGGTCGGGATCGCCGAGGCGCCGGCCGTGAATGCTTTGATGCCACATGCCGCCGTGCCGGCGCGGAAGCCCCGCGCAAAGGTCACGGCCACTGGATTACTGCTTCCAGGCCTGTCGTCCGATCGAAACCGAACGCCACGTTGAAGCACTCGACTCCCTGACCCGAAGCGCCCTTGACCAGGTTATCGAGAGCGGCCGTTACGACCGCCTTCTGCCCCTGCGCGGCGACGTTCACCAGGCACAGGTTCGAGTGGCTGGCGAGCTTGGTCGTGGGACTTTGGCCCAGCACTTTGGTGAAAGGTTGGCCGTCGTAGAACTTCTTGTACGCCGCCTGCAGGTCGGCAAGCGACCCCTTGAGGTCGAAGTAGCAGGTGGCGAGTATTCCGCGCGTCATCGGCACGAGGTGTGGGACGAACGTGACCCTTAGAGCGTTGCTCGTGAGCGCCTCGAGCTCCTGGGTCAGCTCCGGCAGGTGACGATGACCCGCGATTGCGTAGGCCCCAAGCGACTCGTTGACCTCGCTGAAATGGACGCCCATCCCCAGTGACCTCCCGGCGCCGCTCACGCCCGACTTGGCGTCGACGACGATGTCAGAGCCGACGAGGCCGGCGGCAACCGCGGGGGCAAGCGCCAGGATGGACGCGGTTGAGTAACAGCCCGGTACGGCGATCAGCTGGGCATCTTTGAGCTCGCGCTCGTGGAGCTCGGGAATGCCAACCACGGCTTTCGCGAGCAGCTCGGGCGCGGGATGCTCTTGCTTGTACCAGGTCGGGTACTGGCGTACATCTTTGAGGCGGAAGTCGGCGCTCATGTCGACCACTCGCGCACCTGCCGCCAGCCACCGGCCCGCCTTGCCCGCGCCAACGTTATGGGGTAGGCAGCTGAACACTACGTCCAGGCCGTCGGGCTTGGGTTCGGTGGAGAAGGTTCCTTCCAGATCCAGGAGCGGGAAGACCGCGCTGTAAGGCTGGCCGGCGAAGGACCGGGACGTCAGCTGCGTGAGCTCGACCTCGGGGTGTCGGGCAAGAAGATGAACAAGCGTCATCCCCGCGTAGCCATTGGCTCCAACGACCGCAGCCTTGACTCTTTTACCCACGAACGCATGAGTATACATAAGAAGTGCATAAACATGCGGACCCAAGTCACCTCCCCACGCAGTGGGGAGGCGCGCATCAGATCAAATCGTCTTCCTCTGCGCGCGGGAGGGGATTACCTGTCGCTCAGTCTGCCTCGTTAAAGAAGCAAGACTCCGCGCCGGTGTGACATGCGGGACCGGCCGGATTGACGCGAAGCAGCACCGTGTCGAGGTCGCAGTCCAGCCGAACCTCGACCACCTCCATCCGATTTCCGGACGTGGCGCCCTTCTCCCACAGTCCGCGCTCGCGGGAGTGGAACCAAGCGCGGCCGGACTCCCGCGTCTTCGACCACGCCTCCTCGTCCATGTACGCCACCATCAGCACCTTGCCCGTTTCGGCGTTCTGCACCACCGCCGGCACGAGCCCTTTCGAAAAGTCCGGTTTCATCTCCTGATCTCCAATCCCCGCTGTGCCAGATCTTGTTTCACGGCGCCGATCGAAATCTCCCCGAAGTGGAAGATCGAAGCCGCGAGCGCAGCCTCTGCCCCACCCGCGGTCATGGCCTCATACATGTGGCCGGCCGTGCCTGCACCGCCCGAAGCGATGACCGGCAGGCGAACAGCCGAGCTCACCGCGTTGAGCAGCTCGATGTCATAGCCCTCGTGCGTGCCGTCTTTGTCCATCGACGTGAGCAGAATCTCGCCCGCTCCCAGCTTTTCGCCCAGAACCGCCCACTCGACCGCATCAAGCCCGGTTGCGCGCCGGCCGCCATGACTGAACACCTCCCACCCTTCGCCCTCAAGGCGGCGCCGGGCGTCGATGGCGAGGACGACGCACTGCGCTCCAAAGATCTCGGCGCAGCGAGCCATCAGCTCTGGATCGGCGATGGCGGCGGTGTTGACCGACACCTTGTCGGCGCCGTGGGTGAGCAGCTCCGCCATGTCCTCGACGCTGCGAACGCCGCCCCCGACGGTCAGCGGAATGAAGACTTGGTCAGCCGTACGTTCGACCGCATCCAGCAGGATCTTGCGGGCGTCCGACGAGGCGGTGATATCGAGGAAGACGATCTCGTCCGCACCCTCCCGGTCGTAGAGCGCCGCCAGCTCCGCGGGGTCGCCCGCATCGCGGAGATTCTGGAACCGAACGCCTTTGACGACGCGGCCTTCAGTGACGTCAAGGCACGGGATGATCCTCTTGGCAGGCACCGCACCACGATACCGGCGCGGTCACTCGAGCAAATTAGAGAATGGTCTTGACGACTCCCACCAATCCACCCAGCAGACTGGGCGGCGCCGGAGGCGGAGATGGAGGAGGCGGGGTCGCAGCCGCTGATGGCGGCGAGGGCGCCGGTGTGGCCGGCAGCAGCGGGGCCAGCGCCGGGATTGGAGCGAGGAGCGGGCTCAACACCGCGACGACCGGCGCCAACGGCGCCAGGAGTGGGGCCACGGCAGCGACGACCGGCGCCACTGGCGCAAGGAGCGGGGCCACGGCTGCCACGACCGGGGTCAATGGCGCGGCCACGGCCGCCACCACCGGAGTCACAGGCCCCAGGATTGGCGCCACCGCTGCAACGATTGGCGTTACAGGCCCCAGGATTGGCGCCACCGCCGCGACAATCGGCGCCACGGGTGCGACCACCGCCGCGACGACCGGCGTCACCGGCGCTAGGACTGGGGCGACAACCGCAGCAACCGGCGCGAGGACTGGGGCGACCACCGCCGCAACCGGCGCCACGGGTGCGGCCACCACTGCCACGACCGGTGTCACCGGCGCCGGAGGCGGTGTCACAACCGGGGACGAAGTGGAAGTCCCGCCTGGCGCAGTGGAAGTCCCGCCTGGCGTAGTTGAACCACCGCCTGACGTACTGGAGCCTTGCGGGGCCTTGGCCGGCGCAGGCGGCGAGGTCGTCGCGGATGCGCCAGTCTTGGCCGGCGCGTCCGGGATCACGCTCACGATAACCCACCAAACCTCGCCGGGGAGGGATTGGATGTCGGTGACCTGGTAGCTCCACTCGCCGGCCGACGCATCGGCCACGACGATCGTCACGGGCGACACGGACGACGCGACCTGCGCGTACACGGATCCGGCCGGATCGAACACGGTCAGCTCGAATCGCGAGCCGGGCCAGCCGAGGGTGAACTGGAGGTCGGTGCTGCCGTCGCCCGTGGCGCCTGCCACCTTGCCGGTCGCCTGGGCGGGGCTGAAGCGATCGTTATTCACGCTGACGGGCTTGCCGCGCGAGGCATCGGCCGTCTCGTTGAAGACCGTGAACGTGTCCTGTCGGTCGGCCGCCGTTATCGCTGTGGGCGGTGTGGGCGGCAAACCGGGTGACGTGGTTGTGGACTGTCCGGTCGTGACCGAGACGCTGCCTTTGTTGGCGGTCGCGGCGACAATTCCAGCGAAGACGTCGAGGCGTACGAGGGTGGAAACACCATGGGCTTCAACGATGACCTCGAACTCAGTGCCGCGCACCTCGGCCGCGACGGAGTTGGGCGCGTTGACGATGTAGCTCGACCCGCCGATGAGCTGAGACATCCGGCTCCACGACTTCCCGACGGCCTGGTAGGCGTCAATGGCCCATCCGCCGCCGGCGGTGCGTCCGAGTTGAGTGATCGTGAGCCGGGTGTTCGAGTCCAGACGCGCCACGGTTCCAGAGGGGTAGGTGATGGCTGCCTTGGTCTCAGGGCCGGTGCGAATGGAGTCTCCGGCGGAAACCTGGTCGCCTGATAGCGCCCGGGCGAACGTCGGCGTGTGAGATTTCTCGATGTCGACGGTGCCCGTGAACACGGTCAGGACGGCCGCCGTCTCGGCGGCTGCCGGTGGCTGGGTCACCGCCAGCGTGACGAAAACAGCGGTAGTCACGACCAGCGCCGTGACGACAACCGCGGCGGCACTGCGCCGGCGGGCGGCTACCAAAACCCCTCCTCTCGAATAGCGGCAGCAAGGTACGAAAGTACCTGCCCCCACCTCTCCATACGCACGAGGTCACGGTTTGGGTCATTTGATTTTCGCTTTTGTGCTTTCCAGGCCTCCCGTCGTATGGGCTACGCGCAGAGCGCGACGAAGTTGGCGTAGATCCTCAGGCCGTCCGGGCCGCTCTTCTCGGGGTGGAACTGGGTGCCCATCACGTTTCGCTTGGCGGCCGCGGCGGCCGGCGAGTGTTCGCTGGACGCGATGGCGTGACGGGGCGAGTGGGGCGTATACGAGTGCACAAAGTAGAAGTAGGAGCGGTCCGCTACGCCCTCCCAGAGCCGCGATTCGTCTGTTTGGGTGACGCGGCACCAGCCGATGACCGGCAGCCGCTCGCTGTCATCGACCTCGACGACCCGGCCGGGGAGCAGCCCAAGGCCCTGGTGGCGGCCATGCTCTGTCGACTCCTCGAACAGGAGCTGGTATCCCAGGCACACCCCAAGCACTGGCTTTCCCTTGCCCGCCAGCTCGACGACCCACCGGCCCAAGCCGCCCTCGGAAAGCTTCTCCAGCGCGGGAGCGAACGCCCCAACTCCCGGCAGCACCATGCCGTCCGCTCGCGCGAGGTCCTCCGGATCGGCCGTCAGCTTGGGTTCGGCCCCGACCTGAAGCAGTGCGCGTTCGACCGACCGCAGGTTCCCGACGCCGTAGTCCACGATCGCGATCACCCGAGCAGGCCCTTGGAAGAAGGAACGCCGGGACCGCCGCCAGGCGCCATCGCCTGGCGCAGGGCCAGACCGAGGGCTTTGAACGTCGCCTCGGCGACGTGGTGCCGGTTGCGACCCCTGATCACGTCGACGTGGATGGTCGCGCCGAGATGTATGGATAGGGCCCTCCAGAACTCTTCGAGCACTTCCGATTCCATCGTTCCGATGCGGCCTCGAAGTGGCACGTTGTAAGAGAGATAGGGTCGCTTGCCAAGGTCGATCACGACGCGCGCCAGCGATTCATCGAGCGGCGCGTAGGCCGAGGCAAAACGTGTGATGCCGGCGCGATCGCCGAGCGCCTGGGAGAGGGCCTGGCCCAGGACGATCCCTGTGTCCTCGACGAGGTGGTGCGGGTCGACACTGACATCGCCCGATCCGCGGAAGGTGAGGTCAAACCCGCCGTACCGGGCAACCTGCTCGACCATGTGATTGAGAAAGTCGAGCCCAGTCGCGACCCTGACCCGGCCGAATCCCTCCAGGTCGACCTTTGCGCGCAGGCGCGTCTCCCTGCTCTCGCGAGTGACGTCCGCCTTTCTACTCAAGGCGCACCTCGACCGCGTGTGCGTGCGCTCCCAATCCTTCCATCGTCGCCAGTCTCACGCAGGCCTCGCTGAGCATTTCCAGGTCGCCCCGATTCAAGCTCAATACGCTCGTCCGCTTCATGAAGGTGTGCACGCCGAGCGGTGATCCGAACCGGGCAGCGCCCGAGGTCGGGAGCGTGTGGTTCGGTCCGGCTAGGTAGTCGCCGAGTGGCACGGTCGCATAGGCTCCCACGAAAACCGCGCCGGCGTTCTCGACCTGGGTGGCCAGGCGCCCCGCGTCCTCGGTGACGATGAGCAGATGCTCCGGAGCGAAATCGTTGGCGAGGTGCATCGCCTGTTCGAGGTCGTCAGCGACGATCAAGCAGCAGTTTGCGGCGCGGATGATCTCAGCCCTTTCGAGCCCACGGACGAGGCTCTCCAGCTCCTCTTCCACGCGATCCGCCAGCGCTGCGGAGTCAGTGACCAGCACCGCCCAGGCCAGCGGGTCGTGCTCCAGCTGGGCGGCGAGGTCGGCGGCGACGTAGTCGGGACGAGCGTGCGCATCCGCGATCACCATGACCTCGGTCGGTCCCGCGATTCCGTCCACGCCCACCGCGCCGAATACTTCGCGCTTGGCCAGCGTCACGTAGATGTTTCCGGGGCCGGCGACAACGTCGACTCGCGGAATCGAGGTCGTTCCGTAGGCAAGTGCCGCGATCGCCTGGGCGCCACCCATTCGGTAGACCGCGTCGACGCCGGCGATATGAGCCGCGGCAAGGATGGCAGCCGGCACCGTTCCGTCCGCTCGCGGAGGGGTGGCCAGCACCACCTCGGGCACGCGTGCGACTCGAGCCGGGATCGCGGTCATCAGCACGGTTGATGGATATGAGGCACGCCCACCTGGCGCGTAGAGACCGGCACGTCGAACTGGCCGGGTCAGCAGCTTCAGCCCGGGCAGCCCGCTTGTCGCCGCCTGTTCCTGGCGCGAGTGGAAATCACGAATGCGCTGGGCGGCGAACTCGAGCGCGGCGCGGTCCGCGACCGGCAGCCGGTCGGCAGCCGCGGCCAGGTCCCGCGGCTCGAGCATGAAGCTCTCGTTCCTACCTGGCGCCCAGCCGTCGAAGCGCTTGCCATATTCGCGGAGCGCCTCGTCACCGTCGGTCGCCACACGCGCGCAGATCTCTGCGACAGCAGCGCGCTCCTGGACGAACTGGGACAGATCCAGCCGCCGGCGCGATAAGGGCGAGTCAAGCCATGAGCCGACGTCAAATCGCTTAACCGGCACGTCTGCGCGCCCCCGCAGCGCCGGTCTTTCGCGCCGGCGAGTGGTCCACCGCATCGCGCAGCCGGGTGAC
>Ga0209118_1000605_pt1 | contig 18937 bp, 17 predicted proteins | sample BlaSpr_A8_Ref_M1_FD_187988 | JGI IMG/M metagenome (GOLD analysis project Ga0209118, IMG submission 187988) | Forest soil microbial communities from Thunder Bay, Ontario, Canada - Black Spruce, Ontario site 2_A8_Ref_M1 (SPAdes) (version 2) | ecosystem: Environmental > Terrestrial > Soil > Boreal...
GCGGTGTCAGCGGCAGGGTGAAGGTGAATTGCGCTCCGCCTCCCGGGTGATTGGCGGCTGAAATTTCTCCGCCGTGCGCCTCCACGATCGCCTTGCAGATCGCCAGTCCCAAGCCCACGCCGGGTACCCCTGATTCCTTCTGACCACGCACGAACTTGTCGAACACCGCGCGTTCCTGACCCGGCGGCAGACCGGGACCTTGATCGAACACCGTCACTTCGATGATGTCGGGCTTGGCAGCTGCGGTCACGGTAATCAGCGAGCCCTGGGGAGTGTATTTGGCCGCATTTTCCAGCAGGTTCACCAGCACCCGTTCGATCAACACGGCGTCGCAATTGACCAAAGGAAGATCCGCCGGGAGATCGACCTTGACCTGATGGTGCGCGAGCACCTCGCGTCTCGATTGCAGTGCCGCGCCCGTCAGCTCGGCGATCGATTGCCATTCCTTACGCAACTGCACGCGCCCGGATTCCAGACGCGCCATATCGAGCAGGTTGTTGACCAATTGCACCATGCGCACGGCCTGCTCGCGCATGGCGTTGACGAGCTCGCTCTGCACCTGGTTGAGGCCTTGCTCCTGCGACGCCAAGGATTCCGCCAGGCCGACCAGCGCGGTCAGTGGTGTGCGCAGATCGTGAGATAGCGCAGACAACAGGGAATTGCGCAGCCGTTCCGACTCCATCGAGAGCAGGGTATCTCGCGCGACGGTGACGAAATGAACCCGCTCCATTGCGATGGCAATGAGAGTCGCGAAGGTGTCGAGCTGGCGGCGCTGCTCGGGGATCAGCAGCAGCCTGGCATTGTCCGGTTCGATCACCAGCACGCCGCGGTTTCGCACCGGGGCTTTGAGCGGCAGATAAAGCATCGGACTCCCCGCCAAGGTATTGGTGCCCATGCCTGCGGCTTCGCCGCGATCGAAGGCCCATTGCGCGATACTGGCGTCGACGCTTAGCGTGGCCCCAGTCGGCTCCGCCGCATGCAACTGCTCGCGTTCGTCGGGAATAAAAATGGCCACCTTGGCGTGAAAGCTCGCTTCAATGAAGCGATCGGCAATCTCGCATACCTGCTCTTCGGCCAGAGCACTGGAGAGCTCGCGCGCCATTTCGTAAAGCGCCCGAGCCCGTTCTTCGCGATGGCCTGCGATCCGCGCCTGATAGCGCAGCCCTGCGGTAAGCTGGCCGGTGATCAGTCCGACCGCGAGCAGCACGGCGAAGGTGAGCAGGTACTGCGCATCGCTCACGGCGAACGATAGGCGCGGCGGTACGAAGCAGAAGTCGAAAGCGGCGACATTCACGATTGCTGCCGCGACCGCCGGGCCGCGCCCCCACTGCACGGCGACCAGAACCACGGCCAGCAGGAACAGCATGACGATGTTTGCCAGATCGAAATAGGGCTGCAACGGCAGCGCAATAACTGTCGTGATCACGCTTCCTGCGAGGGCGCCGGCATAGCCGCGGATTCGTCCAGTGCGCCGCGCCTCATCCGTTCCCAAGTGTTCGCTGGTCGACCATTCGCTCTTCGGCCGCTGGCTTTCCTCAGGCACGATCACCACTTCGAGATCAGGCGCAAGGGCGCAAACGCGCTGTGCGAAATCCCTCCCCCAGCTACGCCAATAGCCTTTCCTCAAAGGCCGGCCGATCACCAGAGTCGTGAGGCCGATCTTGCGCGCGTAATCGACAATAGCCGCCGCGGCATCCTGGGCGGGCACGGTGGCGGTCACTGCGCCCTGGTCCTGGGCAAACTTGAGCGCTTCCAGGATGGCGCGCCGCTGACTATCCGGCATTCTCTGCAGCGCCGCTGTCTCCGCATAAACGGCGTGCCAGCGGGCGTCCAAAGCGGCAGCGAGCCGGCTCGCGCTGCGCACGGTCTTATGACCGTCGGCCGCCGGTCCCACGCAAGCCAGAACAGCCTCGCGCGTCTGCAGGATGCGGCCGGAAATGCGCTCGTGCCGGTAGGAACGCATCTGATCATCGACGCGGTCGGCGGTACGCCGCAGCGCCAGTTCGCGCAGGGCAATCAGGTTACCCTTGCGGAAGAAGTTCTGTACCGCGCGCTCGGCCTGGTCGGGAAGATAGACCTTGCCTTCCTTCAGCCGCTGCAACAAATCGTCGGGCGGAAGGTCGACCAGCACGACTTCGTCTGCCGAGTCGAATATCCGATCGGGAATGGTCTCCCAGACGCGAACTCCGGTGATACCCCCGACGATGTCGTTGAGGCTCTCGATGTGCTGCACGTTGATCGTGGAGAAGACGCCGATTCCGGCGTTGAGCAGCTCCTCGACGTCCTGCCAGCGCTTGGCATGGCGCGCGCCGGGCGCGTTGCTGTGGGCCAGCTCATCGACGAGCAGGACAGCGGGACGACGAAGCAGTGCGCCGTCGAGGTCAAATTCCTTGAGCGTTGCATCACGATGCTGGATGAGCTTGAGTGGTAACGCCTCGAGGCCTTCGAGCAGCGCGGCGGTTTCGCGCCGACCGTGCGTTTCGACCAGACCCACTACGACGTCGATTCCCTGGGCGCGCAGCTGGCTCGCGGCCATGAGCATCGCGTAAGTTTTCCCGACCCCGGCGGAGGCGCCAAAGAAGATTTTCAGGCGGCCGCGCCGCGCCTTCTCTTCCTCCCGCGTCACCTCGGCGAGCAGCGCGTCTGGATCAGGGCGAGTTGCACTCATGTTCCCATTCTAAGCCGTGTTTCGTTGCCAACCTCCCGGAGACGCACTACCGGAATCGCGTGCAGCGGCGGTGCGCTGGCCATAAGCGTCGCGATGACCTGCGCCCGCGTTGGCTGCTAGCGGCGTTTGTCGAGCGCCAGATTGAGGAGCGGAACGTTAACACGCGGCTCACCCAGGAGCCACCATTGGCGGCCCTCGGTGTACGTGGCGACCAGCTCTCTCACTTCATCTACCGGCAAACCACGGGCGCGTGCTACGCGCGCGACTTGGACTTGATATCCGGCAGCTGCACGGGTGACATGCGGATCGAGGTCTCCGCCCGAAGCGCTTACCAGATCAACCAGCGGCTGGAACGAATTGCCCGGATTCGCGTCAAGCAGCGCTTCGACCCGGCCTTTGACCACATCGCCAAGTGCGGGATCGGTCGGGTCCTGGTTGGAACCGTTGCTTGCAGCGGCGTCGTCGGGCTGTGGCCACGTAGCTGAAGGTTGGCGCCAGAAATATTCAGGATCACTGAAGCTTTGGTCGATCTGGACCGAGCCGACGATCTCGTTGCCCCCCTGAATCAGGCTGCTGCCGGCCTCCGAGGGAAACGCAACTCCTGAGATGCCCGTCACAATGCGCGCATATAGGACACCGATGATCAGGATCAGCATCAGGAACATCAATAGCGCGCGACGAATTTCACGCATGATGGTTTCCAGGATATTTCACAACTGACGGGCGGTCTCCGACGACGCTACCGGAGCGAGGCAAGCGATGAGGCGAGGGCGCATGGATCTTCTCCGATGATCACAGAGGCCATCAAGAGCGCGCTTGCAAAGAGCAACCTCGAGTGATCGCAATCATTAACCAGTCCATGATGACTCTCCCAATAAATGAACTTGCTACCCTTCAGGCCTGCGCGCTCGAAGCGCGGACGGCGGCTCCCGCACCCGGTCAAGCTTGAACGGCAATGAGAGCCCCAAGCCTCACAACCGGAGCAAGGCAGCAGAGGGTGGCCCAAATTGTTTGCGCTTTTCAGCCGGGATCTCCGACTAAACAACGCGAAGTGTAATATCGACCATATAAAAATGGCGTAGAGATTTGAGGCGAAATCGTAAAGATCGCGTAAAGATTTGATGCGGTTCTTACGCGTATCCGGCGTAGCTGACCGCAATGGCAAGCACCTGCCCCGCCCTGGCGCACATGTTGACGTCCATCACGGTCAGCTCGCATAGCTCCTCGCGGCGCGGCGCGAGATACAGCAGCGTAGCGAGTAGGGTCCGATCGCGTTTGCGCCGGAGCGATTCTTTGTCCGGCGCGGTAAACGAACGAGAGGAGGGTCAATAGCGGGGTCGGTCAGCTTTGCAGCAGTCGCAGCGGCCCGATCGGGTGAAGTTGGGTTTCGGCCACAATCTAGCAGAATCGGGATAAACGGCAGGGGCAAGTTCTACTTGGAATTGTTCAGGGTAACAACACCCCGTCAACGCAACTTTGCCGGTCTTCCCATAATCGGCGTTCCGCCTGTCTAAGCGCACGTGTCCAGCGGCGCGCGTTGCTGCCCGCGCAGTCTCATACGCTAGATTGTGAGCGGCGAGTAGTGCGGGCGCTTCGCCAGGTGGCCGCTGGCCCGTCGCGACGATCAATTAATCTTTGCTCGACTCAGGCCCTGAGCGGTCTTGAGGTGACGCATTTCGCCGCATGAGCATACTGACACCGACCGCAAGGGGTATCAGCGGCCACAACTTCCAAAGTTGGCGAAGACTATCTCTGTCGATTAAGCCAAAGTTTGCAAGCAAACCAATGACCCCTACTACGATGAGAACTGCCGCCCCAATCCAATGCCCCCTGCTGTTACTGTGCCTGCTCATAGTGACCTCGAAAATAAGAGAACTGCTGTTGCCTACCACGCTGAATCACAGGCATGGAGGTACCCGCATGGTAACCCGCAGCGCAGCGGTGATCGATCCGGATATGCCGCTAGGCGATGCAGGGAGTCAGGTTGCGAACCGCCCGCTCAGCGGACCGTCTCGCGAACGGCGCTAGTCACTAAAACGGCTATTCGCCTGCCAACCACACATTCGAAGCCGGTAGTGGGTCAGTTTCAAACTGACCCGGCACCTCGAAGCCACTACGCTTTTGCGTACTTACAGTCTTGGGTAAACTGCTTCGCTTTCTGACTAGAACGCCAAAAATACACTCATCGTTCTGCCTCAAGGCCGCCCGCGGGCGTGGCAGAAACGGCGGACGCCCGGAGAAGACTCGGCGAACGCGACCTGCGAGCCGTTCGGGCGCTGGCGCAAACCGGTGCCATGACGATTCAGGAGATTGCACAACAGTTCAAAGTGTCGCGGGCCACCATCTATAATCGGCTCCGCCAGAGCGAGAGCGGGTCGGCGCAAAAGTCGAGCAATAGCGTGCATATATTAGGGAGGGGAATTGGAGGACCGGATATTCGAGATGGTTCAGGGCGACCTCTTCCGGACGCCCCTATGGCTCTGGACGCTACCGCTGGGCGAGCACCGGTTTGTGCCGTCGTGGGGCAAGGGCACGGTCACTTGGCTAACGCAGAAAGTGGGCGCCACAGAGGTGAAGCTGCCGAGCGGATTTTCCTTCTGGAGCTCATGGAGCTTCGCAGTGTGCACTGCCAAGGAAGAACGTAGCCAGCGCGATCTCTGGCGGGCCCTGATGCGTGAAGACTCCCCCACGCCCTTGGACTGGTTGGTATTGCTGTTCAACGTGCCGGAGCCCTGTGCGCTACGCGTGCGAGTCGGGAAACACGGAACGATCGACTATCGCCTCATCGTACACGACAGCGACGGACCGCTGGCTCATGCTTCGCGGGAGGTCAGTTTGCCCCACGGGCAGGCCGAGCACCATCTGCTCACGATCATTGGCCAGGGTCGCGGCAAGGGTCTGGGCGCGCAAATTGTCGCGAATGCGATCGCGCTGTACCGGCGGCTCTCGGTGAGCGAATTGTATTTGACTGCGGGTTTATCCGCCGGCGGCGCGGTATGGGGGAAATTTGGCTATCGGCCGGTCGATCCGATGGCGTGGCGTGGGGTCAAACGGACGGTGCGGCGGCGGCTCGCGGCGGTGGGCGCCAATGACCGGGCGGCGTATCGATTACGCTACGGTGTGAGCTTGGAAAAGACCGTCGCGGCGCTCCTGCGACTCAGCGACCCGCGGACCCTCTGGGATATCCTCGATCTGGATCCGGACAAGGTCGTACAGCTGGGGGGCTCAGGCCGCGGCTTGGGCGGCTTCCTGTTGCAAGGAACACGTTGGCGGGCGATACTGGACTTGCAAGACCCCGAGGCGGAACGCCGGCTGCGAGACTATGTCGAAACAAAGATTCCCGGGTCGCTGCCTCCCGGATGGTAAGAGAAAAGGAATTCAGTGATGAGCGCATTTAAACCTCTGCATAAGCCCGGTCAGGCGAAACCGCAGGTCAAGTCCTGGGGGCCGGCGGACGCCGTCGATGAGGAAACCCATTTGACCAAGGACATCGGCGAATTGGACCGCGACCATCCGGGGTGGGATCGGCGGAGCAAGGTGCTGGCGGCGCGGCGCCTGCTCAAGGAGCCCGGGATGGAGGAGGCCGTAGTGCGCGGCATCTACGGCAAGGCGATTGTGGAAGAGGCGCTCGCCGCCGAAGGGCTGCCTGCCGGCGGGCTGGCGTCCTCATAAGCTCGCGAGCGGACATCGACCTCCCAATCCCCAAGGAAGCAGAAACCGATTGTCGGCGCCAACTACCTGCCGAGCGACTCAGCTTGCGATCACAGGGTGCTCGTCTTGACAATATCATTCCACTGCGCAAAGCGCCGACGCATCAGTTCGCGGTAGTTTGACGCCGATAACGCCTGTCGTCCTGGCCGGAACTGGTTGCACGCTGAGCAAGCTACGCCGCCATCTCGGCGGTGTAGCTTCGCATAATTGCGCGCTCGCATCATGCTCCCCTTGTGGTTCTCGGCAAAATGCCGAATTAATGCTCACGTTCCTGCCAAAACTGATTTCGCGGGATACCAGCGGGGACCTCATTCCTCGGCCGCTGGTTGGCGAGATGTGCCTCGCGTAGATCTAGTTCCCGCTCGATCCGGCGCCGTGCCTCGTCCTTTAGCTTGCCACCGCGAAAGAGCTGGTTGATCTGCTGTCGTTCGGCGTCGATCAGCTGAAGTTCGATTTCATCGTGCAGGTCCGTGAGCTTTCTGTGGCCGTCATCGCCATCGCTTCTGTGCTCGATTTGCTTTAGCCGGCCGCGGTGACGGGTGAGCAGCGGCTGAACAACGTCCTCCGAGAGATCGCGTTCCGCGACAAGGTGGCCGAGCCGCTCGATCGCTGTCTCGATCGCCTGCCGCCGGGCTTTGTACTCTTCGGCTCGGTCGGCGTCGCGTTCTCGACGTCCCGCCTGGGCGAGACCGAGCGCGCGGATTATCCAGGGCAGCATCAAGCCTTGCCCGACCAGCGTCACCAGGATGACAGCAAACGTTAAGAAGAGAATCAGATCTCGGTCGGGGAACGGCTGACCGTTAGCAGTTGCAAACGGGATCCCGAGCGCTGCCGCGAGCGAGACGATGCCGCGAACCCCGGTGAACGCCAGCACGAACGGCCACTGCAGGGCGGTGACGCGGTGACGGGTCCCTGCGCCTGATTGCGGGAAAGAGCCAGCGCGGAAGATATGTTGCAGGATAAAGCCACACAAAGCGTGTGATGATTACCAAGGCGGCGACAACCGCGACCGAAATGGCCAGCTCGGACATCGAATAGTTTCCCGTGCGTCCAATCAGCGTGCGCGCCTGCAGGCCGGTGACGAGAAACACCATGCCCTCGATTAGGTACATCAAGAAATCCCAGAAGAAGATGCCTTGGAGCCGCGTCGCGGCGCTGATCAGCCGCAGGCCGTTCCAACTGATGTAGAGCCCAGTGGTCACGGTGGCAAGCACGCCCGACCCGCCCAGATAAGCGGGCGGCCAATAGGCAAAGAACGGCGTCAAGATGGAGAGCGTGATCTCGATCCTCGGATCGCTGACCCAACGCCGCAGGCGCAGCATCGCCCAACCTACCCCGATTCCCCAGAGAATTTCGCCGGCGACGATGGCTGCGAACAACCCAACGGCGTGGCCGAACGAAAATACACCGACGGTTACGGCGGCTACCGCGAAGCGGTAGAGAATGAGTGCGGTAGCGTCATTTGCCAGCCCTTCGCCTTCGAGTATGACAAGTAGGCGTCTGGGGAGCTGCATCCTGCGAGCGATCGAAAGCGGCGCTATGGCATCCGGGGGCGAGACAATGGCGCCCAATACGAAACCCACCGGCCAAGCGAGACCCAATAGCCAGTGGGTTGCCGCAGCGATCACGACCGTCGTGAACGCGACGCAACCCACGGCAAGCAATGAAATGGGGCGGAGATTAAAGCGGAACTCACGCCAACTCATTGCCACTGCAGACGAGTAGACAACGGGCGGCAACACAAGCAGCAGCACGAATTCTGGTGCAAGCTCTACCGTCGGCAGGCCCGGGACGAGCGCCAAGAGGACGCCGGTGAGCACCAAAAAAATAGCCGGGGGAATCTTGAGTCGTGCTGCGACGACCGCAACGGCAGCAACCACGACCAGCAGCAATACAGGAATCTGGATCGTCGAAATCATGGGCGCCATTGCCGGCTATGGTAGTCGAACACCAGGGTAAGTCAATTTGCGCGTTACGATTGAGCGGCCGCTGTTTGCCCGATGCCGAGCTGACGGACACTTCAACAATGCCCTTGCAGTGTGCGCACGCGAGGTTGTTGCATGCCCGGGCGCATGTCAGCTTGTTCTGCTGCTGACTTGGAAGATGGGAACCGGCTGGGAGTGTTTGGCGTCTGACTGGCGGAGTTTCATTTGAAAATTCCAAAATTCCGACGCGTAACGCTCATGATAAGCCGCAAAAATTCGACCAATAACCATCTGGTCTTCGCAGATGGGAGACATTCGGGAAGGTTGACCGGTAACGGCAGCTCGGCCGGACGGTCAGGAACTCCCGCGATCGGAATCGGGACGGCAGATCAGAACGACCACTTCCCTGCCCTGATTCGGTTTACCATGGTATCCAAGAACCGGATGGGCTACCGGGCTAGCGCTGAATCTGTGTTTGCCGGTAATTGTTGACGTCACCCATACGTTATTGGGGGGGCGTCAATGTTTGGTCGCAAGCTATTTGGTCGCTAGCTCGATAAGAGGTGCTGTGCTGAGTGTCGGGGAAGATGCGATGGGAGAGATAAGTGTCACCTGGGCGATTCCGGGTGGCATGCAGGTAGCGGAGCCGAAAGATCCTAGCGTTGGCGAGCCGTGCCTGCTGGTTTTAGACGCAGGGCGAAGGCAATTGGGCGAGCTGTTACAGTTTGATCCCCAAGAATCCCACTTTCTTTTCCGCGGCAATCATCACCCGGAATCGCTCCAGGTTGCGATCTCGTCTGTTCTCTGGATGCGGCTCTTACGTCCGGTTCATTTGTTTAAATCCGGATCCCTTGCGCCGTTTACGAATTCCGAATGGGCACGTCTCCTTAAGCCGGTCGCGGTTCACTTCAAAGCAGAGGACGCTCTCGTTGGTGAAGCACCTGCGATGTTCCAAAACCCGAAGGGATGGTTCTTTTTCCTCGTTAAGGATGTTGGTCAAGTGTTTCGCTACTTCATCCCGCACGAGGGGATAGAGAGGGTCTTGCTGAATGGCGAGGTACAGCAACGGTTTGGTATCGCGACTCCTATCCGGGGGGAAATGAAAACCCCGCGACTAGCCGAGATGTTGCGCGACAGTCCCGATAAATATCCGTATGCTCTGGAAGCGGGCTACGAACGGATACTCCATCGCATCATGACACTGTGGAACGATTCAACCGCATTGTTGGCTTATTTCGAAGAATTGATGGTGGACAGGCGAGGCGATCGACAGGGTTTCCCGCCCGATGTCGCCCGCGACATCTTTACCTTGTCGGTCATTCACGATGAGTCGACGGGCAAAGCTCCAGTAACGGACGTCTGGGCTGCAGAACGGGCGAAGCGCGACCTTGGTGATCACGGTCATGTATTCACACCTCGGCAGTTCCATCATGTGGTTGAGCGCAATAACTATGCAGCGACCTTGCTGTACCTCGATGCCGGTATGGCGGTCGACACGTCTGGAGAGGGGGGTTGGACTCCTCTGCTAGTGGCTTCTTTTAATGGCAACGAAGCGATTGCCGAGCTCTTGCTGCAACGGGGCGCAGATCCTTACGCCCTGGACGGGGCTGGCTACACTCCCTTGCATTGGGCGGCGTTCAACGGATTTTCGCAAGTGACGCGTTTGCTGATTGGTAAACGCGTCAATGTCGATGCCGCGAATCGCTACGGCTGGACTCCGCTGTTACAGGCGGCCGCACGGGGCCACACCGAGGTGGTGGAAATGCTTCTTGCCGCTGGCGCAGATCCTAATCTCGCCGACCAGGAGGGCTGGACGCCGCTGCACAAGGCGGTGGTTAACCTCCATAGCGGCGTGGTTGACTTATTGCTGGCGGGCGGGGCGAATGTACGGGCCCTGCACAAGAGCGGGGTCACGCCATTGCAATTGGCAGCCGACAAAGGATATGTCGAGCTACACCGACGTCTGGCAAAGGCGTAGCGCGAGTGTCGAAGTCCGCAAAGAAGGCTAATTGAACGAAATAAAGGATGCGGTGCGGCAGCGCTGGAGAGGTGTGCTATTCGAAGCTACGACTCCCTCGACGAAGCGGAACGACAGCGGACCATAGAGAACATTTGCAAGGCGTTCCGCCTTTAAGGTTTCGAGATCGAGGTTATAAGCGAGCGTGCAAAGCGCTTCGTTTTGCGCTGCAAGCGCAGCAAGCGAACGGCATGTTGGTTCGCGGTCACCCGCCACAGAAGCCCGAGCCGGAGGAACGATGGCCCTCCCATTCACTCGGAAGGGCTTCGTCGTGAAACCCCTTGATAGCTCGCAAACCGGGCAGCCCAGAAATTCTGGCAACGTCTTTCCATTCTCGTAACGATTCCCAGCCGCCGCTGAAAGCCGGAGTGGTGAAGTAGCGAACCCTCGCGGCGACCCAGTGCGTCCGCGCTGGGCAGATTGACAAACTCCCGGCAGCCCGTATACTGCAGTCTGCTGCAGCGCAGCAATGCGTGTATTTTAGGTGGTTTTAGTGCATCAAAACCTTAATCGATAACCACTTTTTATGTTTCGTGCCGGCCTGTTGGGCCGCCGGAGATAAGGAGATTCGTTACCGAAGCAAGGTAACTCCCGGCACATTTTGGTGCTTTCCATCGCCGAAGACGACCTCCATTCGGTCGTGGCCGCAGCCGGGTTAACGTCAGGAGCCTCCTAATGACGACCCAATCACTTTCCAGGCTGCCCAAGCCCATCCGCTCGGGGCAGATCGTAGACTTCCGCCGTACCCGATCCAAGACGTTTGCCCTGTTGGCGATCCTGTCGGCGGCCGTGCTCGCCGACTCGGCGCCGCGTTCCCCTGAATTTAAGATCGGCAGCGCACCCCACCAAGCGGACGAAACCGGGGCCAAGCTGGTCGCAGCGGCGGCCGAGGCCGCGCCGGCGCCCGCGCCGGGCAAGAAGATTGAGGCCCTCGCCCGCTTCCTGGCGACGAAATACCGCGTCTCTGCCAACGTCACCCGGGATCTGGTGAGCACCGCCTATAGCGAAGGCGCCCGGCTGGGTGTGGATCCGCTGCTCATCGTCGCGGTGATGGCCGTGGAGTCGAGATTCAATCCGATTGCCGAGAGTGTTTCCGGCGCCAAGGGGCTGATGCAGGTCATTCCGCGCTATCACCCGGAAAAATTCACCAGCGCCGACCGCGAAGAGGCGGCGCTTGACCCGGAGACCAATATCCAGGTCGGCGCGCTAATCCTGAAGGAGTACATCCGCCGCGGGGGCAGCTTGGTCGCGGGGTTACAGATGTACAACGGCGCGCCCGGCGATGCGAGCAACGCCTACGCCAACAAAGTGCTAGGCGAGCTGCAGCGCCTTCAGCAGTTTCTGCGTCGCGTGCGCGACAGCGCCTGAGCGCCTCTTGCACCACGTGCCGCTCTCTTTAGAGCGGGTCGGTCGGAAATGGCCTTTGTAGATCTCCGTTTATTCACCACCGTGCGGATCGAGCGCATGTTGCACAGCGCACGGGACCCCGACATGCTTTTCAACGCGAGTCGAAAGGAGCATCTTTCGCGTTGCTTTCCTGCCAAACATGACCGTCTGTCTCCAGATTTGAGACATCGCCCTGCCCGCCGTGGGCGCCGGTTCCGACTCCACGGACGGCAGCCTCCAGTTCCATCGCGATGGCAACAGATACCGCGAGTTAGGGGCGCACGTTTTCAGCGCGACATCAGGAAGACACTGCCTGGCATATTCGAATGACGGCGGTGATGGTTCGTGCCGCGGAGGCGAGTACGACCATGAAGATTTTGCGCATCTGCATAGGCGTCAGCGATTGCGCATCAGGTAGGGTATGGAGTTGCCCATCAGTGTGACGGCTAATTTTGTTCGGCAGCACGAGTTATCAAGAGAATTACAAAACAACATCACGACCCAATCCGAACATTGCATAATCCCTGTATTGCCGTGGCAATTAGTGCGCGTCACGAGCGGTCACTTCCTGGATTTTCGCCACTTTCAACTTCGCCATAGGGAAATCGAGCAATGGAACCCAAAACCGGCAAATCGGTACTGGCTCGATTAGCCGCTTTTCTAGAAGCCAAGCAGTCGGTGGTTACAGATCAGTGGGTAACAGCGGTTCGGCGCAACCTGGAAATGCCGGACTCCGAACGTCTGACGCATGAGCAACTGATCGATTATCTTCCTCAGCTCTATCAGGATCTGTGCGCCTTCCTTCGTCGTCGCGATCCTATTGCGCTTGAAGGGGTTAAGCACGACGCTCAGTTACATGGGGAACATCGATGGCGAGACGGCTATCAGCTTGACGAAGTGTTGCGAGAACTGGAGACGCTGCGGCGGATACTGCTCGCGACCCACGTCACTCGGTTTGCCCACAGCCAACCGGACCTTCAGGAAACCCAGGAAATTACCGCGCGAAGTCTCATCAACGAATTCTTTAGCGCCGTGACGACGAACTCGGTGAAGCAATTCATGGATGAGCAGCAAAATCAGACTCTGACCTACACCAGCAAGTTGGAAGACGCCAACCGAGAGCTTAGTCAGGCCAAGGGTCAATTGGAGGAATCCGCAGCGGTCCGGCTGCGCTTTAGCTACGTCGTCGCTCACGAGCTACGCAATTTACTGCAACGCTTCTCCGTGGCAGTGGAGCTTCTGCAGCAGGAATCAGCGAATAATAAACTCATTGCCACGACAAATTCCGAAATTCGCGATATGAGTGTCCTGCTTGAACAACTGCGGGACTATTCGCTTCTCCTGGCTCACCGCAAACCAGTCACAGCAGAACGATTCGAGTTGGCCGCCTTGCATGAGGAACTAATGGCAATGTACGGACCGCAGGCAGCGGCTAAAGGCCTCACCCTGAAAGCCGACTGCCGTTTTGCGTCTCTATCGATCATTAGTGACCGGATCATAATCAAACAGATTGCCGCCAATCTTCTTTCCAACGCCATTGGATACACCGGTCAGGGTGAAGCGACGCTGACGTTCTCGGTGCACGAGGACGACCGATGGATGTTGATGGTCTCCGATACTGGCAAAGGGGTCGCTCCCTTTGACCACCGTCGACTCTTCGATGAATTTGATCGGCCCGGCGCTGACGAAATGGTAACCGGCAGCGGGATCGGCCTGACCGTGGCGAGGGAACTGGTCGCGTTGTTGGGAGGAACGCTCAACATCATCTCTCAGCTGGATTTGGGAACTCGATGCGAAGTGGTTCTACCGCGATGGAATAAAGCGACAAAGCAAACATAACCAGCTTCACTTGACTCATCGCCCAGAGCGGCCCAATGTTTGCGTGAAAATGACTGTTGCCGTGTCGCAAGTCGGTTAGCTCCTAGTATGGAAATTGCCCGGTGTTACATGGAGTTGCACCGGACCGGGCGTTTCCACGTGAACGTCGTCATGATGACTGACGAGCGCAACGAGCCCAGGCATCTCTTTAGGCTCGACGTATCCGGACAGCACTTGATGCATTCGCTCCAGCGGCGACTTCGAAGACCTGCCATGCTCGTGTTCAGCCCCTCTGGCGATAGCGCCTGTTCCCGTTGATCGATCAATATCTGCGTGTCACGTTCGCGCCCACGCGCATCGTCAGAGTCATCGAGGAAGACACTTTGCTCGGATCGCATCAACCCATTCCGACTCATTTCGATCTCCAACCTGGGAGCGCGCGAGTGCGGGCGCCTGGCTATGTGAACGAGCCCTTTTCCAGCGCAGCGATGCGTGCCTCGATCGGTGGGTGCGTGGCAAAGAGCGCCAGCCAGCTCGGCCGGTCGGTAACGCCGAAGCTCCGAAACGACTCCGGCAATACCCCCGGTTCCAGGCCGCCCAGCCGTGCCAGAGCGCTGATCATGGGTCGCGGCGTGGCAAGCAGGCGCGCGGACCCGGCGTCTGCGCGGAACTCGCGCCAACGCGAGAACCAAGCAACAATCATCGAGGCCAGAATCCCAAACAGTATTTCGCAGATGATTACCGTGATGTAAAACCCAGGACCGATATCGCGCTCGTTGCGGAACACGGTCCGATCGACGACGTAGCCGACGACGCGCGCCAGAAACACGACGAAAGTGTTGACCACCCCTTGAATCAGCGCCAGGGTCACCATGTCGCCGTTCGCGATATGCGAAATTTCGTGGCCCAGCACTGCCTCCACCTCATCCCTATTCATCGCCTGCAGCAGGCCGGTAGAAACCGCCACCAGCGAGGAGTTTTTAAACGCCCCGGTCGCAAACGCATTGGGAGCGCCTTCAAAAATCGCCACTTCCGGTTTGCCGACGCCAGCCTTGTCCGCCAGCCGATGCACCGTGGAAACCAGCCATTGTTCCGAGGCGTCTTGCGGCGCTTCGATGACACGCGCTCCTATCGCCCACTTCGCCATCGTTTTTGACATCAATAGCGAGATCAGCGAACCGGTGAAACCGACGACCAGCGAAAACACGAGAAGCGCGGTGACATCGATTCCGTTCGCGGTGAGATATTTGTTGACACCGAGCAGGTTGAGTACGACCGAGAGCACTAGCACTACGGCCAGGTTGGTTGCTAAAAACAGCACAAGGCGTTTCATCGCGGGTTGCTCCTGACGGTTAGGGAGGGAAACGATGCGTTCTTCGATCTTTATTCATGGTCGCACATTCGCGCTTGCGGGCTCCAGTAGACAAACGCTCGCCATCTGTTCTTGCCTGTAATCTCACTTGCGAACACTGAGTGGCGCCCGACAACTGATGGTACCCATGGCAAAGACGCAAATCTTCTCTGTTGCTGCGGTCTCTCCCGCTTCCCAGATTGCACATTTACCGAACGGCAGGATTGCAACATGCGTCAGCAATTACGGGGAAGAAGCATGCCGAGCATGTACCTAGACTTGCTTCATGGATTTGCAGACTCTCCGGGGCAGCCGTACAGTCTTGTCCGGGATCGTCGACCAGGTCGAAAGCGCGCAACGGTGCTTGGATTTGGCATGTTACTGCACCGTCAAATTCAGGAGGCCGCCATGTCCAAAGAGATTAGCTCCACTGTGACTTTGGGTGAAATTGCGCGACGTAGCCCTGTTTGCGTCGATCGAAATACGCCCATTCCTCGAGCAAGCAATTGATGCGCAGTTACCAAACTTCAGAAGTAGTCGTGACCGATCAACCCCAAGGCATGCTGGTCCCCGTGGGCATCGTATCGGCCCAGGATATAGTCACCCGCGTCATTGCCTCCGGCTTGGATCCGGTCATTTTTACTGCAGGCGACATCGCTTGGTCAGGGCCCGGGCATGCTAGAGTTGCCGATACCGTGTCGGATGCACTTCAGTTGCTGCAGGCGACGAACAGCACCGCCCTGCCTCTGATTGACGATGACGGCGCTTTAGCGGGCATGATGTCGATGGACGACCTGCTACTCGCCACCAGTCTCCAGTTGAGACGAGAATAGAGGCATTAGGGCCGCCTAAAGTGGCAGACGCCGAACATCGAAGTGCTCCTCAATACCGAGATTCGGCGAATGGTCGGGGATCGCGAACTAAAATCGGTGGACATTGTAAATATCCAAACGGGAACCACCCGGACGCTGGAAATCACAGCCTTGTTCAGGTTCATCGGTGCACTGCCGCGAATGGAGTGGCTGCCGCCTGAGATCGAAAAAGATGCCCAAGGCTTTGTGCTGACCGGATTCGCGCTCGCAGCGTCCGCCCACTGGACCGCCCGCCGCCAACCATTCTTACTCGAGACCAGCCATCCTGGCGTGTTCGCCGCCGGAGATGTACGGTCGGGCTCGGTCAAGCGTGTGGCATCCGCAGTAGGCGAGGGTTCCATGACGGTGCAGTTCGTACACGAGTATCTGAAGGAACTATGAGTTCCATTTCTGAACAGCCAGCGATGAAAACTGTCGGCTTGCCATCGGGTGAGCAGGTGCCGGCTTTGGGTCAGGGTACGTGGCACATGGGTGAAAATCGGGCGATCCGTGCGGAGGAAATCGCCACCCTCAGGCTCGGTCTCGATCTCGGGCTTACCCTGATCGATACCGCCGAGATGTATGGCGAGGGCCGCGCCGAGGAACTCATCGGCGAGGCGCTCAAGGGTCGGCGCGACGAAGCTTTCCTGGTGAGTAAGGTCTATCCGCATAACGCTTCACGGAAAGGAGCAGTTGCGGCATGCGAGCGCAGCCTACGCCGCCTCGGCACCGATCGGCTTGATCTTTATCTCTTGCATTGGCGCGGCAGTGTGCCGTTTGCCGAAACCATGGAGGCGTTCATGACTCTGCAGCGCGCCGGCAAGATCCGTCATTACGGGGTCAGCAATCTTGATCTCGCAGATATGCAGGAACTAGGGTCCGTTCCCGGAGGCTCGGGGATAGCGACCAATCAGCTGCTCTATAATCTCGCACGCCGCGGCATCGAATGGGGCTTGTTGCCGTGGCTGCGGGCCCAGCGTATCCCGGTCATGGCGTATTCCCCGATTGAGCAAGCCAAGCTGGCACACAATCCTAAGCTAATCGGCTTCGCACAGCGCCACGGCATGACATCGGTTCAGGCCGCGCTCGCCTGGCTGCTTGCCGCGGACGACATCATCGCTATCCCGAAGAGTAGCCACCGCGAGCGCCTGAAGGAGAATGTCGGTGCGCTTGCGCGTCCTTTGACACCCGCGCAACTGAGCGAACTCGACCGCTTGTTCCCCCCGCCTCGAGGCCCCCGGCCGCTGGAAATGATTTGATCTGCGGTCTAACCCGTTTTTTTGGAGCGACGACCCAACCAGCTTCCAAGCGTTGCCAAAATTAATCAATGTCGATTGGATATAGCGGCAGTTTTTTCAAGGTGTCGCACTATATTTGTTTTGCCACGGGCGGGCGTCAACGGCGCGGCTGTGGACCGCTGTGGCCGATACCAAAATTAAAGCGGCAACTTGACTTTCGGATTTCCATTGGGCGATTTCCGGCGCTGGTGCGAATTCCGCAGTCTGACGCTGAACTTACAGCGAAGCACGCACCCTCATTTCCTCGAAGTCGCATCGGCCATCGTTCGCTGCAACGCTGCCACCGCTCACTGGCGGCGGAAGGCCTGCTCAGCGTCGTGAGTTCTGCACATCGCCTGCCGATTCATGCCTTCGAGTCCGTCGAAGGCGGTCCGAACCGGCCGCAGCGACCTCGCATGCCTTCTCGAAACTTCTCGCGTTCCTCGGGCGTCATCTGTTCCCAGCGCTCGGCCATGCGGCGGCGCCAGTGCATACCGTAACCCGGTCGGCCACGCCATCCGCCGACCAGAGTGCGGCTTAGAGCCAACAGCCCTAAGGCTTGCCAGAAGCCGATTACTGTCCACCCGAAGAGCACCGGCATCAGCCAGTTCCATAAACTCATTACGACGAAGCTGAATGCCACCACGGCAAGCGCCAAGAAAAGCATGATCTTCAGTCCTCTCGCTATCCAATACCGGTTCATCTTCTCATCCTCATGTTTAATCAAATTCCTCGTAGATGGCTTGCAGCCGCTGCCGGAGATAGAGCACCGCATAGCGTTTGCGCGAGAGCAAGGTGTTTGTGCTTAAACCGCTTTCCGCGGCCAGTTCCTTGAAGCTGCGACCCTCTAATTCGTGGGCGATGAAAACGTCCCGCTGCGTTTCGGGCAGTTCGTTCAAGGCCGCCTCGAGTTCTTCGAGCAGCACGCTGCGCGCGTACGCCGCTTCCGGTCCCGCGTCCGTCGAGGGAAGGAGTTCCTCCCTACGGAGCAGCTCCTCTTCGTCTAAAAGATCCGCCCTGAGATCGTTTGTCGCCTCGGTCTTCTTCTTGCGAAAGAGGTCCGTAATTCGATTTCTCGCCACCCGAAACAGCCAGGCCCCGACTTGCTCCACGGGTTTCATCAACCGATACGACGCCACCAGTTCGTAAAAGACCTCTTGCAGAATGTCCTCTACGTCGCTATCGTCGGCCACTCGTTTGCGAATGAAGTTGAGCAGGCGCCCCCGCTCGCGCTCTATCTCGCCCGAGATTCGTTGTTCTTGCTCGTTGGTCATCCAGCCGATACTGAGCGTTTGCTTCATATAAACGTGTAGACGGATCAGCGACGAAAATATTTTATGACATGAAAATGGTGAGCCCCGTATTCAGTCGATCATAGGAAGAGAACAAGGCGTTGCATGTTCCGTCGCCGCGACGCATTGCGAACGCTAGCATAAGTCGCGCCACCCCGACTCTGAACGCCCAGGGATGTGCAGGTCCTGCTACGATTCAACCAACCGGAGACTCCGGCGAGCGTGCCCTCCGATCGCAGAGAAGCCCGTGCACGAATTGCCAATGGACGAGGTTTCGCTAGCCTTTGCCGGGCGCTGGCAGTCCGCTGGCCCGGCATCGCCCAACAGCAGGGCCAGGGTGCAGTCAACCGGCTGAAGAGCGCATCTTCACCTTCCAAAGCTGGAGAACCTGTCCCCGATGATTCCGGACGGCACCACGGGCGAAGGCGCCTGTCCAAACGCGGGCCGAGCGAGTTGCGTCGGTTGCTATACCTCGCCGCCATGACCGCCAGGCGCACCAAGGTCTGGAAACCCCTTTATGAGCACTACCTGGCCCAGGGCTCACCCACCACGGCTGCACTGGTCGTTCTTGCCCGCCGCATCGCGCGCACCGCATGGTCGATTTATACCTACAAGACGACCTTCGACGCGCAACGGCTCAC
>Ga0209118_1000606_pt1 | contig 18929 bp, 14 predicted proteins | sample BlaSpr_A8_Ref_M1_FD_187988 | JGI IMG/M metagenome (GOLD analysis project Ga0209118, IMG submission 187988) | Forest soil microbial communities from Thunder Bay, Ontario, Canada - Black Spruce, Ontario site 2_A8_Ref_M1 (SPAdes) (version 2) | ecosystem: Environmental > Terrestrial > Soil > Boreal...
GATGACGGCTCATGCCATGAAGGGCGACCGCGAACGCTGCCTGGAAGCGGGCATGGACGGCTACATTACCAAACCGGTGCGCTTTAGCGATATTGAGCAGACGCTGGCAGGCTTAATAAGGACAAAGCCGGCGGAGGAGGCGGCATCCTGGAATCGGGCTGAAGCTCTCGATCGTATTGGGGGCGATGAAGAACTGTTGCAGGAACTGTGTCACATTTTTTTGGAAGAGTCTCCGAAATTGCTGCAGAGACTGCGGCAAGCAGTAGCAGCGGGAGACACGGACGGGGTCATGCGGGCGGCTCACAGTCTCAAAGGCGAAGCCGGCTACCTGGGGGCGGACGGAACCTCGCACGCTGCCCGGCAACTGGAAGAGATGGGACAAAACAAAGACCTTTCCCGGGCCAGCGATACGCTCGCAGCTCTGGAGCGGGAAATAGCCAGTCTCCATCTCGACTTAAGAGACCTGGCCGGGGCGCAGCGATGAACAAGATTTCAGCAGAACAGATTATCGCGACAGGTCCAACGCCAGGCCCTGATGGGAAGGCCTCCCCGGTCAACGCCGTGTTGATCGCCGAAGATGATCCGATCTTTCGCCGTATTCTCGAGAGCTGGTTCAAGAAGTGGGACTACCGCGTCACCGCCGTGGAAAACGGGCTGGCTGCGTGGGAAGTCTTGCAAAAGGAGGATGCTCCGCAGCTGGCGATTCTCGATTGGATGATGCCTGGGATGGACGGGATCGAGCTTTGTCGCAGAATCCGCAGCCGCGATCAAGGCGTGTATCGCTACGTTCTGCTGCTCACAGCTAAGGACGACAAACAGGATGTGATCGCAGGCTTGGAAGCGGGCGCCGATGATTACTTGACCAAGCCGTTCGACGTGGATGAATTGCGCGCCCGGGTTCGGGCAGGCAAGCGGATTCTCGATTTACAAGCGGCCTTGATTCGCGCCCAGAGCGCTTTACAGTTTGAGGCCGCTCATGATCATCTCACCGCGATTTGGAATCGTGGCGCCATCCTTGATTTGCTGATCGGAGAAACGGAGCGTAACCGCCGAAACAATAGTTCTTTGGGCGTCATCATGGCAGACGTGGATTTCTTCAAGCAAGTCAATGACACCCACGGCCACTTGGTGGGAGACGCCGTGTTGCGAGAGGTGGGCCGCCGTTTGGCTTCGGCACTTCGAAGCTACGACTCGGTCGGCCGCTACGGAGGAGAAGAGTTTCTGATCATTGTTCCCGGGTGCGATGCACTGAACCTGGTGGTCACCGCGGAGCGGCTGCGCCGGATGATCGCGGATCAACCTATTGCCACGAGTGCAGGGCCGGTTCCAGTTACCGTCAGCCTTGGGATTGTGGCTGCAGAGGCCAACGAGTCAAGGTTGATCGACCCCGAGACACTTCTTCGCGACGCCGACGCGGCCCTCTATGCCGCCAAGGCTGGAGGCCGCAATCGCGTGGAAACTGCGCCTGCAGCACTGGCGACCGGGCTGCACGGCGACTGATCGCGGGCTGGGGAACTAAATAAGGGCAGCTGAGAATGTTCCGTTCGGAGATCCCCAACGGCTCAATACCGCTGCTCGCCGAGGCCTGTCACGTTGGTGGGTCCGTCTAGCCCGGACGTGCCATTCACAAAAATTAGCGGAAGACTTATTTTTCTTAGTGAGCAGTTCTGGGGGAGGGCTGCCCGGGCGTCCAATGACTCGAAAGAGTCGGACGCCTGTTTTATTTTCATGTAATTTCATCCCCGTCAGCCCGCGCACCGCCTTTCAATTCCTACAATTCTCTTCACACTCGCTCGGATGACCACGAGATGAAGCGTGCGACTGTGCTCTTGATTCAGATCAGTAGGTTGAGATAGTGAAATTCACGGTGATGCGAGCCTCGGTTTCCACCGCGCGCCCGCTCTGGTAATAAGGCTTGAAGTGCCACTGCTTCACCGCCTCGCGGGCAGCGGCGGAAAGAATCGCCGGCCCGCTGAGGACCTGTATGTCTTGAATGCTGCCGGTCTTGCCAATCAGAGCTTCCAGCACGACCGCGCCTTGGACTTTCATCTGCTTCGCCAGCAGCGGATAGCTGGGGTTTACACGAGAAACCACTTGCGCGTTCCCGGGGGAGAGCTGGACTTGCGCCGCAGCGTTCGATGTCCCCGCACCGTTGTCTTGAACTCCTCCCGATGCAGTTGTTTGCGCCGAGGCTGACGAAGTGCCAGATTGCATTTCTACGTTGACGGAGCTGTCCCCGGGGCTAACGGTTCGATGCTGATTGCCGGCTACAACCTCAACTTCAAGCGGAGGCAGTACGGCGCGGTTGGTCGCGGTAATTACCGGCGAGATCGCAGCGTTGCCGGCAGGTGCGGTTGCCGCCAGCTTGCTGGACGATTTTGATCGCGCCTGAGCCGGTGCCGCACCCACTGGTTTGTGCGGGGCGATGGGTGTGACAATTTTGGCTGAAGCAGCTAGGGGACTGCGCAGCGGTGCGCTCTGCTCTGCAATTTCGGATTCAGAGCCTGGACTGGGCGGGAACCAGAACTGGCGGTCCTTGATTAGTACCGAAATCAGTGCCAGCAGCAGGACGGCCAGGGCGATGAGCATCCGGCGACGTTGCTGCTGTTCGAAAGCCGCATCTGGCAGGGTGCTGCCCATGTCAGAACCGCTCTTCTGCTCCAGCATCGGCATAGTGCGAACTCCCCTGCCCAAGGGGACCCGGGACTTGGTGCCTAGTATGCCTCGAAATGGCCGCTAAAGCCAGCGCCAAGCTGTAACTTCCTACCTCTCGATTTTACTTTACCCATTTGCGACAACCGGAGGGATAGCGTCAGCAGGCCAGTTGTTCGCGGCTAAGCTTTAGGCCATTCAGATTACCAAGCACGGTGACCGCGATCGACTCGGTGAGGAAGAACTCGTTGGCAAGTTCCCTCACCTCTTCGGCTGTGACGCTCTCGATTTTGTCGATCAGTTCGTCCATGCTGTAGAAGCGATCGAAGTACATCTCCTGCCGGGCCAGGCTGGACATACGCGCCGTCGAAGACTCCAGCGACAACATCAAGCTCCCCTTCAGTTGATCTTTGGAGCGGCGGAGTTCCTCCGCGGGAACGTTTTCCGACTTGAGTTTGCGAAACTCAGAAACAATACACTGCACCACCTTGCCTGCCGATTCCCGCGACGTACCGGCATAAACTGAAAGGCAGCCAGTATCGCGGTACGGATTCAGATCGCTGTAAATTGCGTAGGCAAGTCCCTGGCGTTCGCGGATATTTTGAAACAGGCGCGAACTCATTCCGCCGCCCAGCAGCGTATTCATAATGTAAGAGGCATGACGTCTCTCGTGCGCGATGGGATGGGAAGGCACGCCCACGCAGATCTGCACCTGCTCCAAAGCCTTCTTGTTCCGCATGATGATGCGCGGGGCAATCTTAGGTTGTGGACTGTGAAATCCGTTCTTGATCGGTTTCATATGCTGGAAGTGTTTGGCCACCAGTTCCACGAATTGCTCATGCTTCAGGTTGCCGGCAGCGCAAATGATTAGATTGCCGGGCGCGAAACGTTGAGCGTAGAAATCGAGAACGGGATCTCGCTCGAATGTTTTCACCGTGTCCTTAGTTCCCAGGATCGGCTTGCCCAACGGGTGATCTCTCCAGAAGTTTTGGGTAAAGATCTCATGGACGAGGTAGTCGGGGCTGTCTTCGTCCATTTTGATTTCTTCCAGGATCACGCCCCGTTCGCGGCTGATGTCCTGGGCATCAAAGGTCGGGTTCAGCACCAGGTCGCTTAGAACATCCATGGCAATGGGCAGATGCTCATCCAGCACCTTGACGTTGAAGCAGATGCACTCCTTGGCGGTGAAGGCATCCATGTTCCCACCGATGGAATCGACCTGGCGGGCTATGTCCTCCGCGGAGCGATGCTTCGTGCCTTTAAAAACCATGTGCTCGACGAAATGGGAGATGCCATTCCATTGCAGGTCCTCATCGCGCGATCCGGTCTTGATCCAGATGCCGATTGAGGCCGAACGAATATGCTGCATTTGCTCCGTAATCACGGTCAGCCCGTTGGGCAGCAATTCACGCTGGATGTTACGCACTTCTTCAACCATAGCTTTTTTCACAACGGCTCCGCCGCTCAGAACGGGGCGGGGGCCTCTCACTATTGTTACACACCCAGCTAACCTGCGCGAAAGCATAGATACACATTTAGAATCATACAGTTGCACGGAAGTAGCCCGAGTCAGGCACTTCCCGGGCGCCAGTCTCTCGCATCTCCTCTACAATCATGAGGAGCCGTTCAATCGTCTCTAAAATCCATGAATGAAGCGAATCAAAGGGTACTTCTGGGCCTCACGCTTCGCGAACTTACAGATTTCGTAGAGGAATCCGGCCAGCCCTCCTACCGCGGACGGCAATTGTTTGAGGCCCTTTACCGTCAACGGTTCGGGTCCGCCGAGCAAATTTCCACGCTTCCGCAGGAGTTTCGGCAGAGCCTGGGCCAAAGAGGGACGTCTCTGGGGGTTCCGACGATCGAAAAGAAATTCGTGTCCAGGGATGACACGGTTCGGTACCTCATCGGCTTCGTCGATGGGCAAAGTGTAGAGACGGTCTGGATGCCAGAAGGCGACGACGGGGAAGCAGGAGATGGGAGCGAGGCTGGCAACGAAGTCGAGAAAGCAGCGGGACGAACCTGGGATCGCGCGACTATCTGTATTTCCAGCCAAGTCGGTTGCGCCGTGGATTGCCAGTTTTGCCTGACCGCACTGCTCGGGATGAAGCGCAATCTGACGGCTGGCGAGATCGTGGGACAGGTCTGTGCCGTGCTCAATGACCAGAGTGTCTCCCCGCCACAAGATCGCGTGAACATTGTCTTCATGGGCATGGGCGAACCTTTCTTGAACTACGAGAATTTCATGAGAGCAGTCTGCCTGCTGGTAGAGGGAGTTGGAATCCCGGAATCCCGCATGACGGTCTCAACTGCAGGGATCGTGCCTCGCATCTATGATCTTGGCGCCGAGCCGGTGCGGCCGAAACTGGCCATATCGCTGAATGCGCCCAACGATGAATTGCGAAGTAGATTGATGCCGATCAATCGTAAATGGAATCTGGAGAAGTTGGTGGCCGCTGCGCGTGATTTTCCTCTGCGGAACAGGGAAAAGCTGACCTTTGAATACGTTCTCCTCGACGGAGTGAACGATTCCGCGCAAAGCGCCCGCGAACTGGGTGAACTGATCCGCGGAGTGCGAGCGAAAGTAAATCTGATAGCGTTGAACCCCGGTCCGGGGATTGCATTTCAAACTCCGACCGAGAACCGGGTAGTGCAGTTTCAGAAAATACTGATTGCTGCCGGGGTGCCCACGTTCGTCCGTCGCCCGCGGGGGCGCGACATTTACGCCGCCTGCGGCCAGTTGAAGCGGACCATGGAACTCGCTGCCTCCTAGGGAAATTCTGATTGGACGACGAATTTCTGCTGGAACCCGCAGGGGCGGGACGCCCGCGCCTAGATTGACGTCTCAGGGAATTTGATCAGGGTTTCCCGGACCGATCCTCAGCGGGTCGCAGCCGCCTTCGCTTCGGGAAGGAACTCGGGCGACTTGTGACTCCGTGAGGTGGAGACAGGAGCACGTGCCGGATCCATCACTGCGGGTAGTTCGATGCGGAATATCGCTCCGCCCCCCGGCCGGTTTTGACCCGTGATTTTTCCGTTGTGTTCTTGAATGATGCCGTAGCAGACGCTAAGCCCCAACCCTGGTCCTTGACCGACCGGCCGAGTGGTGTAGAACGGGTCAAAAACACGGTCCGGTTCCTGCATTCCCGGCCCATTATCGGAGAACTCCAGCACGACAGAAGTATCCTGCAATCGGGCGCTCACCGTAAGTACGCCCCCTGTATCTGTCAGGGCATGCAGAGCATTGTTGGTGATGTGCAGGCATACCTGTAGAAGTTGATTAGAGTCGCCGAGAACTCGGGGCAGCTCGCTGGCGAAGTCGGTACGGACTTGAACATTGGGGCCACGCGCTTGTGGCAAGCAGAGCTTCACCGCAGTCTGTACCAGCGCATTGATGTCCACCAGAGTTTTTTCGGCGGGAACCTGCTTGGCAAAACTAAGCAGACTGGAAACCAGAGTTCGGGTGCGGCGTACCTGCTGCTCAATTTTTTGCATCAGTGCCCGCTGTTCACTGCCGAGCTCCGTCGCCGCGAGCAAATCCGAGTAGCCCACCATGGCGGCAAGTGGATTATTCAATTCATGCGCGGCTCCGCCCACCAGTTGGCCAAGCGATGCTAATTTTTCCGACTGTACAAGCTGGGCCTGCACCCGTCTGAGGTTGTCGAACGATTCCTGAGAAGCATTCAGCAAGCTCAGGAGTTCGCGGTCCAGCAGATGCTGCTTGAAGAACACCAGCGTCCCCATAACTAGCATGCTTGACAACGTAAGCACCAGCCGAAACGTGCGTACCCGCTGCGGGATTCCAGCATCGAACAAAGACCATAGGGCAAACAGGGGAAGCGAAAAAATAGCCGCCATGCCCAGCCTCGCCACCCACACTCCGTAGCTGCCGGAAGCACGGGCAGGCTGCTGCTTGGCAGAAGAATGGAGCGCCCAGACACCAATGGCAGTGACCCAGGCCATGGAGATGGCTAGGGGCACGTCATACAGGCTGCCAGAGTAATATATTTTCCGCTCGATCGCCCAGTTTGCGATGTAGGAACTCAGCGAATATGTGAGCCCTGCGCCAAACCAGTTTACGTAGATGATTCTCCAGGAGCCCTTGCTCCGGGACCAGAGCACGCCGACGCCGGCCAGGAATACGACTTTTTCCGTAAGGTAGAGGATGTTGAGGTTGTGATCGTAACTGGGCTCGTACGCGTACACATACTGCCAGGGAATCACGGCAAACAAATAAAGATATAGCCACCAGATCAGCAACAGGGCAAAATCAAGCGTTCCCAACCGAGTAGTGCGATCGTCTTGTTGCACATGCGGTTGTAGCGCCAACGCGGCGGTCATGGGAACAATATGAAGGAATAGTACTACGTCCCCGACGAACGGATTCGGGACATCGCTTCGCATTAAGACTTCGAAATATGTCCACAAGGCCTGGTACGACAGCCAGAACGCCATCCCTAACATCATCAAAGCCCAGAACAGCCGGATGCGGCCGCGGGTCGCGAGAACGTTGGGCAAGAGTGAAACCGTACCGGCAAGAAGCAGAATGAATTGCACGATGTCGCTCAGCGCAATGAGGGCAAAGCCATGATGTAGAAATAGCGAAGCCACCGCCTGCGCGCACACCAATCCCGCGGCGGCGGAGATCCACAGCTTCGAGCGTCCGGACATGTTCATCCGCTCTTGATTCTTAGGCACAATACACGAGAGGGAAAGTTACTCAAGTAACCAGGACGGGGTCTGGCGACACTCCCGAGCATCTTCATTAACTCTAACCTGTTTGGAATATTGGTGTTACTAACGATTGAAGCAAGTTTCGCTTGCTCTCTTGCGGCACTACCGAATAATATCCGTGACACCATTCTGTTGTATGGTGGTACTCGATTGCCATTCCGCGCACTGCGAGATCGATTCCTGTGGAGACTTCGCGCCCCCATGGGTCCCGGCGAAGTACGCCGGATTGAACGGTGGCTGGCCTCTGCCCGAGTTTCCCTGGCACTGGCTTCGCTAGTAGCGATCTGGATGGATCCGGCGGAGATTCGCTATTCTCTCTGGGCTTACGGCCTATTGGCCTTCTACATTATCCAGGGCGTCTTCATCATAATTTTCTTGCGTAGACGGCAAGAATCGACACCATCGTTCCGCCTGCTGGTTCACAGCGCGGATGTAATATGGCCGGGTCTCATTTCAGTTTTCGCCACCGGGCAGAGCAATCTCTTCTTTCTGTTCTTTGTTTTCGTTCTCGCGGGTGCTGCGTACCGCTGGGGTTTATGGGAGACCGTGGGAACCGCCATTGCGGCGGTGTCGTTGCTTTGGATAGAAAGCTTCACTTTGATTCATCTGAACTTTGTCGGCTGGGTGGATGGCTTGCTTTTGCGCCATAAACTGTACCTACCCGTCTTGCAAGTGAATATTACCGAATTCGAACCCAAGCACCTTTTCATGCGGTCCGTGTATCTGATCGTGCTGGGCATTCTGCTGGGATATCTGGCCGAACAGCAGAAACAGCTTCGCGCGGAAAAAGCTGTGATTGCCAGAACGATCGGAAAAGCGAGAGTCGAGGCTGGGCTCACCGGCACAATCGAGGAGATTACGAGTGAACTGCTCTCGATGTATGGAGCAAAACAACTTGTCATAGCCTCTCAGGAAACCAGCAATTATCGCGTGTTTGTCGGGGAACTGCGCCGTACCGAGGGTGGTACTTCCTTTCGATGGATTGATCCGTCGTCGAGCGACCGTGAGGCATATCTGCATGAATCTCCAGCTGTGACCTGTTATGCGCGTCGAAGAGACGGCCGAGGCGCGGGAGATTTTTCCCTCATAGGATTAAACCAGGAAGGCAGCAGAGTTCGGGATCTTACTCCGGAATTTCTGGGTCATCTCGCGCAAAAACATGATTTCCGAAGTTTAATGACCGTGTCGTTTGCATTTGGACGCGAATGGTCGGGGCGAATCATTCTGCTGGACCCTTCCTTAACCGGCGATATCGAGGAGGAACTGCGTTTCCTAGAGGAATTAGTGCGCCAGGTTGGACCGGCCGTCTACAACGTACTACTGTTGCGGCGTTTGCGACTGCGGGCAGGAGCGTTGGAGCGCGCGCGTTTCGCACGAGAGTTGCACGACGGGGCTGTCCAGTCGCTCATCGCCGTCGAAATGCAGGTCGATGTGCTGCGACGGCAATCCACCGCCAAACCGGATTTGGTGACCGAGGAACTCGGCAGGATCCAGGGACTGCTGCGCGAAGAGGTTCTCAAATTGCGGGAACTGATGCAGCAAATGAAAACCCTGGACGTGGATTCCAAAAAGCTTTTGGGATTGCTGTCTGACACGGTGGAGAGATTCCAGCGCGAGACTGGAATCTCCGCCCGGTTCGTCTCCGATCTGGACAAACTTAACATGCCGCAGCCGGTGTGCCGGGAATTGGCGCGCATTGTGCAGGAGGCGCTGGTCAATGTCCGCAAGCACAGTCAGGCCCGGCAGGTGCTGGTGCGGCTGGGTTCCCGCAACGGCGTATGGCACGTCCTGATCGAAGACGACGGTCGTGGTTTCCCATTCACCGGGCGCCTCTCTCAGACCGAACTCGACACCCTCGGGAAAGGGCCTCTGGTCATTAAGGAACGTGTCCGTTTGATTGAAGGCGAACTCACGATAGAATCAAATCCGGGTCTGGGGTCACGTTTAGAAATTACCGTCCCGCAACGCCGGGAAGCAACCTATGGATAATAGACGATTGCAATCGACTCGCATCGTGATCGCCGATGACCATCCTATTTTCCGGGATGGCTTGCGGCGGCTTTTGGAAACCGAGCCTGACCTGAAAGTGATCGGGGAAGCGTGCGACGGTGCCGAGGCGGTCAAACTGGCCCGGCAGCTGAAGCCCGATATTCTGCTCCTGGACCTTGCCATGCCTCGCCATCCCGGATTGGAGGCGCTGCGTGAGATGAGTTCCGCTTCCAACTCGAATGCGGTTCGAGTGATCCTGCTGACTGCGGCAGCCGAGAAAAACCAGATTGTCGAGGCTCTGCAGCTCGGGGCTCGCGGTGTGGTACTAAAAGACTCCGCTACCCAGCTTCTTCTGAAAGCCATTCATACCGTCATGGCGGGAGAATACTGGGTAGGACGCGAGAGCGTCTCCAACCTGGTGCAGTACCTCAGAACTCTGGTGCAGTCCTCCGGGGAAGAAGCCCGGCAGAAGAAATTCGGACTCACTCCCCGCGAACTGGAGATTGTTTCGGCGGTGGTTGCCGGCTACTCCAATAAGGAGACTGCGGAATACTTCAAGATTAGCGAGGATACGGTGAAACACCATCTCAGCAACATCTTCGACAAACTTGGGGTTTCCACCCGCCTTGAACTCGCGCTCTTTGCGGTCAATCAGTCTCTGCCGTTAAAGCCAATCGCATGAGCGATATGGCACTTTCGTGCCATAGGCTGACACCGATGAGCTATTGTCCAGCCCTAGCCACATCGTTAGCATTTAGAGGACAAGTGATATCAGGGATATCTCTGCTGATGTCAACCTAGCGCGCAATCCCTCTCGCTCGCGTGAGGAGTACTTAGCTAGGGAGCAAGGAGGAGCCTGTGGCAAGCTTTTTTTATCAGCTGTGGTCCGATGAACGAGGACAGGACGTCGCCGAATACGCGGTCATGCTGGCCGTGGTGTTGGTGATCGTGGTGGGCACCATCCGTCTGATCGGTGCGAATGCCAATAACGTGTTTTCATCGGTTGCCAGTTCCGTCACGAACTAAAGTCGAAGCCAGGGTTCACTCACGAAGCTTCGCTTCCCAAGCTGCCGGCAACACCCCCAGTGTCCCGCTTATCCCTCTAAACCTTTGCGCTCCAAAGGCTGCTCCTCAGGTTTGAAGTTGCCGAGGAGAGCAATCATCGTCTCCCGGGGCACGCCCGTTTCAGTCCGACGCCGAAACCAGCTTTGGAAACTGCAGGCTCTCGTCAGCAGTGGACGATTTTGGGGCTCTTGATGCCGCGCGTGGCATTTCGCGTGTCCACGACCAACTGCGACTCGCGCACGATGCCCGCGTAGTCGTAGTCGGAGTGATCGGTGACTATCAGCACGCAGTCGTATTGCCCGAGATTTTCCAGAGGCGCGCATTTCATCTGCAGGTTGTACTTCCGCCCTTTTCCGACAGTCGGGAAGTAAGGGTCGTTATAGCTGACCTCAGCGCCCTCTTTCTGCAGCAGTTCGATAATGGTCAGGGAAGGAGACTCGCGCAAATCGTCGATATCTTTCTTGTAAGCGAGTCCGAGCACCAGTATCTTCGCGCCGTTCAACGCTTTCTTGTGCCGGTTGAGGGCTTTGCCGACCGATTCCAGCACGTGATACGGCATGTTGGTATTGATCTCACCGGCCAGTTCAATGAATCGCGTACGGAAATCCCACTCCTTGGCTTTCCAGGAAAGATAAAACGGATCCACCGGAATGCAATGGCCGCCCAGGCCGGGGCCTGGATAGAAAGCCTGAAACCCAAAGGGCTTGGTTGCTGCCGCTTCAATCACTTCCCATATGTTGATTCCCATGCGCAGCGACAACAGCTTCAGCTCATTCACCAACGCAATATTCACGCAGCGGTAGATATTCTCCAGCAACTTGGTCATCTCCGCCGCCGCCGGCGAAGACACGCGTACGACGCGATTGAAGATCGCACCATACAAAGCAGCAGATAGATCCGAGGCCTTTGCGTCCAGTCCGCCCACCACTTTCGGGATGTCGCGTCGCGCCACCGTCTGATTCCCGGGATCTTCCCGCTCAGGCGAGAACGCGACGTAAAACTCCTGCCCGTTGGCTGCGTCACCGCGCGAGGCCTTAAGCCCGTGCCGGTTGCCTTTCTCTAAAATGGGGACCAATATCTCTTCCGTCGTGCCGGGATATGTCGTGCTCTCCAGTATCACCAGATGTCCAGCGCGCAAATGCGGAGCGATAGATTTCGCCGTGTCTGTGATGTAACTCAGGTCGGGCTCGTGATACTCGTTCAGCGGCGTGGGGACGCAAATGATGACAGCGTCCATCTCGGTCAGACGGGAATATTCGGCGGTGGCACTGAATCCCTGCGCCTTCGCTGCCTGAATCTCAGTCGCAGGAATGCGATAAATATAGCTGCCTCCCTGGTCCAGCGTAGATATCTTGCGGGCATCGATATCGAACCCAGTAACTGAGAATTTCTGCTCCGTGTAGAGCAGAGCCAGAGGCAGCCCTACATAGCCAAGCCCAATAACTGCGACACGCGCCTGTTTCTGCTCAATCTTGTTCTTGAGTTCGGAAAACAGAGCGGCCGGCATTGATTCAATAGTCATTGTTGGAAGTGTGAGTCAGTCTGAATTTTAGCATGTGGGGGCCCAGGTCGGTGTGGCTGGTGCGTGAGGTATTTGCAGACTTGACTATCGCCAGACTGGAGATTTCGCGTAGTCTCAATTACTCAGCAGGCTTGTGAAACGCAGTAGCGACAGGGGACTCCAGACCACCGGAAACGAATCCATGGCAAAGATCAGGCTTGTCTTCATTGCGGGAGGATTGTTCGTAGGTGCACTGGGTGCGACTTCGGGTCGATTCCTGGTGGTGAATCAACCCCGCAAGTCAGACGTGATGGTTGTTCTCGCCGGAGAAACGGACCGGCGTCCAGCGCGGGGCCTGGAGCTGCTCGATCAGGGTTACGCACCGCAGTTGATTCTCGATGTTCCAGCCGAGGCCAAGATTTACGGGTGGAACCAGGCGGAGATTGCGCGGAAGTATATCGAAGGGCTGCCGCAGGCAGGCTCAATCACGGTTTGCCCGATTTACGGAAACTCCACCAGGGATGAAGCTCAAGACGTGTCCCGCTGTCTTCAAGGCGTCAGTGGTCGAAGAGTTCTGCTAGTCACGTCCGACTATCACACCCGGCGGGCACTCAGCATCTTTAAACGGGTTGCGCCGGCGGACTACAGCGTCGCGGCTGCCTTCGATGCCAGCGAGTTTGGCGTGCAATGGTGGCGACATCGCGAGTGGGCCAAAGTGAACTTTGATGAGTGGTTGAAGTTGATATGGTGGGAACTCATCGACCGCTGGCACTAGCGGTTCGACCAGTGCTCGCGCGGTGCGTGGTGACCAGAGAAGGCAATTGACGATCGACGGTCCGCAGGCTAGCATCACGGCGAAGAGCTTGTGCAATGAGTGTGCCTATGCTCCGAAATGTCATTTGCTGGATGTTGATCGCCGTCACTCCCGCGTCCCTGGTCGCGGCTGATGCTGATTCGGGTGCAGCCATGCTCTATGGCAGAGGCCCGGTTTGGCTTAATGGCAAACCCTTGCCCCGTTCCTCTGCGGTTTTCCCGGGTGACTTGATACAAACGCAGCCAGAGTCCCTGGCTACCCTCGATGCTTCCGGCTCTGGCGTCATCGTCCTGCCGGACTCCCTGGTAAAGTTTGAAGCGAACGCGGTGTCTCTCGAGCATGGAGGCGTCAGCGTGGCCACGTCTAAAGGTATGGTGGCGATTGCTCGGGAAATCACGATAACTCCAGCATCGAATACATGGACCGAATTTGAAGTAGCAGACGCCAACGGAACGGTTCAGGTCGTGGCTAGCAAAGGTGAAGTGAACGTCAATTGCGGAAAGGGTACCGCCACGCTGTCCGAGGGAGAGCAGGCTACTCGCGACGAGTCTGGAAACTGCAAGAAACGGCGGAAAGGTGGAGCGCCTGTGCAGAGAGATGGCATCCTACTGACTGACCCTGATCTGCAGGCCGGGGCCCTAATTATAGGAGGAGCGCTAGTGTGCCTGCTGCTGTGCCACTCGTCCAAACCATTTGTCAGCCAGTGGAAGCCGTAGCGGAAATGAGGGACTCATTCGGTAATTCCTCGACCGTGTGATGCCGGTTGCCGCGCGGACGGCGATGCACGTCAAAACGTGGCTCCATGGCAGCCACCACGCATAGCACGTAAAACAACGCCGCATTCGCGGGAATCTGCAAATTGAAATCCACGAAACTGTGAACCAGAATTCCGCTTATGCCCAGCATGGCGGCGAAAGTCACGGCCGTGTTGGTGTCGGGTAGCCTATGTTGCAACTTCTTCAGCGCAAGACGATACAGCGTCAACAGAAACCAAAGGACAGTGGCAAATCCGAGCGCTCCCATTTCAGCCAGCAGTTGCAAGTAGTCGTTATGGGCCATGCCCACCGGGATATTGCTGGAGAAACTGCTGAACTGCGGATAGATCTCAGCAAATACGCCCAAACCCCATCCCAGGACTGGCTTTTGTGCGAACATTTTCAGTGCATCGCGATCCATTTTCAGTCGTGTAGCTCCGGGCAGCTCTGCCCCGGTCACGCTATGAATGCTCGCCATACGGTCTGCCAATTCGCCACCACCGAGCCAGGCCAGTAATCCCAGCGCAATGATCAGGAATGCGCCCAGCGCAAAGGTCGCCTTCCAGCTCTTCCGCCGTTTGATCAGGAAAGTCGCGAGCAGAGCCAACTGCGCAGCGAAAGCAACCATGCCGCCTCGCGATCCCGAGAGAAAAATCGTGCTCGCCATCACTGCCGCCGCCAGAGCCGCCAATACCTTGCGTGGACCGCGAACGCCGCCGGCAAAGGAAATGACGAGAGGAATCGGCGTCAGCATCTCCATTAGACCGGCGTAGTGATTGTGGTTTACATACGGGCCGTAGATCCAACCGTCGGATTGCGCAGTCCTGAGCCAGTACAGTTTGCCGTTAGAGGCGAGGCCCTGCATCAATGCGAACATCGCAACCGTGAAACCGTATCCAGAGAACACCCACGCGAGAGCCTTAATCTGGGATGTTTTGCGCAAGCACTGAACCACCAAGAAACACAACAGGCCATAGGTGCAGTACAGCAGGGCAGTGGAGAAAGTTTCGGCACGATAGGCAGTTCGTCCGGTCGCGAGCTGCCATAGAATCAGAGCGGCGAAAAGCAGGATGGGTAAAAACAATGGGTTGCCCACGATTTCCAATTCGGCAGCTGCGACTTGCCGCGCAGCCCAAAGCGCAAAAAGCAAACCGGCGCCCACCTGCATGATCGAAATCGACCATGTCTCAACCGCGCCAAATGCCAGCGGTCCAAACAGCAGTAGGCCAAACACACCGTACAAAAGCACGGGATCCAGCGCCGAACTGGAAGATCGCCGATGTGAGCTCGGCGCGGTTGTTAGCGCGAGCGGCAGTGAGGAGGTCACTGGCCACCTGCCGTGGGTTGTTCCTGAGTCAGGTGGGCATGGGCCAGGCGAACATCGCCAATCCACAGCTTGCCACGAATCGCATTTCCGGCAGGCACTCGCTGTATTCGAAGGACCACGAGTTTGGTATCCGGACCGCTGTCAAATGCCCCCCCTACCTGCTTCCAGAAACTCGCGCCCTTAAGCTCCTCGCTGGCAAAGTAGTTTGCCCCCGTAAACCGGTCCTCCAGCAAGAATCGCGGTCCACCCGCCCCCTCCAGGCCTTCCGACTTGAAATAGGCAGAGAACTCGTATTTCGTGTTCGGCTCGACCGGAATGAGTTGCCGGATACCTGCGTCTTCGATTCCACGACTGTCAAAGATGATGGAGAGAGAACGGTGGCCGGAGTGCGATTCGGTCGGGTCGAGCGCCAGTGAGACATCGGATAGCTTCTCATACAGCCAATCGAATCCGCCGTTCAGCACGGGCAAGCTGAAATCACCGTTGACAACGAGATTCTCCGACGAAGGCTGATATCCAGAAAGATCGCACAGACTTGCCGCTTGTCGCCAAGCTTGATGGGCCTGCCAAACGTCTCGCTGGTCGATCAGGTATCGGACATAATCGAAAACATGGCGCGGTTCCACGGTCTGCTGGAGTTGCACCATCTCAGTCCAAACTCTTGCTGCGGCAGCCGGTTCATTTCTGGAAACCAGGAAATCCAAGAACGACGAGTAGGCCTCGGCATTGCGTGGGACCACATCACGCAGGAGAAAGTCGACATCCGGTTTGACCCGCCAGCAGCGATCCAAAGCAGCAGCTGGCCTATAGGGATCATTCTCCAGAACCACGCGGAATTCTTGCAATGCCCTGTCCGTTTCGCCTAAAGCCCAGTAGAAGTTCGCCGCGTCCCATGCAACGTCTGGAGTGGATGGATCAGCCGCTATGGCATGTTGCAAAGCATCCTTCTGCTGATCGCTGTTTGCGAGCCGCCGATAGATTCTGGAGAGTTCAAGCCAGTAGCCGGCGTTGTGCGGGTTGAGCGCAGTCGCCGATTTAAAGAATCGCACCGCAGTCTCTGGTTCATGCTGTGTCTGCAGGAAATAGTGTCCGAGCCGGTATTGATAGTCTGCATTTCCTGGCTCTAGCCTGGCGGCCATTTGCAGGCTTGCAAGATCAAGTTTCTTGGAAAAGTAGTCGGCAAAGAATTCCAGGGTTACCAATCCAAAGTAAACCTTCGCGAACATCAGGCATGTTCCCAAAAAGATGATCTTCCTGGCTGGACCGTGAAGCGCAATTTTGATGCGAGTGTTTTCGTGCGAGTGCGCTGTACCCAGATGTTGCCCCACCCTACGCTCCGCCAGAGGTGACTTTAGAAACGACTTCCTCCGCATTGCTCAATGCATCCTCTTGGTAATACCCGTGGCCGTATTTTCCCTGATATTCATAATGGTAATAATAGTCGGGCGAATTGAGATCGACAGCGTTCACTAGCACGCCGCACACTCGCGCGTTTACTTGCAGGAGGATGTCCCGCGCGCGTCGCAAAGCCGGTTTTGTGGTGTGTCCGGACCGAATGACGAGAACGACTGCGTCAGCGCTGGTCGACATAACCACAGCGTCCGTGACTGACAGCGTCGGCGGGGTATCTATGACAATGTGGTCATACTGTTTCCGCAGCTCCTCCAGAACATTTTTCATTTTGTTGGAGGCCAGAAGTTCCGCCGGGTTCGGCGGCGGCGTTCCGGCTGGAAGTATGAAGAGGTCAGGCAGGATCGTCGATGGAATGATCGCCTGTTGAAGAGTCGCGCTGCCGGTTAGAACGTTGCTAATCCCGATTTTCGGACCCATGCCGAGTGTTTTGTGAATGCTGGGCCGGCGGAGGTCGGCATCAATCAGCAAAACCCGTGTGCCTTTCTGGGCCAGCACAATCGCGGAGTTAACGCTGGTTGTGGTTTTCCCCTCCTCAGGAAGAGCGCTGGTAATGAGAATGACCTTCGGAGGTCCTCCGGCAAATGTGAGGAGTAGCGAAGTACGCAGTGCGCGATAAGACTCCGCTATCTGCGACCGGGGACGCGATTGGGTCACCAGTTCGACGGCCTCTTTGGAGGAGGCAAGGGCTAGCTTCTGACGGCTGCCTACTTCCCTGCTGCTCCTTGACCCGAGAGGAATCATGCCCAATGACGGAAGCGCCGAGATGACTTGCGCTTGCTCCGGGGTGCGTACGGTGTTATCCATACTGTCCAACAGGAACGCAAGCCCGATGCCAGTGGAAAGACCCAGCGCCAACGCAAAAGCAAGATTTCTTAGAAGGTTGGGTCCCGAGGGTGCTGTGGGAACCCGAGCGACATCCACGATGCGGAAGTTATTCGACCTCAAACCTGCCGTAACGCCGGCTTCCTTCAATCTCTCCAGCAAGCCTTCGGAGAGTGTCCGGTTCGCGTCAACGTCGCGCTTGAGCAGGCTGTATTCGATGGCACTCTCGTTCAGCTTGTTAGCCTGCTGTTTTTGCTGCTCCAGAGCACTACGCAGCATACTTTCGCGCTGTACGGCAGCAAGATAGTCGCCACGCAGACGAGCTGCCACCTTGCGCGTTTCAGTCTGAATCTGCTCGTCGACTTCCTTGAGTTGACTATTAAGCTGCGCCAATTTCGGATAGGAAGGCCCAAATTGAGTGCTCAGCTGTGCCACTTGGATCTTCAGATCGGCTTGCTGTTCACGCAGCTTTTCCAGCAGCGCTGAACTAGCGCTGGAACCTTTTGCGCCGTCGACGTTAGCGGCGGCGGCGATTGAGTCAGAATCACCGGCCTGCGCCAGATGGTAAATCGATTCCTTCTCCATGCGGGCGGACTCGGCTGAGGTCAATTCCCGGTTCAGTTCATCCAACTTGGCGGTGGTGATGTTCTGCTTTTCGTCGATACCGAGAATTTCGTGCTGCTTCTGATACTGGACGAGCTTTTCCTGTGAAGTCTCCACTTTAATTTGGAGATCGACCAACTGTTTGGAAAGCCAGTCCGACGCCTGCATGGTGGACTCGAATCGCGTCTTGAAGTTCTGCTCGACGTAGGTGTTGGCCAGCGTGTTCACTACGCGTGCCGCCACATTCTTGTCCGGGCTGCGGTAACGGATCTCGATGATCCTGGTATTGGGGACGAGCGAGACTTGCAGACTGCCTTTGAAGCTGGCGAGAGCTGCCGAGGTCTTTGCCGAATCAGGCTGCAGCGCGTCCGTTGTCAGCTCCAGGGATGAAGATGAAGACGGAGACTTGCCCTTAGTCCCGAATTCCGGCTGCCGGTCAAGGTTCAACTCCCGGATGACTTGAAGAGCCAACAGATCGCTCTTCAGAATCCGCACCTCGGTATCCAAGTCGGTGGGGTCGTAATAATCGAAGCTGCTGGATGAGTCCTTCAGGTTGAAAGTGACCGGGTCCATCTTGTTGATGGCGATGCTGCCAACCGCTTCGTAGATGGGTGTGCTGCGGAGGGTGGAAATCGTGACAACGCCCACGACCAGCGCCACACTTGCAACCACGACCCACTTGTTCTTGATGAGGACCCGTACGTATTCCCGGAGCAGAGAATCTTGCGTGGGGACGCCGGGATAGGCGCTGGCCGCAGCATTGCGGTTGAACTCAATCGGGAAAGAGGGCTGGGGGGCGCGTATAATCTCGCCATTCAGCGGTACTAGCGGTCCCGAATCCATCAATGCTCCCGTGGAGAATCCAGATGGCGGGAAGATCCGGCCGCCTTCGACGTCCTGGTCCCTGTTTCAAGCCAGAGCGTAACCTGGGTCTCTTTCGCCATCTTTACTTGTTGTGATTGCGCACAGTCTAGCACCGTAAGGTGAAGACTCCTCGCTCCTAATTAGGCGGGTTCCTTAGTGTTAACGGGGGTTCCTGCAGGGTTGATTGGCGATTATCTCCGCTATACTGGCGCTGGCAAATTTCATTTTGATCGGTATGCGATACAAGTGACCCGCGCAGGTGCGTTTAGGACGGGTTGGTTTAGGACGGGTTGGTTTAGGACAGGTTGGTTTTAGGACAGGTTGGTTTTAGGACAGGTTGGTTTTAGGACAGGTTGGTTTTAGGACAGGTTGGTTTTAGGACAGGTTGGTTTT
>Ga0209118_1000609_pt1 | contig 18819 bp, 17 predicted proteins | sample BlaSpr_A8_Ref_M1_FD_187988 | JGI IMG/M metagenome (GOLD analysis project Ga0209118, IMG submission 187988) | Forest soil microbial communities from Thunder Bay, Ontario, Canada - Black Spruce, Ontario site 2_A8_Ref_M1 (SPAdes) (version 2) | ecosystem: Environmental > Terrestrial > Soil > Boreal...
CGAGGAGATTTCCGCGCTGATCCTGCAGAAGCTGAAGAGCGATGCCGAAACTGCGCTCGGTCGCGCGGTCGAGCGCGCGGTGATCACGGTGCCGGCGTATTTCAACGATGCGCAACGCAGCGCGACGAAGCGGGCAGGAGAGCTGGCCGGTTTCATCGTCGAGCGGATCGTAAACGAGCCGACGGCGGCCGCTCTCGCTTATGGTCTCGATAAGTTGCAGGGCCGCTCGAAGATCGCCGTCTACGATCTGGGCGGAGGCACCTTCGACATTTCCATTCTCGAATTGAACAACGGCGTTTTCGAAGTCCTCGCAACAAACGGCAACACGCGACTCGGCGGCGACGATATCGATCGAGCGTGGCTTCAGTCGATTTCGGATACGGGAAACCGGATACCGGAAAGTTTCGCGCGGCTCTCGGAAGCATTGATCGAGGCGAAGCATCGGCTTTCGACGGAGGAGAAAACTTCGATCGACCTTCTATTCTTCGACGGCGCAAAAAATCTGCACCTCGAGCTCACGCGGGAAGAACTGGAGAAAATTGCGCGGCCGATCCTCGAGCGAACTCGCGCTCATTGTCTGCGTTCTTTGGCGGATGCGAAGCTGAGGCCGGCGGACCTCGACGAAATCATTCTTGTCGGCGGTGTCACCCGAATGCCGCTGGTGCAGGAAATCGTGACGGAGATTTTCGGACGCGAACCAAACACCTCGCAAAATCCGGATGAAGCGGTCGCGATCGGCGCGACGATCCAGGCGGGGATTTTGTCGGGAGCGGTACGCGACGTTGTCCTCCTGGATGTAACGCCGCTGTCGTTAGGCATCGAAACGTTCGGCGGATTGATGAACGTGATTATCCCGCGCAACTCGACGATCCCGATCAAGGCGGGCGAGATGTTTACCACGGCGGTGAATCAGCAGCGATCGATGTCGATCAAGGTGCTCCAAGGCGAACGCGAGATGGCGCGCGACAACTGGCCGCTGGGTCAATTCGAGATTGAATTCGAAGCCGCGGCAAAAGGAGTGGCACGCGTGGGCGTGCAATTCGGGATCGACGCGAACGGCATTCTCCACGTGCTGGCGCGGGATACGAAAACCGGTGGAGAGAAAACCGTGGAAATCAACAGCGCGGTCGACGTCTCGGACGAGGCAGTGGAGGCGATGATTTCCGAATCGCTCGATCGCGCCTTCGACGACATGAGCGAGCGGGTCTGGACGGAAGCGAAATTGAAAGCGGAGGAGATGCTCAACGCGGTGGAGCTGGCCTTTGCGCAAGTGGGCGATTCCATCGACGCGCGGGAAAAGGAAGCGATTCAGGAGGCGGGTAAGAAAGTGCGGGACGCTTTGAGCGCAAAGGATACGAGGAAACTTCAAGCAGCGAATAGCGCCCTCGATGAGGCGACGCAAGGTCTTGCGGCCGCTATCGTCGAAAAAGCGATGCAGGCCGCGCGGGAGGGTAGCTTGTAGCCACGGCCCTGTGGGCCGTTTAGGAATTTACAAGCATTGACGATTTGGGGAACGGCCCGCTCGGGCCGTGGCTACAAGCTATCGGGGCGTCGCCGATGGCGTGATAGCCGGACTGGGCGAAGGCGCGGGAGGAGTTGCTTTCGCGATCGCTTCGTCGAGCAGCTTTTTTTCCTCGGGAAAAATCGGACCAGCTTGCGCGGCGGCGATGTATTCCTGCGCGGCAGCCACTTGAATCTCGTCGAGAAGAAGAACCGCGGCATAGACGGCGGCATGAGAGTCGTGCAAGCCGTCGGTCGGTAATTTTTTCATGATCTCGATTCCTTCCGCGGTGCGGCCCAGGCCGTAGAGCGAAAAGGCGTAAGTCATGGCCGCGTTGATGTCCTGGGGCGCGCGATCGTACGCTTCCTTGGCGACGCGATGGCCTTCGGCGGGATTCTGGTCGACGAGAAGAGCGAGGCGGGCGTAGTTCGCTGCGGTGCCGGGCTCGTTGGGCGATGTCTCATGCAAACGCTGCGCGATGCGATAAAGATTCGGAAGGTCGTTGCTCGCGCGATAAATGCGAAAGAGCGCATCGAGCGCCTCGCGCCGCAACGGCGCGCTCTTGGAAAGTCGCAGCCAAAGCTGCTCGGCTTCAATGGAGAAATTCCACTTCGTGGCGAGGCGGGCGAGATGAATCTCGCGGTCGGGCCGATCGCTCGCGGCCCGTTCCGCCGAATGCCAGAGGGAATCGAATTCGGTTTCGGCGGAGGATTGGCGCGCTTGCTTCGACGCATAGGCCTGATAGGCGAGGCGAAGAAATTCCGAGTCGCCCCATGAACCGCTCCGGGTCCAGCGTTTCAGGCGCGACCAGTTTTTCGCCTCGGCGAACGCGTCCGCGATCGCGATGGCCGGCGGAGGATTGGTCGTTACTTCGGAGGGAAGCTTCTCCATCCACTTGAGCACCTCGGCGCCGAGACCGTTCTTATTCAACCAATCCATCAGAAGCGCGAGATCGAGAGGATTGCGCGCGGCGACGGGCTTCACCTTTTCGAGGAGCGCGGAGAATTTCTTTTGGTCGAGCTTCCGATAAAATTCCAGGCAGAGAAGGTAATCGGAGAAGGTGACCTCCTGGCTCATTTGCAGGTCTTGCGCGAGCGTATCGGCGCGGTCGAGATCATTGCGTTGCACCGCGTCGGAGAGAAGAGCGCGGAGCGAGCCGGCCCGAAAGGCGGGCACCTTGCTGAGCCGCTCCAACACTTTGCGCGACTCCTCGTTCTTCTCCGGCGCGGGCGAGCGAATGCGAAGGACGGCGAGATTAAATTGGTAAAGATCGTTGCCCGGCTCCTTGTTCACGGCCGCGGCGAAATGTTCTTCGACCTCGGCGTCGTTGCCCTGAGCGCGCGCGAGCCAACCGGCGACGACGTGATAAGCAGCTCGGTCGCGGTCCTCGGGCACGACATTGGCGAGCGCTTTGCGCGCGGTGTCGATCTGCTCAAAACGGAGCGCGGCCGAGGCGAGATTGAGCTGGCTCTCCAGAGTGTGCGGTTGCAAGCGCGCAATCTGCGCGCGCCAGGCCACCGTCTCCGGCCGATTCTGTTTCTCAGTCGCCTCCGCCAAAATGTGGTAGGCCGCCAATGAATCACGATGAATTTGCAGGATCTCGCGTGCGGCCCGCGTGGCGCCGTCGAAGTCCTCTTTTTCCAGCATCGTCGAGGCGCGTTTCAGGAGACGTGATTCACGCCAGCCGCCGTAGGCTCGCGGCCCATAGGTTAGAAAAAAAAGACCAACGGCAAAGCCAAGAAGCAGCGCAACCACGCCGATCGCGATGCGGCTCGGCGTGAGAATCGTGCGAGTGCCGCCGGGCGATTTCACGCGTTTTTTGCGTCGTCGTCGGATGTGTTCGGACATGGGCGAATTTTCTATCCCTGCGGGAAGCGCGAATGCAACTGGCGAGCGAAAGGGCCGGCGAGAAAAGAGCCTAGGCCTGGGCCGCGCTTTCCGTTTGTTTCACCACCGGGACTTCGTCGACGGCGTCAGCCACTTTCTCGCGAAGGCGCCGGCCCCAAACATAACGGGCCAGAAGCACCTTCAGCGTGGCCGTTAACGGCACGGCCAGAATTGGCCCGAGCAATCCCCCGATGAGCAAGCCCCAAACGAAAATGGAAACGATGACCGTCATCGGATGCAACCCAACGGAATTGCCGACGATGCGCGGCGCAATGAAAATCGCCTCGAGATTCTGCACGAGGAGAAAGACGCCGGCGACCATGAGCGGATGCGTCCAATCCCCCCATTGCGCGGCCGCGATGAGGACCGCCGGAATCAAACAAACGACGATGCCGATGTACGGAATCATGGTCAGGACGACGACGAGGAGGCCGATGAGCGGCGCAAAATTCAATCCGACGGCGAAGAGCGCGCTGCCGATGAGAAGGCCGTCGATGAGGCAGACGAGAAGTTGGCCCCGGAAATAGGCGATGACGTAGCTGTTGATCTGCGCAAGGACCGCGGCGACTTCGTCTTTCAAGGGCGAATTGCGCAACGGGAGATATTCGCGCCACCGCTTCTCGATCGCCGGGCTTTCCTTGAGCAGAAAAAATAAATAGATCGGCACCATGATGAGACTGAGCAGAAATCCGGTGATGCCGAGAAATCCGCCGATGCTTTGCTTCACGAGCGCCCAGATCTTTTCGCTGAGATAAGGCAGTTGCCGCTCCAGATTAGGCAACTGTTTCTGGACCCACTCCTGGATGCGCTGCCGATCGGCGGAGGTGAGTTTCTCCGGCGCGGCCGCGATCGATTCCGCAGGCGTGGCAGAAGCAGATGGGGGAGGGGCGGCGGGAGAAATTACTTTGTTCGCGACGGAGCTGGAGGCGGGAGTAGCGCTCGGGCGCGCGGCGGGAGTAGGCGACGCGAGGAGCCAGTTGATGAATCCGGCAGCGGGCGATGCGCCTTTTTTTCCACTCGAACTTCCAAAGGTCTGATCGTAGCGGAAGATCAGATCGACCACACGATCGCGCGCCTTCAGGGTGTACTGCGGCAGTTCCCGCGTGACGTTGGCCGCTTGCATGGAAACGACCGGCGCCAGCCACGTGACCAGCGCCCCGATGGAGAGAAAGGCAATCGCGAAAAGCGCCCAGACGGCTTTCGCCCGACTCAATCCATGTTGGGTCATCTTCGTGACGAGCGGATCGAGGAGATAGGCAAGGATGACCGCGATCGCCACCGGAATCAGAATCGGCTGAATGAAGCCAATCAGATTTGCCGCGATCCAGACGAGCGAACACGCGATCGTGATGAGCATGACGACGAAGAAGGCGGAAAGCGCCGCCCACATCATCTTGCTCTGCCAGAGCGTGGGATATTCTTTTAATTCCATGGAGCGCGATGTGATTCGCCCCCGTTGCCGCGAGGAGCGGGACGAGTTACCGATTAATTTTTGAGGGCGGGCCTTTGCTGATCGTAGTCTTGGTGTTCTCTATTTTCTCCGCGAGTAATTTGTTCTCGGGATTCAAAGTGATTGCCTTCTGCCAGTAATCGAGCGCCTGCGGAATGCGATTCAATTTCGAATAGGTATCGCCGATGTGCTCGAGAACAACGGGATCGTCCCGGGTGAGATTTTGCGCAGCGCGCAGCAATTCCTTTAAGGCATCTTCGTATTTGCCCTTGCGAAAATGGACCCAGCCGAGGCTGTCGAGATACGCGCCATTATTCGGGTCGAGCTGGAGCGCGCGGCCGATCATCTCTTCGGCCTCGTCGAGGTGCATATTGTGCTCGGCCCACATGAATCCGACGTAATTGTAGGCCTCGGCGGCGTTGCCCGGATCGAGCGAAATCGATTTTCGGAAAAGATCGGCAGCCTTGTCATAGAGTCCGGCCTGGTCCGCGGCGGCGCCGTAATCGAAATAAAAACGGGCGTTGAGAACCTCTTCATTCTCGGCCTGGGCTTCGTTGAACGCCTCTTCAAAGGTGGTCAGCGCCTGTTGCGTATGTTTCGCTTCCCGTAGGGCGATCGCGAGGAAGTAAGTGAATTCCGGTATGGCCGGAAAACGCTGGCGTGCTTCGTTTAGAATTCTAACGGCGCGCTCGCTCTCTCGGAGAGGGCCAATGAGCAATTCCGCGAGGCGGAGATAGGTATTCGCGTGATTGGAATCGATGAGCAAACATTGTTCATATCTGCCAGCGGCTTTGGCGAATTCCGCCTTAGCCGCTTCCGGCTGGTTGGCGCGTTCGAGGGCGCGCGCGCCATCATCGAGGAGCTGAGCGAGCAAATCGTAGGGCTGATATTTCTCCGGATGCTGCTGGATGATTTCCTGCAGCATCTCGATCGCCTTCGGACGCTGGTTCGTGATCACGAATCCGGCGGCCAGTTTCTCGCGGGCGTTTGAATCCTGCGGTTGCAGCTCCAGGACTTTCAGATAAAGCGGAATCGCTTCCTGGATCTGCTGCGAGGCAGCAAAGTAATCGGCCACGTCCTTCAGAATTGCCGGATCGTCGGCGGCAATCTGAACGGCCTTTTGAAAAAAGCCGTTGACCCGTTTCAGCTCTTCCGGGCTGGGTTCGGTCTGTGATTTAAAAACAATCGAGGCGTAGAGTTTTCCCAGGCGAATCCAGAAAGAAGGCTCATCGCTTTTGACCTTGGCTGCGCGATCGAGCGTGAGGAGCGCCTTTTGCGCCTCGCCCGCGGCCGTTTCAATCTCATAGAGACGTTGATAGGCATCGAAGTTTTGCGGATCAAGCGCGATGGCCTGGTTGGCGTACTTCACGGCTTGGTCCGTCTTCTTCAAATATTTTGCATAGATGAACGACAACTGAAGGTAAGGCCCGGGCTCGCGCGGCTTCGCTTTGATGGCGTCCTTTAAGACATCGATCGCGCGCGGATAATCTTCCTGCCGGCTGAGCAGCGCCGCCACCCGCAAAGCGAGTTCGGCCACGCCCGGATCGACGTTCAGCACTTTTTCGTAAGCGGCGAGCGCGCTTTCCATGTCGGCATTTTCTTCGAGCCGCGTCCCTTCCACGAAATCCGCGAGGGCATCGGCCTTGCGGACATTTTCCGGCTGGAGGGCGAGGTCCTTGGCCGGCGCGAGAATGAGAGAATCATCCTGCGACGGGACCTTTTTCGTCAGCGGCGTCTGAACGAAAATATTACCCGGGGCAGGCTCCACCGCCGGCGGGCGCGCCGCCACAGATGGATGCGAAATGAGAAATAGAATAGGGAGAAGAAGGCCGCGTAGGGATGCCTGGCTCCAGTTCTTCCCGGATATCATTCCGCGTGAGTCTAGCGGCGCGAGAGCCGGCGTGCAAACCGGCGCGGCGCCTAACGACTAATCGAAACCGGCGCGCCCGGGATTACGATTTATAACGGAGACGCTTCTTGTGGCGATTCTCCTTCATGCGCTTGCGGCGCTTGTGTTTGGAGATCTTCGCTTTTCGGCGTTTCTTCAGGGAGCCCATAAATGTTTTTTCAGCATGCCGGTTTCCCGGAGCGCAACGCAAGCATCGGATGCTTCCATACGCAACAGACTTCTTTTTTTCAGGAGGCGGCGTTGCGCAAGGCGTCTTGCAAAATCCTGACGTGGTCTTCCGGCTTTACCTTGCGAAAAATCGCGGAAATGCGCCCGGCGCCGTCGAGGATGAAGGTGCTCCGCTCCGCGCCCATGTATTTTTTTCCATACATGCTTTTCTCCACCCAGACGCCATAAGCATTAACAATTTTCTTGTCGGGATCGGACAGGAGAGGAAAGGGCAATTGATACTTCCTGATGAATTTTTCATGGCTGGCCGGCGCATCGACACTGACACCAAAGATTTTCGCTCGAGAGCTCAATTCGCCCCAGGCATCGCGCAGACCACACGCCTGGACGGTACATCCCGGGGTATCGTCCTTCGGATAAAAATAGAGAACGACCGGCGCTCCGCGAAAATCAGCGAGGCGCACTTCCTGGCCGGAGCCAAACTCGCCGCCGACGGCGAGGGCCGAAAACGCCGGTGCTCGGTCGCCAACTTTTAGAGCGGCAGGTTCAGGTTTCATCGCTCGAAAACGATAATCAAGATGCCGACGGCGCAGAGCAACACGCCCATTAAGGCACTCTCGTATTTCTCCAGCACTCCGAGTTTTATTTTGCTCAGACCGGCGAGAGTAAGCGACGTAAAGATTACCATTCCGGCAACCGTCGCGACCGAGAGCACAGCGGTAAGCACTGCGAATCCTGCCCAGCCATAGCGAATTCCTGAAACGTAGAAGGGAACAAATCCTTCGCACGGGGAGAACGTCAGGAATGCGAGCAAGCTAAGAATGGCGGCACGATCGGATGTTCGGCGGGGGTGGTATTCGTGGGGATGGTCATGAACGTGATCGTGTTCATGCCCGTGCTCGTGCTGATGCTCATGCAAATGCTCGTGAGGGTAGTGAAAATGGACATGGCCTTTCCCCAAGACCTGGCGCGAAAGGTAATACAGGCCAAACAAAAGAAGCGCGCCTCCGGCGATCCGTGGAAACCATTCGCCGATGCTGCCGCTCAACGCAGAACCAAATAAGGTGATGGCAAGACCAAGAGCCGCGGTCACCAAGACATGACCAGTGCCGGCGAGAGCCGTCACAGCTATTGTTTTCGGCCGGCTCCACTTTTGCACTCGGGATGTCAGCACAAACGGCAACCAGTGAGTCGGTATGGCCGCATGAAAAAATGCGACGCCAAAACCCGTGACCGCGATGGTGGTGAGGACAGCTTGATTCATGGCGGAAATTCGGAGCGGGCGAAGGCGTCGGGCTGGTGGGATTTGAACCCACGGCCTCTGCGTCCCGAACGCAGCGCTCTACCAAGCTGAGCCACAGCCCGAATTGCTCGCCCGGTCTGTTGAACAGACGCAGCGGGCATCTATGTCGCGCATTTCAGTGCCGGTAGCAAGGCGAAATACCCCTCGGAAACGCCCTCGCTAATGCGCGCAGCCGAGACCCTGATAATTGACTTCAAGAATGCGACATTTAAGGTCAGCCATTGGAAACCACCTCTGAGAAACACGAACGGCGATTCATCAAGCTCATCGTGGGCGGAATTCTCGGTTTGGTTCTTTTGATTACGCTCGTCGTTGTCGGCTTGCATTTTTTTCATCAATGGCAGGAGGGCCATTTGGTCCGCGTCGCCGCCGCCTATCTCAGCGGGGGTGACGCGAAGGCGGCGATGTTGAGCGCCCGGCGGGCCCTGCAAATTAATCCCGAAAACGCCGATGCCGCCCGTCTCGTGGCACAGATCGCCGAAGGAGCCGGAGATAAGGCGGCATTGGATTGGTGGCGCAAAGTCGTTGAACTCCGACCGCACAGCCTCGACGACGCCCTCGGCCTCGTCCGGGCGGCTTTGCGCATGAATGATCGCGCTACCGCGGAGAAGACGCTGGACTCGCTCGACGAGGCAGCGAAACAAACCGCGGGATACCACGCGGCGTCTGGACGTCTGGCCGAGATGAAGAAAAATCTCGCAGAGGCGGAGACCCATTGGGCCAAAGCGAGTGAAATCGCCCCGGACAATCCAGGTTACCAATTCCAACTGGCGCTCATTCGTTTGCAGTTGAACGATCCCGGGAAGCGAGAAGCCGCGCAACAAACCCTCGAGCGATTGCGGGCCGACCCCAAGCAGCGCACGGGCGCGACCCGCACTTTGATCATCTATGGCGTCGCGCATCATGCCGACGTCAAGCGCATGCAGATGCTTGCCAGCGAACTTCAGGGTTATCCCGAAGCCGCTCTCGGTGATCGGATCCTTTATTTGGAGATTCTTCGCCAGCTGCATGATCCTGGTTTTGACGAATACCTAAAAAAACTGGAGCGCGAAGCCGTTTCCAACCCGGCGGATTTGGCGACCGTGCTCTCCTGGATGAGCGGTAACGAGACGGCCGCGGCCGGGATAGAATTCTCCAAAACTCTGTCGCCGGAATTATTGGGAAAATGGCCGGTGCCACCCGCGATAGCCGCGCTTTATTCCAGCTTGAAAGATTGGCCGGGACTGGAACGGATGACGAGAGCGGGCGAGTGGCCATCGCACGATTTTCTGCGACGCGCTTTTCTGGCGCGCGCGTTGCGTGGACAGGACAAGAAATTGCCTTCGGAGGAGGAATGGATCGCGGCCCAAAAGGAGGCTTCCGCGCAGCCACAGTCTCTGCTCATGCTCGCACGCAGCGCGATCGCCTGGGGCTGGGAAAATGAAACCGTCGAGCTGCTTTGGATTCTGGAAAAGAATGACGAAACAAAATTGGAGGCGCTCCAGACGCTTTATCAACATTACGCAAAGAAGGCGGATACCTCCGGACTTTATCGAGCGCTCATTCGGCTCGTGGAAATTGCGCCGAACGATTTGGTCCTGCAGAATAATCTTGCCCAGGTTTCGTTGCTTTTAGGGGCAGACGTGGAGCGCGCTCGGAGAATCGCCGCAGAACTTACCAACAAGGAACCGGCGAACGGATCATTTCTGGCGACCTACGCGTTCTCTCTTTACGCCAAAGGCGACATAAAAGGCGCGGTTCAAGCGATGGATAAGTTGACCCCGGATCAGCTTCGCGATCCGTCGTTGGCGGCGTATTACGGTGTGGTTCTCGCCGCTGCTGGGCAGAGGGACAAAGCGCGCGAATATCTTCCACGGGCCCGCGAAGCGAATCTGCTTCCGGAGGAAAAAGCTTTGGTCGCCAAGGCCGAGAGCTCGGCCAAGTAAGCGAGAGGGCGGGGCCCACGAGGCGCGGGGTTTCTTCTGCCCGCTCAACCAAAAACAAGCGGCCGTCTTCCTTCGAAGACGGCCGCTCCAATGTCAGACAAACAAGAAACCTAACCTTAAACTAGCGGTGCAGTTTTCTGCGCCGCGCGACGGCGACGAAGAATCTGTGTGCAGGAAACAGCTGCAAGTAACCCCACGATGGGAAAGAGAGCACTCATTTCCGGCACGGGCGTAATCGTGCCCCTCAAAGCGACAGGCAGAACGTCCTTCGCCCCTGCCGCAATCGAGATAAACTGGAAATTCCCCGAGATGGAGACGAATTGATCATCGAAGGCGCTTCCGTAAGCACCACCGATCTGCGTCCCCAGCTCACCTTGGGTATTCGAGCCGAAGAGCAGAAATGACTCGCCAGCCTGGATGCTGCCGACCGAAATCTCCAAGCCCGAAAACCCCTGGCTTAAGATTGAGCGTAAATCCAGCTGAATGTAATTTGAGGGCGTCCCGCCGCTGGTTTGCAGCTCGTTATCCAATGTGCCAACCAATCCGAGGCCATGCTCGGAACCGCTTCCGATAGGCCCCACGTTCTTAAAATACAATTCATGGGCCGTATCAGTGCCGGGGACATTATCATATCCTCGCGCGGTGATGGTGTATCCCGACTGGGTGAAATCCTTAAACGTGGCTCCCACGGCGCCATTAGCTCCTGTGGGGTTCAACTCCCAAGTGATGAGGGTGGCCCAAGCCGAAGAGGCAGTTAACGCGACGATGCAGCAGAGCACGCGAAGCGAACTAGTGAGGAAGCGAGTTGTTGGTGTTTTCATTTTTGTCTTGGCTGATTTTTTGCGATTTGCGACCGGCCTTTTGTTCTCGTTGGTTCTACCGGTCTCGTAATGTTTTCCATAATTGTCACAATTGAGTCGCAGGGTCAATAATTATTTTCGTACCGGCTGCTGGAAAATTTCTATCAGGCCTGTTCGGGAGGGCAATAAAATCTTTCAAGAATTTCGCGATTGCCAAGGAAACTGGCCCAATCGCCCCGTTTTGAACCTTTCAAGAGCCCGAATACGGGGAGGGCATTTGGCTATCGCAGGGTCGCGCTCGGTCAACTCAACCCAAGAAGCAGCAGGCGGAGGACGGAGACGGAAGAAATCCTCCATCGAACTGCGGCGACGTTTCCCGCTCGATCCGCCCACGAGAAATGGGCGAATGAAGAATCGGTCTCCGAGATTACCGACTCGGGAAAACAGTTTTTCGCCGCCGAGTTGCTATCGGAATCAAGCAGCAGCCGAGCACAGAGAGGCCCGCAATTACTCCGCCGGGTTCCGGCACCACAGCCACGACGCTGATATTGTCGAGCGTGCTCCCTCCCACGGTGTAGGAAGGATCATAATTCGTCGGAAAATGGGACGTATCCAGGAACTTCAGCGTGGTTGACGATGAATTCGCCACAAATGTCGTGGTGAAAAACGTCCAGTCGTGGGCGTAGTATGTATCGCCAGTGTGAGTGAAATCCCGCGTCCAGATTGTCCCCGAGCCGCCGATGAGCGACGCTGTAAAGGATGCCAGGGCCGCGGCTAGTTGCTCGTTATTCCCGAAGAAGAAACTCAGTTGATACGATTGCCCGGCCGTCGTCGCGAAGGTTTGCTGGATCGAGAAATTCGCGGAAACTGGTCCACCGCCAACAAGGTCTAGATATTGGCTCCCGTTTTGCGGCGCGTGGATCGGACCGTATAGATCGACGCTCTGACTAAAGGTCCATCCTGGAACCGAATCGCCTAACGGAATGAAGGCCAGATCCTCCGAAGTGTAATAGTTTGCGTAAGTGCGCCGATCGTTTTGCTCGAAGTCTCCATTCACCAGGAGATTCTGGGCGAAGATTTCTTGCTGGGCGGCGATGGCCAGAAAGGCAAACAGGAGAAAGCGCCACTTTAGGGAGGTCAGAAATCCCACCGCGGCCTGATTTGCAAACTGACGAGGGGTTTTCATCAACAAATCAAGCTAGATACTTTTTCAGAGATTCTGCCACGTAAAATGGCTTCTTTGAAAGGCCGCCTGTAGATCTTTGAAATCAGCGGCACGGCTGACAAACTGAAAACGCACCTGCTCATTGCCGCGATTCAGAAACATCATCGAACGCTGGTAGTTGTCACCGTAGACCGTGTAGGAGACTACGACGAGAAACGTCTCTTTCCGCCCAATCAAGAGCGGGTTTTTCTCCTGCGAAACGAGAGTGACGTTCGTGCTTCCCGCGGGAACAGAGGAGAGCGCCTCTGTCGCCAGCTTCTTCATCGTCTCATCGTCGAAGACCGCTGGCTGGTTGAGACTAACTCTCGAGATAGTGCCCTCGGCTTGCGCCTTTTTTGGCGGATGGAGGGTGAACCTGGATGTACTGCCAGAATACTCCCAGCCGGTGGGCGGGCTGTAAGTAATGTCTTTGCCGCTCTCATCCGAGAAAGCGAGAAACTTGATTTTTGCGCCATCCGCCCAGACCTCCGAAATCTTCGGTGCGAGATGCAGATCAGCACGCGCCGAGGCGATGAAAAGCGCACCGACCAGTACGAGCCTCAATAAAGGGACCATTTGCCTTTGACGTAGCTGTAAACCATGAGCGTACCCGGGGGAGGTTTGATCTTAAAATTGTTGTCGAAGTACCATTGCCGGATAGGCGGAGAGTAAACAGGATTGCAGCACGTCCATTTGCCAGTCGACTGCTGGCTCTTGTAAAGTTCCACCATGGAGCCGTAATAGGTGAAGGATTGGCCACTCCAGTCCTCCAGAAACCGGGGGAAATTTTCGGCGCCGCCGCTGTAAGAGCCGTCCCCTCCCACTGGAGCCGTCGGAACAATGCCAGAAACGATGGCCGCGTTAACGGTGGTGTCGGAAGCCGCGGGGGCCGTTCCGGCAAGCGCGTCATTCCAACTGTTCGAAAGGATGTTTATGGCATCGCCTAGAATCGAACACGGCGCGCGCGTGTAACCCGCCACCTGCGGCGTAACCGCATCAGCCGCAAGACCGGAATTGGATGGAGGATTCCCGCCCGTATTGAAATCTCCCTGAATATAAACAGGATTATTGCTAACGATGGTCAATCCCACTGCGGGAATCTTGCTCCCATTCTTGACGCGGATCCCTCGCGACACCGGCGTAGCGCTTGTGCTTCCGTCGAGCTTCTTGTTAACAAGAAGGTTTACAGTTCCATCAGTATTGAGGGGATGCGACGTCGCACTAGCGTCGTAAATATAGACGATGGGATTGCTAAAATTGCTGGACTTATAAGTTGCAGTGCTACTGGCGGTAAGAATCTGGCTAATGTCGAGTGTCGCGAGTTTGATACTGGTACCCTCGCGGCTGTCCAGGATCGATTGGTTCGTGCTAATCGCGCTATTGAACATCGTATAGCGCCAGTCCGAACTGGGAACCGTGGTCATTGTTCCGTTGGCGTTCGGTGTTCCGATCGTGTAGGAGTTGTCAGCGTTGATCCTGATCACCACGGCGGCTTGGTTCCAGTAGCGTGCGTTTGCCAATGGATCGGCCGCCGTTGAGCTAGGCACCTCGATCAGTTCGCGATAGCTGTCGTTGTTTGGATTCGTGTCTGTCGTGCTAAAGAGCTGCGTCGAATCCAACCCGAATGGCTGTTTGGCGTCGTCGTGGGCTGGCGGCAAGTTGGAAGGGTAGTGCGGCGCCGTCGGGAGAGGGGGTTGGGGATGTTGCAAATCGCCGGGCTTGAATCCAACGGTGGGCTTCGCAGGTGTGGGCGCGAACCAATCTGAAGCGTAGGTCACCTTATCGGCAAAGGTCAGAAAATCGTGACCGGTGTAGAGATCGGAATTGGTATGGACCCAGCCTGTGACTGTAAAATTTTGTCCAGGGTGAATTTCCAACGGATCGGCGTAGAAGATGGCAAAATTCCAGGGAGAGATCTGCTGCTTCTGAAAGACGCGCCGAACTTTTGCGACCACATTGCCGGCTGCTCCCAGCCCCGGCAGCGTCACATCAGCTGAAGCGATGTAGTCATAGTTTGCAGCGGTTGTGTTCATGTTTCCCGTTTGGGCCAGCCCCAGTTCAGCGCTTGGAGGCACGTCAGTATCTCCGAGCGAGGTCCATCGATTGCTCACTGCTATCACCTTGTAATTGGAAATGGTATAGTTGGAATCAAGTTGATCGACGTTAGGGTCGAAGCCTGTCCCCCGCTTTGCGAAATTGGTCACAGCCGGGAGATTCAATTGCGCCGCCGTCGGCAGGGGGATGGATGAAAAAGCGTTGGTGGGCTGCTCTGTGGTGGGCGTTGTGCGACAGATCGCTCTCCAATTGGCAAACAGGATCTCAATGCAACTGTCCCCCACCGCGATCGCATTCTCCATGGTGTTGCTGCGCTGCACGTGCCGATTCACCGTATAGGTGTATTCGGCGGCTATGGCGACGACCACCATCAGCGTCGCCAGGATCGTCAGGACGACCACGAGCGAACTGCCAGATTGTTTGCGAGGATGGATCGTTTTCATTGGTAGGTCGTGAGACGTGCTCTCAGGGGGACTTGGCCGTTGAGCAGGATGTTGGCCGATTTGAAGCCGCGATTACTGTAATTGAGATCGGAGGTCGAAAGATCGATCGCGGCCACGAACCGATAGTAGAGAGCGCCGGCAGGCGTGTTTGGGGTGCTGAATGGCTTGGGGTTGGTAATGTCACTGACCATGGTGCGATTCCCCAGCCGGTGCCACACGAGCGCGTTATTTGCGACGACATACCAGCACCGGTCGGCAATGAAACAAACCACGTTGCCAGAGCCGCTGCCGGTGCCAGCGATTTGCACCGGCAGCAGCGTCCCAGCAGGAGAAGGAGCCGGCGAAGGCGCAGGGGACGGCGCCGGGATATTACCGAGTGTGATCCTACAATTGTCCCAAGGGCCACTTACCGCCGTAATATCACCTTCGATCTGATGGGTCGGAACAACTAATCGCTGGTTCACCGCAGGCATCGGAGACGTGCTGCTGGGCAGTTGGACCCGGACGAAATTTTGACTTCCGGGCAATGCCGCCGTGTCCGCGATAACTTTCATTGGCCCCATCGACCATTGCTGGAAGGAAATCCCGGCTGCTGGGTCTCCCGCGATCCCCGTGGTGTGAGCAGGCGCTACTCCAGTGGAATCCATCACCACGTTTCCGCTCGTATCGACGTCGATCAGATAAGGGAGCGATATCGCGGAGTGGAGGTCCTGGACCATCTGGAGCATGGCGACACGGGCCTGCTCATGCGCGGTGTTCACAGCCGTGTTCTTGGCGCCGAGGATGGTGCCGATGTTCAAGAGCGAATAGATAATCAGGCCCAGAACGCTAACCATGGCGGCCGTGACCGAAATTTCGACCAGGGTCAGGCCGCTCCGGGATTGGGTAGAACGCTTCATATGTCGGAAGTGCGGATGGTGGTCATCGAAAAGGAGTAGTTTCGGTTGAGATAGGTGTACGTGACCGTGACCACGGCCTTGTACATGTAGGTGGTGGTGGTACCCGGGTTCAGGTCGGTCACCGTGGTCGTCAGTGTGCCTGGAACAATGACAACGTTGTTGTTGGCAGTGTCTTTGTACTGATAGACGACTACGCTCTTCGTTTGAGTGCCTAGCGCCAATTCCGGCGGAATCTGCACCGTCAAGTCGTTATTTAGCTTCTGCGGATTGAAAGGGCCGTCCGATTGAATCAAGTCGATCTGGTTCATCACGGCTGCGCAAGCCCCAGTCCCATTGCGGCTCATATCCGCAATCGAATTGAACTTGGTCAGTGCTCCGAGTGTAGAAACGACGCCAACTCCGATTACGGAAATGGCGACTAAGGTCTCCACGAGCGTGAAGCCACCTGCGGCAAAACGCCGCAGTGTCGTATGAGGTTTATAGAAAATCACCATAAACTCAAAAGCAACACCTGTGCCAGTTCTCCCCAGGATTCCGCAGAGCCTGCCCTTTGGGATGTCCGGCTTTTTGCGAAGAGCAAGATCTAGCCGCCGGTGAGTTAATTATAAGGCGACCAGAAAGTGATGTCGGTTACATCCGACAGCGCCGTCTTGGTGGCAGCAGGCACTGCGGGTATATCGTCTACAGCTTGGGGACCGTAAGAATTCCCTAGAATATCCTTGCCGGTTAGGTACAGGTTGCTCCCTTTTTTCAGGTAGTTCGTCCAATCCGCGACGCTAACGGGATCGTTGGTCTTCTTGTTGTTTTCGATCGCGTACATGTCGCAGGCATTATCGATCAAGCGCAGATCGTTGAGTATCCGGCTGGCCTGCGAACGCTTACGGGCCCGAAGAAAACCGGGAACGGCGATGGCGGCAAGCAGTGCGATGATCGCCACGACAATCATGATTTCGACAAGAGTGAAAGCCTTCTTTGGCCGGCGTTGGAGAAGTGTCATGGAGACTTCCTAAGCAAAGGACGTGCCTTCGTCACTCATCGGCTGCTCCGCGCGACCTTCGCCTCGGCCACGTCGTCGCAAACCCGGCGCGCCATCTCAATTGATCGCCGCGATCAAAGAGATTTAGGCTGGGGGTTCCAAAGTTTCCGACGCGCATCGGAAATGCTTAGGAAGAGCATCCACGCCGCGGCCCAAACCGATTCCTCTTCAACCACAACGCACCGATGATTGACCAGAGAACGTCCGGCAGCGAACCACAGTTGCCCAATGAAGCCCCCTCGCCCGCTCTGATCGCGGCGCAGCCGCTCCAGGCGAAATATCCTGCTACGAGTTCTTTAGAAAGTGTTGCCGCTCTCGTCCGCCACCGCAGGCGTTTGAAAATGCTCCGTTTCGCCGTCTTCGAGGTCCTTGCTCTCGGAATCATGGTGGCATCCGCCCTCGCCGGCGTATCCGCGCGGTTCGCCGCCGAGAGCCTGACGCCGCTTTTCCGGGTGCTGCCGATTAGCGCGGCAATCGTCGCGGTGATTCTGCCGATTTTCTTTTTCGGCGATCCCAAACGGAGAAACCGCCGCCGGCCTTGATCCAGAGGGGCGAGTGCTCGGCGAGAAACGCGTTCTCTTGCCGGGTGTCAGACATTTTCGCTCGCGTGTCGCGCACCGTCCGCGCTGACGAATAGAAACGCCGAATGCGTCCGGTCCGGCCTTCTGATCCGAAAAATATTTCACGGGGAGACGTCAGGCCCGTCTCGAGTGAGGGGGAAGAATGCATGCGTCTGGCCCGTGGGAAAACTAACGGAAGGATGACAATGAAAAAAACACTACTCAGCATTGCGCTGGCAGTAGTCGCTCCGTTGGCTTGGGGACAGACTTCAAGCACGACGACAACCACAACGACCACCGACGGTGGCGGCACCATCACGGAATACACACCGGGGAGCGTGATCACGCTCAAGGAATCGAGCGGCCCGCGCCGGTATCGCTTCGGCAAGACGGTCACTTACGTCACCAAGAGCGGCAAAACGCTCGACGAGGAAACCGTCAAGACGCGCATCAAGATCGGAATTCCGATTCACGTCCATTACACGACCGAAGGCGACAACATGCTCGTCGATCGTGTGATCCTCGACGAAGATTGATCGGCTGCTGTTTCTCTCTGCCTTAAGAATGCGCCGCCGTTCGGCCAGCCTAACTGGCGGAACGGCGTCGCTTCTTTCCGGGGCATTTCGTCTCTGATTGCGGCGGGAATAAACTGCCGCGCGATGCACGCGAGCGCGGCTCAACAATTCGGTTGACAGCGACTTGCGCCGCCCGCAAAGTCACAATTCTCTTTTCCCTGCTGATGCTCGCTTCAAACCTCATTCCCAACGTCGTTTCGGGCGGCTCGCCGACCATTCTTCAGTTCCCGACGGATGCGACTCGCGCCGTCCGTTCCTTGCGCAATATGACCACTCAACTCCTGCAGGAAGCAGCTCTCGTGATCCCGAATCAGCAACTCCTGATCAACGTCGTTTCCCGGCGCGTGCGCCAGTTGGGGTTGGGCCATCGTCCGCTCGTCGAAGCCACTCCGCGCTCGTCGCTCACCGACATCGCGCTGCGGGAAATCATCGCCGGCAAGCTCACCTACGAATTGACGCCGGAGAAGCCGGCCGACGACGGCGCGAAGTAAAGCGGGACAGGCATTCTGCCTGTGATTTTTTCTCCTGATTATTTCAACACAGGGGGGCTGCCTGTGCCACAGTTCCAGCATGGCCGCCGAAACGATCCTCAATCGCAAGGCGCTCCGCGATTTTCACATCCTCGAGCGCTACGAAGCCGGCATCGAGCTGAAAGGGAGCGAGGTCAAATCGATCCGCGCCGGCAAGGCGAACATCAGCGATGCCTTCGTCCGCATTGAGAAAGGCCAGGCCTTTCTTTACAACGCCGACATCCAACCCTACGCGCAAGCCAGCCAGGATATTCCGCCCCCGAAACGCGTCCGCCGTCTCCTTCTTCACAAACAGGAGATCGACAAACTTTACGGCCTCACCGCGATCGCCGGTCGCGCCCTGGTGGTCTTGAAGTTGTACTGGAAAAACGGCCGTCTGAAATCCGAGATCGGCGTGGCCCAAGGCAAAGTCGCGCACGATAAGCGCGCCGACTTGAAGAAACGGGCGACCGATCGCGAGACCGAACGCGAGGTCGCGCGCTTCAATCGCCGGCACGGGTGAAGAAGAAGTGACGAGTGACATGTGATAAGTGACGAGTTGTGGAATTCGGCTCGTCGCTTTCGGCGTTTCCTC
>Ga0209118_1000610_pt1 | contig 18815 bp, 19 predicted proteins | sample BlaSpr_A8_Ref_M1_FD_187988 | JGI IMG/M metagenome (GOLD analysis project Ga0209118, IMG submission 187988) | Forest soil microbial communities from Thunder Bay, Ontario, Canada - Black Spruce, Ontario site 2_A8_Ref_M1 (SPAdes) (version 2) | ecosystem: Environmental > Terrestrial > Soil > Boreal...
ATATTTGGCGCGGAAGTGGTAGATCTCGCCCAGCTCGCCCGCCTCGAGCATTTCCCGAGCGAGCCGAACGGCCGGCACGAAGCGATAGTTGAACGCGCACATGTGCTTGACGCCGGTCTTCTCGACGCGCTGCCAGATGTCGTAGCTCTCACTGGCATCGCGGCCGAGCGGCTTCTCGCAAATCACGTGCTTGCCTGCCTCGGCGGCGGCGATCGTCGGCGCCGCGTGCAGGTTGTTCGGCGCACCGTTGTCGAAGAGCTGGATGCGGTCATCTCGGACGAGGCGTTTCCAGTCCGTCGTGTAGCTCTCGTAGCCGTAGCGCCGCGCGGCCTCCGCCACCGCCGCCTCATCGCGGCCGCAGATCGCCACGAGCCTGGGCATTAGCGGCGGCGGCCACGTCATGTACTGGATCTTCCGGTAGGCGTTCGAGTGAGCCTTGCCCATGAAGGCATAGCCCAGCATGCCGACGCCGATGTCCTTGATCTTCTTGCCGCCCGCCGCGGCGCCCATGGTGACGAAGCCGACCTGCTTTTGCTTGCCCATCGTCTTACCCCTTTTTGAATGCGGCGTCGAACGCCACGCTGGAAGGGGCGAAATCGGTCCGCCTCACCAGAGCCAACGCGTCTGGGGCGCCCCAGTCGCGGTCCATCCCCGAGTCCTCCCATTCGATCGAGAGCGGACCCTGGTATCCGATCCGGGTGAGGGCGCGGAACAGCGATTCGAAGTCGACGTCGCCGTGACCAGGCGAGACGAAGGTCCAGCCCCGATCCGGCTCGCCGAAGTCGATGTGGGAGCCGAGGATCGACCTGCGCCCATCGAGCATCCTCTTCGAGTCCTTGACGTGAACGTGGTAGATCCGATCCGCGAACTCCTGCACAAAGGCTGCCGAGTCCAGGAACTGGTGGGCGAAGTGGCTGGGATCGAAGTTGATGCCGAAACCCGGCCGGCGTCCGATCGCGTCGAGCGTCTTGCGCGTGGTCACGAAGTCGTAGGCGATCTCGGTCGGGTGCACCTCGAGGCCGAAACGGACGCCCTCCTTGTCGAAGACGTCGATGATCGGGTTCCAGCGCTTGGCAAAGTCGGCGTAGCCTCGCTCGACCTCGGCCCAGTCATTGGGCGGAAAGGAATAGAGCATGTGCCACGTCGCCGAGCCGGTGAAGCCATTCACGAGCTTCACTCCAAGTTTTGCGGCCGCCCGCCCGGTGTCCATCATTTTTCGTGCGGCACGCTGCCGCACGCCCTCCGGATCGCCATCGCCCCACACGTCGGGGGGCAGGATGGCTTTGTGCCGGCTGTCGATGGGGTCGCAGACCGCCTGCCCCACCAGGTGGTTCGAGATGGCCCAGCAGTTGAGACCGTGACCCTTGAGGATCTCCCAACGACCCTTGACGTAAGCGGGATCGGCCAGAGCCTTGTCCACCTCGAAGTGATCGCCCCAGCACGCAAGCTCGAGCCCGTCAAAGCCCCACGCGGCTGCCTTGGTGGCCACCACGTCCAGGGTCAGGTCGGCCCACTGGCCGGTGAACAGAGTTATAGGACGTCCCATGAAACCTCTCCTTGCGTGCTGTTACCTGACGGCAACTGGGTTCGGCTGCGCCATGACCAGGTTGACGCCGGCGCCCTTATATTCGGCGATCACAGCGGGCGCGACACCGTCGTCCGTGATGATCTCCTCGGGCTCCTGCGCGGTGAAGATCGTGAGCAGGGAGTCGCGGCCGACTTTGGTGGAATCCATGAGGGCCACCGTGCGCTGCGATACCTCGCGCGCTGCCCTCAAAGTGCCCGCCAGGGACTGACGCGTCGTCGTCAGCCCGCGGTCGAGGCTGAGCCCGGCGGCTGAGATGAAAGCGGCCTGAAAGTGCAGACGGCTCAGAAAGTCCTCGGTCCAGCCACCGCTGATCAAGCGCATGACCTGGTCCACCTCTCCCGGCGTCACGACCAGGTGGATGTTGCTCTCGTGGAGCTCGTAGGCGATGGCGGGTGAGTTGGTGACGACCGTGAGCGTCTTTGGGGGATGTCGCTCGAGCTGCCGGGCAAGCGCCAGCGAGCTCGTCGAGTGATCGATGAAGATGGTCGAGCCGTCAGCGATCTCGCGCAGTGCATGGGCTGCGATCACGTACTTCCCCGCCGGGTTCTGCCGAGCCCGCTTCATGAAGTCCGTCTCCACCCCACGAGTGTCGCCTTCGATCGCACGCGCTCCGCCGCGGATGCGGGTGATCAAGCCTTCGGTGGCCAGCACCTCGAGGTCGCGGTGAACCGTGACCGGCGAAATTGAGTATTCGCGGGCCAGCTGGCTGATCGACGCACCGCCGTTGCGGCGCACGTGCGCGAGGATCTGGATGCGTCGGAGCTCAGGTGGTACCTGGTCGGTCATTCGCGCGGAATCGCTCAAACCCGGTCCACGTACGCCCGGTTCTTGATCTCGAACTTGAGCGGCCGGAATGCATCGATCGCCTGCACGAGGTGTCGAGCGAACCGGTTCAATGCTTCGTCGCCCTTCTGCGAGGTGGCGCGGAACGGGTTGCCGATCACACCGGTCTCGGTGAACTCTGCGTGGTCCATCGGAAAGTTGAAGTATTGGTAGCCACCGAATTCGATGTCTGGCGCACCGTCCGCCTTGTCGAAGCCTTTTGGCAACCAGGCGGGGGCATGTGCGCGTGTGTCCACCGCTCTGTCCATATGGACCAGGCCGGCATCATGAGCCATCACCTGCGATGTCTCCAGCTCACTGGCGTGCCACCCGGGTGTCTCAGCCGGTGGGTTCTCGAGCACGTCCTTCAGAAAGCCGATATAGCGTTCGGCATACGGCTTGTACAACGCCACCATGGCTCCGGTCTCGTAGCGGATTCGACGCAGGACGGGATCGATCACCTTGACGTTGGAGCCGTGCCCGTTGACGAAGATCAGCTTGTTCCATCCGTGATGGATCAGGCTGCGCGCGATGTCGTACAGGACATCGTTGAGCGTGGACGCGCGAAGCGTGATGGTGCCGGTGCCTGTGCCCGGCTCGCGCAGATGCTGCGGCGAGTAGCCCGCCCACAGCGGGGGAGCGTATGGAACGTCTGCCAGCTCGGCGGCCCGTCTGCTCACCTCGAGCGCGGTGATGGTGTCCGTGCCAAGTGGCAGATGTGGACCATGCTGCTCGAGGCTGCCGATCGGCACCAGGACGATGTCTGAGCGCTCTAGGAACCACTGAAGATCAGGGGGCGCGAGGTCGAACAGGTTGTGCGAAGTGGGCCGCGTTGATTGCGGGTCAGGCATGAGCATGCTCCTTGGTGATTGTGAGGTAGCGTTCTGCGACGACGTCCGCGAAGGCAGGGTCGTTGACGGTTGCGTCCACGCGCTCGAACACGATGCCCGGGCGCAGGCTCGTCTCGAGCGAGCGCAGGAACGCTGCATCCGCCTCCGGGTACCACAACGCGTTGCCCTGCGTGTCTGAGAGCGAGAAGCCCCGAGTCGGAGCGACGACGGAAACTGGCCCGCGCGCACTGTTGAGGCGCTTGGCGACAAGACTTCCGAGCTCTGCCATCTCATCCGGTTCGAGCCGGACGAGCGTGGCCACCGGGTTGTGATAGTAGCTGCGCCTCTGCCGGTATCTCTCAGGCAGCGTGTCAGGCGCCCCCTGGTTGAAGAAATCCACGCACCCAGGCACGACAACCTGGGGCAGCCCCATCTCTCCGACCACCGTTAGCCTGTCGGGCCCGGTGGCGTGGATACCGTCCATGAGCGAGTTGGCCAGCTCGGAGAGCGTGTAGTCAACAACACCGGCAAGAGCGCCCTGCCTGGCGAGCGCTTCCATGGCCGGTCCACCCACTCCGTTGGCGTGGAAGATCACGGTCTCCCAGCCTGCGCGCTCCAGCGCGCTCCGAAGATGCATGACCCCAGGCGTCGTTTGGCCCAGCATCGTGACACCCACGCTGTGACCGCCGAGGCCGGCCGGCGAGCGCCCGGCGTGGGTGGCCATTCCCACCACGGCCGCCACGGCGTTGTCGAACACCGAGATGGCGATCGGGTTCAGGCCGAGGATGTCCACCACCGAATGCATCACCAGCACATCGCTCGAGCCCATGAACGGGCCAAACGCGCGGCGTCCGGAAGCGCTCGGCGACACGATCACCTTCGGCACCCCGAGCGGAAGCGCATGCATCGCATACGCCCCCAGGAGAGCGCCCTCGGCGCCACCCAGGCAAAGTGCGCCCTGCACACGGCCCTCGGAATGCAGTCGCACGCAGACGGCGCGCACTCCATCGCGCATCATCTCGACGGCGCGACCCCGGCTTCCCGCCTTGCGGATGTCATCCAGGCTGTGGCCCGCCGCCGCGGCGACCTGCTCTCGCGTCACGTCTGCGGTGGTGCCCGAGGCCTCGCCGAGAATTCCCGAGTCGATCACGATCGGCTCGCCGCCCCGGGCGCGGATCTGCTTGCGCACGTACTCGATTTCGGCGCCCTTGGTATCAAGGGTGCCGATCAACGCGATACCCGGAGCCCGGGCGCTCAACCCGTGACCGCGCCCGGTTCAGGCCTTCGCGGACTGCAGCTGCTTGTCGCTCGCGCGCAGGTGGTTCGCTGAGTCCTTGACGTACTGGTCGTAGTACTGCTCGGGCACCGCACCAGTGCCGTGGTCGCGCAGGAACTTGATCAGCCCCTCGGAGGCATCGGCTTCGGTCGCGTCGCCGATCTCCTTGCGCGTCGACCGCGGCGTCCGGTCGACGTTGACCACGAACTCGACGGTGAGGTAATCGCTGTAGCCCGCGGCGTGTACCGCCTCCACCGCCCGCTTCCAGTCGATCGACCCTTCCCCGGGAGGCATGCGGTTGTTGTCGGCGACGTGAACGTCGTAGAGCTTGCCGGCATCGCCGGTCGTCTTGAGCGCCTTGGCCCAATCGTCCTCTTCGATGTTCATATGGAAGAAGTCCAGGCACACCCCACAGTTGCCGCCCACCTGGTGAGCGAGCTCCAGGGCCTGGTCATGGCGGTTGATGAAGTACGTTTCGAAACGGTTGAGTGGCTCGATGGCGATCTTCACGCCAACCTTCTCAGCGTGCTCCTGACATTCCTTGATGCCGTCGACCGCCCATTTCCACTCCTGTTCGACCGAGGCCATTGGCGCGGTCTTGCCGACTGTTGAGGGGATGAGCGTCACGATCTTCCCGCCCAGCTTCGAGGCCAGGGTGAGGCAGTCCTTCGCGTATTGAATGGAGCCGAGCCGGACGTAGTGGTCCTCGTGGATCAGGTCGCGGCCGTTGACCATCAGGGTGACCGAACCCCAGCACTTGAGGTTGTGCTTCGCAAGGAGCTCCTTGACCTCGCCCGGGTCATAGGTTGCCGGCTCCCCCGAGATCTCGATACCGTCGTAGCCGAATTTCGCCAGCCGCTTGAGCGTCGTCTCGATCGGTTCCGGCCGCATCCAGTTGTGCATCGCCAATTTCAGTGCCATCGCAACCCTCCTACTTGCTAACTAGTGACCGATTCGACTCTGCATCCTCAGAGCCCGAGCTTTCCCGGATTCATCACCCCGTTCGGGTCGAGCGCCACCTTGATCCGCCGCAGCACGTCGAGGCCGGCGCCGTGCTGGGCTGCCATGTAGGGCGCCAGCTTGAGACCCACGCCGTGATGGTCGTTGATGACCGCGCCGGCGCCGAGCGCCGCCGTGACGCCGTCCTTCCAGATGCGGTCGTGCAGCGTGACTGCATCGGGCCCGCCGTCGGGCAGAACGAAGCGCCCGTAGATCATCGCTCCCCACGGATACCAGTGGCTCAGGTGCGACCGCAGCTTGAGCCCGCGCGCGGCATATGGCTTCGCGACTGCCTCCTGCAGCGCATGGTAGGTGGGCACGAGCCGGTCGTAGGTGGCGACGACGTCGATCGTGCCCCATACGGCGGGCAGCTCGGGGGCATGAGGGGGAGCGTAAAAGTCGTAGCGGTGGTTCCACCAGACCTCGCCCAGGCCACTATCGAGCACATCGCCGTTGTGGGCGCGGACGAGCTTGAGCATCGCTTCGCGCTCGGCTGCGACGACGCCGGCGTCTCCTTCGAAACAGATCACAGTGGCCACTCCAGGCAGCTCGCTTCCAACGACCGGGCTGAGCGTGATGCGCGTTGCGACCTCGTCGTAGAGACGCACCACCGAAGGTCGCAGCCCGGACTGCAGGCTCTTGCGGACAGCTTCGATGCCGTCCTCGACCGTCGGGAACGAAACCACCTCGAAGTGGCGCGTGGCGGGCAGCGGTGCGATCTGCAGGCGCACACGCGTGATCACACCGAGGCTGCCTTCCGAACCGATGAAGAGCGGCGCAATGTCCGGACCGACGGCGTGTCGCGGAACCGGCAGCGTGTCGACGATCTCGCCGGTCGGCGTGACCACGCGGAGAGACACCACGAGATCCTCGATCTTTCCATAGCGGGTCGACAGCACCCCTGAGCCCCTCGCCGCCACGTAGCCGCCGACCGTCGCAAGTTCGGCGGAGGCGGGATAGTGTGGCAGCATCAAGCCCCTCTGATTCAGCGCGGCCTCGAGCCGTTTCCCGTTTACCCCCGGCTCGGCCGTCACCGTCATCGAGCGCTCGTCGACCTCGACGATGCGGTCCATCCCGGTCAGGTCGATGACGATGCCGCCATGAGTGGGGATCGACGCGCCCTGTGTCCCAGAACCGCCGCCCCAGGGGACGACGGGCACCTGGTAGTGGTTGGCGAGGCGCACTACCGCGGCCACCTCTTCGTCGCTGTGTGGCTTCACAACGACATCCGGTCTGCCCAGTGGTGCACCCGCTGCACGAGCCGCAAGCGCCTTCCAGTACGTATCCGTCACGTAGCGGTCGAGGACTTCACCTTCGGTCAGGACGCGGCCGGGCGGCATCGCTTGGCGAAGGTCTACAAGGAGCTTCGAATCGGCTCCGGCCGATATGTTCGAGCTTCCAGGATGTTTCATCGAATCCACCACCTAAGTGCAGAAGCCTTCACAAATCGCGCACCCAGCCTAGGCGTCCTTGCACTTCCTGTCAACGGAAGTTGAAGGATTCGGCGACGCACGCTTGATGCTCAGGCTCGGACCAGGCCGGCGGTCTTTCCGGGCGCCACCTCTTTGAAGTCCGGCAGACCCCGCAAGGCATCTTCGGCTCCTGACGGTCCGTAGATGGCCAGGAGGGAGAGCGGTTCCCAGCCGGTGTTGATCGTCGAGTGGAAAGCCGCGGTGGGAATGAAGACGGCCTGGCCGGCCGCGACCGTAAAAGGCTTGCCGTCGTCCACCATCTGCTCGCCGTGGCCGGCAAGGATGTAGAGGATCTCGTCAGCGTCCGGATGGTTGTGGCGAGTGTGACCCTTGCCCGGCAGAAGCACCACGTGCAGCAGGCTCATCGCGGGGTTGTCGGTGTTCGCCTTCGCGACCAGCGGCTTGATCAGGCCCCAGTCAAAGGTTTGGGTCGGGATCGTCTTCGGGTCGACCAGTTTCGACGGCATTGTTCCTCCTTACTTGTGTGAGCCGGATGGCTCAGTGTGAGTTCCGCGCTTCAGCGCCTTGAAGCGGCGCACCGTCTCCGTGATCGCCACCTCGGTAGGCAGCCGCTCCATGCTCGATGCGCCAAAGAAGCCGACCACGCCATGCGTCCGCTCCAGCACATAAGCCGCGTCCCCGGGCTCGGCGATCGGTCCTCCGTGACACAGCACCATCACCTTCGGGTTGATCGCCGCTGCCGCGTCGCGCATTTCCTGGATGAGCGGTATGCAGTCGTCCAACGTCCTCGCGGTATGCGCGCCGATCGATCCCTTCGTCGTCAGGCCCATGTGCGGGACCAGCACATCCGCGCCCGCCCTTGTCATGGCCTCCGCGGACGGCACATCGAAGACGTAGGGAGCTGTGACCAGACCACGCTCGGCGGCCAGGCGGATCATCTCCACCTCGAGGTCGTAGCCCATGCCGGTCTCCTCGAGGTTGGCGCGGAAGGTTCCGTCATAGAGGCCGACGGTCGGGAAGTTCTGCACCCCGGCGAAGCCCGCCGCGTCGATGTCGCGGAGGAAGTTGCCCATGAGCCGGAATGGATCGGTACCGCAAACGCCCGCGAGAACCGGCGTGTGGTCAACGACCGGCAGCACCTCGCCGGCCATCTCCATCACGATCGCGTTGGCGTCGCCATATGGCAAGAGGCCGGCCAACGATCCGCGGCCGGCCATTCGGTAGCGCCCTGAGTTGTAGATGATGATGAGGTCCGCGCCGCCGCCCTCCGCGCACTTGGCGGACAGGCCAGTTCCCGCACCGGCGCCGATCAGCACTCCGCCCGAATCGACCGTGGCTCGCAGCCGGCGCCTGGCCTCTTCGCCGTTCATCGCCGTACCTTCAGGAGCTCGTCGAGCCTGGCCGCCATCGCCTGGGCAAACTCCGGGTCGTTGATCTGTGCGTCGACCTCGTGCATCTCGACGTTGCTGCCCATGTTCTTTCGCAGTGCGCCAAACAGCGCCTCGTCGGCGGCGGGATCGTAGAACGGTCCGCCTTCACCCGAGATCGCGGAGACGCCGCGGAGGGGGATGAAGAAGGCCACGGGCCCGCGCGCGGCGGACAGCTTCTGTGCGATCTGGCGCCCCAGCTCGGCACACTCGTCCGGTGTTGTCCGCATGAGCGTGACCGAAGGATTGTGGACGTAGAGGTTGCGTGACTCGAACTGCGGCGGCACCGTGTCACGAGCTCCGAAGTTGACCATGTCGAGGGCGCCGACGGATACCACCTGCGGCACGCCCAACTTGCCAGCCATCTCGAGGCGATGTGGCCCCGCCGAAAGCACCCCGCCCACCAGCTCGTCAGCCAGCTCCGTGGTGGTGAGGTCGAGCACCCCGGTCACGAAGCCTGATTCGACCAGCGCTTCCATGGCGCGACCGCCGGTGCCGGTGGCGTGGAACGTCAGCACCTCGTATCCACGACGCTCGAGCTCTTCCCGGGCGGCGGTCACCGCCGGTGTCGTGACCCCGAACATGGTGGCGGCGACGAGCGGGCGCTGCTCGCCCAGCTCGACCGGAGGCGCGTTCACCATCCCGGCCATGGCGGCTGCGGCGTTGGCGAGGATGCGACCCGAGATCGAGTTGATCCCGGCCACGTCGGTGACGGACGCCATCAAGGCGATGTCGCTGGCCCCGATGTAGTCGCGCGTGTCGCCGGCGGCCATGGTCGAAACCATCAGCTTGGGAACACCCACTGGCAAGGCTCGCATCGCCTTGGTGGCGATCGCGGTGTTCCCCGATCCGCCGGCGGCGAGCACGCCGTCACATCGGCCCTCGTCGTAAAGCTTCCGCACGACGATGGCGGCAGCGTCGGCCATCACTGACACGGCCCGGCCGCGATCGCGGGCGGCGGTCAGAGCGTCCAGGTCCACGCCGGCTGCTGCCGCGACGTCATGGCGGCTGATGTCGGGCTTGGCGAGAGGCTTGTCCAGGGTGCCCACGTCGACGAGGATGGTTTTTACCCCCGCCAACGCGAGCCGGTCGCGTATGTACTGATACTCCGTGCCTTTGGTGTCCAGAGTGCCGACGAGGACAACGGTCTTCTCGCTCATCGCGCGTCTCCCCAAGACCCACGTCCCAACAGCCCGCTCGCCGGGCCTCGCGGCGCCAACATAACAGACTCCCGAATCAACTCTTCAGCTTCTTTCATCGCGGGGGCAAGGTCTTGACGAGTTTGCCGGTCGGATGTAACGTCGCCTGACAGGTTTTGATAGACCGGCAAGGAGCACGTTGATGCCCAGTCGAGTTGACCTGCGGATGGCGCCACGCATCCTGCTCGGCTTGCTGGGCGCGGCCGTCGTCGCATGGATCGCGTACAAGGGGACCCAGGACAGCAGGCTCTTCTGGGTCGTCACCCTCAACGGGATCACGCTCGCGGCCCTCTTCTTCGTAGTCGCAGCCGGATTCACTCTGATCTTCGGGCTGATGCGGGTCGTCAACATGGCGCACGGATCGCTTTACCTGCTCGCGGGCTACATCGCGTTCACGCTTCAGGGCAGCTGGTACGGAGTCAGCAGCAACTTGTTGAGCGGCACGCAGGCGACCGTGGTCTCCTGGGTCGTGCCGTTGGTGGTCGCCACAATCGCGATCGGCATCGTCGGGGTGGCGATGCAGCAGGTGTTTCTGCGCTGGAACCAGGGCCAGGACCTCCGCCAGGCGCTGATCACCATCGCCATCTCGGTGATCCTGGCGGACCAGATGGTCGCCCACTTCGGTGGGATCGCGGAGGCCATCCAGCAGCCCGCCGGCTGGCCGCAGAGCGTGAGCTTGTTGGGCGTTCACTATGGGTACTTCCGGCTGGTGGTCGGGGTCGGGGCGGCGGTCGGCGTCGGCGCCCTGCTCTTCCTCGTGATCAAGCGAACAAGATTCGGGATGATCATCCGGGCGGGCGTGGACGACCAGTCGATGGTCTCAGCCCTCGGAGTGAACATTCAGGTCGTCTTCGCCGGAGCATTTTTCATCGGCGCGCTGCTGGCCGGGCTCGCTGGTGTTCTCGGCGGGACGATGCTCGCTGTGCAGCCTGGAAATGACTCCGCTTTCCTGCTGGATTCGTTGATCGTGGTGATCATCGGCGGCATGGGCAGCCTCGGCGGAGCCGCGATCGGCTCACTCGCACTGGGATTGGTCAGCTCGTACTCGAACGTCTACCTCAGCTTCGGAACGACCGACCTGACGAACTACTCCATCCTTCTGACCTTCATCCTGGTCGTGGCCGTGCTCGCCGTGCGGCCGCTAGGCCTGTTCGGACGACCGGCTTGAGCATCGCGAGCTCGTTGCCTGCGAGCCGCCGCGTCCGGCTCCCACAATGGGTCGCGCTGGGGGTGCTGGTCCTTTTTCTCGCCGCCGCGCCCTCCGTCTTCGACAGCTTCACCCTCAGCCAGATCCTGACCAAGGCGCTTTGGCTGGGTATCGCGGCCGCGAGCCTCATCTTCCTCTCCAGCTACGGCGGCATGATCTCGCTCGGACAGACTGGGATTTACGCCGTGGCCGGCTTCACGATGGCGAACCTGGTCCACGCGGCGAACGGAAGACACCTCGGCTGGGATCCAATAGCCGCAACCGCTGCTGGAATCGCCGTGGCCACCCTGTTCGGTCTCCTCTGCGGCGCCATCGCTGCGCGGAGCTACGGCATCTACTTCCTGATGCTCACTCTTGCGATCTCGGTGATCGTCTTCTATTTCTTCGCCCAGGTCACCACCCTTTCGGGATACGGGGGCATCCGAAGCGTGACCCCGCCGGCGCTGATCGGCAATCCGGTGGCCAATCCTGCCCCCCTCTATTACGCCGCGCTGGTGGCTTCGATTCTCGTTTACGCCGGCATCCGCTATCTCGCGCGAACGCCGTTCGGCCTTGTGCTCCAGGGCATCCGCGACGATCCGGCGCGCATGCAGGCGCTCGGCTTCAACGTACCGCTCCACCGCGCGCTTGCGTTCGGCGTGGGAGCGTTCATTGCCTCCATCGCCGGCATCCTGTCCGTGTGGTACACGACTCAGATTTCGCCGGGTGGGGTCAACCTGGCGCAGACGATCAACGTCCTCGTGATCGCGGTCATCGGCGGCCTCTACCGGCTGGAGGGGGCGTGGATAGGCGCCGCGGTTTTCTCAACCATCGACAACTACTCGCGACTGTGGATGCCAAACGTGGGCGACTGGCTCGGGCCTGACCGATTCGAAACTGTTATCGGCGTTATCTTCCTGGTGATCGTCCTGGCGTCACCAGGTGGACTGGTCGGCATCTGGGAGAGCGTATGGGCCAGAAGGAATCGCACCAGGCGCGGGCCAACGGAGAGTTCCGGCACGCCGGCGCCTGAAACGGTCGACAACGACGTCGATCATCACGCAGCGGTGTAGTCAAGGAGGTGGATGGAGATATCACGAGTGGGCAGCATCGGTGTCGAATCGCGTGTCCGACATATTCGTGTTGTAAAGGAGAGGAATTTGCTTAGACCTCAACGTAATGTCGAATTCCGGCGGCTGCTCGCCACCGCCGCCCTCGGGCTGCTGGCGGTCACCGCGTGCACCAGTAACTCGACAAGTACCACGACGTCGAACGTAATCAAGATTGGCATCCTGTCCGACTGCCTGGGAGACTTTGGCTCGTTCTACAACGACGACATCGGCGGTGCGCTCTCCGTGCTGGCCGCCCACTATGGAGGCAAGGCCAGTGGAGCCCTGCCCAAGGACGGGATGACCGGCGCCAAGATCGCCGGCAAGGACATCCAGATCGTCGGCTTCGGCTGCTCCGACTCCACCGCGAGCAAAGCGATCGAAGAGACGCGGCGGTTGGTCGAACAGCTTGGTGCCGATATTTTGATTGGCCCCCTCTCCGGTGACGAGGGCATCGCGGTCGCCAACTACGCCAAGACAAACCAGCCGAACAAGACATTCATCAACGGCATCGCCGGCGCCCAGGAGGCGACCCTGAAGGTCCAGGCGCCGAACTTCTTCCGCTTCAACCCGGATGGGGCACAGTGGTCGGCCGGGCTCGGCTCCTACGCCTACAACAAGCTCGGCTGGCGTACCGCCGTCACGATCGGCGACGACTACGCTTTTCCATACACCTCGCTCGCAGGTTTCATCGCCGAGTTCTGCGCGGTCGGCGGCAACGTCACCAAGCGCGTCTGGCCCCCGCTTGGCACGACCGACTACTCCTCGTTCGTCGCCCAGATCCCCACTAACGTCGACGGGCTTTTCGTCGGCGTCGGCGGAGCTGGTCTGATCACCTTCCTCAAGCAGTACCAGCAGGCCAACGGGAAGCTCAACAGCAACAAAGTGATGGGCAACCTGTTCTGGATCGACCCGCAGCTGCTCGCGGCCATTGGAACTCCGATGGTGGGCGCCGTAGCCGCCAACATGATCGCGGCCGACGACACCTCAGCCCAAACCAAGGCCTACGTCCAGGAGCTCTCCGTCTACCCCGCGACGCAAAAGGACGCGGCCAGCGTCTTCACGCTTGGCTACTGGAACGCGATGACGGCGCTCGGCATGGCGCTCACATCTGTCAACGGCGACATCTCAGGCAACCAGAAGGCGCTGCAGGCAGCCCTGGCCAAGGTCGTAATCGACGGCCCGTACGGCAAGGTCAGCCTCGACTCAAACCGCCAGGCGATTGCCGACAACTGGGTCACGCAGATCACGCCGCCGCCGGCCGGAAGTAACGTCCCCGGCCTCAAGACCATCCTGCAGATCCCGAAGGTGGACCAGACGTTCGGTGGCTTCTTCGACTCCTCCTCAACGCTCGACCGGACCAATCCACCCTGCACCAAGAAGACACCGCCGTCATGGGTAGGACACGAAATCCCTGTCAACTTCGGCTAATGAGCCCATTACGCAGAGCGGTGTAAACGCGGCACCGCCCAGCACCGAGTCCGCCGCGCCGATCCTCCACTTGCGGAGGGTCGGCAGGCGGTTCGGTGGCCTGCGCGCCGTGGCCGACGTGACCCTGGCGGTGCAGCCTGGGGAGCGACGCGCAATTCTCGGGCCGAATGGGGCTGGGAAGACAACCCTGTTCAATGTGATTTCGGGCGAGTTCCCTCCGACCGAGGGCACGATCGAGCTGTTCGGCCGAGACGTGACGCAAGAGCCAGCGCGCCTGCGCGCACGTTCAGGGCTTTCGCGAACGTTCCAGACCTCGAGACTTCTGCTGGGACTTTCGGTCGAGGACAATCTCTACCTTTCCGTGCTCGGGGCAAGGCGTGGACATCTGATTCCGGTTCGCCTGCCGAGGCTCGAGCGCCAGATTCGCGAGCGTGCGCGCGCGACGGCTGAGGCGATCGGCCTCGCTGATCGACTGGGCGCCCTGGTCCGTGAGCTGTCTCATGGCGAGCGGCGGCAGCTCGAAGTGGGCATGGCGCAGGCGTCGTCGCCCAAGCTGCTGATGCTCGACGAGCCGGCGGCCGGTCTCTCGCCGGGAGAGCGTAATAAGTTGACAGAGCAGCTGCTGGCTCTGGATCCTGCAATGACGCTGATCTTGATCGAGCACGACATGGATGTCGCCTTGCGCGTAGCTCAGTGGGTGACGATGATGCACGACGGACGCATAGTCGCCGAAGGCAGCCCGGCGACGATCCGGGGCAATCAGATGGTTCACGAGCTCTACACGGGCACCAGGTACAAACAGTGAGAACCCCACAAAATCTTCGATCTTGCGGGGACCCCAGATGAGCGTCCCGGTACTCGAGGTCAGCGGCCTCAACGCGTTCTATGGACGCGCCCACGTCCTGCAGGATGTAGCCTTCACCGTCGATGAGCGACCGGTTGCGATCATCGGGCGCAACGGGATGGGCAAGTCCACACTTTGCCAGGCAATCATGGGCATGCTCGCCTCCACGACCGGCTCGGTCCGGTTCGGTGGACAAGAACTCATCGGCAAACCCCCGTACCGCATCGCTCGGCTCGGCCTGGGCTTCGTCCCGCAGGGTCGCCGTCTGTTCCCTTCCTTGTCGACCGACGAGCATCTGCAGATCATTCCCCGGAAAGGCAACGGCAGCTGGACACCCAAACGCGTCTACGAGACCTTTCCCAAGCTCGCTGAGCGCAAGCGCACCGGAGCCGGTCAGCTGTCGGGGGGCGAGCAGCAGATGCTGGCCATTGGGCGGGCCCTGCTGACCAACCCGAAGCTGCTGATCATGGACGAGCCGTCCGAAGGCCTGGCGCCCATCATCGTCGAGAACGTGATCGAGACCATCCGCAACCTGGCCGCACAGGGCGTTGGCCTGCTCGTGGTGGAGCAGAACCTCGGCGTGGCGACCGCGCTCGCCGACCGTCAGCTGATCATGGTCGCCGGACGGATCGCCACCGAGACCACCGCCCAGGAGCTGATTGGCAACATCGATGCCCAGCGACGCTACCTCGGTGTCGAGCCCCCTACGGTAAGGCAGTCATGAAACTGCGCAGCCTGCAGCACGTCTCGTCGCCATATCCCGAAGGCGCTGACGGATCTGTGCGCCGGTTCTACGGCGAGGTGCTCGGGCTTCGCGAGCAACCCACCCCATCCACGCTTGCGGGCATGGGGCTGGTGTGGTTCTCGGCCGGCGAAGGCCTAGAGCTGCACTTCTTTCCGGGCCAGCCGGACGTGGAGTCCGCCCGGCACTTCTGCTTCGACATCGACGACCTCGAGGAGACGCGACGCCGGCTTCAAGAAGCGGGCCTGGAGCCCTTCAACGACACGCCCATTCCCAACCGTCCGCGCTTCTTCTGCCGCGACCCGGTCGGCAACCTGGTCGAGTTCACAAGCATCGAGGGGGACTATCGCGAATGACGCTCAAAACCAGTCTTGGCATCTGGGCGCTCGGGCCGATGATCACGCGCTTTGTCCCAGTGGGCTATCAGCCGCAGTGGACCTCGGAGCCGATCGTTGACAAGGTGAAGCGCGCGGTCGCCGGGTTGGGCGACCTCATCGACGACTACGAGTTCCACTATCCCTACGAGATCAATGAGGACAACGCCGAGGCGATCAAGGCCGCCCTCGGCGGGCACGGCATCTACTGCGTTGCGACCGGGCTCCACCTCGATCCGCTTTTCGGCCGAGGCGGGCTGTGCTCGCCCGACGCATCGGTGCGCAAGGAAGCCGTGCGTCGCACGCTGGCCGCGGCCGACATGGCGGGGCGCCTGCGCGCGAACTTCATCATCTGGCCCGGCATCGAGGGCTACAACTACCCGTTCCAGACGCCCTACCGTGAGAGTTGGGCGTGGTTGGTGGAGGGCATCGGAGTGGCCGCACAAAGATGCAAGGAACATGGGATAACGCTCTTCCTCGAGCACAAGAACTCAGAGCCGGCCATGAAGATCTTGATGCGCAACATCGGCATGACTCTTCACGTCATCCACAAGTTGCGCGCCGAAGGCATCGATAACGTGAAGGTGAACATGGACTGGCAGCACCTTCTGATGAACGGCGAGAACCTGGCCGAGTACGCCGCCATGCTCGCGGGCGAAGGACTGCTTGGTCATCAACATGCCAACAGCGGTTGGGGCACCTTCGACGATGACAACATGGTCGGCGCGACGGCGTTCATGGAGACGCTGGAGCTGGCGCTCGAGCTGCGCCGCGCGCGTTACGGCGATAAGGGCGAGCGTTTGGGTTTCGACCTTTACCCATATACAGAGGACGCGATCGCCGCCGTGCGGCGGAGTGTGCTGCAGTGGCGTTTCATCGACTCCGTGGCCGCGCGGATCGATGACGCGGCGCTTCGTGAGGCGCAGTCGAAAAAAGATGCTGTTCGCGCCTACGAGATCGTTTACAAGGCGCTGGGCGGGGATTAGCCTGCCCCCGATTTCGGCGCTGCTCGGACTGGCGGTTGGGGACGGCCAGGTTGCGCTCCTGTGGCTCGGGCAGAGCGGCTTCGCGCTGCGGTTCAAGGATGTGTCTGTGGTGGTGGACCCCTTCCTCTCACCTCATCCAGACCGGTTGACACCGCCCGCTTTCAATCCTGCCGACGCGAACTGGATCGATGCTATCGCGTGCACTCATGAACACATTGACCATTTGGACCTGCATGCAGTTGCGACCCTCGCGGCGGCGTCGACGCGTGCAGTGGTGGTCGTTCCCGAACCAATCGTGCGCATGATCACGCGCGTCGGGATCGACCCTGGTCGTGTCCTCGGAGTCCAGCCAGGGCGCCCAGTCAAGATTCGGAGCCTGGTCATTCACTCGGTGCCGGCGTCCCATGGAATCAAACCGCAGGATGCGTACAACTTTGGCGAATCGATGTCCAATGGACTGGTCCGGTACGTCGGGTATGTCTTTCAGGCACCCGGGATCTCCCTCTATCACGCGGGCGATACGGTCGACTATCCGGCCTTGGCCCAGAAGCTTCGCGGACTCGACGTTCGGTTGGCTCTGCTTCCGATCAATGGACGCTCGCTGGAACGTGAAGCGCATGACATCGTCGGCAACCTGGACGCCGCCGAGGCGGTCGACCTCGCAGCGCGAGCCGGCATCACCACATTGATACCCATGCACTACGACATGTTCGCCGGCAATCTCGGTGACCCGGATCGGGTGGTGAACTCAGTCCGGTCCAGGGACCTGGGAATCCAGGTCGTCATTCCGGACCTCGATCAGCCATTCCTCTATACGGGCTCCATACCCTCAACGAATTGAGCGCGACCTCAACCCGATCCGGTTGCTGCTTTTGTTATGGCAGATCGGCGATGGTGCTCCTGTCAGGCAGAAGGGGTGCCGTCGGAAGACCGCCCCTTCGGCTTGGCCTTGATCTTTCGCGTAGGAGGCAGCCATGAAATGCGACATCTGCGGCAAGGACGTCGAGAACTCAGAAGACCTTCAGATGCACATGGAGGAAACTCACCCAGCGGGCGCGGGTGACAAGTCCATGAACAGCCTGGAAAGGCCTGACCAGGTCGGAGAAACCGCGGAAGAGGAAGCTGCGAAACTCTCCGTCTAGGTCGATTCGGATGCGCAGCCGGCTGAGTGCCGCGGGTGCGGGCTCCCACGATTCTGGCGCGGTCCCCAGACCCCGCGCATGCCGGCACCGGCGGGAGAGAAGCGCGCTAGCTTAGGCCGCCTCTCCCGTCTGGATCGGCTGTCTCTTCTCGTGCCCACACTCCGGGCACTCGAACAGGCCGAGCACGACGTCGGGCCGGTTGGCGTCGGAGTGCATCGTCCGCAGCTCCATCGCAACCTTCGACTCGTGGCGCTCGCAGGCCGGGGCATCCTCGTAGGTCATCCCGTTCAAACTACGCCGAACGGCCAAATGTTCCTAGTGAGCGCCCTACAAGGCCTTGCCTCGGTTGCTTGTCCTCCGCCCACACCCTAGAGTCTTGATCCATGGCCACGAAGAAGGCGGCTGAAGCCGAGGTTCAGCCCCGCCCCACCGTGCGCGACGCGATGCTGTCGATCCTGGGCGGCGCCAAGCTCGTCGCCGGCGCCCAGGGCCTGGATCAGTCCATCGAGTGGGTCCGGCTGATGGAAACGCCCGAGATCCTCCCCCGCGCGGGCGACCTCATGTTCACGACCGGCTTCCCGATCAAGGATGACCCCGCGGCGCAGATCCGGCTGGTCAGCAGGATCGCCGATTCGGGCGGCGTCGGCCTCGTGGTCAGGCCCATGCCCTACCTGCGCAAGCTTCCGCCGGAGATGCTGAGCGAGGCGGACCGCCTGAACGTCCCCCTCTTCACCATCGGCGCGGACGTCCAGCTGATCGACCTCATGGCCCCTCTGCTGGAGCGGATCATCAACGCGGAACACTGGCGCCTCAAGCGGTCGATCGAGATCCACCGCCGCTTCACCGAGCTCGTGCTGGACGGCAAGGGCGTCAACGAGATCTGCCGCACGCTCGCCGAGCTGCTCGAGAGCGCCGTGACGGTGGAGGACGCGAGCTTCCACCTGCTCGCGCACGCGGGCGGAAGCGCCGACCCGCACCGCAAGGAGACCATCCTGCGCCAGGGCACGCCTCAGCGCGTGCTGTTCGATCCGCAGATCCAGCGCGTGCTCCGCGAGGTTGAGGCCAAGCGCGGTCCCCTCAAGGTCCCGGCCTTCCCCCACCTCGGCATGTCGCGCGAGCGTCTGATCGCCCCCATCCTCGCCGGCGGCCAGGTGCTCGGCTACATCTCCGTCCTCGATCACCCGCCCCACAACGAGGAGCTCGCCTTCATGGCGATCGAGCAGGCGGCGCTGGTCCTGGCGTTGTCAGTCGCCAAAGAGCGCGAGCTGTCCGAGGTCGAAGGCCGGGTCCGGGGCGAGTTCCTCGAGGACCTTTTGCACGGGACGTACGGCGAGGAGGCGGCGGCCCAGCGGCGAGCCCGCCACCTCGGGTACCCGCTGCACGGAAGCCACATCGTGATGCTCGTCGACATCGACGACTTTCGTGGC
>Ga0209118_1000611_pt1 | contig 18788 bp, 20 predicted proteins | sample BlaSpr_A8_Ref_M1_FD_187988 | JGI IMG/M metagenome (GOLD analysis project Ga0209118, IMG submission 187988) | Forest soil microbial communities from Thunder Bay, Ontario, Canada - Black Spruce, Ontario site 2_A8_Ref_M1 (SPAdes) (version 2) | ecosystem: Environmental > Terrestrial > Soil > Boreal...
GAGCCGCTCGCCGCACTCGACAAGAAGCTGCGCGAGGAAACCGAGTTCGAGCTCATGGCGCTGCAGGAGCGCCTCGGCACCACGTTCCTCGTGGTCACCCACGACCAGGAGGAGGCCATGACCATGGCCGACCGCATTGCGGTGATGGAGCAGGGCCGCGTCGTGCAGGTGGCGCCGCCCGAGGAAGTCTACGAGCAGCCGAGCACGCGCTATGTGGCCGGTTTCATCGGCGACGTGAACTTGATCGAGGCGACGGTCGGTAAGGCCAAGACACTCGAGAGCGACATCGGCGTGATCCGTGCGGCGGGCGTGAAAGCCAAGGCCGGCGCCACCGTCTGGCTCGCGCTCCGCCCGGAGAAGATGCGAATTTCGCGCGAGCGGCTGGCGGGCGCCGACAACTGCGTCGAAGGCACGGTGCACGACGCCGCCTATCTCGGCGACCTTTCCGTTTACCGGGTCCGTCTTGCCGGCGGCCGCGAGCTCAAGGTGACGCAGGCCAACCAAACGCGTCTCGTCGGGCGGCCGATCGGCTGGGACGACAAGGTATTTCTCTCCTGGGCGCCGGATGCCGGCGTCGTGCTGACGCGCTAGGGGCGGGCGATGGCGACAAAGAGCATCGGCAGCCGCGCGGTCGTCCTCGTGCCCTATCTCTGGCTCGCGTTCTTCTTCCTCGCGCCGTTCCTGATCGTGGCGAAGATCAGCCTGTCCCACGACGCGGTGGCGCAGCCGCCGTATCGCCCGCTCCTCGATCTCGCCGCCGGCTGGGACGGCATGCGCGCGTTCCTGTCGCAGCTCGACCTCGCCAACTACGCGCTGGTGCTGAGCGACGCGCTTTATATCGAGTCGTACCTGCAGAGCCTGTGGATCGCAGCAGGGTCGACCGCACTCCTGCTCCTCATCGGCTATCCCATTGCTTATGCGATCGCCCGCGCGCCCACGAGCTGGCGGCCGCTTTTGGTGCTCCTCGTGATCCTGCCGTTCTGGACCTCGTTTTTGATCCGCGTCTACGCCTGGATCGGCATCCTCTCGCGCGAGGGCTTTCTCAATCAGGCGCTGATGGGCCTCGGCCTCATTTCCGAGCCGCTGGAGATCCTCGCCACCAACAAGGCCGTCTACCTCGGCATCGTCTATTCCTACCTGCCGTTCATGGTGTTGCCGCTCTATGCGGTGCTCGAGAAGCTCGACGAGACGCTATTGGAAGCCGCCGCCGACCTTGGCGCCACGCCCATCCGAGCCTTTTGGCAGGTGACGTTCCCGCTGTCGCTGCCGGGGGTCGTGGCAGGCTCCCTGTTGTGCTTCATTCCCGCCGTGGGCGAGTTCGTGATTCCCGACCTGCTCGGCGGCTCGGAAACCCTGATGATCGGCAAGACGCTATGGACCGAGTTCGCCGTCAACCGGTCGTGGACCGTGTCGTCGGCGGTGGCCGTGCTGTTGCTGACCGTGCTCGTGGTGCCCATTTTGTTTTACCAGCGCCAGCAGGCACGGGCGATCGAGGGATCGCGGTGATGCGCAAGGGTCTCAGCGCCTTCAACATCGTCTCGCTTGGCCTAGGCTTCGCCTTCCTCTACGTGCCGATTGCGCTCCTCGTCATCTATTCCTTCAATGGCTCGCGCCTCGTCACCGTGTGGGGCGGCTTCTCCATCCGCTGGTACGTGGCGTTGCTGGAAAACCGCCAGCTCCTCGACGCCGCCTGGGTCAGCCTGCGCGTAGCGTTGCTCTCGGCGACGCTCGCCACCGTGCTCGGCACGCTCGCCGCGCTCGCGCTGACCCGCGTGCAGCCCTTCCGCGGCCGCACGCTGTTCGCCGGCATGATCTACGCGCCGCTGGTGATGCCCGAGGTGATCACCGGCCTGTCGCTGCTCTTGCTCTTTGTCGCCATCGGCCTCGACCGCGGGTTTTGGACCGTGGCGCTTGCCCACGTGAGCTTCACGATGTGCTTTGTCGCGGTTGTCGTGCAGTCGCGGCTCTTGACCTTCGACCGCGCGCTGGAAGAAGCCGCCGCTGATCTTGGCGCGACCCCGCTTCGCACCTTCTTCTCCGTGACGCTGCCGATCATCTTCCCAGCGGTGGCGGCGAGTTTCCTCCTCGCCTTCACGCTCTCCCTCGACGACCTGGTGGTGGCGAGCTTCACAACCGGCCCGGGCGCGACCACGCTGCCGATCCGCATCTATAGCCAGGTGCGCCTCGGCGTGACGCCGGAGATCAACGCCGTGTGCACGCTGTTCATCGGCCTCGTGGTGCTGATCCTCCTCATCGCCTCGATCTTCACCAAGCGGCAGGCGGCGTTCACCGCCGCCGCGCACGCCTGAGGGGCCATATGCACGTGCAATCGATTGAACACGCGCTGCAGGAGACGATCGGCGAGGGCGGCGTGCCCGAGGCCGCGGTGAACGCGGCGCTCGCGCGCCTCGCCGATCCGCTGGCGAAACTGCGCCGGGCGCACGAGGACGGCTCGCTGCCGCTGCTGCGTCTGCCCGAAAAGAAGGACGACATCGACGCCCTTGCCAATGTCGCCCAGGAGCTGGCGCACGCGAGCGACGTCGTCTTTCTCGGCACCGGCGGCTCGAGTCTCGGCGGTCAGACCTTGGCGCAGCTTTCCGGCTACGGCACGCCGGCAGCGCATCTGCGCCGCGGCGCCCGCGCCCATTTCCTCGACAACCTCGATCCACAGACGCTGGAGGCGGTGCTCGAGCTGCCGCTGAAGACCACGCGTTTCGTCGCCATCTCCAAGTCCGGCGGCACCGCCGAGACCTTGATGCAGGTGATGGCGGTGATCGCGGTCCTCGCCGAGAAGGGCCTGAAACCCAAGGACCATCTGGTCGGTATCTCCGAGCCCGCGAAGAAGGGCGGCAAGAATGGCCTGCGCGCGCTCTTGGAAGAGGCGGGCGCGCCGGTGCTCGACCACGATCCGGCCATCGGCGGGCGCTTCTCGGCGCTCTCCAACGTCGGGCTGCTCCCCGCACTCGTCCTCGACCTCGATCCGCACGCGATCCGCGCCGGCGCCGGCGAGGCGCTGGCGGCGATCCTCGCCGGCCGGCCGGCGGAGGAAGTCCCGGCCGCGATCGGGGCCGCGCTCAGCGTCGCCGCCGCCGCGGGCGGCAAGCCCATCATCGCCATGCTGGCTTACGCCGATCGCCTGGAGCGCTTCACGCGTTGGTGGGCGCAGCTCTGGGCCGAGAGCCTTGGCAAGGGCGGCAAGGGCACGACGCCGATGGCGGCGCTTGGCCCAGTCGACCAGCACAGCCAGTTGCAGCTCTGGCTCGACGGCCCGCGCGACAAGCTGTTCACCGTGATCTCCACCCGCACCGCCGGCAAGGGCCCGCGCATCGAAGCGGCGCTTGCCAAGACCGCCGGCGAGCCGGAATTCGGCGGCCGCAGCGTCGGCGATCTCGTCGCCTCCGAGGCCCGCGCCACCACCGAGACGCTCGCCAAGCACGGCCGCCCGGTGCGTACCATCAAGCTCGAGCGCTTGGACGAGCGGGCGCTCGGCGCCCTCATGATGCACTTCATGCTCGAAACCGTCCTCGCCGCGGGCCTCCTCGGCGTCGATCCGTTCGACCAGCCGGCGGTGGAAGAAGGCAAGCGCCTCGCCAAGCGGCATCTCGCCCGCTGAGCATGTGTAGAGCGGGGACTCCGCTCCCAGAGCCACGCCGCGCGCGCTAGATTGCGTCCATGAGTCGCGAGGGGCGACGAATGACGGTCCGTCAGTTGCCCGAAGCCGTGGTCAACCGCATCGCCGCCGGCGAGGTGGTGGAGCGGCCGGCGTCGGTGGTGAAGGAGCTGGTGGAGAACGCGCTCGACGCTGGCGCGCGCCGCATCGAGCTCGTGCTTGCGGGCGGCGGATCGCGCCTTGTGCGGGTGAGCGACGACGGCGCCGGCATGGCTCGCGCGGACCTAGCGCTGGCTGTAGACCGCCACGCCACCTCCAAGCTTCCCGGCGACGACCTCGATGCCATCGCCACGCTGGGCTTCCGCGGCGAGGCGCTGCCCTCCATCGGCGCGGTGGCGAAGCTTTCCATTGTCACCCGCGCCAGGGGTGCCGCGGAAGGAAGCGAAATCCGCGTCGAGGGCGGGAAGAAGTCGGGGGTCCGCCCCGCGGCGTTGACCGCAGGCACCCGCGTGGAGGTGCGCGAGCTGTTCTACGCCACCCCGGCGCGGCTCAAGTTCCTCAAGTCCGAGCGCGCCGAGAACGCCGCCGCCGTCGAGGCACTGCGCCGTCTGGCGCTGGCGCGGCCGGACGTCGCCTTCGTGCTCGTGACCGAGGACCGCCCGGCGGTGACCTACGCTGCGCAGAAGAGCGACGCCCAAGGCCGCCGCGCCCGTTTCGCCGAGGTGCTCGGCGCCGACCTCCATGACAACGCGGTGGCGGTCGAGGGCGAACGCGCCGGCGTGCGCCTCTCCGGCCTCGCCGGCTTGCCCACGTTCTCGCGCGCGAACTCGCTCGCCCAATATCTCTTCGTCAACGGCCGGCCGGTGCGCGACAAGGTGCTGCTCGGGGCCGTGCGCGCGGCCTACGCCGATCTCCTCCACGGCGACCGCTATCCGGTGGTGGCGCTGTTCCTCGATGTCGATCCGCGTGAGGTGGACGTGAACGTCCACCCGGCCAAGACCGAGGTGCGCTTCCGCGACCCCGGCAATGTCCGCGCGCTCATCGTGCGCACGCTCTCCGACGCCCTCGGCACCGGCGCGCGGCGCTCGGCCACCACGGGGGCCGGGCGCCTCGTCGCCTTTGCCCGGCCGCACGGCCGCGGGCGCAGCCTCTCGAGCTGGCGGGGTGCGGCGGCGCCGCTGCGAACGGGTTTTGCCGAGGCGGGGCAGGCGGCGTTCGCGGTGATTTCCGAGCCTTCCGCCGACGCCCGCGCCGATTTGGCCCCGGTGCAGAGCGAGCTCTTGAATCGCCCGCTCGGAGCCGCGCGGGCGCAGATCCACGAGACCTACATTGTGGCGCAGACCCGTGACGGCCTCGTGGTGGTCGACCAGCACGCGGCCCACGAACGCCTCGTCTATGAGAAGCTGAAGGCGGCCCTCGACCGCGACGGCGTCGCCCGCCAAATTCTGCTCGTGCCCGTGGTGGTCGAGCTCGATCCCGCCGACGCCTCCGCGCTGATCGAGCGCCACGACGAGCTCGCACGCCTCGGCCTCGTGCTCGAAGCCTTCGGCCCCGGCGCGGTGTTGGTGCGGGAAGCCCCGGCGCTGCTCGGCGAAGCCGACGTGCAGGGCCTCGTGCGCGATCTCGCCGAGCACATGGCCGAATGGGACGCGGCGCTTCCCTTGGAAAGACGCCTGCTGGCGGTGGCCTCGTCCATGTCCTGCCACGGCTCGGTGCGCGCCGGCCGCCGCCTCAAGCCCGAGGAGATGAACGCGCTCCTGCGCGAGATGGAAGCCACCGACTACGCCGGCCAGTGCAACCACGGCCGGCCCACCTACGTGGAGCTCAAGCTCGCCGATATCGAGAAGCTGTTCGGTCGCCGTTAGGCCAACTTCAGAAAAATCACTTCCGTATCGTCGTAGCGCCGCCGCTCGAGCTCCTCGTAGCCGTCCGGCGTCTTGAAACCCGGCTCGGCCGCGTCCTCGACGACGACGAGCGCCTGCGGGTTCAGCCAGCCGCCGGCGCGCGCGCCGGCGAGCGCCTTTTCGGCGAGGCCCTGGCCGTAGGGCGGGTCGCAGAACACGAGATCGAACGGATCGATCGGCCCGCGCGCTCCGAGCTTCGCCGCATCGCGGCGGAAGACGTTGCTGATCCCGATCACGCCGAGGGTCTCGATGTTCTCCCGGATGATGCCGCGCGCTTCGATGGTTTCCTCGACGAACAGCGCGAACTTCGCCCCGCGCGACAGCGCCTCCAGCCCGAGCGCGCCGGTGCCGGCGAAGAGGTCGATGACGCGCGCGTCGGTGATGGGGTCGCCGTAGGCATGGACCAGGATGTTGAAGATCGACTCGCGCAGGCGGTCCGAGGTGGGCCGGATCGCGTTCGACTTCGGCCCCTGCAGGTTCCGCCCGCGGAATTTCCCGGCGACGATGCGCATCAGCGTCCCCGGCGTCGCCGGAACTGCTTGGGCGCCGGTTTTTCGCGCGCCGGCGCCGGCTTCGGCGGGCGAGGTTTCTCGCGCTCCTCGACGCGCAACGGGGCGGAGAAATCCGTGCCCGCCGCGCGCATGAGCTTGTGGCCGAGCTGTTCCTGCAACACGCGGCTCTTCACTTCCTCCACCGATCCGGGCTTGAGCTCGCCGAGCTGAAACGGCCCGTAGGAGACACGGATCAAGCGGTTCACCGCGAGCTCCAGGTGGCGAAGGACGTTGCGCACCTCGCGGTTCTTGCCCTCGCGCAGACCGAGCGTGAGCCATGTGTTCGCGCCCTGGGAGCGGTCGAGCGTCGCCTCGATCGGGCCATAGGACACGCCCTCCACCGTCACGCCGCGGCGCAGCCGGTCGAGCGCGTCCTGCGTCACCGAGCCGTGGGCGCGGGCGCGATAGCGGCGGAGCCACCCGGTGGCGGGCAATTCCAGCGCCCGCGCCAGCCCCCCGTCGTTGGTGAGCAACAGCAATCCTTCGCTGTTGAGGTCGAGGCGGCCGACGCTGACGAGGCGCGGCAAGTGCTTCGGCAGCGCGCCGAAGATCGTCGGCCGCCCGCGCTCGTCGCGGTTCGTGGTCACGAGGCCGCGCGGCTTGTGATAGAGGAAAAGCCGTGTGCGCTCCGCCTGCGGCAAGGGGTTGCCGTCGACGCTCACCCGGTCGCCGGGCTTCACGTTCAGTGCCGGGCTCGAGAGCCGCTCGCCGTTGACCTCGACGCGGCCGGCGGCGATCCAGCCCTCGGCCTCCCGCCGCGAGCACAGGCCCGCGCGGGCCATGACTTTGGCAATACGCTCGCCGTCGGTGTTGCGGTCCATGGTGCTCCCGTGCGAGTTCGACTAACACGGCCTTGGGCCGGAGACGAGCAGTGCAGAGCTTCATGGAGATTGCGTTCGCCGAGGCGGAATTGGCCGTCGCCGCCGGCGAGGTGCCGATCGGCGCGGTGGTCGTGCGCGCCGGCGAGGTGGTCGCGCGCGCCTATAACCGCACGCTCAGCGACAAGGACCCGACGGCGCACGCCGAGATGCTGGTGCTGCGGGCGGCGGCGGCACAGCTCGGCAACGAGCGGCTTGCCGACAGCGATCTTTACGTGACGCTCGAGCCCTGCACCATGTGCGCCGCGGCAATTTCGCTTGCCCGCGTCCGCCGCCTCTACTTCGGCGCGGCCGATCCCAAAGGCGGCGCGGTGGACTCCGGTGTGCGCTTCTTCACGCAGCCCACCTGCCACCACCGGCCGGAAGTCTATTCCGGCATCGGCGAGGAGAGGGCGGCGCAAATGCTCAAGACTTTTTTCGCTTCCCGCCGTTAGCCAATACCCGCCAGCCGATGTCGCGGCGGCAAAAGCCCTCCGGCCAGTGGATGCGGTCGATCGCCGTGTAGGCGCGTTCGCGCGCCTGCTTGAGCGTTTTGCCGGTCGCGGTCACGTTCAGCACGCGCCCGCCGTTGGCGAGGATGCGATAGCCCTCGCGCCGCGTGCCGGCGTGGAAGACGGTGACGCCCTTCACCCCCGCCGCCCGGTCGATCCCGACGATCTCCGAGCCCGTCTCATACGCACCGGGATAACCGTTCGCCGCCATCACCACGGTGATCGCGGGCTGCTCGTACCAGCGCACACTCACCCGGTCGAGCGTGCCGTCGCAGGTTGCGACCATGAGCGTGAGGAGATCGTCCTTGAGCCGCGGCATCAGCACCTGGCACTCCGGGTCGCCGAAGCGCACGTTGTATTCGATGAGCTTCGGCCCGGCCGCGGTGACCATGAGGCCGATGTAGAGGACGCCGCGGTAGGGCGTGCGGGCCTTCGCCAGCGCCAGCGCCGTCGGCCGCACGATTTCCTCCATCGTGCGGCGCTCCACCTCCGGCGTGAACACGGGTGCCGGCGAATAGGCGCCCATGCCGCCGGTGTTCGGGCCTCTGTCGCCGTCGAACACGCGCTTGTGGTCCTGCGCGCTCGTGAGCGGCAGCACCTTCTCGCCGTCGATGAGGCAAAAGAAACTTACTTCCTCGCCCTGCAGGAATTCCTCGATCACCACCGGCGCCTTGCCGGCCATGGCGAAAACCTGGTCGAGGCCGGCAAGCGCCTCGGGGATGGTCATGGCCACCACCACGCCCTTGCCCGCGTGCAGCCCATCGGCCTTGAGCACGATGGGCGCGCCCACCACTTCCTCCACGTAACGGCCGGCCGCCTCCCTGTCGGTGAACGCGGCGAAGCGCCCGGTCGGAATGTTGTTGTCGGCGCAGAGCCGCTTGGTGAAGGCCTTGGACCCTTCGAGCTGCGCCGCCGCGGCGCTCGGCCCGAACACCTTGATGCCGCGCTCCTGCAGATAATCCGCGAGCCCGGCGACGAGCGGCGCCTCGGGCCCTACCACCACGAGGTCGATTCGCTTGGTCAGGCAGAACGCCGCGATGGCGTCGTGCTGGTCGAGCTTGAGCTGGACGAGCTCCGCTTCCTCAGCGATCCCTGGGTTGCCCGGGGCGGCGTAGAGCTTGGTGATGAGGGGGCTCGCGGCGAGCTTCCAGGCGAGCGCGTGCTCGCGCCCGCCGGAGCCGAGAAGCAACACGTTCATGTGCAATCCCAAGGGGCTTCGCGAAACCGCGCGGATGTAGCATAGCTAGCCTAGAAGCACGGAATCCCCATGGCCGTTTCCACGGAAATCCGCTCCAACCTGCCGGAGATCACCGTCTCCGAGCTCTCGGCGAACCTCAAGCGCACCATCGAGGACGCCTTCGGCTACGTGCGCCTGCGCGGCGAGGTGCTGAACTACAAAGGCCCCCATTCCTCCGGACACGTCTATTTCTGCCTCAAGGACGAGGGCGCGCGCATCGATGCGGTGATCTGGAAGGGCAACTTCTCCCGCCTGCGCTTCAAGCCGGAGGAGGGGCTCGAGGTGATCGCCACCGGCCGGATCACCACCTATCCCGGCAAGTCCACCTACCAGATCATCGTGGAGAGCATCGAGCCCGCCGGCGTCGGCGCGCTGATGGCGCTCCTCGAGGAGCGCCGCAAGAAGCTCGCCGCCGAAGGCCTGTTCGACGAGGCGCGCAAGCGCCCCTTGCCATATCTGCCCCGCGTGGTGGGCATCGTCACCTCGCCCACGGGGGCGGTGATCCGCGACATCCTGCACCGGCTGAACGACCGCTTTCCGCGCAACGTCCTGCTTTGGTCGGTGCGGGTGCAGGGCGACAGCTGCGCCGCCGAGGTGACCGCCGCAATCGAGGGCTTCAATGCGCTAGGGCCAAACGGCCGCATCCCGACGCCGGACGTGCTCGTCGTCGCTCGCGGCGGCGGCTCGCTGGAGGACCTGTGGGGCTTCAACGAGGAGATCGTGGTGCGCGCGGCGGTGGCGAGCCGCATTCCGCTGGTTTCGGCCATCGGCCACGAGACCGATTTCACGCTGCTGGATTTCGCCGCCGACCGCCGCGCGCCGACGCCCACGGCCGCCGCCGAGATGATCGTGCCGGTGCGCGCCGAGCTCGTGGTCGCCACCGGCAATTTCGCCGCGCGCCTGGTGGGCTCCGCCGCGCGCTTCTTCGAGCGGCTCAGGAGCGAGGTGCGCGGCCTCGCCCGCGGCATTCCGGTCGCCGACGCGCTGTTGGCGCTGCCGCGCCAGCGCCTGGATGCCGCGCACGCCCGCCTGCCGCGCGCGCTCAGGGCGAACGCCCACGCGCACCGCGTGGAGTTCACGCGCCTTGCCGCCCATCACCGGCCCCTCGCGCTGCGCACGCGGCTCGCGCAGGCTGGCGAGCGGGCGAAGACGCTCGCCGGCCGCATGGCGCGTGCGTTCACCAATGCGTCAAAGCAACGCCACGCGCGCTTCGCGAGCGCCGGCCAGTTGCTCGATGCCTTCAGCTATCACGGGGTGCTTGAGCGCGGCTTTGCGCTCGTGCGTGACGCCGCGGGTAAACCGCTCCGTTCCGCCAAGGCGGTATCCCAGAACGACGTGCTCGACATCGAGTTCGCCGACGGGCGAGTTCCGGCCGTGGCGACCGGTGGTGCGGCGAAGCGTCCGCGCCGGGGCCCGAAAAGCGGGGGGCAGGGCAGCCTTTTCGGCTGATCTCGGCTCTGGCATCGGGCGGCGGCCCGCATTATCTTGCGCTCACCCATGAACCGCTTCGAACGCATCCCCCTGGCCGCCGGCGAAGCCGAGCTGCGCTATCTCGACGGCGATTACCGCATCGTGCGGCCGGGCACCTACGTGCGCTGCGCCGTCACCGGCCAGCCCATCGCGCTGGACGAGCTGAAATACTGGAGCGTCGACCGCCAGGAGGCGTACGTGAGCGCCGAGGCGGTGCTCGCCCGCCTTCACCCCGCCCGCGCGCGCTGACGGCGCAGCAGCGCCTCGGCGATCATCTGCTTCACCGCCGGCTCCTTCGCGAACTTGAGGCTCACCGGCAGCGTTTGCGCCTTTTCGGCGAGCGCCGCTGACGCCGGATCGCGGCCGAGGCGGACGCGGTCTTTCTCCGTCGTGACGAGCACGAGGTCGTGGGCGCCGGCCTCGGCGATCAAGGCGCGCGCCTCTTGCGGCGTGTAGCGATGGTGATCGGCGAACGGGCGGGCGACCGCCACCTCGGCGCCCAGCGCACGCAGGGTGGCGAAGAACTTGTCCGGCCGGCCGATCCCGGCGAAGGCGAGCACGCGTTTGTCCTTTAGTGCCGCCGCGGCGCTTTCTTCCGCGACGAGCTTCGCCTGGAAGGCCGGCAGCGGGTTTGCGCTCGGCAGATTGTCGCCGACGACGATCAGCGCTTGCGCCCGCCGCAGCTGCGCCGGCCACGGCGCGCGCAAGGGCCCCGCCGGGAACACGTGGCCGTTGCCGAGCCCGGCCGCCGCGTCGATCACCAGGAACGACAAGTCCTTCTCCAGCGCCGGGCTCTGGAAGCCGTCGTCCATGACGATGACGCTGGCGTCGGTGCCGGTCGCCAGCAGCGCGCCGGCGATGCGGTCCGCCGCCACCACTGTCGGCGCCGCGCGCGCGAGCAACAGCGGCTCGTCGCCCACGGCGGCCGCGTCATGAATCGTGGGATCGACGACGAGCGGCCCACGTTCGCGCCCGCCATAGCCGCGCGTCAGGAACGCCGGCCGCTCGCCGATCTCCCGCAACAGCGCCGCCACCGCGATCGCGGCCGGCGTCTTGCCGCCGCCGCCGAGCGTCGGATCGCCGATGCAGATGACGGGCAGCGCCGCCCGCTTGCCGGCGCGCGCGAGCAGCACCTCGGCGATGGCGCCATAGATCGCGCCGAGCGGAGAGAGGAGCGCCGCCGTGACGCCGGCCTTCCTCCACCAAAACGCCGGCGCGCGCATCAGCCCTTCAACCGCAGCTGCACGAGGTACGGCTCGATCGCCGCCACCGTGCGATCGAGCGCGCCGCCGAGCTTGTCCACGGTGGCGCGCGCCGCGCCCCCCATCTGCTTCACCAGTATGGGATCGGCGATGAGCCGGCCGAGACTGGAGACGAGCGAGGCGGCGTCGGTGACCGTGGCCGCACCGCGGGCGCGATTGAGCTGCGAGTAGATCGCGGCGAAGTTCGTCACGTGCGGCCCGTGCAGGATGGCGCGGTCGAGCTTCGCCGGCTCGATCGGGTTCTGTCCGCCGTGGCGGACCAGCGATCCCCCCATGAACACGATGGGCGCGATGCGATAGAACAGGCCGAGCTCGCCGATGGTGTCGGCGATGTAGACCTCGGTGCCGCGGTCGGGAAGCTGCGCGCGCGAGCGCATCACCGCCGGCACGCCGGCGTCGCGGGCGAGATCCGCCACCTCGCCGCCGCGCTGGGGATGGCGCGGCACCACGATGGTGAGCAGCTTCGGCGTCGCTCGCTTGAGCTCGCGATGGGCGGCGATCATCGCCGCCTCCTCGCCCGCGTGGGTGCTCGCCGCGAGAATGGTGGGCCGGAGCTGGATCGCCTGCGCGAGGGCCGCGAGCGCCGCGGGATCGGCCGGCGGCGCCGGCACGTCGAACTTCAGGTTTCCGGTCACCACCACCCGCGGCGCCCCGAGGTTGGTCAGGCGCTCGCCGTCCTCGGCGTCCTGCACGAGGCATAGATCGAGGCGCTCAAGCAGCGCCGACATCGTGCCGCGGGCGATCCGCCAGCGCTCGTAGGAGCGCGGCGACATGCGGCCGTTGATGAGGATGAACGGCGTGCCGCGCGCGGTGGCGGCGGCGATGAGATTGGGCCACAGCTCGGATTCGACGAGAAGCGCCAGATCCGGGTGCCAATGGTCGAGGAAGCGGCGCACGAAAGCGGGCGCGTCGAGCGGCGCGAACTGATGGATGACCCCTTCCGGCATCCGCTCGGCGAGGAGCTTCGCCGCCGTGACCGTGCCCGAGGTGAGCAGCACGTTGAGCCCGCGCCCGCGCATGCGTTCAATGAGCGGCAGCACCGCCAGCACCTCGCCCATGCTCGCGCCGTGCACCCACACGAGCGGCCCCGCCGGCCGCTCCGCCGAGGCGACGCCGCGCCGCTCGCCGACGCGGTCGCGGTCTTCCTTGCCGCGGGCGAGCCGCCGCGCCAACAGCGCGCCGAACAGCGGCGTACCTAGGCCGGTGAGCCCGGCATAGAGCTTGAGCGTCACCGGCAACGGGCGCCTAGCGGCCATGGCCGGTTCCCCCGCCGCGGCCCACCAGCGCCTCGGCGCGCGCGGTGGCCGCGTTCAGCCTCTCTTCCACAAGCTTGCGCGCGGCCTCGAGCGCGGCCTCGCTCGCATCCTTTTGCACGTGCACCGGGTCGCCCACCACGAGCGCGATCTTGCTGAAAGGCAGGTTCACGTGCGCCCGGTCCCAACTGTTGACCTCGATCCGCCGGCTCGAGGCGATGGCCGCCGGATAGATCGGCCTTCCCGAGTGTTGCGCGATCACGGCGACGCCGACGCTCGCCACCCGCGCCACCTTGGGCATGTCGGCGGTGAGCGCCACGTTCGTGCCGTTGGCCAAGGCCTCGATCATGCCGCGCGTCGCCGCCACCGCGCCCTTGCGCTGGAAGCTCTTGCCCTGGCCGCCCGAGCCGCGGATCGCCGCGATCCCCAACCGCTCTGCGGCAAGCGCGTTGAACTCGGCGTCGGCGTGGCGCGAGATCATCACCGCGGCGCGGTGGTGCGGTTTGGCCCAGAACGGGGTGAGGAAATGCTGCCCATGCCAGAAGGTGAGGATGACCGGCATTTCGCCGTCGATCCAGTCGTAGAGATCGGCGGGCTCCATGCTGACGCGCGAGGTTCTCCACACCAGGCGAAGATAGCCCGCCGCCGCGCCGCCGATCGCGCGCTGGAGCCAGGGCCGTGTCCGCAATCTACGCCACATGAGGAACGGGGGTGCCTAGCGCCGCGCCGCGGCGGCGGCGTTGGGATCGAGCAGCCGGTGCAGATGGACGATGAAATAGCGCACGTGGGCGTTGTCCACGGTCTGTTGCGATTTTGCTTTCCACGCCGCGTAGGCGCTCGCGTAGTTGGGGAAGACGCCGACGACGTCGAGCTTGTCGAGGTCGCGGAACTCGACGGAAGCGAGGTCGGTCAGCTCGCCGCCGAACACGAGATGCAGAAGCTGCTTGGACGGCGGCTTGGCGTCGGCGCTCATTTAGGTCGTGCTCCGGATCGTTTGCTTCGCCTTGCCGCCGAGCGCGGCCATCAGCAAGGGATGCAACGCCGCGCCCGCCGCGGCAAGCGCGCCGTGGGTGGGCTGGGCGCCATTATAGCCCGGCGGCGCGCCGTCGAAGCCGGTCAGGATACCGCCGGCCTCGCGGACGATGATGTCGGCGCTCGCGTGATCCCAGTCGTGGCTGTGGGCGCCGGCGAGTGCCGCGTCGAGCTCGCCGCTCGCCACCCGCGCCAGCCGCAACGCCAGCGAATGAATGCGCGGCAGCGCCGTGATGCCGGCGGATTTAGCGAGACGCTCGACGCCGCTGCGCGGCCCCGAGACGCGCGCACCTTCGAGGCGCGTAGCCCCGCTCGCGCGGATCGGCGTGCCGTTGCGGCGCGCGCCGAGGCCGGCGGCGGCGACGAACAATTCGTCGGTGGCAGGCGCATAGAGCGCGCCGGCGATCGGCCGGCCGTCCTCCACCAGCGCCGCCACCACGCACCAGTCGGGCAGCCCGGCGATGAAGGCGCGCGTGCCGTCCACCGGATCGACCACCCACACGCGGCGGCGGGAGAGCCGCGCCGGATCGTCGGCGGTCTCCTCCGAGAGCCACCCGTAGTCGGGCGCGATGGCGCTGAGGCGCGCGCGGAGCTCGCGGTCGAGCGCGAGATCCACGTCGCTGACCGGCGATTGATTTTCCTTGGCCCAGCTCTCGTAGCCGGCGCGCTCCATCGCGAGCGCCATCTTGCCCGCGTCCCGCACGGCGTCGGCGAGTAGCTCCGCTGCCTTAACGGCCGTCAACACATCGCCGTTCGCGGCATGCGGACGAGCCGCGACATTGTCGTTGAGGGGCATGAATCAGGCTCTAGGCGCTCGTCGTGGTCTCCGCAAGCTTTCGGCAAGCATAGCAGCGAAGAGACGCGACTTAGCGATGATTAACCAGGCTCCTTAAGCCGATTTCCGCGAATTGCTGGCAAAGTCGCGGATACCAACCGGGCGAAAGCAACAGACCCGGAGGGGAGACGAGTTTGAGGCGTCAAGCATCAGGCGGCGGCGCGTCCGCCGGGTCGAGCCGCGACTTGCGGCTCGACCCTCACGCGCTTCCGGTCCGCTACCACACGAGCGATGCGCGTGCCGATGGGGCGACGCGCACCGTCGAGCTCTATTGCGACCGCGTGCTGGTGGAGCGCACCGTGCGCGGCATCGCCATGCGGCTGAAGGTGCCGGTGTCGGGCTTCCTCGGCGTTTCTGTGCGCCGCGTGGCGGAGCCGGAAGGCTCCGACGCGGTGGCGGTGACGCTCGAGCACCGCGATCCCGGCCTTTCCATTCCGCTTGCCCGTTCGGCGCAGGAGGACGGGGTCGCCGAATGGCGGCGCTGGGCCGGCGCCTTGGCGCGGCCGTTGCTGGTGGCCGGGCCCGATGGGGCGCTCTATGCCGTTTCCGATTCGATCGGCGCGCTCATGGTGGGCGCTGCCGGCGCGCGCCGCCGCCGCCGCACTTCCATGAAGCGCCGCGGCGCGCGCCATGCCGCCCGCCGCGCCACCCCGCGCATCGCGACCAACCTGGTCCATCGCGGCGAGCGCGAGATCATCGCGCCGGAATGACGAGCGCGCCCGGCGCGCCGGAGAGCGCGTCGAGCACCAGTCCCGCAAACAACAGAAGTCCGGCGTCGCGGTTCGAGCGAAACAATTTCAGGCAAAGCCCCGGATCGTCGATGTCGATCCGCCGCACCTGCCAGGCAAGGTGGGCGCCAAAGGCGGTCACTCCGGCAAGCGCGAAAATCCCGCCGCCCGCGGCGAGCACGGCCACCGCGATCAGCGCCACCGCGCCTGCGAAGAACGCCATGAGCATCGCCTTCGTCCGCTCGCCGAACAGGCGCGCGGTGGAGCGCACGCCGACGATGGCGTCGTCCTCCCGGTCCTGGTGGGCGTAGATGGTGTCGTAGCCGATCACCCACAGGATCGAGCCGGCGTAGAGGAGGTACACGGGCGAATCGAGCCGGCCGAACACCGCGGCCCAGCCCATGAGCGCGCCCCACGAGAAGGCGAGGCCGAGCACCGCCTGCGGCCAGTCGGTGACGCGCTTGGCGAGCGGATAGAGCGCGACGACGCCGAGCGAGACGATGCCGGTGACGACGGCGAAGCGGTTCATCTGCAACAGCACGGCCAGCCCCACGAGCGCCTGCGCCACGAGGAAGACGAAGGCGCCCGCCAGCGAAACGTCGCCCGCCGCGATCGGACGCGAACGCGTACGCTCCACTTTCTTGTCGAGGTCGCGGTCGAGGATGTCGTTCCAGGTGCAGCCGGCGCCGCGCATGACGATGGCGCCGATGGCGAACAGCACGAGCAGCGTGAGATCGGGCGCCTCACGGCGCGCGTCCGCGGCGATCGCCGACGACCACCAGCACGGCAGCAACAGCAGCCATGCTCCGATCGGCCGGTCGGCGCGCGCTAGGCGCAGATACGGCTGCGCCCACGCCGGCGCGATCCGATCGACCCAATTGCCGGTGGAATCGGCGACCGATCCGCTGGCCGGTCGGCCGGCGTCGCTCATTGCCGCAGGATATTGCCGTTCAGCGTGTCGAACACGCCGGTGCCGCCCGGTGTCGCGGCGGCCGCTCCGCCGGAGCTCGGCCCCAGCGCCCCGGAGAGCCCAAGGCTCGCGGGCGGCGGGCCGCTCGCGCCCTGCGCGGCGGCGTTGCACACGCGGGTGCGGAGCTGCACGGTCTTCGCGTGATTGCCCTTCACCTGCTGCACCAGCTTGTCGGGGATGTTGCAGGTCGTTTGATTTTCGCGCAGGTACTTCAGCGTCTTGGCTTCCACGTCGGCGTAGCCGCGTATGTGCGAGCAGATTTCCTGCGGTGTCGCCTTGCGCTTGCCGGCCGCCTGCAACGCCTTACCCTTGTTCTCCATCTCCGTGCGGAAGGCGATGAAGCGCTGCTCGCAGGTGTTTTGGGCCTGGCCAAGCTGCGCCGCGGCGCCGGCAAGGGCGGTGCCGATCAGGAAGGCGAAGAGGGCGCGACGGATCATCATGGAACCGGTAACAAAAGCACGAGCCTTGGGGCAAGATCACGGCGGCGAGGAGCGAAATTCGTGAATAACCGCAGGCAGGAATCCCATGGCGGCCTATGATTTCCGTGCTCCCCGCCTCTTTGTCGAGGCCCCGTTGGCGACGGGGGCCGAGGTGCCGCTTTCCCGCGACCAGGCCAATTACCTGAAGAACGTGCTGCGCCAGAAGGCTGCCGACGCGGTGCTCGTGTTCAACGGCCGGGAGGGGGAGTGGCGGGCGCGGCTACAGGCAAGCGGCCGCCGCGATCTCGCGCTTGTGGTGGAGGCGATGACGCGGTCCCAGCCGCAGGCGGGCGACCTCGTCCTCGCCTTCGCGCCGCTCAAGCACGCCCGCCTCGATTACCTCGTGCAGAAGGCGGTGGAGATGGGCGCGACCCGGCTCCTGCCCATGCTCACGCGCCATACTGCGGTCGCGCGCGTGAACCTCGACCGCATGCGGGCGAACGTGATTGAGGCCGCCGAACAATGCGGGATTCTCAGCGTTCCCGCGGTCGAGGAACCACTTCCCTTCGCCCGGGTTGTCGCCGGCCTCCCGCCCGAGCGGGTGGCGGTATTCTGCGACGAGGAGGCGGAACAAGGCGACGCGCTTGCGGCACTCGCGGGCGCGCCGGCCGGCCCGGTCACGCTTCTCATCGGACCCGAGGGCGGGTTCGCCGAGGAGGAGCGGCGCGCGCTCATCGCGCGTCCGCGCACGGTGCGCCTGTCGCTCGGGCCGCGCGTGCTCCGCGCCGACACGGCGTCGGTGGCGGCACTGGCGCTGGTGCAGGCGGCGCGCGGCGACTGGCGCGTATGATTGTCAACAGGTAATCAGGAATGAACGAAGACTACACGTTCGGCATCGAGGAGGAATATTTCATCGTCGATGCCGTGACCCAGGCGGTCACGCGCAAGTCGACGACCGCGTTCCTGATCGCCCTGAAGAAGGCGATCGGGCCGGCGGTGACGCGCGAGATGCTGCAGGCGCAGCTCGAGGTCATGACCAAGCCGCGCCTTGCCATGGCTGACGCCCGCAACGAGTTGCGTGCGCTCCGCCGCACCGTCGGCGAGGTCGCCGCGCAACACGATTTGTCGTTCTTCGCCGCCGGCACCCACCCGATCGCCACCCGCCGCCCGCCGGCCTCCACGTCGGCGGCGCGCTACGACGCGCTCATGCACGACTTCCAGATGCTGGGAGAGCGCAATCTGTTGTGCGGTCTCCACGTCCACGTCGAGGTGCCCGACCCCGGCGCCCGCGTCGATTTGATGCGCCGGCTGCAACCCTTCATCCCCATGTTCATCGCGCTCGCCACCTCGTCACCGTTCTGGAGCTCGCGCCGCACCGGCTTGATGGGCTATCGCCTCGCCGCTTACGACGAGCTGCCGCGCACGGGGCTGCCGCCGCTCTTTGCCGACCAGAAAAGCTTCGACGCCTACGTGGCGGCGTTGGTCGAGGCGCGCGCCATGCCCGACGCGAGCTACGTGTGGTGGGCGATCCGCCCATCGCACAAGTTGCCCACGCTCGAATTGCGCGCCCCCGACTCCTGCACGCGGCTCGAGGACGCGCTCGCCCTTGCCGCGCTCTATCGCGCGCTGGTGCGCCACGTCGTGCGCAATCGCGGCGTCAATGCCGACTTCGGCCCCGTCGATCAGGCGATCGCCGACGAGAACAAATGGCGGGCGCAGCGCTACGGCATCCACGGTTCCTTCGTCGATCGCGTGAGCCGGCGCGCCGTGCCGGTGGCCGAGGCTCTCGACGCGCTCGTCGCCATGCTGGCCGACGACATCGCGGCGCTGGGCTCGGTCCCGGAGATCGCGCATTTGCGGAAAATTCTGGAGATCGGCACCAGCGCCGACATGCAGATCAAGGTTTATGCCGAGGCCGAAGCGCGTACCCGCAACCGGGCCCAGGCGCTGCGCGCAGTGACCGGCTGGCTTGCGGAAACCACGGTGCAGTGAGGTTGGCGCGGCAGGCGGGGCTTGTGTATCGTCCCGCTCCTTTCGCCCGCCCTTGATCGAAAGCCTTCCGCCGCATGGCCCGTGACCAAGTCGACAGGACTCCGATTGAGTCGCGGGACCAGCTTGTCGCCTGGCTCGCCGCGGGGGCAAGGCCGC
>Ga0209118_1000612_pt1 | contig 18773 bp, 12 predicted proteins | sample BlaSpr_A8_Ref_M1_FD_187988 | JGI IMG/M metagenome (GOLD analysis project Ga0209118, IMG submission 187988) | Forest soil microbial communities from Thunder Bay, Ontario, Canada - Black Spruce, Ontario site 2_A8_Ref_M1 (SPAdes) (version 2) | ecosystem: Environmental > Terrestrial > Soil > Boreal...
GGGCAGAAGAGCATGGAAGATATGGTGATGAACGAAGTAAAGCGGGCGTTTAATCCGGAGTTTTTGAACCGGCTGGACGAAGTGATTATTTTTAATCCGCTCGGCGACGAAGATCTGCTCCGCATCATCGATTTGCTGGTGGGCCAGCTCAACGACACGCTGATTCACCGGCAGGTGCAGATAGTGGTATCGCCGGAAGCACGGCAGTGGATACTTGAGAAAACGTGCGCGGACCGCAGTTATGGGGCACGTCCGCTGCGCCGGGCTTTGCAGAAGTATGTAGAAGACCCGCTCTCCGAGGCGCTGATCCAGGGTGGAATTCAAAGGCCGGCGACTCTCCAGATTTACGTCGCGGGGGAAGGCCTGTCGTTCCGTCCCGTCGGTGAGGCAACCCCGGTCGTCCACTAGGGAATCTGACACAACGCACGGGTGATCCCGACCGTGTTCGGGGTTAACGCACGGCCGGCCCACACCGGGTCCGGCGGGAGAAAAACAACTTGAGTTTGGGGGCGCGGCCTTGACGACCTCATCGGCCGCTCAAAGAAAAGTCTGTTTGGCGTGTGGTTTTTTTGCGGCTCGCGTGACGTGGATGATCGCCCTTGTGTTTCTTTTTGCGATCGCGTCACCCGCAGCAACGCGGGAAAATCCCCGCGCGGATGCATCCTCATCTGCACGCTCCTATCTCTGCTCCGCTTCCTTTGATTACACTACCGGCAAAGAAGTTATAGAGGATCATTCCCCAGCGAATCCGCAGGCCGCCACGCAGCAGCAGTTTGCCATCGTTCGCATCGATTTCATCGGCAACCGCCGCGTGCGCAACGACACGCTGAGAGCACGCATCTTCAGCCGCGAAGGCGATGTCTACAATGAAGAGACGTTGCGCCGCGATTTTCAGGCGTTGTGGAACACGCAATTTTTCGAGGACGTGAAGCTCCGCGTGGAAGACTCTCCCAATCGCGCGGACGGCAAAATCATCATCTTTGAAGTGAAGGAACGCCCGCAGATCCGCCGCATCCGCTACGACGGCATCCACTCCGTTTCCGAATCGGACATTCTCGACCGGTTCAAGGAACGCAAGGTCGGTCTCAGCGTCGAAAGCCAGTTCGATCCCACGAAAATCAAGAAGGCGGAAGTGGTCTTGAAGGAATTGCTAGGCGAGCACGGCCGCCAGTTCGCGAAAGTCACTCCGCAGTACGAGCGCATTGCCTCCAGCAACGCCGTCATTCTCGTTTTCAAGATCGAGGAAGGCCCGAAGGTCAAGGTCGGCAAAATCAAATTCACCGGAAACCACGCTTTCAGCGACCGTAAATTGATCCGCGCCATGCGCCACGACCGGCCCTACTCGATTCCTCTCTACTTCTGGTATATTCCGGTGCTCACGAAGACCTACGACCGCCAAAAGTTGAGCGAGGATCTGGAAGTCGGCGTTCGCGGCTTATATCGCGACAGCGGCTATTTCAAGGCCTCCGTCGGCGAGCCCATTCTCGAAAACATCGATACCGAAGGCTTTCGCCTGGGCGTTCCGCTGGTCGCCGGGCACAGCCACGGCAAGGCCGTCAATATCACCATCTCCATCGAAGAAGGCGAGCGCTACCACATGGGCACGCTGAAGATCGTCAGCGCCGATCCGGACAAAGCCCTGTCGCTCAAGGTCGAGGCGCTGAAGGGCGCTTTCCCGCTCAAACAGGGCGACATTTTCTCCACCGAGAAAATTCGCAAGGCCCTGGAAACCTACGGCAAAATTTACGGCGAATACGGATTCATCGATTTCACTCCCGAACCGGACACGGAAATCGATGAAGAAAAGAAAATCATCAACCTGACGCTGAAGTTCGACGAGCAGAAGCAGTATTTCGTTAGGCGCATCGACTTCAGCGGGAACACCACCACGCGCGACAAAGTAATTCGCCGCGAATTGGCTATTGATGAAGGCCAGCTCTTCAACAAGCGATTGTGGGAGATGAGCATCCTCCGCCTCAATCAACTCGACTACTTCGACAAGATCGAAGCGGACAAGGCCGCGGAGATAAAACGCAACAATAAAGATGGCACGGTAGACATCAACCTCAAGCTGAAGGAAAAGGGCAAACAGTCGATCGGCTTGCAAGGCGGTGTCAGCGGCTTGGCCGGCAGCTTCATTGGCCTCACGTATCAGACCAACAACTTCCTGGGTCTTGGCGAAACTTTGACTTTCTCGGCGCAGTTCGGCGATCTCTCGCGCAGCTTCCTTTTCGGATTCACCGAGCCCTATCTCTTTGACCGGCCCATCTCCTCGGGTTTCACGATTTTTTCCAGCCGCTACAAGTTTGACCAGGCCAGACAGGCGGCGCTCTTCAGCGGACAGGCCGTCAGCATCAATCCGCAATTCGTTCAGAACTACAATCAGGACAGCACCGGCTTCACAGTCTTTGCGAGCTACCCGATTCGAAAACTCTCTTTCACCCGCGTGGCGCTGAATTACGGCCTCACGCGGACCAACATTACTGCCTTTAACGATGCGTCCAAACTGTTGTTTACCCAGGTGCAGTTCCGCAGCATCGCCGGTCCGAGCGCGCTGAACGGAATCATTTCGAGCACCATCACCCCCACGATCAGCTATAACACCGTCAACAATCCAGTAAATCCCACGGGAGGCAAGAGCTACTACTATTCGTTCGCGTTCTCCGGCGGCCCGCTCGGCGGCAACGTCAATAGCATCACCAACGTTTTTGATTGGAAGTACTACCATCCCGTGAACAAGCGCCGCAACGTTTTGGGTTTTCACGCTTCTGGTGCGTTCATCACCGGTTACGGCGGCGGGGAACCGCCTCCGTACAGCCGCTTCTATATGGGCGGTGAATCGGATATCCGCGGTTTTGACATCCGCTCCATCACCCCGGTTACCTTTATTCCGGTCGCGTCGGCACAACAGTTCACCTACAGCTGCAACACCTGTCTTAACGGGTCTGGTGGGCCGTCCCCGCGAACGGTTAGTGTGCCGGTGCTCGGCTATACCATCACTTTTCCGGGGGGCGACACGCAGGGCTTTGGAAATGTCGAGTACCGCATCCCCATCGTGGGCAGCACGGTGCAAGCTGTGTTGTTTTTTGACGGCGGCACCAACGGCATCCTTCGCAAGAATGCCTTGCAGCTCGACAAGACGGGCTTCACCAACCTGACAACTCAATTTCCAACTGTTCAGCAGGATATACACCTGAGCCGGCAGCTCGGCATTGCACCGGGAACGAATTTTCGCTTGCGCGGCTCGACGGGCATCGAGTTCGTCGTGCAGTTGCCGATCATTCAGGCGCCTTTCCGGGTCTACTACGCCTACAATATCCATCGATTGCATTCCCAGCTTTTGGCGCCCCCCGATTTCCTTGAGGCTAGCGAGACTTGTGATCCGTCTCTGGGGGATAAGTCCTGCACGCTCGGTCGCCTCCCCGCCACGCTGCCGCCGGACGTGTGGAAGTTCCAAGTCAGGCCGACGCTTGAGCAGCTTCTGAGGAATCCGGGGAGTCTCAACTATTTCGAGCCAGCGCGGACGTTCCGATTCACCGTCAGCCGGACCTTCTAGGGAGCGAGGATGATTGTGATTTGCGGAAGGACTTGGGAATTCGGCAGCTCAGCAGACTCGGGACACTCGCTAAGCGCGCAAGTGTGGGGGAGACAGTGGGTATGAAGTGGCATAAGAGTGCGAGAAACATCCTGCTGGCGGCGGCCTTCGCCAGCCTTTGGGGCAGCGGGTGCGGCAGCAGCAGCACCGCCAATCAGGTGCTTGTTTCGGTCACGGGCCAGTTCTCCGTGATGGTGCCGACGCAATCGCAGACGATCGTCGCCACGGTCACCGGCGCGACCGACGTGTCTGCAACGTTCGCCTGCACCTATACCACCACTCCAAATCCCACGACCGCCGTTCCCAGCCCCACGCCCTCCGCCGCCGTGGCGTGCACGCCCGACGTCGGCGTTCTTTCCAACATCCAGAATACCAGCACCACGGTTGCTTCCACTGCCACCTTCACCGCGCCATCGGTTTTTCCGGATCAGACCAAGCTTCCCAACGTGATCGTCACCATCACCGCAACCTCCAACGCCGACAAGAAGAAGACGGGCAAGTTCAGCTTTACCTTCGATTCCGGTATTCGCATCACGCTTACACCCGCAACTGCCACGCTGGGCACCGGTGAGACGCAACTCTTTCTGGCGAAGGATTTCAACGGCAATGTTATCCCACCAGATCAACTCACTTGGGGCGTGACTTTCGAATCTACCGCGAAAACGAGCAGTGCCGATTGCAGCACCGGGAGCAACAGTTGTGGCTCGATCGGTAAGACGACCGGACTTTACGGCGCACCCACGGCCGTGCCCACGGCGGCCCCAACTTCGACAACCACGCCCGTGAATGCCGCCGGTATCGTCACGGTGTACGCCTTCTCGAACGTCGACAATGCCCGCATCGCGCAGGCCGCCGTCACCGTGGTCAAGGCAGGTGACATTACTTTCAGCGGATTTTCCCCAACCGTTGCGCCTCAGGGCGGCTTGCAGCAGGACATCTTCCTCGCCGCCACCAACGCCACTTCGCAGATCGGTGTGACCATTGACCCCACCGACTCGAAGTGTACCCAAGTTCCCGCTAACATTGCGCACAACACCATCGATCCCTCGCAGATCAAAGTTGTTTTCGCGCCGGGCACGACTTCCGCCTCCATCGGGGCTCGCGTTCGCTTGAACACGGCGCAGCATCCCGACCAATTGAAAATCGCCGGGTTCTACCAGGTGCAGGTCACCAGCAGCAACACTTCGATCAAAGTTACGACCAATCCTCCCAATGCCACTTTTTGCCTGGAAATACAGCCCGTTCGGCCCACCATCGTCGGCACCTCCCCGGACAATTTCCAGGAGTCCACGCTGGGTCAGACCACCGGCGTGCCGTTTGTAATCGACGGAGGATTCTTCGGTCCGGTTGATTCGCCTACCATCGCCGCTAATTTTGACGGACAACCCCTGCTTGCCAATTCTTCGTCATCCCCGTCTCCGGTTCCATCGCCACGGCGGATTAACAGCTTCTTGCCCGCACCAACGGCCAGCGGAAACTTCGCCGGACTCTTTCCTGTGAGTGTGACTTACTCGACTTCACCGGGCCCATTTACGGCACCAAATCCCGCCAGTGCCTTCAGCAATATGGCGGTGATCCCGGACTATGGTGGCTCGAATCCACCTTTGGACTTCATCAGCAAGAGCCCGTTGACTTTGAAACCGGTGCCGCCGCCCGCTCCACCGAACCCGCCAAAAATATACCTCGGACCTGCCACCCCGTTGATTTCCTTTGGCGCGAATTCCGCGCCTAGCAGCATTGCGATGGACCCGGCAGATGGCTTGGCCATCGTGACCTTGGCGGGCGTGAATTCGAACAATGTCCAATTCATCGGTCTGACCGGCTCAGCGCCTGCGGTGACCAACCAATTTTCCTCTGGCGGGAATCTTGCGACCGGTGTCGCGGTGGACGACCAGCTCACTCTTCTGACTCCACCGCAGTCCAACGTTGCCGCGGTCGTGAATTACGCGAGTAAGTCGCTTTCCATTCTCCCGGTTCCCGCAGGCGCGCCGGTTGCAACCGTGGATCTGAGCTGCGTGATTCCTCAATCCGACCCCACCTGCCAGGCGACCGTGGAGCCGTTTCCCTACTCCGTGGGCATCGATCCATTTTCGCATCGAGCCGTTGTGGCCTTTGCTTCCACAAACATCGGACTCATCGTCAACTTGAACGCCGACCCCAAAGTAACGGCGAAGCTCAAGTGCCTCCCGAGCGCCACGAACATCATCTGGACGCTACCCTACTGTCCCATCGACTACGTTACGTTGAATACCGGAGCAAATCCGCAGGTCGCGTTTGAGCCCGGCGCGCGTCTGGTTTATGTGACTCCGGGAGGAGCCGGCCTGCTTTCTGCTGTGGACTTGGCCAATCCCTCTGCCGGATCCGTCGCGATTGCCAGCGCCACGCGCGCCTCCAACGTTGTCACCATAACGACCTCTACCGCTCATAATCTCAATCCGGGCAATCCTGGCACCGTGCTCATCAGCGGCTTGCCCGCGGGAAGCACGAACAAAACCGATTTCAACGGATCTTTTTCCGTTGGCCAGATTCTCGATGCCACTCACTTTCAGTATTTCCAGGCCGACAAAGACGATACCTCCACTTGCACCACCGGCTGTGTCGCCAGTTCTGGAACTCCATTTCTGACCTACTCCATCTCCCCCTCGATCGTGGGCATTGCCATCAATCCAATCACGCGGAGCGCCGTTCTCGCCGACCCCAACGCCACCTTCAGCCAGATTTCTTTCATCGATCCGAAGAGCCAATCTGTCAGCTCTATGTCGCTCTTTTCCGAGGAGACCGGTCAGGTGAGCACGGGTGCTCCGGAGCTCGGCGCGGCCGATGTAGTTTTCCAGCCTTTTTCCAATACCGCGATCTCTTTCAATCCCAAAACCAACGAAGTCTCGCTGCTCGATCCTTCCCTGTTGCAGCGTCCGGCCATCGTCACCACCGGCCAGAACGGCCTCACTACGGTCTGCTTTGTCGCAGGGGGATCATTGGTAAATTGCACTTCCACCAACCCCACGCCGACAAGTGTCAACATTCCCGGAGCCATTGCGGTGGATCCCGTCGATAATCTGGTTCTGACCGTGAACTCGGGCAGCGGCACGCTCACCGGCTTTAAACTTGGCAACATTAAGACCGTCCACATCGAACGTGTGCTGACTCCGGCGATCGACGACGCGACCGTCGGCATTCCGGCGAGCTTCAGCCCTGCGGCGAAAATCACGTTGGGTGCCGCGGCCCAGCCCGTCGGTCCTGTGAGAATTCTTGGTTCTGGTTTCAGTGCTACTCCCGTGCAAGTTCGGCTGGATGGCATTGATGTATCCACTCTTGGTGCTACCGTCACTCCCAACGGCAGCCAGGAACTCGACGTTACGTTCCCGGCTTTCATCCCCGGCACGAATCCCCCCGCGCCAGTTTTTCCTGCTCCCCGCCACTATGCACTGGATGTCGTCACCTCCGCGCCTACTGGCTTGAATCATTCAAACGGGGTGGATTTCACCGTTATCGAAGAAATTCCCTTGGCTGCCTGCAACGTGTCCACCACCTCGCCGAACGGAACCCCTGCCGCTCCCGGAGGCGTCGCCATCGATGAAGTCAATAATCTCGCGGTCGTCACCAACACCGGCTCGGGTTGCAACCAGGTTTCTGTCTTCAGCCTGAACCCCGCGAACATTTTCAATCAGACCGTCAAGACCATCGCCACTGGCGGAGCACCCACTGGGGTCGCCGTTCTTCCCAGGCTTGCCTATACCGGACAGGCCGCTTCAACCGCAGGCGTCGCTGTCGTGACCAACAATTCTTCCAATACCGTCTCCGTTCTCGACCTGGTTAACGCCGTTCCGGTCAAGGACGCTTCCGGAGCAGCTATCAGTGTGACTGTCGGCACTGGTCCTAGCGGTGTGGCCATCGATCAGGAAACCAACCTCGCGGTCATCGCCAATACTGGTTCGAACACCGTTTCCACGATCGATCTCACCCCGCTGGCCGCCACTCCCATCGGCGCTCTTGCACCCACCAGCGTGGCTGTCGACCAGAATCCTATCGCCGTCGCCATTGACCCCGATCGCGGCACCAACGGCCGCGGCCTCGCCGTCGTGACCTCTCTCGTGCTCAATGGCGCCTCCTCGCCATTCGGTGCTCTGGATGCCGTCGACATAGGTTTGTCCACGCCCGCCAGATCCAGTTCTGCTTCGACTTCCTTTCTCTCCTCTACGCCGACCGGTGTGGTCTTTGATCCTTCGGTCACTCCGGCGCTCTTTTACGCGGTTTCCACTCAGGGCAACGTGATCACCGCATTCAATCCGGACGCCGGCACCACGCAAACGATCAAGGTCGGGATCAATCCCAACGCCATTGCTTACAATTTCCAAACCGGCACAATCCTCACCGTGAATTCGCTGAGCAATACGATCTCGATCGTGGATTCGCAAACCTTCACGACCAAGGCAACTCTCGGTATTGGCGCGGCTTCTAAATTTGCCGCGGCCATCCAGACCTTTACGAACCTGGCCGTCATTGCCGATCAGGCCAACAACAGGGTGATCCTGTTCCCGTTGCCGAAATAAACGGTGGCCCGGAAGAGCTCGCGGTGCGCGAGCCAACTCACTCCCGGGACTCTGGCATTCGACGGTGCTTTCTGATTGCGGCAAGCAAACCACGTCGGCTATACTTTGAAGTTTGCAATACGCTCGTTAAGCCCGCTGGGAGCGGAATCAGTTTTAAGCCAAGCTGACTTGGCGCGGGTTCGCCCCGGTTTCTCCGTGGCGGACCACAACAAGGAGAAAAAAGTGAATTCTAGATTGTTGACCGCTTTGCGGTCGCGAAATACGTTGACCGCTTTGCGGTCGCGAAATGTGTTGACTGGTACAGTTGCCCTCGCTGCCGCGTGCATTTTGAGCGCCGCAGCCGCTTGGGCACAGGCGCCTGCCGCGGCCGGATCGGCCGCATCGAGCAAGGTTGGCGTCATCAGCATTCGGCAGGCCATCGTTACCACGGCGGAAGGTAAGGTGGCTTCCGCGGAGTTGCAATCGCAGTTCGCTTCACGCCAGAACGAGATCGAGAATCTGAATAAGCAGATCAGTGATCTGCAGCAACGTCTTCAGGCCGGCGCGAACAAGCTGAGCCAGGAAGAAGAAGCCCGCCTTAGGCAGCAGGGTCAGCGGCTCGCGCAGCGGCTCGATCGCATGAACACCGAATACCAGGAAGACGTGAACGCCGCGCAAGCCGACGTCATCGACCGCATCGGCCGCAAGATGGTGGACGTGCTGGATCGCTACGCGCGCGAAAACGGCTACTCCGTCGTCCTGGATTCCTCGGCGCAGAGCACTCCGATTCTCTACGCCTCCACGCAGATCGACGTCACCCAGGACATTGTGCGCCTCTACGATCAGGCCTACCCGATCAAGGCTGGCGTCGCGGCAACGCAACCGAAGCCGGCCGCAACAAAACCCGCGCCGGCGACGTCTCAGCCGCCCGCTGCCAAGCCCTAGAGATCGCATCTTTATTCTTGTTCGATTCGGCCCCTCCTCAAGACGCCTCCGGTCTAGCCGGAGGCGTTTTTCATTTGAAGCGGCCTCAACCGTCGACAGGGAAGCGCCGTTCGCCGAGTCGCGGGATGCCCCGCCTCCGCCCTGGCCATCCGGTCAGGTTCTTGAAGTGAACGGCCCTGTACCTTTTCGGCGTTGCCTTATTCGGTAGCAGCGGCCTATTGTGGTAGTGCATAGATCTTCCCGTAAGAAACATGGAATCAATACTCGGTCTCCGTGCCAGCAGACCCCATTCCTCGCCTCTTGAGGGATCCGGTGCTTTCCGCGCACAGCAAGCGGAATCCGGCCTGCGGAAACTCGCACGGCGCGAGTGGTGGCTTTGGTTCTCTGCATTTTTCGTCGCCACGCTCTCGGCGCTGGCCTTTTTGCTCTCATCATTCCCCTCTTTTTTCCGGCACAGCGAGCATTTTTACGAAATCCGTTCCGATCAGGCTCGTTGGGGAATCTTGAGCCTGCTCCTTCTTTTCAATGGCTGGATGCTCTACCGTCAATGGTCGTTCCGGCGGCAGCGAAAGCAGTTGAGCGGCCAGAACCCCGACGCGGACGCGCACCCTGGTGAAATTTCCGATTCTTCCGGCATCGATCCGGTCACGGGCTTGCACACGCGCGCCTTCATCGAGCAGCAGCTTGGGAAAGAGATTGCGCACGCGCGGCGGCAAAATACGGCCCTGAGCCTGGCCACCGTTCATCTGGACGAATTCGCCGAGGTCAACAAGCGGTACGGTCAGCCGGCAACCGACGAGGCTTTGAAAGAGCTCGCCCGGCGTTTGAAGAAGGCGTGTCGCGGCTCCGATTTCGCCGCGCGCCTGGCCAGCGACGATTTCCTGCTGGTGCTGCCCGAATGTAACCTGGGCGAAGTCAAGGCAGTCTTGAACCGGCTCGGCGCTCTAGAAATGGTCTGTTCCGGCCGCAAGTTAAACCTTGTCTACACCACAGGGTGGGTGGACTATCAACCCGGCGACCTTCCCTCGGACTTGCTCAAACGCGCCGCGCAACTCCTTCACCTGTACGAAAACGCCGCCAAAGACAGTTTCTCCTCGACTCTTGCGCCGCATTGACTGGCCGCCCGATCTTTCGGTTCTGTGCCGTCCGTTGATGGTTACCAAGCTTTGCACCAGATCACGAGCGTAGCTGAGGTTTTTGAACCGAGGCTACCGCGAAACGTGTCAGAGACAGTGAAGCCCGCGAGGTTCGCGAGGCTACTCATCGGATCGAATCACGATCTGGCCCGTGGTACTTACTTTCACACTCTGGTCAGCTTCCGGCTGGGGCCTGCAGCCATCTGATCGCTTTGCGCCAGGGGACGGCGTCTCCACTGTTCATTGGTGTCTGCAACCACACCATCAGGCTGTGCCGGGCAACCGCCCACCGGCTCGGACCGCTTTCTGGGGGCTCCAGCGGGCAAACCGCAGGTATCTCCGCCGGCGTAAGCCAATAGGGGCTCGCACCTGCGAGAGTTCGCTCGGCGACGGCAATCGGCGAGTGACGCTCGGTGCTCGAACCCGTAATCGACAGCTTTAGTAGCGCCCCGACCTGCTCCTGCGAAGCCCTCATCGTTCTCAGCATTTCGCGCGCAAACCCGACACCTGCGGCTAGGAACGCAAATTGAAACAGGAGGTTTCCCAGCGCGTACCAATTGCTCTGCATCCAAGCGGTGAATTCGCTCATGGCCTCATCCTGGACTGGGACAGCTTTAATTTACAGCCTAGCTCCGGCGGGGGAAACTGGTTGAAAGTCCAGGAAACGGGCAGGTGCCTCCCTGGCCCACTGGGCCTACCCGCCCGCCGGCGCGACTCCAGAAACGAAAAGTCAAAGGACCCAGGTGCAAAACTGGGACCCGGGGCGCCCGGCCGCTCGGTGTGTGCCATAGGAACGGTTTAAGTTGGACCAAGCGGAACAACGGAAAGTGGCCGGCTTGTTCCTTGCCGCATACAGGCCTTCGCCTGCCGAGGCAAAAACTTGCTGGATCCGATCTTTCAACAGAGAAAACCGTTCCGGCGACAACTAATGACAGAACGCCGCCGCCGCACAACGAGCCGAGAGGTTCCGCGCTTCAACTTCACTTCGTCTTGTCGTTGCCAGGAGGCGCTTCTGCGGGATGAAGCTTGTTATAGTCTTTTAGATACACGCGCAGGCCGGAGCCCGGCGTAATTTTTGCATAGCCCGCCGAAAGCTGTTCTTTGTAATGTTCCAGATAGAAATCGAGTGGATCATTTGGATCCATGTCGATGAGGATCAAGTCCGCATCGTTCATGACCAGCTTGCCGAACCGGAGACGGTTTTTCTTGTAGGCCATGTAATTTCCGGCGCGGATATTTTTCATCGGCTTGGCATCCGGACCGCCAAAAATCTGAACGATGTTGTCGCCTTCCATTCGTACCGAGACCACCTTGCCTTCAATATGGGGAGGCGGCAGGATCTGTTCCAGATCGAGGATCAGATCGTCCTCTTGAGCCTGCACACCGGGAACTTTGCCCTCCTTGATCAACCCGCCCATATCGATACCGAAGATATCCATTAGGCCTTTTACCGGGAGATGCATCGCCTTGATCTTCTCGCCGTGCAGTCGAAGTTTTCCGTCATCGGTGGGAGTGAGAGTCCCCTCCGTCTCGAACGGGATGTCCCCCTTGTCGTGGAGTTTTCCTTTCACTTTCAGGCGCCCCTTCTCAACGCTGATGGATAGCTCTGTTAGGGGCGAATGCGGACGCGCGAAAACATAAGAATTGAGAACGTTCGCCAGGTTTGACGAATCAATGGCGATCTCCGCCGTGCTTATGCGCAGGTTAAACGAGTCTTTGTCGTCGAAGACGGGGAATTCATTTTTGCCGAGAGGCACGAGCTCACCCTTCAGCGATCTTATTTCCACCGCCACGGTTTCCGAAAAGTGATACGTGACGTTGTGCATTTGCGCCTGGACCGTGCCCTCCTGTTTATCTTTCGTCGGAGAATCTTGGCCGGCGGCGATTCCCGGCACCACAGCGCAAAGGAGAACGAACAGCGCCCGGGATACCAAAAGCGGTAAAAATATGTGGAACGGCGAGACCAGGTTTCTTACGAATTGCATTATGGCACCTCGAGCGGACCTTCATGACTAACCCGGGCATGACCCCAAGTGCACCAGCGATAACTCCTGTACTGTGCTTCCAGGTAACGCCAGTAGGCGCGGTCTTTGTGGTCGGCCCGGTTATGATAATCACGGTGGTCCAGATCCTAGACTCGGAACTGGACGCCGGCGTCTTGAGGTCTGGGGTCGGCCATGATTGCGGCTGGTGCAGCGATGGCCGCCGCCAAAACTAGGGAGCTGATGTAGCGATGTGTTTGGCGCAGGATATGGTCCCCAAGCCCCGAGACACCTGGATTCAGACCCCCAGTAGCCATGACTATGTACCCCGGGCGTTGCGATGTATGTACCGTACAGCACGCCTGCAAAACAAAAATTTCCCGGAAACAAGCGTCTCTTTCATTTGCCTCGAAAACGGAAAAATCCTGAATCTGTGCTTAAATCCGCAGGCAATTGGCGACATGGACGAGTTCCCCATTCTCGCGGAGCATGAGTGGGAATTTTTCCTCTACCTGTTTTATTATCATTTTTCCAATTTCTGCTTGCTCCTGAATTTCCCTTTGCCTCACTCCAGCGCTCTTCAGCCATCTTCCGCTCGTGGATCTCCGCACCCGCCGGGACAACGGCCTTGCCGCGCGCCGCTTCCCGGAGAGAATAATCCGCTAGTATGAATTTTGGAGATGCGGTAGGCTCCGCACCATGTTCAAGCGGCTCATGATTCTTGGGATCATGGGGCTCACGTTCGTCCTGGGGGCCAACTACCTCTTGGTTTATACCCTGAACCAGCAAGTGACGCGAGAGCGCGAGCGGCAGGACCGGACGTACTGGAGCGCCTTTAACGCCGTCGAGCAGTTCGGCGAACATGCGGACAAAGTTACCGAGCAGAAGGCAAAGGCCGCATTGGACGAAGCCCGCCAAAAAGGCCTGAGCAAGATTCGCGCGAGAATTCTTCAAAGTTATTTGGAAGACCTTGAGCATTGTTATCAAGGTGACCGTGAATCTTGCAAGAAGGCAAACACGGATATGAATGAGGCCATTCGAGTACCTGCGGAGCGCAAGTAGACGCGGCCCATTGAGCTCATGTAGTGGATTTTCAAGCTATCTTTCGCGTGTTTGCTGCCCACCACCCTCGCCGCTATATGCATCCGACAATCGAAGATTCCGACCCAGTAGGATGGGATGCTGATCCTGCGTGCCCCGAGCATCTCCGGGAGGAGCGTCGCGACGATGGGACCTTCCGCCCTGGTATCCTCCTGTATCCTCCCCCGTATCTTGCTTTTACCGTGCAGCGGGAATATACTCTATTTTCGCTCTGAAGCGGGTCGCACGATGAGTGGGCGCAAGCCCACTTTTTTGTTGGCGCCGGTTGGAGTGTACTGCGGACCGGCTAGGGTCGGGGAGTCTCTGCGTGGATTTGGAAAAAATCCGCGGCGCTGCCGAGCGGGTGGCGCATTCGGAAGGCCTGGAAATCGTTGATGTCGAATGGAAAGTCGGCAAGCAGCGGTTCCTGCGGGTGTACATCGATCGGACGCCGAAGCCGACGGCGGCGATGAGCGATGCGGCGGGGGAGCTGGGGGCAACGGAGGTTGCCCACGATCCCTATCCTAAGATCAGCCACTCCGATTGCCAGCGCGTCAGCCAGCAATTGAGCGTGATCCTCGACGTTGAGGAGCTGATTCCCGGACCGGGCTATGTTTTGGAGGTCAGTTCCCCGGGGATGGACCGGGCGCTGAAGAGGCCGGCGGATTTCGAACGCTTTAAGGGGCGGTTGGCAAAGATTTCCACCAGCGAGCCGGTGGGCGAGGCGAAGTTTTTTGAAGGGCGGCTGGCAGGATTTGCGGATGGCAAAGTTCGCATGGATTTGAAGGGCAAGGAAGCGCGAACGGTCGAGCTGCCGCTCGAGGCGATTCGGAAGGCGAATTTGGTGGTGGAATTCTAAGGAATGTTTTCAGTTATTAGTTGTCAGTGAGAACTTAGGAAGAAGAATTAACGCAAAGGGCGCTGAGAGCACAGGGAGCACAGGGACCACAGAGAAGAGATAAAGCGGGGGACACCGCGAAGCACGGAGATAACGTACGAGATGAAGAACCGGAGATTTTAGGAACGAGACATGGCGAATTTGCTCTACCAACAGATTGAAATGTTGAGCCGCGAGAAGCACATCGAGCCGGAAGTGGTGGTGTCGGCGATCGAAGACGCGATGGTCGTGGCGGCGCGGAAATATTACAAGACCGAAGAGGACCTGCGCGCGAAATTCAACCAGGAAACCGGCCAGGTGGACGTGTATTCGGTGCACATGGTCGTCGAGGAAGTGACCGACCCGAAAAGGGAGATCAGCCTGGCGGAGGCGAAGAAAAAGAATCCGGCTGCGGAGGTTGGCACGGAGATTGTGGCGGCGAAGCCGACGGATGTACTCGGGCGCATCGCGGCGCAGACGGCCAAGCAGGTGATTCTGCAGAAGGTGCGCGAGGCCGAGCGCGACACGATATTCAACGAATATCACACGCGCGTGGGCGAGCTGGTCACGGTGATCGTGAAGCGCGCCGAGGGGCCGGACCTGATCGTGGACATGGGCCGCACGGAAGCGCGGCTGCCGAAGCGCGAGCAATCGAAGCTGGAAACGTACAACATCGGCGAACGGTTGCGCGTGGTCATCAAGATGGTGGACCGCGCGGCGAAGGGGCCGCAAGTGATCGTTTCGCGCGCCGATGCGAGCCTGGTACAGCGCTTGTTCGAAATGGAAGTGCCGGAAATTTACGATGGCACGGTGCAGATTCGTTTTGCGGCACGCGAAGCCGGCGAGCGCACGAAAGTGGCGGTGATGAGCCGCGATAAAGACGTCGATCCGGTGGGCGCGTGCGTAGGCATGAAAGGCATGCGCGTGCAGTCGATCATCCGCGAGCTGCGCGGGGAAAAGATCGACATCATTCCATACAACGAAGAGACGGTGGCGTTCGCACAGAAGGCCTTGAGCCCGGCGAAAGTGACGCGCGTGCAAATTACCGATCCGGAGAACAAGAAGCTCGAAGTGATCGTCGAAGATTCGCAGCTTTCGCTGGCCATCGGCAAGAAGGGGCAGAACGTGCGCCTGGCAAGCAAGCTCATTGGCTGGGACATCGACATCAAGAGCGAGGAAGAGAAGCGCCAGGAAATTGAAGAGCAGATGACCGCGCTGACCGCGCCGGTGACGCCGTTGACGTCACTGGCGGGCGTGGGCGCAAAAACCATCGAGAAGATTGAAGCGGCGGGGATCAACTCCGTCGAGAAGCTCGCCGGAATGACGCCGGAACAGTTGATGGAAATTCCAGGCATCGGCGAAAAGATGGTGGACAAGATTTATCAGGCCGTGAATCGCTTCTACGAAGGCGGCACGGAGGCGGTTTCCGCGACGGGCGAAGCCGCCGCGAGCGGGGAAGCTCCAGCCGAGGAAGACGAAGCTGCAGCTGCAGCCGAAGCTGCTACCGCAGAAACGGCAAAAGCCCCCGAGACTGCCGACGCAGCTGAGGAAAATCCGGCGGAGACGGCTACAGAAACCGTTGCAGAAGTTGCGCCCGCCACCAGTGAAAGCGATGCGGAGCCGGCGGAAGAGGCGAAGTCGTAGTCGAGAACGGAGCGCATGACCGACGTAAATCAAGTCCGAATTAACGAGCTGGCCCGCGAACTCGAGGTCAAAGCTAAGGCCATCATTGACCTGTTGCCCGGTTACGGCGTCACGGAAAAGAAGACGCACTCGAGCTCGATCCCCGCGGACGTCGCTGAGAAAGTGCGCAAGAACCTTCAGGGAGCCGCCGAAGCCGAAGCGCAAGTGGAAGCGGTCGCCAAGGCGGAAAAAGAAGCGAAGGACGCGGCTGCGAAGGCCGCGCGGTTGAGGCCAGCTGCGCCCACTGTCGCACCACCTCAAGCTAGCGCCGCGCCAGTCGCAGTGAAACCGAGCACACCCGCGGTTCCGGTTGCACTGGTGGCAAAGTCAATTGCACCGGAAGCGCCCGCAGCCGCGGCTCCCCTAGCACCCAAGGCGCCCGCTCCTGTACCTGCAGTGTTGCCGCCGGCCGCGAAGCCTGCTGCACCCGCAACGACTGCCCCGGCAGCAAGTCCGAATCGTCCCCCTGCGCCTGCAGGAGCGTCAGCTATACCTGCAGCAGTGCGACCCACTGCACCGGCGCGACCCGCAGCACCGTCCGGTAAACAGCCTTCTGCCATGCGTCCCGCAGCTGCTGCGCCCGGCGCCGCTCCCGGACGTCCCGGCGCGCAGGCAAGACCGGGCGCTCCGGCTCGGCCATTACCCACAGGAAATCGCGGTCCAATGCCTACTACTGGCAATCGCGGGCCTTTGCCCGATACGTCGCAGGGCTCGCGCTCGAGCGGCCCCCGTCCCGGGCAGCCGATGCGTCCACAGCAATCCGGACAGGGACGGCCTTTCACTCCTCGATCCGGCAGCCCCGGCGGTCCGGGCGGACCACAATCGCGGCCTTTTGAGCAGCGTCGCGGCCCGATGCCCACAGGTACGCGTCCCGGCCCGCGCGCGCCCGGGCGTCCGGGAATGCTGCCCCCGCCGTTTCCGGAGAAACTGCCGCCGAAGGCAGAGCCGGGCAAGCCGCTCTACACCCGCAAGCCGCCCCAGCGCCAACGTCCCGTTGCGGATAAGCGCGAGCAGGAGGGTGAGCGCAAGCTGCACCCGACGCGGCAGCGTCCGGGCGCGGGCCGCAGTTCCGCAGCCGCGGTTATCGCGCCGCCGGAGCCACGTCCGCCGCGCGAAGTCACAATCACCGAAGGCATCACGATTCGCGAACTTGCCGAAAAACTGGACGTGCGCGCCAAGGAGCTCTTGAAGAATCTACTCGACCGGGGCGTCTTCGCCAGCATCAACCAGGCGCTGGATGTGCCCACGGCCACAACACTTGCCGAGTCATTCAGCGGCGTGGTGAGCGTCGTCTCTCTGGAAGAGGAGATGGTGCTGGAGGTTGCGAAGGAAGAGACCAAGGAGAGTTTGAAGCCGCGGCCGCCGGTCGTGACGGTAATGGGCCACGTCGATCACGGCAAAACGAGTTTGCTCGACGCCATTCGCGAAGCGGATGTTGCCGCGGGAGAAGCGGGCGGCATCACGCAGCACATCGGCGCTTACAAGGTGGTCGTCAACGATCGCGCCGTGGTGTTCGTCGATACGCCAGGTCACGAAGCGTTTACCCGCATGCGCGCGCGGGGCGCAAAGGTTACCGATATCGTGGTGCTGGTGGTGGCGGCCGATGACGGCGTAATGCCGCAAACGAAAGAAGCGATCGACCACGCCAGAGCCGCGAAGGTGCCCATCATCGTGGCGATCAACAAGATCGACAAGCCGGAAGCGCAACTGGAGCGCGTAAAGCGGCAACTCACGGAAAACAGCTTGATGCCGGCGGAGTGGGGCGGCGACACGGAGTTCGTGGAAGTTTCCGCGAAAAAGAAGCAGGGCATCGAGAAGCTGCTCGAAACGATTTTGCTGGTCGCTGATTTGCGCGAACTCAAGGCCAATCCCGACGCGCCCGCGACGGGTACGGTGCTCGAATCGCGCGTGGATAAGGGACGCGGCCCAGTGGCTACGATTCTGATACAGAATGGCACGCTGAACGCCGGCGACTTCTTCATCTGCGGATCGGTTTTCGGGAAAGTCCGTGCGATGTTTGACGATCGCGGCCGGGTCGTCAATGATGCGCCGCCGTCCACGCCCGTCGAGGTGCTCGGTTTGCAGGGTGTGCCGGATGCAGGGGACCTGTTCCAGGTCACCGACGAAGCCAAAGCGCGGCACATCGTCGAGTACCGCCAGGGCAAGCAGCGCGACGCAGCGATGGCGCGGATCAGCGGTTCGCGCATCACGCTCGACCAGCTCCACGAGCAACTGAAGGCCGGCGACGTCAAGGAATTGGGAATTGTGATCAAGGGGGACGTGCAGGGCTCCGTCGAGGTGCTCAGCGAAATGCTGCCGAAACTTTCGACCGACCAGGTGAAGCTGAAGATCATCGGCTCGGGCGTCGGCGCGGTCACGGAAAATGACGTGCTGCTTGCCTCCGCGTCCGGCGCGATCGTGATTGCGTTCGGCGTGCGGCCGGACCGCAAGGCTCTGGACCTGGCGCAACAGGAGCACGTGGACATCCGCACGCACACGATCATCTACGAAGTATCCGACGAGCTGAAGAAGGCCATGGAGGGCCTGCTTGAGCCGGTGGTCACGGAAACGTATTTGGGCCGCGCGGAAGTGCGCAACACGTTCCGCGTCAAGGGCGCGGGGACGATTGCGGGCTGTTACGTGGTGGATGGCATCTTGAAGCGCGACGCGCAGGTCCGCGTGCTGCGCGATGGGGCGGTCATCTACACGTCGAAGCTCAATTCTCTGAAGCGATTCAAGGATGATGCGAGTGAAGTCCGCACTGGTTTCGAATGCGGCGCGGGCGTCGCCAATTTCAACGACGTGAAGGTCGGCGATATCCTGGAATGCTTCAGCGTTAGCAAGATGAGCGCCGCGGAAGCCGCCGGACAGGGCGGCGGGTCCGCCGGCAAGAAATAATCCGCCAAGCTGTCCCCCGGAGCCGCTCATGCCGGTCGGTCTGCTCAC
>Ga0209118_1000613_pt1 | contig 18765 bp, 12 predicted proteins | sample BlaSpr_A8_Ref_M1_FD_187988 | JGI IMG/M metagenome (GOLD analysis project Ga0209118, IMG submission 187988) | Forest soil microbial communities from Thunder Bay, Ontario, Canada - Black Spruce, Ontario site 2_A8_Ref_M1 (SPAdes) (version 2) | ecosystem: Environmental > Terrestrial > Soil > Boreal...
CACCTGGGAGCTGCTCAACGCGCCGGAGTAGACCGCAAACTCGTCCAGGGTTCCCTGGAAGTTGCTGCCGATTGAGACGGTGGTCCTGTTTGTGCTCAGAGAGCCGTTGGTGTACGCGCCGGCACGATTTCCATCGACATACACGACAAAGATGTTGCCGTCGAAAGTCAGTACGACCTGATGCCACTGGCCGTTAGCCAGCGAATACGGAAGGTTGATGGCGGGGTTGGCAGCCCAGGTATTGATCTGAATCTGCGAGCCGCCATTGAACCGGACATCGAAGTAGGCGCGAGGATCCCCTGTACCCCAGCCAATCAGCTGCTGGTTCCAGGCTGTCGATGAGGTTTTCAGCCAGAGCTCGATCGTGCGCGACGAATTGCCGATCGGGATGTTCGTCCCTGAGTAGGAGACGTAGCCCGAGCCGAAGGTCACGGCGGTATCGGAGTCGTTGGCCAGAGCTCCGCCGGCACCAGTAGTCGGAGTGCCTACATAACTCCCTGTTTGGCCATACCCAGATGAGTCGGCGACGATCGTCGTGCCAGAGTCGCTCAGTCGGTAGTAGAAGACCGGCTGCGGTGTGGAAGCTTCAACCCCTGAGGCATAGGTCGACGCGCTGCCCGTTGGCGTGACCACGCTCGAGCTCGCCGAAGCAGACGAGAACGCATTCGACAGAGAGACCTGGAAGGTGTAGGGAGCTGTACCCATCAGACCCGTGAGGGTGGCGCTGGTGGCGCTCGATGAGACCGCTTTCGAGATGGTGGGCGTGCTGCCGGAGTAAGCGGTCACAACGAAGCCGTTGAAGGCCCGTGTATTGGACGCGTCGCTCCACGTCACCGTGGCCTGGTTGCTTCCGGCCGTGGCAATGACGTTCGTCGGCGCAACCAGCGAGAAGCCGCTCGCGGTGATGTGGTTGTTGACCTGCGTTGCGCTGAGCACAGTTGGGTAGACGGCAACCTCATCGATGGTGCCGACGAAGTGGGCGCCGGCGACTCCATGGCTGGCTCCGATCCAGACCGGGTTGGAGGTTGTATTCGGAGTTACCGGAAGCGTGAACGGTTGGTTGCCGAGGGCTGTCCAGCTGCCACCATTCCAGACCGTCCCTTGCGGCGTCCTCCCGTCCACATACACGCGGACGGTGGTTCCGGACAGGGTGACGACCACGTGGTGGGTGTTGCCGTCGCCGAGGTTCAGGTCCGGCAGGTAGACATCGTCGCCGCACAAGCCAACATCGATGCCGGCCGTGTTGTGGGGAGGCCCACCGTACAGCCCGGGCTGGGTCAGGAAGATATCAAAGGCCTGCCCGCTGACGCACGAGCCACCGCTGTCGAAAATTGCCTGCTGGCTCCCGCTCGTGGTCTTGAACCAGATCTCGACCGAGCGCGTGTTGTCGCCCTGCAAGGCGGGAATAGTCGGCGCCGAGACGTATGTCGAGCCGCCTCCGTCAAAACCTACGCCCGGATCTGGATCGCTCGGGATCAGTCCGTTCTGGCTGAGCGTTACCGATCCGTTGTAGGTGCCGTCATAGCCGTGGCCGGTGGTGTCAGCCGCCATCGATCCGGACGGGTCGTCCAGCCGCCAGTACGCGCTCGGGCTGTCGGCCGCAACCGTGGACTCATAGGTCGAACCTGTCCCAGTAGGCGTCACCGCGTTCGAGACACCCGCCGGGCTGCTTCCAAACGAGTTGGCTGAGGTGACCTGGAACGTGTAGGCGGTCTGTCCCTGTAGCCCGTAGACCGTGACCTGGGTGGCCGAGGCCCCCAGTGTCACCCGAGTTACAACCTGGGCCCCAATCAATCCGACCACTGTGTAGCCGGTGATCGCCGATGCGTTCGCAGTCGAGGCAGTCCACGTCACGGTCGCCTGGTTCGCGCCCGCCGTGGCAGTCACGGTGCCGGGCGCGGTCGGCGAACCCGCGATGACCGTGTTCGAGGTGACAGTCGGGCCGTTGCCGATGCTGTTGGTCGCGTAGATCGTGAAGTAGAAGCTGTTGCCGTTGGTGAGCGAGCTGAATGTCGCGCTCGTGGCGCTTGCGCCGGGGTTCTGTGGCGTCCCCGGGACGCTGTTGATGTAGGGGGTCACCGTGTAACCCGTGATCGGCGACCCACCCGAGCTGGGGGCGGTCCAGGTACCAGATGCTGACGCACTGCCGGGAGCCGCCACGACATTGGTCGGCGCTCCGGGCGTGCTTGCCGGCGTGACTGCATTGGACGTCGCAACCGGCCCGTTGCCGACCGCGTTCTTGGCATAGACCTTGAACGTGTACGAGGTGCCGTTGGTCAGGCCGGTGATCGTCACCGGTGACGCGCTGGCGTTGGTGGCGGTGCCGGGCGTGCTCCCGACGTAGGGCGTCACCACATAGCCGGTGATGGCCGAGCCGCCGCTGGACGGAGCGGTCCAGCTGACCGTCGCCTGCGTGTTGCCCGCAACTGCGGTGACCGAGGTCGGAGTGCCGGGCGGGGTGGCCCACGCCTTCGTATCGTTGAGATACGTGCTGCCGCTCAGGCCGCCGAACAGCGAATCGCTGCCGATGACGCCGTTGTAAGCGAAGGCCGCTCCGGCCCGGACCGTCGGGGTCGATGCCGGTAGTTGCACAGTCCAGTTCGTGCCGTCCCAGGTCCAGGTGTCACCAAAGTAAGTCGTGCCGTTGACGCCGCCGACAAGCACGACAGTGCTCGTCATCACGTTGTAGGCCAGACCCGAGCCCGCTCGGGCTGATGCGGCGGCGGCAGGCGACTTCTGGCTCCAGTTGGTGCCATCCCAGGTCCATGTCTCGCCGTTGTAAGTCGTTCCGTTCACGCCGCCGACCATCAATGTGTTGCTGGTGGCAGTGTTGTATGTCATCGCCATCCGCGATCGGATCGAAGGCTTGGTCGTAGGCGAAAGACCGGTCCAGTTAGTGCCGTTGAAGGTGAAAGTGTCTTGAAGCGCGGCTGATCCCGTCGTCCCGCCGAAAAGGACGACAACGCTGTGGGCGGCGTCGTAGGCAAGGCCGTATTCGAGACGGGCTGAGGGCTTGACGGATGTCGTGACGGACGCCCAGTTTGTGCCGTCCCAGGTCCAAGTGTCCGACTGAGCTTGCGTGCCGGTTGTGCCGCCGAAGAGGACCATCTTGCTGAGCGCAGAGTCGTATACGAGCTGCGCCCCCCATCGGGCTGAGGGTTGCGTCGTCGGAGTCAGCTTGGTCCAGGTCGTACCGTCCCAGGTCCACGTTTCCCGGATCGCGCTGCCTGCGCTGTTCTTGCCGCCGAACAGCACGACCTTGTTGTGTCCGGCGTCCCAGCCCATCGCCGGTTCAAAGCGGGTCGAGGGAGGATTGCTCGGGGTCACGGACATCCAGTTACCAAACGAGCTCTGGGCAGCGGCACCTTCGGTGTAATGAGCCTGGATCCGTCCCGGCGAAAGCAGCGCGTTGTAGCTCGCGGCCTCGTCGATGCTGCCGGCAAACGGAAACATCTGGGCTGGCGTCGAAGTGAATCCGGATCCCAGTGAGAAACGTGCGCCCGCAGCTACCGGTGCCAGGGTGCTAGTTGTTGCTTGCGGAACTGAATTTGCGTAGAGCGTGGTCTTCGACGAGTCCCTGGTCATCACGACGTGGTACCAGGTGTTGGGCGAGCCGAAGTTGAAGCCCGAGTCGAACATGGTCACGCTGCCTAGGATCCCGATCAGGTGGGAGCCTGAAGTGAGTGAGCTTCCAGTGGTCGCTCCTACCGCGAATCCATAGCCGTTGGATCCAATCTGGCCGTTGTAGGCGACAACGCCGGCCTGGGGCAGGGTCGACGGCTTGAGCCAGGCCTCCAGGCTCCAGTTGGTTGTCCCGATGGTGGCCGCCTTAGTCGCTGTGACCGCACCGGTCGACCCGTTCAGCGCGACCGCTGGGTCTGGATCCCCGCTGATGGCTCCCGGCTGTGTCAGGAGCGTGTACCCACCCTGATACGCAAGCGGGTTCGCGTGCCCGGCGGAGGAATCAGCCGCGCTCGTTCCTGATGACTCATCCAGTCGCCAGTAGCCGACCGGGACGTCGGAAGTAGCCACGACTGCGTAGTTGCCAGCCGCCCAAACAACACTGACCTTCGTTAGTGGAAGAAGTGCAGCTAGCAACGACGCCACCACCAGTACGACCAAGACTTTCGAGGTCCGGCCAAAACCGCCAGAGCTATTGACTCCGGTTCCTTTCATGGACCAAGTCGATCTGGACGGAAGGAGTCGGCGCGGCCACGGCGTGGGCCTCAAAGAAGCTTGCCTTGAGGCGCGCGAGGCTGAAATGAAGCCGAAAAAGGCATGCGAATACGCAGTTGAGTACGTCGAAACATCCGACCCTCCCTTCCCTTTGGTCGTTGTCGCGCACTCTGCCCCCGCAGAGTTTTGCGGAGCCTAGTCCCGACTTAAGTGATTGTCAAGTAAAGAATGCTAAACGCTTAACACCCACGCGAAGACCGTCAAGTTGCTGGGGCGCCAACGAAACGAAGTTAACAGTGCTCAGATACGAGACGCCACCTTGCAGATTCGTGTGCTCCCGTTAGCGAGCGGTTATTGATTGGAGCGCGAACGTGTCTTAGGCATCACCGTCGTGCACCATAAAGTCTGGGTAAATCCAGGTGTGATCGCGGTAGGCTCACTGCGTGGCTTCCAGCAAGTATCGCGGGCGCCTCAAAGGGATCCGAATCCGGAAGAATTCTGTCCGTCAAGCGAGACTGGAAGCACGGCTGAGCCTGGCGCAAGTCGCGGACGGCAAGATTAGCCGTACCGCCGTCTACTACATCGAGATCGGACGCTCGCAGCCTTCACTCGAAACTCTTCAGTTGATCGCAAGACAGACTCACAAGCCGATCGAGTTCTTCCTGGGCAAGAGCGGCGCCGATTTCGCCATAGGTGAATGATCCCCGCCGATCAATCGCGTGAAGATGCGTCCAAGTCGGGTCGTAAGCCGACCTTGTGCGATGCCAGGAGTAGCGGGTACTCGCCTCGGGACCACCGGTTTCTATCCGAGTTGACCCCTTGACCGACGCGGTCCTTGGGTCGGCATCCTTACAGCCTTAGCGGTCAGCGCTGCACGTTAGTTCCTGGCGGGAGGCGGCAACTCACTTGGACGAACTTCGCGACCGACGGAACTGACTGGCTGAGGACAAAAAGCATGTACCAGCCTGGAGGAAGGAGATTGACGTTCTCGGGTACTCGCACCCGCAGCCTGCGGCCAACAGCCGTGAACTCGAGCTCGACAGCTCGCTGATCAGTGCTGAAGCAATGGGTGGTAGACGCCTGGCGCATCAGGCTGACGACGTCTATCGGGCTCGCCGAGGAGACCTCGATCGTGAACTCGTCGCCGTTCGAGATTTCGTATGGGCTGTGCACGATTTCGGGACGGGCGGAGGCGTATAGGTACGCCGGCCGGTAGATCTCGATGCGTAGCTCGTTTTGTCCCGGCGCGGGATTGCTGCCCGTCGTAATCACGCGCCCATCAGGAAGCAGAAGGCCGCCAGAATGGTAGACACGGTCGACCGCCATGTCAGGCGCCGGCCGCCAGTCTTCGGTCGCCGGATCGAATATCTCAGGCTGCCGAACGGCGTCGGCGTCCTGTGGAGGAGGGCTGCCAGGCGGCATGTCCCCCATCGCCATACCCTTGTGTGGCCCCGACTTGCCGCCGAATAGGAGCACGGTTCGGTCAGGCAGAAGTACCGAGTAACAGTGGTAGCGGGCGTGGGCCATGGAGGACACTGCGCGCCAAACGGGATCCGGTGCGGAGTAGTCGAGGATCTCGGCGCTTGCGATGGCCTCAGTCCCTTGCGGAAGCCCGCCACCAGCAAGCAACACCCTGGCCGCGTACTCGGGCGGCGTGAATGTCAGGAGCGTCGTGGTGCCCTCTTCACGCTCCGACTGTTTGGGCAGCCCGATGTCATTCCACAACCGGGTTCTGACGTCGAGTGTTCCGGTTGGAAAGCCTTTGACGGTGAAGGGGAAAGTGATGTGCGTGTTGTAGGAGCCGGCGTAGAGGATCCTCGCATCGGGCATCAGGTGTACGCGGGGGTAGAGGGGGAGCCAGCGCTCAGCATTGTCCAGCCGAGCCCAGCCGGTGCGCGACGAGTACGTCTCTATCGTTCGTGAGAATACCCACGGGGGGCCTCCGGACAGGCCGGCGAAGGCCACGACGGTGCCGTCGCCGAGCGCGATCAGCGATGGGTACCACCTGCTATTGCCCATGTCGGGGGCCCGAGTCCAACACTCACTAAGCGGATCGAACAAGAACACCTGCGGGTGGCCTGTGAATGGTGGCAGCGGAACCTTGTTGAATCGTTGAACGTCATAGTTGCGGGTCCCCCCGGCAACCAGGAGGCGGCCGTCGGGAAGAAAGCAGTGGCCGGAGCAGAACGGATCGGCCGAGAGAGACTGGTTTACCGTCGTCACGGTGCCGGCGACGGGATCGAATAACTCTGCGGGGTTTGGTCTTTTCAGATTCTGGCGGTCATTGGCCGAGCCGCCGAACGCAAGGACCTTTCCTGTATGCAGTAGGGCGGTATGAACTGGCAGCCAGCGAAAGTGATGTTGGATTGGCTCCCATTGACCCGCCTCGCGTGGATCCAGGGACTGAGGGGTCATTCCCTCCGGGGGCGGCATGTTCATCGGGTGATCCATCACCGTCGCTCCTCAATCAATATTTGATAAGAGAGTGGTGGTCTAGCCAGGCAGCAAGAACCAGTGCCTTCGCCGGAGTAATCCGGCAGCTCCACTCCCACACAGCTTGGCCAAAGGTCTCCCGTTGAGTTAGAAGTTCGACGAGGGGTGCGATCTCAATGTCGCCGAGATACGCGACTGGCCGTCCGAGGCGAGGATGGCTCAACGCTCGCTTGCGAACGACGCGATCGCCGGAGATGCACGGCTCATCGACTAGGGTTGCCCCTTGAGCGAGGCGCGCTGGACGCGCAAACACATCTCCTAGATGTGGCTGCGTCCTAGGTCCTCGAGGTTCATCCGCGCGAGCTGCGTTGCGGTCTTCAATGCCACGACTGCTGCGCCCCAGCCGCTTCGTGTGGTATGCGGCGGCCCAATGCGAGTGTTGATTTGAGGCAAATCGTTGGCTGTCCCGGTAGAAAGCAGTCGCCGCCACAGTGTCACCGCCGGGGAGGAGCATCGTGTGAACCACAGCACTGGCCGTCAGCGACGACCTGAGTGCGCTTTGAACACCCGATGACGAGAGTGGATCAACGGTGAAGCTCGCGTCTCCTAACTTGATACTGGTTTCGTCAACGCAGTCAGGATCGAAATAGCATGTCGCGTCGCAAACACTCACGGGTCCGTCGAGTGTGGGCTGAGTCAACGCGTCCATGACTTCTGTCGCGGCAAGGAGCCGCCGATAGTAGCCCTCTAAGTTGGCTTTCGTGACGCGGTTCTGACGAAAGACGGCAGCGGGGACGATCGCAAATGCCCTGAATTGTCCGCCGGGCAGGTGCACACCCCAGAACCAGGCCTTACGCCCTGCTTCGAGCCGTGTGGGTTTACCCGGCTCGGCGGTCCCGCGCCAGGTTGCATGAAGAGCAAGCGTCGGCACCGAACGCCGCGTCCGCGAACTACCAAGCAGACGTCCCCTTCCGCTTGCGTCCGTTAGGAAACCTGCCCGGATTCGCCGCGGGCCTGTTGGTGTCGAAGCTATGAGCTCCCAGCCTGTGGTTGTTCGCTTAGGGTGGCAAGCGCGCGTCGCTTGCCAAACGGTAACTCCCGCTGACTTCGCCGCTTCGAGCAGCAACGAATCGAAATCGCCCCGATTAACGGTGACACTTGCTTGGCTGGGCGGGATCGATAGGCTCACAGTCCGTTGACCAGCCCAACGCACGCGAGCTTGATTGGTGGGCAGAGAACCCGCCGTAGGGATTGCGTCGCGAAGACTGAGGGCGTCCAACAATGGAGCGGTACCTGGCGCGAGCACTTCGCCGATATTCATCCGCGGGAAAGTGGATCGCTCCAGAAGTAGGACCTCATAGCCAAGGCGCGCCATCCGCAAGGCGAAGGTAGCGCCAGCTGGCCCGCCTCCAACCACGCAGATCTCAACCTCTCGACCGGGGCTACCCACGGCTAGTGAGTCGTCGCAGGCTGTGAGCCGAAGTAGTCAGGTCGAGCTGAGACGAGACTGCTGTACGCACTTAGACAGTAGTGAAGCCAGCCTCTGATGTAGTCGCAGGCGGGACGACCCCGTTTAATGACCTCGTGGTGGCAGCCGCCGCCGCACATGTAGCGCGCCCAGCACTGCTGGCAGGGCTGTTGGCGGTGCACATGGCGCTCTGTCAACCACATGACCTGCTTGCCTCGGTCGACTCCATTAACTAGATCGCCCATGGCCCCATCTTCATCGCCTACGAAGCGGTGGCATGCCGAGAGGTCGCCGTCAGCCGAGACGCCTAGATATCCAGCGCCGGCGCCGCATGGGTACGGGCGGTGCGTACCACGATGGATCTCGCGCATTGCATTGACCATATTTGCGAACGGATAGCGTTGGCCAGCGATCACGCGGCGTTCGAACTCCTCTCCGCACATCACCATCTGGTCCAGCATCATCTCCAGATCGCTGAGGGTCATCTCATCTGAACCGGTTGGTGATCGAAGCAGGGGCGAGAACCCGACGCTGTGGAAGCCAAAGGCGACGAAGGCATCCAGGGTCTCCTTAAGCGTCAGGTTTCGAGGCGTGACGGTCACGCGGGCCGACACTTGCATTTGCCGCTGCTGGGCGATTAGCGGCGCAACTCTCTGTATCACTCGAGCAAAACTTCCTTGGCCGCCCTTGAATGGGCGTAGCTGATCGTGGTCCTGCCCGAGCCCATCCAGGCTCACCGTGACAGCGAATCCGTATTGCTCAAAAAAATCCCCGTCTTCAGGGGTTAACAACGTCCCGTTGGTAGTTATCGAGAAAGTGACCTCTGCACCCTTTTCAGAGGAAACTTGACGAGCGCGTTCAGTCGCAGAACGAATTACTGAGCGATTGACCAGCGGTTCGCCTCCCAAGAATGAGAGGTTCACTCGATCGCCAGAGCGGACATCTTTAAACAGGAGGTCGACTGCAAGCAAGGCCGTCTGGAGCGGCATGTTCTTGGCCGGGCCACCAAAGGTGCCTTGCTGTGCGTAACAGTAGGTGCATCCGAGATTGCACTTTTGAGCCACCGCCAGGGAGAGAGCACGCACCTGCGGGTCGACGACCGGCGCGTCGTCGATGAATTTGCGTAGATCTAGGCCTTTAGCCCGCAATAGTTCTTCCAATGCGCCGCCGTTCGCGCTCTGACGGACAGCTTCCAGTGATTCGAACGTAGCGGCGTCCACATCAAAGAGCCGATTGCCATTGGGAAGCAGCAGGTGCAGGCCAACTTGGGAACGCACCAAATGCAAGTCGGGTGACACCGGCGCGGACACTTCGAAAAGACGCCGAGCCGTCACAGTTTGAGTGTCGCCCAAATCACTCATCTCGCCTAGTCCGACTTGTCGCCTGGCGAATAGTCCTTCCCTTCGACGACAAATTGGAGCAGCGCCTGCCAGTTTTGAAAGAGATCCTCATAGCCAATCAATCGCGAATCGGCAAAGTCGTCGGGGACGTATTCTTTGGGGTCGCGATTCTTGGCTAACCAGTTGTTCCCAGTAGTGACACCCCTCTCATTCAGATCCACGTTCACGTAGTCGGGTCGACTTGCCGCCCAGTAGTAGCAGGCACACTCGCGGTAGTCGTTTTGCCACGGGGAGCAAAGGCTTTGCGTCAGCTCGCCAGGTTCCACGAGGCTCTGTTCAATAACAGGAAGAGCCCCCCTGGTGGTCTTGCTCGAGGCGAAAATGGGACGAACTCGAAGCTGGAGACTGAGCAGACCCCGGCGATTGTCTGGAATGGGAACCGGCTGCGGTTCTATGTTCGCGGTGAACTCGCATTTCACCATCCTTCCCGCGTGCCTGTGAAGGACACGAGCCATGGAGTTCGACCATTCCAACATGGTTGCGTCACTCAGTTGGCCGGAGCTTCCTCCAGGCATCTGCGGGCCAACTACTGCTGTCACGGTGGGATCACCGGCGACGATGAGCAGACGGTGACCGACAAGATTGCGATGCTTGCCAAACCCGCGGACGACGTAGTTGTCCGATTCATGCAGCTCTATTCCAACGAACAATCTGCGCCAGATGTTGCGGAAATCGAATTCGAGGCCTGGATAGGAATTGGAAATTGCTGTCTCGGGCATGGTCGTCGGAGGGTTTCCAGCAGCTCGGAAGTGCAGTTGGGCGGTCAGGTTCTTTGGGTTGATGGTCATTTGCGCTTGCCTCGCGAATGCGCCTTGGTTTCGGTGAGGGCTATGGCAGGATCCCCCTGGAGGATGGGTAAGCGGGCGACTTGGCGAATCAAGTCCACCTGTCTTCGAGTGAGCGCAAGGTAGCGCCCGTCGGCGCCGCGCATCAAGGCCGGCATTTTTCGCCGGCCTTTACTACTGAGGTCTCCTACCTCGTCATAGTTTCGGAGAAGGTCAGCGAACCAGGGCGCACTGCCCGCACGAAGAGCGGTTAGGACGCTTTGATGCAGGGTGATCAGTGCGTGGTTGTCGACAATGGAAGTCGACATTATTGGCTCAAAGTATCGAGATGTATCGCCGGTGTCCTGACTAGCCATCGTATTGGCTGAGTTGACTAGGCCGTTAACGGGATTTCCGTTCATCACAGTCGTGTTCATAAGGCGAACAGTTTCGACTGCACGTCGCAGAATTTCCTCAACAGCCGCCAAGCTGGAGTCGCCTTGCCGTACCAGGGGCCCAAACATAGCCTGGTCAAGTTCGTCTGCTACTGAGCGGACGGGGAAGCTGTCCGGTGCATAAGCCGGCGGCCCAGCTCCGATTCGAGCGTATGCCGACAACAGCTGCCGTCCGACCTTGAGCTCTACCCAGACAATGCCATCGCACTCGTCGTCCATGTAGCCCCTGCTGACAAAACTGTCACCGACAGCATTGTTCGCGTATATGAATGGCGGATTTGTGCTCGTCGTATCGCCAGCTTCGACAAAGCCGAGCCAACGACCCTTGTTGGCGTTGTATAGGACCTCTTTCAGATTGGGATCGATTCGCGTGCCTACTCGCCCTGGTAGAGCCTTGCTCGCGCCGTATACATACCCGTGGGCTGGTGTAAAGCGGAGCCTGATAGCCGGAAACGCGGTGTTTGGCTTGATATACCGGACCCAACCCAGAGGCAACCGCTTGCCCGACCAAAAGTTTGGGCATTTCCCGCTTAGTTCTCGGGGTCTGTGGTCACTGATCGGACCTACCTTTGCATCTAATCGATCACTTAGGTTCCCAGTCCGGCGATAGACCTTGTAGTTGGCTACGTGAACTCGCCATTTGACGTCCGCCGGTGAAAGGCGGTGCGAGCGCAGAACCTCGACAGTGAGTGGTTCGAGTTGGCCCCGACCGGAGAGCGCCCAAACCTCAAGGAAGGGTGCGACCGGCCGTACCTTGTCATTGTCCATAAAGCGCAGCACCGTCGGCACGTAGCTAGCCTTGATCTCGCCTGAGTGGTCATCGATCTGGAATGTCTCGGCTGGTCGAAGGCGTCGGTAGCCGAGCGGATCGGTAGTATCAACTTCTACTTCATAGTTGTCGACCGGCAGATCAGATGCCCCTAGTCGTGCTATGGCCAGAGGGGGCAAAATGCGCAACTCCCGAATTGTCATCTCGGGTCCTCGTCGAGTGTCATTACAGGTCGGTCTGACAAGATGGCATCAACACGTTGAGCCGCGAGTTGATCGGAGCTTTCAAGAGCAGCAAGAAACCGAAGGCCGTTACTCGACGAAACCTGCGACCTGAGGTCGTTGATTGTGAATCGCGACGCCTGAAGCAGGTCGCGCTGAAGGAGCCAGCGATCGCTTTCACGCTGCGGGATGTCGAGGGTGTACGGCATCTCAAAAGGTGCACCGGCGCGAAGGCCGCGGGGATTAGCGGCGTCCAATGGGAGTTGAACTAGCGTGCTCGCGATGACGCGCAGGTTGTACATCTCAGCGAAGGTGCGATTGATCAAGATGCCGCGATCCACCACGGGAGTGGCGTCTCTTTGCGGTGAGACCGGCCGCATTGAGTGAATCAGATTGACTAGCAACATCCGGTATCGCAGGTTGAACAGGTGGGCCCAAGCAAGCGCCGCTGGGTTGGCGATCCAGTTCTTGGTTTGCTTGCCCTGGACGTATCGGTCGGAGCCGTCATCGGCCATCCGACTGGTGCACGGGTTCTCGGCAACTGGCTGGGAGACTAATCTTTGATCTGCCGCAGATAACTGCCGCATCTCGGTCCAGATGGTCAGAAACCGTCGGAAGTGCGACTCCTCGCCAACAGCCGGCGAGGGATCGCCAGCGCCCTCGCCTTGTTCCCCAACTTGCCGCAGAGCAAAGAGCGCTGAATCTCGTGAGATCACCCTAAGGACGATTAGCTCGGGCGAGAGTGCCCCAGGAACATTGCCCGACTCCTGACCCCGCTGGCCCTGCGTGTAGCCTCGACCCCAAGTGTCCCAGGACGACTGAAGGGGAAGAGTTCGGGCCTGGAAGGCCGAGTCCGCAATCAGATCCGGACGTCCAAGAATCGCGATGATCAACTCGTACAGAGCACCGACATGATTGACGACTGCATGGGCTGACGCGCCGGCGCGGCGCTTGATCTCCCCTGCTGGAGGGTCGCTCCATGTCGGCGCACTTTCCGCAAGCACGTACTTGGCGATGGAGTCCAGAGTCGGGCGCTCCAAGGCGAACGGAAAGGGATACAAGCCTATATCCCACGGGTAGTTCTCTCGGTTTAGATTTAGGGGCGCTCCAAGGGCAGTCAACACGTTCTGCACCGTCATGAGATGGCCCATTTCTTCCTTCGCCACACCAAGGATGATTTCCTGCCACCTCCGGACAGCCTTCCGAAGGCTGCTCGGGACTTGCGGGCCGCCAAAGCAGTAAGCCGAGAAGAGGTATTCCACCATCAATGAGTGCTCGATCTCAGCCGCGACGTGTAAAAGCATCACGACGTAATCTCGCCAGCTAAATTCCGGCGGCAACACTCCAAGAGCGGCCTGAGGTTCGACGGCCAGTAGTCCAACTCGAGTTGATCCGACTCGTCGTTCACGAGTCTCATCGAGCAGGGATTCGAGATGCCGATTAAGCCTCGAACTCACGAACAAACCCCCAATGCCGGCGGCCTTCGGGAGAGTCTGGTGCCGTCAGCAGAGTATCCAGGCACGGCTGTAAAGTCAAACCCCAAATTTGAATTAAAGGTGTTAAGTTACGGACGCCACTAAGGCGGTTCTTGGATCAAAGGTCGGGCGCATCCTCGTGAGCCGACTGTCCTGCATTCCTGGAACTTGGAATGAGTCGAACGTGAGTAGAGGGGCGTATAGGGCCAGTATGTTTGGCTCCCTTGCGTGGGGCGAAAGTAGCTCAGCCTTGGCATGCCGACAGGTTGAGAGATCGACCATCCGGCAAACCACCCAAACCAAGATCACCGTCCATGCCTAGCTTGGACAGATGACTCAGTGCTAGCTCGCCGACTCCTCCCCAATCGGTTGCTCCACGCGGCAGAGCCCCGCGTGGTGGCGCAAGCGCTTTTGGTCAAGTCGGCTATCACCTCATGTCTCGTAGATGGACCAATGACACCAACGCTGGCTCGAGGTAAGCCGGTTCTCGACCGGACGTAAGTAGGAAAGGAGGACTCCGATGGCAGAGCCGCAAGTCTTGGCCCAGCAGCCCGCGCCGACGACGCCGACCCAGCCGGGGCCCCACGGATCGCAGCCCCGTGGTTTGCTGGCAACGCCAGGCTCGGTATCGACTACCGGTCGTTTTGGACGGATGTTCAGGCAACTGCCAGTGTTTTCGACCAAACCAGAGAGCATGGTCGTCCTCGGTGCCTCGATGCTTCAGGCGATCACGAACAACGTCCTCGACGAAGCGCTTGGAACCCCAGACGACGACGAGAACACGAGTTTGCTCTCAAACGGTGAGTTCCGGTTGCCGGCTGGCTATACCTACTTTGGCCAGTTCGTAGATCACGACATTACCTTTGATCCAGTCTCCTCTCTCGAACTCCAGAACGATCCTGACGGCTTAACGGACTTCAGGACTCCGCGCTTCGATCTGGATTCGCTGTATGGCCGAGGTCCAATGGATCAGCCCTACCTGTATCAGGCTGACGGCCTCAGACTGCTCGAGGGGGACGACATCGGACCCAGCGGCCAAAAGGACTTAGTTCGAGTCCAGGTTGGCGATCTGAGGCGGGCCGTGATCGGAGACCCGCGCAACGACGAGAACAAGATCGTCAGTCAACTCCAGGCTACGTTCATTCGGTTGCACAACCGCGTCGTGCAATGGGTGATTGACAAGGAGCCTGAGTTATCGCTAGACCCTGACCGCTTTAAGCGTGCTCAGCAGTTGGTCCGGTGGCACTACCAATGGGTCGTGGTGGAAGACTTTCTTCGTCGCATCGTTGGAGACGACCCATTCGCGCCAGGCCCCGGTGTGGTATCCGACATCCTGGCGCCCGCGTCCTTCGAGACTTCCGATGGCGCGCATTCGCTGATTCGGCCCCGACTCCAGTTCTTTCACCCAAAGGTCAATCCATTCATGCCCGTCGAATTCGCAGTCGCTGCTTACCGCTACGGCCACTCGGCTATTCGCCCCAGCTACCACATCAACAGCTTCTTGGAGCAGGCCCTTCCTCAACCGCGTCCGGTGCCGGGCGCAGCTGGTGTGAAGTCCTTCAGGATCCCGATCTTCACAAATACACCCGGGGGCACCGACAGCCTTGGTGGCTTCCAAGAGGTCCCAGGCAAGTGGGGCGTGGAATGGAACTTCTTCCTGCACATGGGCGCGCCTGTCCCTAACCTACCGCAGCCCAGTTACAAGATAGACACGGTTATCTCTCACCCTCTGGGCGCAATGCCAATCAGGGTCACAGCACCCGAACTCCTCGTCCAGGGTTTTCCGCCGGAAGTTGCTCAAGCACTTCCTGTGCGCAATCTGCTGCGGGGCCTTCGGTTGGGTCTCCCCGCCGGCGAGCATGTCGCGCTTGCCATGGGCCTGACTCCGGATCCGGCGATCGCAATAACGGCGGCCACTCTTCAGCAGCCGCAGACAGCCGACCTCGGTATCTCACCCGAGCAGATCGCCGACGCTGTCAATGACTTCGCCGGCGCGCGCCAGAGTCCACTTTGGTATTACATCCTGAAGGAGGCTGAACTCACCTCTGGCCAGGACAGCGCTGGGAAGCCAGTAATAGGCGCTCACCTCGGCCCAGTTGGCGGAAGGCTCGTTGCCGAAACACTGATCGGTTTGCTGGTCGGGGATCCTCTTTCGTTCGTGAGGGTTCAACCGAATTGGAAGCCCATTTTCCCGAGGCGTGACGGTACCAGTAAGGGTGCCTTCACTCTCGCAGACCTCGTGACCTTCGCTCTTAGTCCCTGACGAGTTTGGCCACGATCACCATGGGCCCTCATTCCGCCCCTTCCCCACTCGCAGTTGCGACGCCGGCCCGAGCGAATGCCTGGCACTCCAGGTCGCGAGCGAGGCTCTCAGCTAAGTTGCGAGACGGCGGAAGGGACACCCAGCCCCAACTGCTGCGCACTGCGTACACCAGCGCCGGTTGGGACATGTACTCGCGACCTCACCCGTAGAGGACGGGAGTGATTAGCGGCGAACATTTCGCAGCCGTCGTGATTGGCTCAGGCTTTGGGGGATCGGTGATGGCCTATCGCCTCGCCGACGCTGGACTGAAGGTCTGCGTCCTTGAGCGCGGCAAACCGTATCCACCCGGGTCATTCGCTCGGACTCCGGCCGACATGTCCACCAACTTTTGGAATCCGAGCGAAGGCGGGCAGGGCCTATTCAGCGTGTGGAGCTTTCCCGGGATTGAATCTGTCGTTTCGGCTGGGCTAGGAGGCGGATCCCTGATTTACGCCAACGTCTTGATTCGTAAGGATGAGAAGTGGTTCGTGAAAGAGGACCCTGCTGCGGGCGGATTTGAGTATTGGCCGGTAACGCGCCAGGATTTAGATCCGCATTACGACCGGGTCGAGGCAAAGCTGCTGCCCCAAACCTACCCCGTCAACCAGTCACCGTACGACTCGACGCCCAAGACCATCGCCTTCCGCGCAGCTGCTGCCAAAGCTGGCCTGCAGTGGTTTCTGCCGAACCTTGCCGTCACATTTGCCAATCCCGGACGGCCGGCTGTGCCAGGGGAGCCAATTGTGGATGGGAATGGAAGGCCACTGGCCAACTTGCACGGGCGGACGCGTTACACGTGTCGCCTAGTTGGTGAGTGCGACGTGGGTTGCAACTATGGCTCCAAGAACAGCCTGGACTACAACTACCTGACCGACGCCAAGAACCAGGGCGCCGAAATACGGACCAGGTCTGAAGTTCGTTCATTTGCGCCAAAGGACGGTGGAGGCTACTGGGTTCGATATGTCGAGCACCACCCTGAGAACGAGAACGTCAAGACGGAAACCTCGACGCTTCCCGAAGTTGAGCTCACGACCGATCGCCTAATTGTTTCGGCGGGTGTCTTCGGCAGCACATTCCTGCTCCTCAAGAACCGGGGATCGTTTCCTCATCTCAGTCCGACTCTGGGGACACATTTCTCGGGCAACGGCGATCTTCTCGGTTTTGCGCACCGCTCGCGGGGCGACCGCAACTTAGATCCGATGCAAGGCCCCGTTATTACCAGCACCGTTCGGGTTCCCGATGAACTCGACGGCGGCGTAGGCCGCGGCTTCTACGTCCAGGAGGGAGGATTCCCGCAGTTTGTCGGCTGGATGCTTGAGGCCGCAAACACCCCCCACCAGTTTCTACGAGTGGCTCAGTTTCTTGTGAATCAGGCCGAAGCGGCCATTGAGGACAGCCCACAGAGTGTTCTAAACGGTGAGCTTGAGGCGCTCTTGAAGGCACCCGACTCCGCACGCGTGATGCTGATGCTTGGCATGGGCCGCGATGTGCCCAACGGAATAATGAGCCTCCGCGATCGATGGCTCCAGCTGGACTGGACTCTGACTGCATCCCGAACGTACTACGACAGGGTCCAAGCGACGATGGCGGCTATTGCCGCGGAACTGGGTGCTGACTTCACCATCAATCCCCTCTGGTACCTGCGCAAAGTAATCACAGTCCACGGGCTTGGCGGCTGCCCGATGGGACGAGACGAAAACGAAGGCGTTGTCGACTCAAACGGAGCCGTATTCAACTACCCCGGACTGTATGTTGCAGACGGTTCGGTGATGCCGGGCCCAGTTGGACCCAATCCCTCTCTCACGATTGCTGCGCTGGCTGATCGGTTCGCGGACGGAATCGTGGACTCGGCCGCGCAGATCAGCAGGCCGTAGAGCCCGGTCCCAGCCGACATGATGCCAAGGCGGTTGCGCGGGAGCCACAGAGAAGGTTCATGAGTCGAGGATCTGTAGCACGATGGCTCAATTGGCTCCGGTCGCCGCTGCTCGTCCCTGCGATCGCGGTTCCATTTGCAGCTGGCGCGTTGACCTACTTTGCCGGTTCGCACCCGGCCGAAAACGTGAACCTCAGTGCGAGGCACATTTCTGGGGTGAAGGTGGCGACCTCGGCGTCGGCAACGATCTCGGTGTACGCGAATCAGCTGCTTCTAGGAGGCGCAACGGGAAAGGTCGAGATGGTCCTTCCGGCGCCGGTGTCCGAGTGCGAACAGTTGGCAAACCAGGTCCGTGCGACGTGCAGCGGCTCCGGCATAACGGTGGACACGGCCCTAGTCGCGACTTGGACCGTTCCGCAGGAATTCGTACTGACCTCGGTCTTGGGAGACCAGATCGAGATGAAGACGCGGACAGCAGCAAGCGGCGGCGGCATGCAGGTCATCGTGATTGGCAGCCAGGTGCCGCGAGTATGCCTGCGCCAGGATCCGGGCCCGGCCAGGCTCAGCCTCCAGGCAGGGGGCGCCATCGCGCCATTGCCCGCAACTACAGTCGAGGTGCCAATCTGCACAGGACTCGTGGTCACCGTAACGTCGGCAAATCCGCAGGGGCCTTCTGGTATCACCCTCCAGGGCATAAGCAGCGCGCGGGCAGTGCTGGCCGGCAAGCAAATGACCGTTTCGGCGGAATCGATGACTCTGACGCTGTTGCCCACATCAAGAGACGCGACTTACAACAGCCCAGTCGAAATTGACAGCGACAGATCCTTCGGGATGACGGTGCAATTGGTCGCACCCGACTTCGCTTCAGAAAACGGTGTACAGGCGCACGCCACGAGCGCGCTTGAGGCTCATGCTGAGCGGATTGACAACGCCCTTGACCGCTACCGAGCGTTGAGCCTGATCGAGACTGGTGCCACCACTCTTGTAGGGTTGATCGTTGGACTCGCGATCTGGACTCTGACCCGGCGTGCCATGAAACGGCCGCCAGAAAGGCCCCATAGCGGCGCGGCATGAATCCAAGGCTCATTCTTGTGGCTCTGCTCATAGTGGCCAGCCAGGGATGCGGTTCTGGTGGGCAAACGTCGAATTCCCCGTGTCCAATGTCATCCGATAACGTTGCCGTGCGTTATGCGGTGATCAATGTCGACAACGTCACCATGACACCGTCCGTGTGTCAAACCGTCAAGGATGGAACGGACATCCAGGCGACGGCCGGCGGCATCGCCGACGGTAAGTTCCGCAGTGACGGCAGGTGCAACCTGCTCCAGCTGCCCGCAGCGGTGGGAACCGCGTTGAAGACTGCTGACTTCACGACCCGGCCTCCAGGCGGAGGCCTTTTGCATGTGGTAAACGGGCAATTTCAGTGCAC
>Ga0209118_1000614_pt1 | contig 18750 bp, 17 predicted proteins | sample BlaSpr_A8_Ref_M1_FD_187988 | JGI IMG/M metagenome (GOLD analysis project Ga0209118, IMG submission 187988) | Forest soil microbial communities from Thunder Bay, Ontario, Canada - Black Spruce, Ontario site 2_A8_Ref_M1 (SPAdes) (version 2) | ecosystem: Environmental > Terrestrial > Soil > Boreal...
TCCAACTGTCGGTAGAGGTCGATGTCGGCGGCGGAGAGCCAGATGCTGTGGGCGGCCAGCACCCGCCCATCCAGCACCCCGGCGCGACCCAGCACGGCCGGCGTCGAGTCCCCGTGCTCGTCGGCGAAGCGACGGCACTCCTCCTCGGTCTCGGCCAGGTGGATGTGGAACAGGGCATCGAGTCCCCGCGCCGCCTCGCCGATGTCGACCAGCACCGCCAGCGGCACGGTGTAGGCGGCGTGCGGCGCGAATCCCACCTCGATCCGATCCCGGTCGCCGTGACGGCGGGCGTGGAAGTCGACGATCTCGGCGATCCGCGACGAGACCGGCGTCGACGACTACGCGTTGCTCTGGTCGATCAAGGAGTACAAGAAGACCCGGGTGCGCTACTTCACCCCGGAATGGGATGAGTGGCGCGCCGGGCACCTCGCCGCCAGCGGCGCCCCAGCAGCCACGCCGTGACCGCCGCGCCCGCGGCGGCCCCGCCGGCGAGCGCCACCCACCGGACCCGCGACAGCCGCGGGCCGAGCGAGTCGAGCCCGTCGACGATCGCCTCCTCGTTGTCGTGACGCGGCGCCCAGCCGAGCGCCCGGAGCCGGTCGTTGCCGATCACCCACGGATGCACGAGGTACGGCACGACGCCGGGGGGCACGTCGCCAATCCCGATCTCCCAGGTGAGGCGCAGCAGCCGCTCGCGCTGATCGCTGTCGAACCAGGGCGGGTCGCCGGCTTGCGCGTTTTCGGTCGGACGGCCCGGCGTCTTGGTCGCTGACAGCACGCAGCTGACGCGCAGATCGCTGGCGATCCACTTGAGAATGGCCTGCGCCCAGGTCGTCACGCCAAACGCCTTGATCTCGTCCGGGCTCGGCGGGTTGTCGAGGACACCGTTACGGAGCGGGCTGTGGACCAGCACACCCAGGCCGAGCTCAGCGGCTAGCGGGAAGACGCGACGCTCCGCCTCGCGGCGACGCGGGTTGTAGGGGACCTGGATCATGTCCAGCCGGCCGGTGCGCATCACGTCGCAGAGGTCGTCGAAGGCGCCTGGGTCGTAATGAGTCGCGCCGACCGCCACCACCTTCCCCTCCCCCTTCAGCGCTTCGAGCATCTTCAGCTGTGCCGTCCAGTTGACCAGGTTGTGCACCTGGTAAATCTCGACCCGCCCGAACAGCCGGAGAACATGCTCGGCCTGTTGCCGGCCGTCCGCCGGGCTACTCGTCCAGATCTTGGTCGCAATAATCGTCTCGTCTCGACGACCACCCAGTGCCTTTGCCAGCGTGTCCTCGGCGCGGCCGTACATTGGCGATGAATCGAAGAGGTTGATGCCGGCCGACAGCGCCTCGTCGACGATCGGCGTGCGGTCCGCGGTGGTGTCGAAGGTTTGCCAGGTGCCCATCCCGATGACCGGCACCTGCAGCGTCGTGCGGCCGAGCTTACGTCGTTCCAGCGGGTTGCTTGAGGTTGTCGATCGGCACCGGTTCGACGGGGTCGGCCAGTGTGAAGCCGAAGACCTGGGAGTAGAAATACAGCTCGCCTTCGAGCGAGCGCTTGATGTTCTTCGCGATCCGGAAGCCGTGCTGCTCCCCCTCGAAGGCGATATACGCAACCGGCAGCCCTTTCTTCCTGAGGGCCGACACGATCAGCTCGGCCTGGTTCGGTGGGACGATCTTGTCCTCCAGGCCTTGAAAGAGGATGACCGGTGCTGTGATCCGATCGAGGTAGTGAATCGCGGACCGTTCTCGATAGATGTGCCGCTCCTCGGGCCACCGACCGATCAGGCCCTGGTCGTACATCGACTCAAACTTGTGGGTGTCGGTGTGAAAGACCTCCAGGTCGCTGATGCCAAAATGGCTGGCTCCGGCCTTGAAGAAATGCGTCGACGTCAACGCTCGCAGCACCGTGTAACCGCCGGCACTGCCGCCCGTGATCGTCACCCGGTTGCTGTCAACCAGGCCGCGGTCGACCAGGTATCGAGCGCCGTTGACGCTGTCGTCGACATCGACGACACCCCACTTCCCATTGAGCCGCTGCCGGTAGTCACGGCCGTACCCCGAGCTCCCCCCGTAGTTGACCACCAGGTAGCCGAAGCCGCGCGACGTCCAGAATTGATCGCCCAGGTCGAGCGCGTTCGACACCGAACCTGTGGGACCGCCGTGAACGTAGACGATCAGCGGCGGCAGCTCACCGGCCGGCGCTTCGTAATCCGGATTCTTTGGTCGGTAAAAGAAGGCATGGGCGGTCAGCCCGCCTTCGGTCGGAAACTCGATCGTCTCCGGCATCGACAGGAACGTCGCGGGCACCGGCACGTTGCCCGATCGTCGGATCACCTCGACGCGGCCGCTGTCCAGATCGACCGCGATCAGCGCCGGCATTTCCGTGGGCGATCCTGCGATCGTGAACGCCTTGCCCGCACGCGCCTGAATGGAGGGCGCGAGCGCCGTATAAGGCGTCTCGAGGTTCTTCAGCCGGCCGTCCTGCGGGTCTACCGTCGCCAGCGTGGCGAGGCCATTCGCCCGAACCTGGCACACGATCCGGCGCTCCGACTCGAAGGCATAGGTGCTCATCTTGAAGAGCCACGAGGTGGTGCCGAGCTCGGCCGGCACCTGCACGACGGGCTCGATGTCTGTGCCGCGCCAGCGGTACAGGTTCCACCAATTCGTTCGATCGGAAACGAAATAGAGCACCCCGTCGGGCGACCACGTTGGTTGGAAGATCGATTCCTGGTCCCCTCCCGCGACTTTGCGCGCCGCGAGCAGGCCGCCGTCGTCCGTCAGCTCGGCGACCCACAACTCAGTCCCGTCCCACGGCATGTTCGGGTGGTTCCAGGTGAGCCAGGCCAGGTGCGATCCGGACGGACTCAGACGCGGGGCGGCGTAGAAGTCGTTGCCCTCAACAAGTGTCCGGTCGGCCTCTTTCCCGGAGGGATCGAGACTGACGATGGTGTTGACGGCCCAGGTCGAACCAGTGGTGTGGTCCTCGCGAACCGCAATCAGCCGGTTCCGTCGCTCGTCGAGCACCATGTCGGCGTGGCGGATGTCCTTCGCCGGCGTGATCGCGACCGGGGGACGTCCGGGATCCTGCCGGTAGAGCCGCTGGTCCTTGTAGTTTGTGAACCACATGGTCCCCTGGCGCACCAGGTAGGCACCGCCGCCATACTCGTGGACCCGTGTGCGCGCGTTGTACTCGGGGGGCGTGATGTCCTCGATCGTGGCGCCCGCCCGGCGCCGGACGATGACGTTGCGGCCGGCTTCAGCTGGTCGTTGCTCGACCCAGTAGACGTCATCGCCGTCGATCTGGATCTGGCCGAGGCCGATGACGCCCGCGACGATGGCGTCGGCCGTGATCGGCGAGCGCCATGAGCCGTATGGGCTGACTTGCTTGGGTTCCACCCCCGACAAGGCTACCTGACACACGTACACTCAGCGGGTGCGGATCGAGAGCCCGGCGTTTACCGAGCGCGAGATGCGCGCCTTTCTCGACGAAGCCGTCGACTACGAGCGACGCCGGCTGGCCGACCGGCTGGAGGCCGACTCCGCAAGGCTGGGTAAACTCGCCCCCGCCCTGACCCTCCCCCAGAGGGGAAGGGGAAATTCTGAAGGTTGGAGCGGTCACGAGATCCTTGCTCACATCGCCGTGCTATCCAAGTTCTACGGGACGGTCATCTACCGAGTTGGCTCGGGCAAGATTTCCCAGGTTGAGCTGCTCGAGGCGGTCCAGAGCCGTGACCCAGCCGGTGAACAGTTGAGCTCGCTGCCGCCAGACCAGTTGGTGGCGATGGCGCAGCGCGACCATCAGAAAACCATCGCCTATCTTCGGATGGCCGACGCCGTCGCGATGCAACGCCGGGCGGTGCTGTACGAAGGCTTCTCCATGAGCGCTGCGGAACTGGCGGCGCTGCCGCTATGCGCGCACCTCGAGATGCATCTCGACCAGCTTGAACGGACGCTGCGCCACTGACCCGCTACTACGAGGACTTCCGCGTCGGTGAGGTGGTCGACCTGGGCAGCGTGCAGGTCACCCAGCCGGACATGATCGAGTTTGCGCGTCAGTACGATCCGCAGCCGATGCACCTCGATCCCAATGCGGCGAGCTTCACCATCTACGGTGGCCTGATTGCGAGCGGCTGGCATACCGGCGCGCTGTTCATGGGATTGCTCGTGCGGAACTTGATCTCACAGACCACCAGCATGGGATCCCCGGGAATGGAGGAGCTGCGCTGGCCCGCGCCGGTCCGGCCGGGCGACACGCTGACCGGACAGATCGAGGTGCTGGAAATGCGCGCCTCGAACAGCCGCCCCAACATGGGGATCGTCGGCTGGCGCGGCGAGATGCGTAACCAGGACGGGGTGCTCGTCATGAGCGCGACCGGGACGAACTTCTTCGGACGAAAGCCGGCTTAGTTGCGAATACGGGAGAAAAATACGTCCGTCGGTCCGTTGCGGCTCTGCGGCTTCGCCTGGATGTACACTGCCGCGAAGCCGTCTGGTAAGCCGCTCAGCCCCATGTAGTCGCCCAGAAAAGGTCCGAAGCGGACCGCCGGCGCCGATCGCAGGTCGAACGGCCCTGCGGCGTGCTTTTCGGTCCAGTGCAGCCCACGGTCACGCGAGCTGCTGAACCAGACGTCGGTGCTGAGGGTAGAGCTCTTGGGCGTGAAGTGGCGAAAGTCGAACCAGAGCAATCCGACGGTCCCGTCGCCGGCCACCGCGAGCGTCGGAAGAAACGCCTCGGCTTTCTCGCGCACCACCACCTGCGGCGCCCGCCAGTGCAGGCCCGCATCCTCGGACCGCGCGACCAGGATGCTCGAGAACTCGCTGTGATCTTCGAACCAGGCGACGTAGATCGCATTGCCGGACGCGGCGGCCGTGATGTCCTGGCCGAAGAAGCGGAGCTGGTTGCCGGTCCCAGGATCGACCGCATTCGTGTACGTGAACTGTGTCGCATCGATTGGTGCCGACCAGGTTTGTCCCTGGTTGGTCGAGCGGATCACACGGATCTTCACCGGCAGCGGTGGCGGATGCGGTGTTCCCGGTAAGGACGATCCTTCAACGAAGACGTCGAGCAGAACGCCGCCAGCGGTCATCAGCAGCTGGTTCGACTGGGCCTCGTCGTTGCCGCTGTAAATCGGGCTGGGATTCGACCAGGTACGGCCGCCATCCCCGGTCCGCGCAAACATCACCCGGTCGATCGATGGTTCGGTGCCAGGCGTGACCTGATAGTTGGCCCAGACCGCGTACGCGGTGCCCGGACGCCTGGGGTCGGCCAGGATCGCCTCTTTGTCTGGCTGTGCCGGCGGCGCGGTCGCACTTTCGAGGACGGCGGGCGCGGCCCACGTGGCCCCATGATCGCGGGAGACGCTGACGACGATGTCGTGCGCCGTGCCGGTCGAGGTCGCCGCTTGTGTCCCGAGGGACGCGACGTAGATCGTACCGTCACCACCGATCGACACCCAGGGATCGCTGGCGTGGACATAGCGACCGCCGTCACAGGTCAGCAGGCCCGGGAGTGGCGACCGGCTCCAACTCGTGCCCCCGTCATGACTGAGCGCGACCGTGATGCCGACATGGTCGGGCGGCTGATTTTCGAGCCAGGCGGCAACCAGTTGTCGGGGATTGCCGGGCTCCGCCGCCACGGACGGCTCGCCAGGCCTACGCGATGGCTGGGCCTGTTGGGCACAGCCCGACGACAGGTGGAGCGATCCGCTGATGACGATTGGTGGCGGCAGGCCCGGTTCGTTCGGCTTGGCGCTGTCACATCCGGCGATCGTCAGTAGAGCGGCCAGCGCGGCCCCGCCACGAGCAGCTGAGCGCATTCACGCATTTTGGCGCGTCGCTAGGCTGTCTGGCGCCAGGTCGGAGGCAACTGGCGACCGTCGCTGGACTGAATGCACGAGGCGAGGAGCGCCTCCATTCCCTCGAAGTCAACCGTTTTCGAGAGGTAGAAGCCCTGGCCCGCCTGGCAGCCCATGGCGTTGAGCGCGGCGAGCTGTTCCGGCCGCTCGACGCCCTCCGCGATCGTCATCAGGCCAAGGCTGTTCGCGATGCCGATGATGGCTCGAACGATGGCGCCGTCGGTCAGGCCCTGGCCGATACCGGCCACGAAGGACCGGTCCATCTTGAGGATGTCCACCGGGAAGTCGCGCAGGCGTCCTAGTGCCGAGTAGCCCGCGCCAAAGTTGTCCAGCGTGAGGCGAAATCCCTGCTCTCGAAGCTCCTGCAAGACCTGGGCAATCGGCTGGCCCTCGGCCATCAGCACGCTCTCGGTCAACTCGAGGATCAATGACTGCGGGTCGAGCCCAGCGGCGTCGACGGCCTCCATCACCTCCGAGACCAACTCGGGCCGCTGCAGCTGCCGCCCGTAGAGCTTGACGCTGATCCCCATCAGCGGCGTCGACGGATAGCGCACCTGCCAGCGGCGGACGTCGCGCGCCGCCTGTTGCAGTGCCCAGCGACCCAGCTCGACGATCATGCCGCTCCGCTCCGCGACAGCGATGAAGTCCGGGGCAGCGAGCAGACCGCGCTCGGGATGATTCCATCGCACGAGCGCCTCGGCGCTGTGAATCGCTCCCGATTCGAGCATCACGACGGGTTGGTAGTCGAGCACGAACTGCTTCTCGGCCAGGGCGCGAGGCATGTCGGCCTCGAGTTCCATGAGGTGAAGGGCCGCACCGGCAAGCGTTGCGTCGTACTCGACGTAGCGGGCTTTGCCTTTCGATTTCGCGATGTACATCGCGACGTCGGCGTTGCGGATCAATTCCTCCGCCGCCTCCTGACCCGACACCAGCCCGGCGATGCCGATGCTGGCGTGGACTGCGATCTTCTTTCCGCCGATTCCAAACGGGGCGACGAACTGCCGCGTGATCCGGTCCGCCACCCGTACCGCGATCTGCTCGTCTTCCATGTTCTTGAGGAGCACGGCGAACTCGTCGCCACCGAGTCGTGCCACGGTGTCCCCCGGCCGGAGCGTCGCGGCGATCCGAGCCCCGACCGCGGCCAGGAGTTTGTCGCCGGTATCGTGACCCAGGGTGTCATTGACTCCCTTGAAGTCGTCGAGGTCGAGGAAGAGCACGGCGATTCGACGCTCACCCTCATCATCAAGCGCATGGTCCAGGTGAATCCGGAACGCGGCTCGGTTCGGGAGATCGGTCAAAGGGTCGTGGAAGGCCTGGTGGGTAAGCTTCGCCTCCAGTGCCTTGCGCTCACCGACGTCGCGGGTATTGAGGACGAGACCGCAGACCGCCGGCAGTTCGAGCAGGTTGGTGATCGTGACTTCGGCTGAGCAGTAGGAGTCGTCTTTTCGACGAAGCCGGCATTCCAACGCGAGGGGCGGCCCCACGATGTTGATCGCCTCGTCGATCTTGCGAAGCACCAGGAGTTGGTCTTCGGCGTGAACGAGGTCTCCGAAGGGCGACCCGACGAGTTCGGTATCCGAGTAGCCGAGGATCCGCTCCACCGACGCGCTCTGGTAGCGGATCACCCCCTCACGACCAATCAGGGTGATGACATCGGAGGAGTTCTGAACCAGTGAACGGAAGTGCTCGCGGCCCTTGGTGAGCTCCGCCGCGTTGACTTCCAGCTTCCGGTTGAGCGCCAGGTTGTCGCTTAGCGTCAGGAATTGGCGGATCACGACCAGGGCAATGACGGCCAGCAGCGTCCAGAACACAATCGGGTCCAGCGCACCCGGCTGCACCTCCTCGATGGCCGCCACGACCGCGGCGGCCGCCACCGGCAAATACGGCAATAGAAGACCGAGCCGACCCGGCGGACCGTCTACCGCCGCACCGTCCGCCTCAGCACTGAGCGCCGGCATCGAGGCCGCGCGAAGCGCCGCGATCGCGATCAGTAAATAACCAGCCACCCAACCCGCATCGATGACATTGCCGGTGCCGTACCGGTTGGTGGCGGTCAGATAGGCGAAGCCACTGTCGGCCAGCAGGTTGGCGACCAGTCCCCCCGCAAGCAAATACAGCGGCAGGCGAGCGGCCTTGGGGGCACGAGCCGCGAGGATTACGACCATGGTGCCGATGACCACGTCGCCCGCGGGGTAGGCGAGCCCGATCAGGTCGGTGAGCGCGCTGCCCGTGCCGGCCCGATAGACGGCGCCGAGGACCGTCGACCAGCTGATGATCAGGAACGAGCCCGCGATCAGCAAGCCGTCCAGGATGGTGCGCGCCAGCGACACGGCTCTCGATGGGGCTGCCGGGAAGCACAGCACCGCAGCGATGGCGAATGGGACAGCCGTCAGATATCCGAGGTCGGCGAACGATGGGAACGGCACCTGCTGTCCTTTGACGAGCTCGAAGTACGACCAGGCGACCTCACCGGCGCCCCAGGCGAAGGCGGACGCGGCCATTAACGCCCAGGCGGTTCGGGTGCGGCCCTGATGGCGAATCGCGGTCAAGGCGCACGCTGCCGCCGCCAGGAACGCGATCAGGAACTCGCCGATGTCGTCGAACTTTTGGGTGGTTTTGACCCCGCCCCACGTGAACAGCAGCCAGGCCGCGAAAAATAGGCTGAATGCGGCCCACCCGGTGAGCACGATCAAGAGACGGCGATTGTTTGCCATTGGTGCCGTTTGCGTCGGCTATAGAGGCAACCTTCTGCTCCGGCAATCCTGAAGGTCCTTGTGCGCTCGTTGATCGGACTGCGACAGCCCCGTTTCCGGGCCTCCCCTCGCCAACCATTCCCTCCCCCGCTTCCGGGGGAGGGCAGGGTGGGGGCTTACTTCCCAGCTTCGCCGACGGTCAGCTGCAGCTCCTTGAGCTCGCCTGCACGAATCACTCGAACGGTCTGGGTCGCACCAACTTTGGCTTTGCGCAGCCCGGTGTAGAGGTCCTCGAGGTTGCTCGTCGTGGTGCCGTTGAGGGCGACCAGCGTATCGCCCTGCATCAGGCCGGCTTTATCGGCCGGGCTCTGCGGCTCTACCGCGACGATCAGCAGGCCGGTATCTTGCTTTGCCTTCGCCTTCACGGTCTCGGGTAGTGGTACTTCCTGGGTCCCGATGCCCAGGTACGGGCGCCGGATCCGTCCATCCGCTTTGAGGCTGGCCACCACGCGTTCGGCCACGTCCATCGCGATTGCCCGGCCGTCGCCGCGCCCGAAGACCCAGCTATTCATGCCAACCACGCGCCCATCGACGTCAACCAGCGGACCACCGCTGAACCCGGGATAGAGCGGCGCGTTGGTCTGGATCAGGTGCTCGATCTCACTGCCCCGCCAGCCGCGCCACGAGGACGAGACCGCGCTGATGGTCCCGAAAGTTGCCTTCAGACTACCGGGGCGGCCGATCGCCAGCACGATCTGTCCCGGTCGGAGTTCTTCCACCTTGGCACGGGGCATCGCCGGTGCGGATAGCCCGTCGACCTTGAGCAGCGCGAGGTCGGTAGCCGGGTCGCGCCCGACCAGCGTTGCCTTGGTGCTCTTGTCGTCGACCACGACCTGGATCTCGTCCTCCTGCTCGACGACGTGGTTGGCCGTCAGCACGAGGCCGGTGTCCCAAACGATCCCGGTGCCGGCGCGCCCGCGTCGGGCGTCGACCCGGACCACGCTCTTGCTCGCCTTCTCCACGAGATTTGCGATGTCATCAGAGAGTTCTTTAAGAGTCGCCATGGGGTTTGATTGCTCCTTTGTCACTGAAAAGTTGACCCCTCTCACGCTACGGCCGATGAGGCAGCCATGACTTCACCCAAATGGCGAGGTCAGCACCCGGGTATTTGGCCAGGTCAGGACCTCGCCGAACGGATGGCGTTAGATCAGGCCGACCTTGTCGGAAGCTGGAAATCGGATGCAGCGACTTCGTATTCAGCGACCGATAACAGTTGCACGCCGAGCCGTCCGGCAAGCTGTTCTCTCAGCTGACGGGATCGTTCTGCATTCGCATCCAACGATGCCCGGTCGACGTAATAGGCGATAAGCAACGCCTCTTGCGCATCACGGTCCACGAGAAGAGTCTCGCCGGCAAAACCGACGAACGCTTCATGTCGCTGCGGGCCGGAAGCGACCCTGTCCTGCATAGCGCGGATCACAAGGTCGAGCTTGTCAGTGGGTACTCTGAATCGACTTACCCGACTGTACATCGAGCTACTTCAGCCGCTCCGCGAGGTATTTGATGGCGATTGGATAGCGGTACTCGATCGCGTCGTGCGTGGCGTCGAAGAGTTCGAAGAAGACGTCGGTGACCCCGATGGCTGCCAGCGCGCGGCGAAAGCCCTCGGCACCGAGGTCGAGAAAGTACTGGTCGCGCTTACCAGCATCGATGTAGATGGCGCGCATCTTCCGCAGGGCATCGGCGTGGTGCGGCACCATGCGAACCGGGTCCCACCGCAGCCAGCGCTCCCACACTTCGGGAATCATCTGACCTGTCGTGGTGTCGTACGGCAGCCGGACGGTGCCGTCGTCATCGGCGGAATAACAGGCCGCCATGCACCAGTCATTGAGCAGCTCCCCATCCCCCTCTTTGCTGAACGCCGGCCGGCTTCGGAAGTCTTTCCAGAACTCCTCGAAGGAACTCTGGTATTTGTCACGGAGGGTTCGAACCGACTTGCCGAAGGCGTTCGCGTAGGACAGCTCAAAGAGCGCGTCGCCAGCGTGCGTCGCCAGCCCGCCGAAGAGATCCGGTCGCAGCATCGGCGTCACCATCGCCCCATAGCCTCCGCTGGATTTGCCCATGATGCCGCGGTGGCGCGCCTCGGGCAGCGTGCGGTAATGCCGGTCCACCCAGGGGACGATCTCGTTGCAGAGATAGGTGTGGTACTTGCCGGTGCCGGGTGAGTCGAGGTACTGGCTCCCGCCGATCGAGGTCCAGCAATCGACATATATAAGGATGGACGGCGGCGCGCCACCGGCCGCGAATTGGGCATCGGCGAGCTCAGGGAAGTTGCGCCGAAATGGATGCCGGTTCCGCCACATGTCGATCTGGCCGGTGAGTCCCTGGATGACGTAAATGCTGGGATAGCGGCGCTGCGGCTCGGCATCGTAGCCAGGCGGCAGGTACACCCAGAGCGGCCGTTGATGCGCATCATGCAGTGGGTTGCCCTTGAGCACCTCGCTGTCGAAGAGGTGCTCGTCGTAGCGGCCCTTGGGTTCGAAGAACCAGGGTGGCGACTGTGGCACGATGCCACTATAAGCAGTGGCCATTACACGATGCGATTGGGCGGAGGGCGATCCCTTGATGCGCGACTACCACGACCGCGAGTGGGGCGTGCCCGTTCACGACGATCGCCTGCTCTTTGAGTTCCTGGTGCTGGAAGGCGCCCAGGCCGGACTCAGCTGGATGACCATCCTGCGCAAGCGGGACGCCTATCGCAGCGCGTTCAAAGGATTCGATCCGGCGGCGGTCGCCCGGTTCAACGATGCCAGCGTCGAGCGCCTCATGCGCCTGAGCAGCATCGTGCGCAACCGACTCAAGATCGGCAGCGCCATCAGGAATGCGCGCGTGGTCCGGTCGATCGCCGACGAGCAGCGCAGTTTCGATGCCTATGTCTGGTCATTTGTCGGGGGCCGGCCGAAGCGGAATGTATGGAAGACGATGGCCGACATCCCCGCCCAAACGGCCGAAGCCCAGGCGCTGAGCAAAGACCTGATCGCGCGCGGGGCGAACTTCGTGGGACCGACGATCTGTTACGCCTTCATGCAAGCGACCGGCCTGGTGAACGACCACCTGGTCAGCTGCTTCCGCTACGGAGAAGTCACTACGACCAGGGCGTGAGTGGTCTCGGCTGCAGCTCGCCGTCCACGTAGACGGCATCGACCTTCTCGTCGTAGAAGCAGAGCAGGTTCTCGATCTTGGGGCACTCCGGGATCGGCGCCGGATAACCCCAGACGATGTCGGTGAACTCCTTTCCGTTGACATTCACGGACCAGTAGGCCGCTTTGCCCTTGTACGGGCAACGAGTCGACGTGGTGGTTGCCGTCAGCAAATCCAGGCGCACGTCGAGCTTGGGAATGTAGTAGCGGGTCGGGAGGCTGGTCTCGAACAGCAGCCGCGGCCGATGCGTCTCCGCGACAACCTCACCGCCGACCACGATCTTGACGTGGCGCGAGCTGTTGAGGACGTCGACGCGATGGTAGGGATCGCGCGGATGGACGAAGACCTCGTCATCTTCCTCGAACCAGGCGTCCATCTTGTCCCAGTAGAAAGCCACGTAATCCTTCAGGTCCGCGCGCTCTGGCTGTAGGTAGCGCCAGGCGGCCTTTTCTGCGACGTGGTCCCCCACCTTGACGGAGTAAAAGCTGGCTTCGCCCTTGCCCGCATGTCGACTCTTGAAGTCAGTCGGAACCAGGAGATCGAGTTGGACGTCGCTCGCGGGGAAGTAGTAAATCGCGAGCCGCCGGTTCTCCAGCATCAGCTTCACCTTGCGACTGTCCGCGATCGTTGCGCCACCGAACATCACGCGGACGCGCCGGTCGGTCGGCATGAAGACAATGTCATCGGTCGCCCCCGGCCGCGGCTCGACGTTTTCGATAACCCGGTCTTCAAGAGCCTTTGCCATTGCGATCCCTCCTATGAGTTCTACGGTCTGAACAACCCTGGTGCGCGCCGAGATGTTCCATCGCTCGCGCGCTCAATCCAGCGCCACCACCAGCAGGCCGCCAAGGATGGCGCTGTTCTTGAGAAATTCGATCCGGTGCCTCGCTCGCAGCGCCGGATCCTCGAACTCCCAAAATCGGTGGGCGGCGAGCGTCGTAGGCACCAGCGACGTCGCCAGCGCCAGGGCGGCGAGCCGCGAGAGAATGCCGGCCGCCAGCATGGTGCCGGCGCCAATCTGGACCGCGGCATTTAGCGCGACCGCCGCCTTCGGATCAGAGGGCGCGAACGGGATCACGGCGGCGACTCTGTGCACGACCGGCTTAGCCAGCTTGGCTCGCGGCTCCGGGTTGGCGAGCACATCCATCCCACCGGCGATGAAGACGCCCGCCAGCATCGGGCGGACCAGCCTACGCACAAACCTCACCTGTCCACTCTACGACTGATCTCGCTCTTGACATCATTCCCTACATATCCGTTATCATTTTTGGTGATGCCGTACGGGACACGGTCGAACTCTTCGGGCGCCGCCTGATGCCGCGCCGCCGTCGTTCCCGCTATCTCTTCCACCGCCGGCTACGGCTGCTCCGCGAGAGTCAGCGGCGGACCAAGGGGCGGCGTGCTTTCATCCTGATCGCGCTGATCGTGTTGGCGCTCCCGCTCATCGCGATTCCGGCGCTCGCCGCCGAAACGGTCGGTAACCTGCCGGCCGTCGACGGTCTCTCCGCCAGCGGCCTCAATCAGGACATGCTGATCTTCGACCGTCACGGCACCCTGATCGATGACATCGGCGACCACGGTGATCACCGAATCGTCGTGAACCTGAACACGATTTCGCCATTCCTCAAGCAGGCCACCGTCGCCATCGAAGACAAGTCGTTCTACAAGAACAACGGGGTCGACTTTGCCGGCATTGTGCGGGCTGCCATCGCCGACTATCAACATCATCACATCGCGCAGGGCGGGAGCACCATCAGCCAGCAGCTGGTCAAGCAGGTCTTCATCGGCCCGAATCCACCGCCCACCATCCAACGCAAAGTCCGAGAGGCGGTGCTCGCGGTCGACCTCAACGGCCGCTACTCGAAGGACCAGATCCTCGAGCTGTACCTCAATACCATCTACTACGGCGCCCAGAGCTATGGCGCCGAGGCTGCGGCGCGCGGCTTCTTCCACACGACGTCGCACAGCCTGACACTCGCCCAGGCCGCCATGCTCGCCGGCTTACCGCAGGCGCCGACGGACAACAGTCCGCTGATCAACCCGACCCGGGCGAAGCTACGGCAGGCGGAGGTGCTTGATGCGATGGTCACGCAAAAGATGATCACCGAGGCGCAGGCCCTCGCCGCCAAGCAGGAGAAGCTGGACTACTTCTACCCGACCAATCAGCTGCAGGCCCCCCACTTCGTGGACTATGTCCTTCAGGTTCTCGACAAGCAATTCCACATTCGGCCCAGCGACCGCAAGGGCTACCGCGTTTACACCACACTCGATCTCCCTCTCCAGCACCTGGCCGAGACCATCGTGAGCAACCAGATCAATGCCAAGGGCGGCTACTACGACTTCCACGACGGCGCCCTGGTGGCAATGGACCCGAAGAACGGCGAGGTGCTGGCGATGGTCGGCGGCGCCGACTACTACCGCCCGGGCGGCCAGATCAACATGGCAACCACGACGACTCGGCAACCGGGGTCCTCGTTCAAGATGCTGACGTACACTGCAGCGATCGAGAGCGGCCGCCTCAACATGGTGAGCCCCATCCTCGACCAGCCGATGGTCTTTCCGCTGGGCGGCGGCACCGACGGCCTCAAACCGTATGCGCCCTTGAATTACGACAAGCATTCTCACGGCACCCTTCCACTGAAGATGGCGATGGGCAACTCGTTGAACATCCCGGCCATCAAGACCGAGCTCACCATCGGCATCCCCGCGGTTTTGGACACCGCTCGGCGGATGGGCATCACCAGTCTCAACAAACCGGACAACAATTACGGAATGAGTCTGACTCTCGGCGGCTACGAGGTCTCCCCGCTCGACATGGCGACCGCCGCCTCGACGCTCTCGAATCTCGGGATGCGCCATCGTCCCGCCCCGGTCACGCTCATCCAGGATGGGCTGGGCCGCACCCAGTTCAAGTACGACCCGGCCAAGAATGAATTCCGCGCGGTCAGCCAGCAGGTGGCCTTCATCGTCAACTCGATCATGTCGGACGATCGCAACCGCTGTCTGTCATTCGGTTGCGGCGGCGATCTGACCCTTCCGGGACGGCACGTGGCCGCCAAAACCGGCACGACCCAGGACTTCCGCGACAACTGGACCGTTGGCTTCACACCGAGCCTCGCGGCGGCGGTCTGGGTCGGCAATCCCGACAACCACCCGCTGGCCAACAACTCCACCGGTATCGTGGGCGCCGCCCCCATCTGGCATCAGTTCATGGTGCAGGCGTTGGCGCAAGAGCCCGACGAGTGGTACGGAGTGCCAGCTGGCGTCGACCAGGTTGGCCAGAACTATTTCCTGCCCGGCACCGAATCGCTGCCACCGACCCTGGCCGCACCCTGGCCGACCTGCCGGTTCCGCTCGTTCGATCCCTACACCGTCACCGACGCGATGTTGACGGTCAACGGCCTACCCTGCGTGCTCAGCTACGTCCCGCGCGGTGTGCTGCCCGGCCAATAAAACAAAAACCCGACGGCTGCGACAACGGCAACCGCCGGGTAGCGAAGGGATCGCTTACGGGCCGCCGCCGCGACGACTGTTGTAGAAGCCGAAGCCGCCGCCGAGCAGACCCAGGATGACCAGGATGATCCCGATCAACTGGAAGCCGATCAAGAACAAAATAATCCCGAGCACGATCAACAGTCCGCCTCCACCGAAGTACACAATTGCACCTCCTTTCTGAGAATCCAGGACGGGAGACCGCCGCTCTTCCCACCATAGGATGGTCGGGCATCGGCTGTGAAGAGCACGAGTTGCAAATGCAGGTTTCACAACTCCGGTAGGGGCTAATGCAGCTCCGCCGCGCCGCCCTTTCAAGCGTAATAACAGGGCGCGTGTATGATACTGAGTATCAAATGACGCAGGTTATCAAGGCACTATTGATCGGCACCCTCGTTTCCAGCGTGCTGGCCGCCTGCGGAGCGCCCCCCGCAGGCGGGAGCTCGGGGACGCCGCTGCAGGTGGTCGCGGGCGAGAACTTCTGGGGCAGCATCGCGGCCCAGCTCGGCGGCTCGCACGTCTCGGTGACCAGCATCGTCACCAACCCGAACACCGATCCGCACAGCTACGAGAGCAGCGCCACGGACGCGCGCGCCTTTGCGACCGCCGACTACGTGATTCTGAATGGCGCCGGATACGACGATTGGGGGCAGAAGCTGCTCTCTGCCAACCCGAGCTCGAGCCGCAAGGTGGTCACCGTCGCCGACCTGCTCAACAAGAAGGCAGGCGACAACCCACATTTCTGGTACAACCCCGCCTGGGTCGACCAGGTCGCCGACAAGATCGCATCCGACTATCGCGCGCTCGACCCAGCGGACGCCGGCTATTTCACCCAGCAACGCACGGCGTTGCGGACCGCGCTCAAGCCATACCACGACGCGATCGCAAAGATTCGATCCACGTCCATTGGCGTCGCGGTGGGCTCGACCGAAAGCATCTTCGTCTACATGGCACAAGCGTTGGGCCTCAACCTGACCTCGCCGCCAGAATTCATGCAGGCGATCTCTGAGGGCACGGACCCGCCGGCCCAAACCGTGGCCCAATTCCAGGACCAGATCTCGCACCGCCAGATCAAGGTGCTGGTCTACAACTCGCAGACCTCGACGTCGATCACCGATAACCTCAAGCAGCTGGCGACCCAGTACGGCATCCCCGTGGTCGGCATCTCGGAAACGATCGAGCCAACGAATGCCTCGTTTCAGGACTGGCAGACCAAGCAGCTGAATTCTCTGCAGGCGGCGCTGAGCCGACAATAGCCGGCAGCATGGACCGTTCGATCCCTCCCGCCATCGTTGCCGAAGGCCTGGCCGCTGCTTACGGAGACCGGCTGATCTGGCAAAACGCGAGCTTCACGGTGAAGACCGGAGAGTTCGTTGCCGTGCTGGGCCCCAACGGCAGCGGGAAATCCACCCTCCTGCGACTGTTACTGGGGCTCACGCCACCAGCCGCGGGCAGCCTCGAGGTTCTCGGCAAGCGTCCGCACCGCGGGAACGCCCAGATCGGCTACGTTCCCCAGCGCCGCAACATCGACCGCGACCTGCCCGTGCGGGGTCGGGATTTCGTTCACCTGGGCATCGACGGGAACCGGTGGGGGGTCGCGCTGGGCAACACCGCCGACAGCCATCAACAGGTCGACCAGGCGATCATGGCGGTGGAGGCGCGGGCCTACGCGGACCGCCCGATCGGGCGGCTTTCCGGCGGGGAGCAACAGCGCCTGCTGCTGGCCCAGGCGCTGGCCGGCGGCCCACAGATGCTGCTCCTCGACGAGCCGCTCGCCAGCCTCGATCTCCGCAACCAGATCGTCATTGCCGAGCTGGTCGCGGAACTGGCACGCGCGAACAAGCTCACCGTGCTCCTTATTGCCCACGACATCAACCCGCTGCTGCCCATCGTCGACCGCGTGCTTTACGTGGCACACGGCGGGGTAGCGATCGGCAAGCCGGCCGAGGTCATCACCACCGAACAGCTGAGCCGGCTCTACGATGCGCCGATCGAGGTGCTTCACGACACCCATGGCCACATGTTCGTGGTGGGCCTGGAGGCGGAAAGCGCGCATCACGATGCTTGAGCCGTACCTCGCTGCTGTGCCGTACTTCGGCTGGGACGTGCTCCGCGACCTGCAGGAGCTCTTTCGCTACGCCTTCATGCAGCATGCCTTCGAGGCCGGAACGATGGTCGCGCTCTCAGCCGGGGTGATCGGCTACTTCGTGGTCCTGCGCGGCCTCTCGTTCGCCGCCCACGCGCTGTCGCACATCGGGTTCGCCGGGGCAACCGGCGCGGTCCTGGTGGGGGCGGGCCCGCTTGTTGGATTGCTCACCTTCACCATGGCAGCCGGCGGCGTCATGGGCGCCCTCGGCCAGCGACTTCGCGGCCGCGACGTGACCATCGGCCTCGTCATGGCATGGTCGCTCGGCCTTGGTGTCCTCTTCACTCGTCTGTACCAGGGGTCGGCCAACCTGGCGATCGGCATCCTCTTCGGCCAGATCTTCGGCATCACGACCCAAGAGGTCGCGGTAACGTTTATCGCCGGAGCTCTCACGGTCCTGGCGCTGGTCGTCATTTACCGTCCGCTGCTCTTTGCCACCCTCGACGAAGAGGTTGCTGAAGCCAAAGGCGTGCCGGTGCGCGGTCTGGCGATCATCTTCATGGTCATCCTGGCGGTTGCCGTGTCGGAGGCCGTGCAAGTCGTCGGCGTGCTCTTGATCTTTGCCTTGATCGTCGCGCCCGCCGCCATCGCGGATCGCTTCACGACCCGTCCCAGCCGTGGCGTGCTGCTGTCGGCGGTGCTCGCCGTGCTCTTCACCTGGGCAGGCCTGACGATCGCCTACTATCTCCCCTACCCGGTCGGCTTCTTTATTACGACGATCGCGTTCTGGAGCTATGTCCTCGCGCGCGTGCTCAGCGCCGTCGTCGCCCGTCGAGCTACCGGACGGGTCCGTCCGTGGCGCGAGGAACAGGTCCGGCACTCGCCATAGAAATCGAGCGTGGCATGGTCGACCCGAAAGCCGCGTTGGCGTGCAATCGTTTCGGCGAGCGGGGCGACGGCCTCCTCCCCCAGGTCTTCGACCGTCCGGCAGGTGGTGCAGATCAAATGGTGGTGATGCCCGGGCTCGCACCAAACGTATGCGGAAATATGGCCCGGCCGCTCGAGCCGCTGTGCCAACCCGGCGGTGACCAGGGTGTCGAGCGACCGAAAGACGGTCGCCCGGCCGATATAGGCGTGCTTCTTGCGGACCCGCTCGTACAGTTCCTGGGCCGAGGTCTCTTTCCCGGTCTGGGCCAGCACCGCCGCAATGGCGAGCCGCTGGGGCGTTAGCCGGACGCCAGTCTGCTGGAGCGCGGTCTGGGCGGTTGTCTCAACCACAACCAAATGATACTGCCGATCACCCGTCCCCTCTCTGGCGAGCCAGGGTGCGGATGCAAGTGCGGGGTTTTCCCCGATCGCGCCGTTACGACGGTATGGCTTCGGCCGCGGTCGTGTCGCGCCGGTGGACCCGGACGGCCGTCCCGGCAGCGCTC
>Ga0209118_1000615_pt1 | contig 18735 bp, 18 predicted proteins | sample BlaSpr_A8_Ref_M1_FD_187988 | JGI IMG/M metagenome (GOLD analysis project Ga0209118, IMG submission 187988) | Forest soil microbial communities from Thunder Bay, Ontario, Canada - Black Spruce, Ontario site 2_A8_Ref_M1 (SPAdes) (version 2) | ecosystem: Environmental > Terrestrial > Soil > Boreal...
CCAGGACCAGGCGGACCTTCTAAGAAGGGCCGCTAGGTGTGCCCCCCTCTGGGGGGCATGAGGCAAAACCACGTTCTACGAACGTGGTTTGTTTACTTGAGGCTTGCGCTATGTCTTTCCCCCACTCCATGACTTCCCGCCAAGCGCTCGCGACAACGACTCTGCTGGCACTTGCGGTGTTGCCTTTACAGTCGTCCGCTGCGGTTGTCTCGCTGCCGGCATTCAATGTGGACATTGGCCAGACGTCGGTATCTGGTTTGTCTGCCGGTGGATTCATGGCTGTCCAATTCGATGTGGCTTATGCCTCCATTTTGAAGGGCGCCGGCATCATCGCGGGTGGGCCGTACTACTGCGCGCAAGCCTCGGTCAACACCGCCACCAGTGTTTGCAGTTGCACTGGAATATTCCCTGCTTTTTGCAGTCCTGTGAATGGCGGCACCGACCTACCTACCTTAGTCAATATCACGGATAAAAATGCGCACGCCGGCTCAATAGATGACACCGCGAGTCTAGCCAACCAAAAAATTTATTTGTTTTCTGGCAAAGTAGATTCCAAAGTGCCGCAACCGGTGATGAATGATTTGCAGAAGTATTATCGTCATTACATCGGGAAGTCCAATATCTTCTATAAGAACGATCTCCGTGCCGAGCATGCAATGCCAACGGATTTCTTTGGAAACCCATGCACAACCTCACAACATCCCTATATTGATCGGTGCGGCTATGATGCCGCCGGTGAACTGCTGAAATGGATCTATGGAGGAAGTCTGAATCCCAAGAATAACGGAACGTTAGGCGGGAGCTTTATTCAATTCGACCAAAGCGAATTTCTTGCTGATCCCAATCGCCATGGGATGGATGATACCGGTTGGCTCTTTGTCCCAGCGAATTGCAAGAACGGCGGGGCCTGTAAGCTGCATGTGGTGTTCCACGGCTGCAAGCAAGGCCAGAGTTTTGTCCCGATCGGTATTCCCTTCGGTCCAGTTGCCGCTGCGTATGGCAGGACCTTTGTAGAAAAGACGGGCTACAACAAGTGGGCGGACACCAATAGCATCATTGTCCTTTATCCGCAGGCTGCGACGAGCGCTGGAAATCCGAACGGCTGCTGGGATTGGTGGGGGTATGACGATCCAGACTATGCTACGAAGAACGGGCGGCAGATGGCTGCCATAAAGAACATGGTGGATAGAATTGCCAGCGGGAGCCGTTGATGGCTGAGCAGCCAACGGGTGCAATTTCGGCGGCCATTGGTTACACCACTTCTTGCAGAAGGACCGCACTAAAAGGGGATTTATCGGCAGCGCTGTTCTTCGGAACAATGCGCAAACACTTGTCGAACACGCCACTGGAAATCTACGGAAAACCATGTCGCTACGGTATGGCATGCGGAAACTATCGATCAAAGGTTTTCCGCCTACCTGCATCGTCCATGGAGTATCGGGATTCGTCGTGGTTCCGGCGATATGCACCGACTGGGGTCGCGATGTCGATGAAGAACAGGACCTAGTGCGCGACGAGACCCTCTCAAAGTCATGACCTCTACCGTCAGGAAGTCCGTTGCGGCGATGCAATCCCAGTGTGCTTTGAGAAGCGTGGACCAGGACGTATGTTGGTCTCTTTCCGGCGCCGGCTCGATCCCGTGCGCCCTAAGTCTAAGGATATCGGCGATAGTGCCGCGTCCAACCTGGTGGCCGAGATTGGCCAGTGCGCCCTTAATCCGGGTGTAGCCCCAAGGAGCGATTCTCCAGGGCCATGCGCACGATGAGATCGACGATATCCAACCAATGAATCGAGCTGGTAGCGATTCACCCAACCAGCAAACTTCATAGCAGCAGGCGCAAGGGATGAAAGCAGCGAAGACATGGCGCGGGATGATGGCTGGCAATGCGTCAACGCGTATCATCCTCTACTGCCGCGTCGCATTTGGAAAGATAACGTTCGAATTTTTGGACAATACCGGATCGCCCTTGAGCAGACGTGCTGAGTTGAGCGAGACGGAGAGCGAGCTAAATACCATGGCTATGGCCGCTACCAGGGGCGGGATGTAGCCAAGCAACGCGAGCGGGACCGCACACAGATTGTAGCCAACGGCCCAGGCCACGTTCTGGCGCATGATTCGATTGGTGCGGCGAAACAGGTCGAGAAGCATCGGAACCTGTTCCGCGCCGCCACGCCGCAAAATAATGGGTGCGGCGGCAATGGAAGGCGTGACTGCGCCGGCGACGGCGACCCCCACGTCCGCCGCGGCCAAGGCGGGTCCGTCGTTCAGGCCGTCGCCGACAAACATCACCCGCCGACCCGCGCGTTGCGCGGCAAGGACGTGCTCTGCCTTACCCTCCGGACTCAATCCGGTATGTACGACATCTTGCCCCAGTCTTATCGCTCCGGCAGTGGCCCGGGTTCCGGACGCTTGGTCACCTGTAAGCAGCGCGAGCCGAAAGCCCTGCGTCTTCAGGGTTTCCAGTGCGCTCACCGCTTCCGGGCGCACGGCATCGGCGAGCAGCAGGTAGCCGATGGCCTGACCGTTGCGAGCCACGTGGACAATACTGGCTTCGTGCGGCTGCACCCCATGAGGCTCGATGCCATGCCGCCGCAGCAGTTCGGCTTTGCCAACGACCAGCGACTCCCCGACGCGCTCATAGACCACACCTTCGCCCGGTACGATTCGTATCGATGCGACCCCTTGTGCCTGAGGCGGCGCCGCGGCGCGGATGGCCACCGCGAACGGATGCTCCGAGCCTGATTCCGCGCGCGCCGCGCATGCGAGCACTTCAGCCTGCTTGATGCCCGGGCCGGCGATGACCGCTGCGACAGTCGGTTTTCCCAGGGTGAGCGTACCGGTTTTGTCGAAGTAGAAGGTGTCGAGGCTAGCGGCCTTTTCGATGACGCTGCCGTCCTGGATGATCGCACCAGCGCTCGCGGCACAATTCACGGCAACAATCAGGGCGAGCGGCACGGCCAGCCCCAAGGCGCAGGGACAGGTGATGACCACCACCACCAGCGCCCGCTGCGTGGCAATGTTCCAACCCTGTCCTTGCAGCAAGGCGAGCCCGAGTCCAAGGACGGCGAAAACGACCACCGTCGGCACCAGAGCATGAGCGATGCGCTCGGTGAGCGCCTGCAGGCTGCTCTTGCGCGCGAGCATATCGCGCACGCGCAAGGCGATCTGGTCGATGCGCCGTTCGCCGAGAGGATGGGTGGTGTTGACGACGATTCGCGCCACGCCATTGACGCTGCCGGCTTCGACCACATCTCCGGCGCGCACGACCTCGCGCGTTGTCTCGCCGGTGAGTAGCGACCGATCTAGTTCGCTCTGCCCTTCGACGACCACGCCATCCACCGGCACGGTCTCGAAAGGAAGGATGACCACCTTGGCGTTTCGTTGGGTACGGCTCAGCGGTGCACTCGTTTCCGCGCCCTGTGCATCGAGCAAGCGCACCACCTGCGGTGTCACCGTCAGCAGGGCCTGCACCGCGAAGGCGGTGCGCTGGCGCATGCGGAAATCGATGAGCCGTGCCAATAGGAGAAGGCTGACCAGCATGCCGGCAGTATCGAAATAGACGTCAGCGCTGCCCTGCGTCAGGTTCCAAAAAGAAACCATCAGCGCGCCCAGGCTGCCGAGGGAGATGAGCACGTCCATGCCGGGTGCGCCGGCGCGGATGGTGCGCCAGGCTGCGCGCAGAAACGGGAAGCCCGAGTAGAAGACGACGGGCAGTGTTACCACCCCGGCAAATAACGCCAGGCTCGCGGCGATGGCGGGGTCCAGCGCGGAATCGATGTAGATCGCCGTCTGCGCCATCATGCCCCACATGGCGCACAGCAGCGCCACGGCCAAGCGGATGCCGAGACGCTTGGTCTCGGCCGCGATGTGGTCGGTGCGTTCGGTGATGCCGGGGTCGAGCGAGACCTCGTAGCCGAGCGTCCTCACCGCATCGACGAGCTTGGCAAGCGTCGTCACGCCGGTGTCCCAGGCGACGCGCGCCGATTCGGCGGCGAAGCTGACCGAGGCCCCAACCACACCGGGCTGCCGCTTCAACACCCGCTCGACCGCGTTAGCGCAGCTGGTGCACCACATGCCACGCACCTCGACCAGGGCCGACGCATGGCTTTCAAGCGGACGGTTGTTCAACGTAGAAGGAATGGGTTCAAGGCTACTTCGCGCCGGCACGTAGTTCCTCGCCGCCCTTCCACGGCTCGCCGCGACCACCCACCGCGGCGCGCGCTTCCTTCACTGCTACGGCGTCGACAGGCGGCGCGCTGTTGCCCCACTGGCTACGCAAATGGCTCAGAACCGCCGCAATTTCTGCATCGGAGAGCGTGTCTTTGAAGGAAGGCATCTGGCCATTGTATTTAGCGCCCTTTACCTCGATCTCGCCTGAAACCCCGAGAAGCACCAGCTTGACCAAGATCTTTGGATCACCCTGCACCCATTCCGAACCCGCCAACGGTGGAAAGACTCCCGGCACGCCGGTACCCGCGGCCTGGTGGCAGGCGACGCATTTGGCGCCGAACAGCTGCGCACCATCAACCGCGCCGGCAGCAGGCTTGTGCGGCCCCAGCGCCTCGAGCGTGCGATGGTCGCCGTAGTAACCGGCATCGTTGGCTTCAGTGAGGATGTACCAGGTGCCCCAGAACAGCAGCACGATGGCGAAGGCGAAATAAGCCATGGAGAGCGGACGATTGCGCTCCGCCGGTTCCGCTTTTTCGCGCGCGCGTGCGCGGCTGATAGCATCAGGCTGTTCCATGGGAGTCCCTCACTGCTGTCCTTCGGCTGGGCCCGGGATGGCTGGGAAGGTGCGGTCCAGGCTGAGCAAGTAGGCCACCAGATCGAGCGCCTCTTCGGTGGCAACGACGCTGCCCTCCTTAGGCGCGAATTCTGATGGCAACGTGACTACCTTCTCGCCCAACTGGGTTTTTGCGGTGACGCGAAACAGGTACGGATAGGGCGGCATGATGCTCCCAGGGATCACGCCGCGCGGATTGAACAGATGCGAGAGATGCCAATCCACCGAGGGCTGACGGGCACCGATATTGAACAAATCCGGTCCGGTGCGCATGGTGCCGAGCAGATGCGGATTATCGTAGTAGTAATCCGACGGCACTGCCGCCCTGCCCCAACCGCGCTTGAAATCAGGTGCCTGTTTGATGTCGCGCGGCTGCTGCGAATGACAATAGATGCAGCCCTCGCGCATGTAGATGTAGCGCCCGCGCTGCTGCTGCTCGGTATAGGGCTTTAGCCCAGGTGTCGGTTGTACGGACTTCAGTTGTACATAGGGCGCGACAACGAGCAGCAGCGTGGACAGCACTATCATGTACAGAGCGCCGAGGATGAGCGTTGAGAGTTTGTTCATCCCTTGGCTCCCGCCACGTCGCCCCGTAGCGACGGCAGACCGATCACCGCAGCCACTGAGCGCTGCGGCCCGTGGCGCAGAACCATGATGTAGAAGTGCAGCGCGAAGATTATATGACCGAGCGTCATTAGTGCACCGCCCACCGACCGGGCGGTGAGGTAGGGCAGAGTCACCCGTACGGAATCCATGAACGGGTGGTTCTCGTCCAACATCAAGAGACCCTGCAACCAACCGCCAATGGATAGCGCGGCGATATAGGTTACAGCGCCGATGGCAACCAGCCAGAAATGCACCATGATCAGCTTTGGATAAGGCCACTCCCAGTTGAGGATGCGGGGCATGACGAAGTAGATGGCACCAAAGAAGATCATCGCCACGAAGGCATAGAGGCCGAGGTGTGCGTGGCCGATCGTGTAGTGGGTAAAGTGCACGACGGTATTCATGGAGCGCAGGGCCTCGAACGAACCTTGCACCGAGGCCAGGATGTAGCAGACACCACCAAAGAAGATGAAGCGCATGGTGGGTGAATAGGCCACCGTCCGATAGTGCCCCTGCATGGTGTTGCGCATATTGATGAAGAAGGCGACGATGGGCAGGAGCATCATCATGCTTTGCACGATCGACAGGGTAACCACCCAACTCGGGATCGGCCCTCCGATCAGATGGTGCATTCCGACTTGCCCATAGAATAAGGCCAGGGTCCAGAAGCCGACCACAGACAGGTTGTACGAGTGGATCGGTTCACCCAGCACCTTGGGAATGAAGTAGTAGGCCACCCCGACCGCCATGGGCGTCATGAAATAGCCGAGCACGTTGTGCCCGTACCACCAGTTCATTGCCGCGCCCTCCACACCGAAATGGATATAGGGCATATTGGCGACCAGATACAGGAACGGGAACCAGAGCAGCGCCGCGCCGCAATACCAGATGGTCACGTACAAGTGATCGACCTTGCGTCGGATCACGGTGAGGATTAGTGGTACGGCCGCAAATCCGCCGCCGAAGGTGAATAGCACGCCGATCGGCCAGGGAAATTCCAGCCATTCCAAACCATTGGTCCAACCCAATAGGATGGCCAGAATCCCCGAATAGAGTGCGAGATTCCAGACCATGGCGCCGGAGACCGAGTAGCCGCTGCCCATCAGGGGCGTCTTCAAAAGCCTTGGCAGCATCCATGTGGTTAGCCCCACGCCTGCCATGGCCGTCCAACCATAGGCGACAACGTTGAGATGCACCGGTCGGATGCGGCCGAAGGCGAACCAGGGAAACTGTGCCAACCAGTCGGGGGAGTGCATCTTGATCGAAGAGGACAACCCGAAAAAGGAGCCGACGATCAGCCAGAAGATCGCCGAGGAAATCCACACGAAGGCGGCGACCCGAGTCGAATCGTCGAGCTCACTGCGTTCCCGTAACTCGGCTTCCGACGCGGCGGGCGGTGCAGTCCGCCCGGCCCCGCCGTGGCTGGCAGCTTGCAGGTGTCGGGTCTCGTCCGGCGTTGCAGCTGGGTCCTCTACGGTGCCAGCCTCGCCCTCGGCGAAGATGAGCGAAGCCGCAGCAGCGTCCATGCTGAACAGGTTCTGGGAGAAGGCCCAGATAAAGACGAACAACGCAAGCACGGAGATGAAGAAGGTTGCCGCCAACAGCGGCACGACGCTCTCGTTCATTGACCACCCCCCGAAATACACCACAAATTGTACGCTATCCCACGACGGTGCCAGCGCAGACTTAGCACGAGTTCTCCTGCCTTGCGCGAGCATCGTACGCGGTTCTGTCGCAAGTATTCGGTATCGAACTCGCGCGCGGTATCCTTCCCACCGAAGGTGCACCGGGGAAGAGGGATGATCGAGTTCAAGGGCAGTCATTTTAGGACAGGTTGTAACGCAGCCCCCGCCTCTTATCGAAGTACAGGCCGAGGAAACGCAGGTTTTACCGCTTGGAGGCACGTCTTCACAATCTTTGCTCGCACCGAAGCCACAGTTATTTTCAAGTAAGAACAGTGGGCCTTTGGGATTCAAGCTTATAAAACCGATCACCCCTTGTGTTTTCGAGTAACGAAAGCGAATGCTGGACTCGCTCGAACGGAACAGGGCTTTGTACCTGGCGAATACGCTGCGCCTCTATCGCACTTGGGGTAAGGTTGTGGCACCTGAGTTCGAAAGCGCACGTAAGTCTCTGTGAAATGGCGGCACCGGGATTGGACCGTGAGGGCAATAGCGATAGCGCTTTCCCGCCCGCATTCTTTCCGACGGAGGAGCGCATAAGGCTCATCACCCTGGGTGCTGCTGAAGCCGGACTCGGACGGTACGATCTTGCGCTCGGGCACCTCCAAGCGGCGCCTCAACAGATACTGGGAAATCCGGTACTGTTGAATTGGTACTGGCGGATCGCTGTGGAATGGTGCTCGCAAGAATCTGGGAAGCACGGGCGGACCTAGACCGGGCAAGCTACCACGCCGAAGAGATGCTTGCCCTGACTACCGGTATACCGGAGGCGACTTGGCGCGCCCTGGCATTGGAAACGGGAGCGCGCATCGCGGCATTGCGGGGGGCGTCGGTTCTGGCCATGGGGTATATCGAGAAAGCGCTGACGCTTGTCGCGAGTTCATGGATTCCGGTGGCCGCCTGGCGCGTGCACGCGAGCGCCGCCGAGTTGTACGAACGCATGGAAAGGAGCGAGTCGGCGCAACACTACCGAGTACTCAGCCGCGCCACGATTCTCCGACTTGGCGCATTCGCTATCGTCAGAAAAGCCACTCCGAGCCATTTCCTGTCGGCGCCCTCCATCTCCAAAGTTCTCGGGGCACGATGGAAGCAAAGATTTCTGGGTCGGAATTCGCGCAGGTGGAATGAAACTCAATGTCGGGAATACGGGCAGAGCGCAGCCGTTGCGCCCCGCAATGCTATCAAGTGTTAGCAAAGCACGAAAAGCGATCGAGATTAAGGACAACACATTGCAGGTCAACGGCCGCGGCGCCGGTTTGGGTGCTGCGACGGCGAGAATGCTTACCGCAAGTGGTGCGAATGGGGTCATCGCGGAATGCACCGGACCTGCGTCAGTCGTGCGAATTTGTTTGGGGGCCATCGGAAATTAACTTGACCAGATTAAGAGTTCTGGGCAGGCGTCCCCATCTGACGAGTAGCAAATCGTCGACAGTCGAGGCAGGTGAGCGTGTGCACACACACAACGCTTACAATCGGACATCTTGCACTGGAACCGGAATATGCAACTGAGTCCCGACCTCCCTGCCGTCGCTGCGGGCGGCACAACACAATGGCACGCCCCTGCGACATCGCGGCGCACAATCGCGTTGTGGCTACTCGCCTGTTGCGCGCTACTCTACGCCATGATCGTGGTGGGCGGCGTTACCCGCCTCACGCACTCGGGGCTATCCATCGTAGAGTGGCAGCCCATCGTTGGCACCCTGCCGCCCTTGAGCGATACGCAGTGGCACGAGACTTTCGCCAAGTACCGGCGCACACCGGAATACCAGAAAGTGAATGGGGGCATGTCGCTCGCGGCGTTCAAAGGCATTTTCTGGTGGGAGTACACCCATAGACTGCTGGGCCGCGGCATCGGCATCGCGTTCCTGCTGCCCTTTCTTTACTTTCTGGCGCGGCGGCGCATCGATCGCCAATTGGCGTGGCGCCTGGCCGGAATCTTTTTGCTGGGGGGATTGCAGGGCGCGATGGGCTGGTACATGGTGAAGAGCGGACTCGTCGACGACCCGCGGGTGAGCCAGTATCGATTGACGGCGCACCTGGGTATCGCGCTGGCAATTTACGCAGCCATGCTCTGGGGGGCGCTGGATTTGCTCCGCCCGCGTTCTTCGATGCGAGGGGCGATCGGTATCGGTCTGCGGCGCGCCGCGATGACGTTGCCGGTGCTGGTGTTCGTGATGGCGCTAACAGGTGGCTTTGTTGCCGGCATACACGCCGGTCGCGCCTACAACACTTTTCCGCTCATGAACGGACACATTGTTCCGCCGGAACTATTCATAATCGAGCCATGGTATCTCAATTTCTTCAACGACATGGCCACAGTGCAATTCGATCATCGACTGCTGGCGTGGGTATTGGCCCTGGTAGTACCGCTATTCTGGTGGCGCGCCTTGCGCGTGCCTTTGCCGCCGTTGACGCGCGCGCTCTGCCACGCGCTGCTGGCGGCGCTCGCCGTGCAAATCGCCTTGGGCATTTCGACTTTGTTATGGGTCGTTCCCGTGCCGCTCGCTGCCCTGCATCAAGCGGGCGCGGTGCTGCTTTTCACCGCCGCGCTTGCGGTAGCGCATGAGTTTGCGGCGCTTCCCCTGAAGACTTAGCAAGGCGATGCGAAGAAGATGCTGGACGGCATTCTTCAGCACTTGCCGGCATAGGTGGCGAACATGACAGCCACAGCGACTACCGCTCCTTTACCGTAGGCAAGCCGCGCGTCGGTTCGTTCGCGACGTGCCTCATGGACCTGTTTCGCCCAAGCGTAGGTTTCGCTGCGGTGAAGCTTTTGGAGGATTCCGGCTGCAGCGTGGAAGCGCCTCTGCGGCACCTTGCCTATGACACGCTAAAAATTGGCGCTTTGACCAGCAAGCGCGATATCGCAAACCCCGTCCATCCGGCTTCCTCCAGGGCGCTACGTCAGCTGTCGAGGGTGAAGCCGACCTTGATGGTTACTTGCCAATGGACTACCTTGCTGTCGGCAATGTGACCACGGGTTTCCAGTACCTGGAACCACTGCAGTCGATGCAACGTCAGTGCCGCCTTGGAAATCGCGGTCTGGACAGCATCCTCAATGCTGGTCTTGGACGAGCCAGTCAACTCGATGTGCTTGTAGACGTGGTCACTCATAAAATCCTCCGGTGAAATATTCTTCGTACCCAGTTGCACGGACACGGGCAACGGCAATCGCTATACGCACGGCGGCTTCTCCACCTTCCACCGCGCCGAATGTGATTATCCCCCGACTTTGAAGCCAAGTCAGTTCACTCACTGTACCGAACCTGTGTTCGCTGTGACTCCGCTGCTGACGGTCCGAATCGGCCTGAGCGCAGCAGCGTCTTGCGTTTCTCGAAACCGCAATCCGCAGTACGTACTGATCAGCGGGCTGTTCGCCTCAGACGCCCGATGCGATACCGGCACTTTCGCGGACCCTCGGAGGCGGCTTCTGAAGAAATCCCGTCGGGCCGGGACATAAAAGTGGGCTTCGTCCATCGCCTCGCACGGGGACGTGCCGATGATAAGCTCCACTCGAGAACGCGGCCTGCGCGACGTGCACTGAAACACCTCGTGACGCAGTACGAATTGCCAAGCACCGTCCGGGGCCCGACGCGCTTCGCTCGGGCTGCATACCGCCATTTCGCACCGGCACTCTCGCTCACCAGAGGTGAGCGGCGCATTGGGGAACTCGTTTTCCGCGCGCGGAGGAGGGAGGGGTCCGTAGCATTTATTTTTATCTCCGGCTGATTTCGAATGCTTGATCGGGCCCCAAGGCAGACGGGCTGGTAAAGGGACGCCGTCGGTTTGGAATCCTTGCGTTTTTCAATCTTCGGGAGGCGCCGCGGCGCTTTCTACTCTTACTCACTCAGACTCTGACAATCTCGGTGCGTCGCAGGCGCAAGTGAGTATTCGGTCGGCGAATATCCGCTGCCGCAACCGTTGTCCGAGCCGCAGCAAGAAGGCTGCGATCCTATGAGAATCGCCATTTTGTTTTGTTGACCGTCCTGCTCTGGATGTCGGAGACTGCATCACAATCGAAAGCAACGCGGAAGATGTGTCAGTTGTCGAAGGGGAAGCTGGGTCGAGGCGTCAGTCCGAAACGGGGAGTTTTTCGCAAGAGCAATACACGCCTGACTCAATGTTTAAACGTTCGCTTGGTTGCGCGTGAGCGTCCGCTTTACGCCGGCTCCGGGAGCGCCGCGTCGCGCGAGGCGGGGTTGCGCCCGAATCCCAACGATTCCCGATTAGTCCCTGTCATCGCATCTCTCCTTTCCTGATTCAGCTGTGTCACGAGCCCTGGCCCACCACCTCCCACCTGGTCGCGGTCGAACCGGGCTCCATGCTGAGCCGGGTCAACATGCGCTCGATCAGTCGGTCGTTGCGCTCGGCGGTAACAATTTCCGCCTTCACCCGCGCCTTGCCCGTGCCCTCGATATCCTCGCTTTGCAGCGATTTCAGCAGCAGCGCATCGCTCGCCGTTTCCTGCAGCAGCAGGGTACGGAGGTGATGCTCCACCTCGTCTCTGCAGGTCAATTCCAGGAGGTAAGTGATCTCCACTTCTGAGGCCTGCTCGACCGGGGCCCGATTGATGAGCACGGCCACCGGCCGTAGCAAGACGTTGGTTGCAACGACTACCACCGCCGTTATGAAGGCGGGCAGCAGGTACCCCATCCCGGCCAGCGATCCCACGGCAGCCGAGCACCAGAGTGTTGCCGCCGTATTGAGCCCGCGTACATTGAGGCCCTCCCTGAGGATGATGCCGCCACCCAGGAAGCCGATGCCGGAGACCACTTGGGCAACCACCCGCGTGGGGTCGTTGGAACCGGCGACCAGCAGGGACACCGCGACGAACGCCGCGGCGCCCGCCGACACCAGCGCGTTCGTGCGCAGCCCGGCCAAGCGCTGCCGCCACTGCCGTTCGAGGCCGATGGCCGCACCGAGCAGCACGGCGACGACGATGTGAAGCGCAAACTCAAGTAAGTGCATGGCGACGTTCTCCGACGATCAGGGTTCCGATGGAGCTTCGGCGGCGCAGGCTCAGTGCATTGCTCCGCCGAGCACGGCGGCAGCCAGCGCCAGACCCAGGAAGGCGACCTCGAAGGCCACCGCCAGCAGGTACTTCCTGTCGATGCGGACTCTTTCCATGGTTCGCTCCTCAAGCGATGGCACGGCCGGCGGCGCCGGACGTGCGTGTTCGTGCCGCAGATGCGCAGCGACCCCGGGGACGCGATGCGCACAGTGCGCAACCGCGGGCGCAGCCAGTGCTCCGCTTAAACCTGAGAAGCGCGCGAACCGCCAGTTGGCGGCAGAGGTACGACGGGGTACTGCTCTTGATGCGCACTGCCTCGTTACAGTGACGAGACAGCGGCAGGGGAATGGAAGTTACCTGCTGCCGGATCTCGTCAATGCCTTTCCCGTCGTTCGACGGCATCTACTAGGGCAACTGTCCAATGTGCTTCCTCTGTTGTTACGAGCGAGATGGAATTTACCTCGGTAAAGCTCTCGGCGTCAATCCGATTGCCGCAGATTTCCGCAATTTTTCTAAAACGATGTGCGAGTAGGACTGAATGCCCGGCCGCTCATTGCCGACGCGCGAAGCAACGATTGTGTTCGGACGCGTCGAGATGCTGAATGTTGGCCTTTGGCGCACGTTAAACAACGTGGTCGGGAGCCAGCGCGCACGGAACCGAAGTCTGATCTTTCCTAGAGAGAGCCGAGTAAGGACCATCAGTTTGCGCTATCGCAGCGGCGATGTCGTTCAGTCCGGAACACGGTCGACATAGGTTGCGACAATGAGCCTCCAATGCAGGTTGTTGTCGTCGGCTTGCGGCAGACACCGACGCCTGACGCAATTTCGAAAACGGACTCCGGCAGAATCGATACACCGAGCCCGGTACGGACCAGCTCTATCGCCGTAGGATAGTTGGCTTCACTCGCCAACGTAATGCTAACGCGTTCTGTGTGAAGCACCACGCTCGATAAGCAGGCGAACACAGGTGTCAAGCGCGGCAAGGATCGGTGGATAGGCGGCCACCCGAGCAATCGGAGCGTGGGGGCGTCGTTGGAGTCGATGACCTTCCTGGAAAATAGGCGTACATTCGATCCTCAAACAAGTTTCAACGACAAGATCCCGGCGGCCGTGAGGCGGCTCCCAATGCCGAAGTCGACTTCGTCTACCTTCACCATCTGCACGATCCATTCGGCACCTTATGTGCGATAGCGAACGGTGTGCTTGCGAGCCGAATGGATAATCGTTGGTCAGAGTCGGCGTCCGGTCCGACGGGCCGGCGCGTGGCTCCGGCACGTCGCGTCCCGGCTCGGAGCGGCGCTTCTCGCTACCCCGGGTTTCGCGGCGACGAATCGAAAGACACATGCGAACGTTCGTATCTAGTGTCGTCAGTCTAGTTCCAATATGGGATCGCTAAGGAGACTTGCCGGCTTGATACCTATCGGCACACGCTTGCTGCCGGTCATCTTGCCAATCCTGATGACTATCGCACTGTTAGCAGTCGTGGTCAGCGTCAGTGTGGACATGCTATCGTCGGTCCGTGCATTTGTAGGCGCAGAGAGTCTCTGGGCTAAAGGCGAAAAGGAAGCGGCCTATTTTCTAAACCGCTATGCGCAAAGTCGTGCCGAAGCGGACTTTCGCAACTTCGAGAAGAACATTGCCGTCCCCCTGGGGGACCGCAAGGCGCGGCTGGAATTGGGTAAGGTCGAGCCAGATTTCGCGGTGGCCCGGCAGGGTTTCATAGAGGGCCGCAACCATCCAGACGACGTCCCCGGCATGATCCGCCTGTTCCGCCGCTTCGACAAAGTCAGCTTTATGGCAAAGGCGATTGAAATCTGGTCCAAGGCCGATGACGGCATTGGCAAACTTGTTAGCGTTGCGGAACAACTGCACAGGCGAATCGCGTCGCATGAGGACGACGCAGTTGGGCTGCTCCACCTCATCGATCAGGTCAATACCATCAGCAGGGAGCTCACACCCATGGAGGAAGAGTTCTCCTATACGCTGGGTGAAGCGGCGAGGAAAGCGGAATTTATCCTCGTTTTGACCATGACGTTTTTGGCGATGGCACTGATCGTACTGGCGATTGCTCTTTCGTACCGCATGTTCGCGCGCAACGAAAAGGTTGAGGAAGCTTTGCGCTTGAGCGAGGAGCGTCTTAGTCTCGCCGTGCAGGGCAGCAGCGATGGGTTGTGGGATTGGAACATGCTCACCGGCGCAGCCTATTACTCGCCGCGCCTCATTGAAATGGTGGGCCATGACCCGGAGCAGATCAAGCCCCACCACGACGGGTTTCTTGAAATCCTGCACCCCGATGACCTCGACACCTCGCGCCGGGCCATGAGGGCGCATTTGCGCGACCACGCACCGTACGAGGTGGAGTTCAGACTGCGCGCCAAAAATGGTGAGTATCGTTGGTTTCTGTCCCGCGGGCAGGCCATTCGTAACGGACAGGGTCGGGCTGTCCGGATGGCCGGTTCAATCAAGGACATAACAGATCGCAAGGAGGCCGACGCTGCCATCAGCCGCCATGCCATGCAGCAAAGCCTGATTGCTGCCTTTGGTCAATTGGCGCTCAAGAACCCGGAAGCGGACGAACTCATGGCGCAAGCAGTTGTAGTCACGTGTCAGGGTCTGAACGTCGAGCTCTGTCGGCTGCTGGTTTTCGGATCGGATGACCATGTGTTGGAGCGCAAGGCGGCATCGGGGTGGAACGCCGACTGGGCAAGTCGCTTGATTTTCGATGCTGTTGAGGAAACCGAAGACCGTTTCAGCATTGGTGTGCGGGAAACGGTGATCGTCGATGATTTTGAGTTGGAGCGCCGCTTCAGACCGTCCAGCATACTACGCGCCCACGGCGTGCGTAGTAGTGTTGAAATGCTGATCCGTGGTGCCCGCGGCTCTTATGCCGTTCTCGGAGCTTATTCCCGCGAAGCCGCGCAATTCACCGAGGAAAGCGCCAATTTCCTGCGCGGCATCACAAACACGCTGGCATCCAGCATGGACCGCAAGGTGGTCGACGATCAGTTACTGTACATGGCCCAGTTCGATGGCCTCACGGGGCTCGCTAACCGGCGATTGCATCTGGACCGACTGTCGCAGACGATTAAGCAAGCAGGACGGACCAGATTTCCCATCGGCGTACTGTTTGTTGATATTGATCGATTTAAGGTGGTGAACGATTCACTGGGCCACAGCGCCGGCGACCAGGTGCTGGTGCAAGTTGCGCAACGCTTGAAGGCCAACGTGCGCTCCGGTGACATGGTGAGTCGCCACGGTGGCGACGAGTTTGCCGTTACGCTGGTAGATTTGGTCAACGCCGAAAACGCTGGAGTAGTAGCGCAAAAGATTTTGGAGGCCTTGTCGCTGCCCTTCGGAGTGGGAGGTCAAGAGGTACATGTATCGGCCAGCGTGGGCATCAGTATTTATCCGATCGACGGAGCCGATGCCGATACCCTGCTCAGAAATGCCGATACAGCGATGTATCGAGCCAAGGAGTTGGGTCGCAACAGGTATCAATATTTCCTTGCGCAGATGAATGAGCGCGCCGTCGCGCGCCTGAAGATCGAGACGCAACTACGCGGCGCGCTGGAACGTGGCGAGTTTCTTTTGCACTACCAGCCCAAGGTGAATATTGCCAGCGGCGAGATCAGCGGTTACGAAGCCTTGTTGCGCTGGCAACACCCCGAGCGCGGTCTTGTATCACCAGCGGACTTCATCCAGATATTGGAGGAAACCGGGATCATCATCCCGGTTGGCGCCTGGGTCGTGAGAAAGGTTTGCGAACAGCTCAAGGACTGGCAGGCGGCAGGTATGCGACTGCGTCCGGTAGCGGTCAATCTATCGGCACGGCAATTCGATCAAAAGAACCTGGATGCCATTATTGGCGACATCGTAAATGTAACCGGCGCCAATCCCCGTCTGCTGGAATTTGAGCTGACCGAGTCGATGCTGATGAGCGATCCAGAAGCAGCGGTGCGAATGCTGAGAAACATTAAAGCTTTTGGCTGCCGGTTGTCGGTGGATGATTTTGGCACTGGCTACTCAAGTCTGGCCTACCTGAAGCGCTTTCCCCTGGATTCGCTCAAGATCGATCGCACCTTCATACGTGACATCACCAATAATATGGACGACGCAACGATTGGAATTGCAATCATCAAACTCGCACACAGCCTGAAACTGAGCGTGGTGGCCGAGGGCGTGGAAACGGAAGCGCAACTCGATTTCCTGCGTATGCACGAGTGTGATGAAGCGCAGGGCTACTATTTTGCCCGACCAATGCCAGCGGCTGATTGCGTGCGGGCCCTCGGAGATGACAGCTGGACCGCGTCAAGCAGGACGTCCAATTGAACAACAAGCATCCGCACCGGCGCATTGACTCGTGAGTTTTATCACTTAGAGTGCCCATGCTTCGAAATATGGCATCGATCCGGCGCGCGGTGACCTCGGGGGCGTATCCGCGGGCGGACATCTGGCCGGGCTGGCGGTCAGCTGCGGCGCAGCGGCACTTGAACCGAAACAGCCTTTCAAAGCCTGCCGATACCCCGAGAGCTAACGCTGCGAAGTGACAGTGACAATTATTTCGGGTGATGCGAACGGCGAGCAGCGCGATTCACACTTTCGACGAGAATCAATGCGCATCCGATGAAAAGCAACGCCGCATCCCAGCGTGTGTCCGACAACAACGTCGGCAAAAGCAACGACACCACCGCAAGCCAAACAACGATCGCGATGGTAAAGGGTATGTCGTCGACGAAGAGTCCAAAAAGTTCCTGCAGCGCAGTCTTGAGCCAGGCCATGCTCATTCTCCGGGAGTGGAATAGTACGGTGCAGGGTTCACAATTCGCCTGGCCAAACCTGCCGAGACCAGACCGACAACCAGGAAGGCGACTATCAATGCCAACAGGATCAAGTCGCCGCCCGGCCACTGGAATCCCGCGCCTTCACCGAACCAGAAGACGCCGAACGCCGATAGCAGCACACCAACTGAAAACTTCAGCGTGTTTTCCGGGACGCGGGCCAATGGCCGATGGATGATCAGGCCAAGGACAACCACGATGAGCAAGGCGGCGCTCGCTCCGAGCGACGCGGGAACCAATGCGTTCGCTGCTGCACCGGTAGCGATCACGATAAATACCACCTCCATGCCTTCGAGAAACACCGCCTTGAGGCTCGTGATTAGCGCCACAGGGTCCCACGTCCCGCGAGATGATTTCGCCTCGCCTAAGAGACGGGCTTCCGTGGCAAAGGACGCGGCCTCGTCATGCAGCGCGATCACGCCAGCGGCACGCAGCGCCGCCTTGCGCAGCCAGCGCATCCCGAAGAGCAGCAACAGGACGCCGATCGTCACCTGCAGCAAGGTGATCGGCACTCGACTGAGCAACGGGCTCAGCGCCAACACCAGTACGATGAGGAGTGCTCCTCCAAGAAAAGCTCCGATCAGGGCGGGTCGCCACCCCCGAACGGTACCCACAGCAAGCACGATCGTCAGCGCCTCGACAAATTCGACCAGGGAGGCAAGAAAAGCAGCCAGGAAGGGTGCACCGGCGTGGGTCAGATTGATCACGGGCCGCCCTTTCGTGAAACCTCAAATGTAAATTACAGGGATGCTGCCAGCGTCCGGCACGCGGAGTAAATTCCGGAACTCACCAATGAGAATTGTCTCATAGAGAAGGTGCAGCAACCGGCGGGTGAGTGGTGAGCCAAGGCCACTCCGGCGAAAACAGCAGCGACCCAGCCAAGTGCAAGCGGGCAGCCGATGCGTAGGAGGTCGAGCCATGGCTAAGTCCGCAAATGCGCTTCGAGGAACCAAAGCGCCTGGTCGAGATCGCGCGCTATGCGGGTAAACAGATCCGCCGTGTCGGCGTCGCCCAGCCTGATTGCTTTGTCGATGCCCTTGCGCGTTGCTTGGGCCAATTGGGTATAGCGCTCCTCGAGCAGCGTAACCGTGCACATGCCATCGCCTAGATCCAACGGCAGCTCAGGCAGGCGCGAGTCGGCCGCGGCTGTACGCACCGTTGCCTTGGCTACGCCACCGAGCGTGGCAATGCGCTGAGCGATGATGCCCGTGTGGTCCTCCAAATCCTCAGCCAACCTGTCGAACAACTTGTGGAATTGACGGAAGTGGATACCCGTGGCATTCCAGTGCGCGTGCTTGGTCTGGCTGAATAGATCGAACGTATCCGCCAGGTGCTGATTCAAGAGCTTGCGCAGCGTTGAACGCACGGCCGCGTCGATATGGATGCTGGAGGGGCTCTGGTCGTCCTGATCCGGTATCGCGTTAGGTGCGGCGGCTAACATGATGCAAGAGGCACTTGGCACGACCGCCAAATCCATCGCAGTCATATCGCCATTCAATGCCTTGCTCATAGGTAACTCCTTTCTGGGGAATTCCCGAATAGATCTCATCTTGTCGCCTAGCATGCTGGAATCTCCTTGGTAAGGCAGCCCGCACTTTGGGAGCTGTTACGGCTATCTTGGCAAAACCCGGCGGATGGCCGGGTGCAAGACATGCACCGAACGGCTTACCGATGGGTAGGCCTTCGCTTGCGGACCACGGCGATGCGCCGGTCCTGTGCAGGGCTAGCCGTCGCTCCGCTCAAGTTGTTTTTGCAGCCACTGCTGATCCGCGCTCGACGCCCCTGCCATCTTGCCTGCTGGGTCGCTACGGCCT
>Ga0209118_1000616_pt1 | contig 18708 bp, 15 predicted proteins | sample BlaSpr_A8_Ref_M1_FD_187988 | JGI IMG/M metagenome (GOLD analysis project Ga0209118, IMG submission 187988) | Forest soil microbial communities from Thunder Bay, Ontario, Canada - Black Spruce, Ontario site 2_A8_Ref_M1 (SPAdes) (version 2) | ecosystem: Environmental > Terrestrial > Soil > Boreal...
ATTCGGGCGACGTCATAGACACGCAGGTCCAGGTTTCCCCCGATGGTGGTGACCGGTATGTCATCGAGGTACAAGCCGGAGGACGGCAGATATCCCGCGTGCAACTGCGTGGTGCCGTTAGTGGTGGAAATGCCCCGGAAAAAGAATTCTGTCTGGCCCGGACCCCAGGACCGGTAGCTCAAGCTCGGTAGGAACTTGGCGAAATCATCGAAATCACGCACCTGAAGTTGATCGAGTTTTTCGCCGTTCAACACCTGCAGGCTGATCGGTACTCTCTGCAAGTCCTCCGTGCGCTTCTGCGCGGTCACCACGACTTCCTCGAGCCCCGCGATTTCGGTCGGCTCGGCAGCGCCGGCGATGCCGCCGCCGGCAAGCGAACCCTCGCGACGCGAATCGGCCGGCAACCGACACGGTTCCTCCTGCTCGCGCTCGTCGCGGCGGCCTTTGCAGTCCCGATCGTCATCCTGGCCACAAAGCTTGCGGGCGTGACGATCATGCTCATGCACTTCGGCATCCCCATCGCTGCGGTTCCGGTGCGGACGGCCTTCGCAACATCGGACGGCCCACCCCTCGTTGGAGCGCTCAAGCGTATGGCGGTGGCCGAGCTTGGTTACGCGCTGCTTTTCACCGTGGGACTCCTCTTGTGATGCCGGCCTATATCACGGCGCGCCAACCCTCTGAGGTCGCTCGCGAAGTCGGGCGATGGCACGATCGCGGTTGCCGTTCTTTCCTTCTAAGCCGCGTGAACCACGGCGGAGAGCTTGATCGAGAGCGATTGGGAGCTGCGCGCTACGCTGCCGGTTTTCAGTCCCAGGTCGAGCTCGAAGGCGATGCATCTTCTGGAGTCCCCGTAACGTCAGACTCGGGAGCTCTTGGCGCCAGATGAGCAGTGAGCACCCTCGCGAACGCCTCCGGCCGCTCGAGATGCGCGGCGTGTCCCGCACGCAGCACGACCTCCACGCGGCCGTTGACAACCGTCGATGCCAGGCGGCGTGCCGACGCGACGTAACCGTGATCCAGCTGCCCCGCCACGAATGTGCACGGACATTTCAATTGGGCGATCAGGTCCCATACCGGCTCCATCCGTCCGGCACCCATTCCTCGCAGCGATTTGGCCAGGCCGGCGACGTGGTTGGCCATCCGCTCCGCACGCAGCTGCGCCGTGAAAGCCGGCCCACGCCGCTCCACTCCCGCGAGCAGGGGCAGGCTGCCCCAGTAATCGATGAAGGCCTCGAGCCCATCTTTCTCAATTCGCTGCGCCAAGGCTTCGTCGCCTTGCCGCCGCCCTTCGCGCGCCTCCGGCTCGAGCCCGGCATGGGCGCCGATGGTGAGCAGGGACAGCACGCGCTCGGGCCGGTGGGCGGCCACGTGGAGGGCAAGCCGGCCTCCCATCGAGTAGCCCACCAGGTGGGTTTGCTCGATGCCCAGGTGGTCCCAGAGCATCTCGAGATCACCCATGCAAGCGTCCATGGTGCAGGGCGCGCCCGATGGAATCCTCGTGGCGCCGTGGCCTCGCAGGTCAGGCACGATCCACTTCCAGCCCGGCGGCATGGCCTCAATGACCTCCTGCCAGCTCCGTCCACTGAGGGTGAAGCCATGGAGAAGCGTGACCGGCACGCCGTCGCCGATCACGACATAGTGGAGGTGGACGTCAGCCCCATCGAGTACAGGCACCTAGGAAGCTGTTGAAAAAGTCATCGCCGGATCTGCGGCGCCCAGGCGGCCCATCTCGGGGTTCAGCCCCTGCGCTACTCGCTTACGCATCTGGCGATGCGCGCGCTCCGTTGCTCGGGGCTTCTCCCCGATCTGGACCACCTGGACACCGGATATCTCGGCGATGATCTTCAACACCTCCCTAAAGATCCTATGGATGTAACGCAATCTTTCGCAGCAACTTTCGTGGATGAGCTCGCCGCGCAGGGCGTCGAGTTCGCCTGCGTTTCTCCGGGCTCCAGGTCTGCGCCGATCGCAATCGCCTTGCAGCGACATCCGAAGATCCGGGTCTTCATGCACATCGACGAACGTTCCGGCTCATTCTTCGGCGTCGGCCTGGCCAAGGCCACCGGCAAGCCGGTGGCGCTCCTCTCCACCTCGGGCACCGCCGCGGCCGAGTTCCATCCGGCCGTCGTCGAGGCGTCCTACTCGCGCACGCCGCTGATCGTCCTCACTGCAGACAGGCCGCCCGAGCTCCGAGACGTCGGCGCGAACCAGAGCATCGACCAGCAGCGCTTGTATGGGACTGCGGTGCGGTGGTTCTTCGATCCCGGAGCTCCGGTAGAGGCACCCAATGCGGCGCGTCAGTGGCGGCGGCTTGCCGTTCGCGCTTACGCCGAGGCCGCGACCGGGCCGGTTCACCTCAACCTACCCTTTCGCGAGCCGTTGGTGCCGCCGCCAGGCCAGCTTCCGCCTGCCCTCGGCGCACCAGCCCAGACCGTGACGATTGGCCGGATCCTCCCTACGCCGACCCAGGTGACGGCACTGGCATCGGCTCTGCAGCGAGCTCAACGGCCGCTGGTTGTCATTGGCGAGATGCGAGAGGGCGACCGGCTCGCTCCAGCCCTGAACCGACTCGGGCTGCCGGTGCTGGCCGAACCGAGCTCGCAGCTCCGCCGGCCGGAGACGGGCGCGGCGATCGAGTCCTACGAAGCGCTTCTGCGCGCCGGCTGGTCGCTGCAGCATGGGCCCGACCTGGTCATCCGCCTGGGCGGGACTCCAACTTCGAAAGTGCTTGGCGCCTGGCTCGCAGCGGCCTCGGCGCCGACATTCCTCATCGACCCGGACCGCCTTTGGCGCGACCCGGACCAGGTCGTCACGAACGTTGTCGTGTGCGACCCGCAAAGCCTCCTCGAGTCCGTGCCGCCGCTGGATCGAAGCGCGTGGCGTGAGGAGTGGATGTCGGCAGGGAAGAAGGCCACCGCCGCGATATCTGCGACGTTCGTTTCAACCCCCCTCCACGAGGGCCATATCGTGCGGGCGCTTGCGTCGCGTTTGCCGGAGGCATGCCAGGTCTTCATCGGCTCGAGCATGCCCATCCGCGCCGCTGACAGCTTCTGGCCGCTCGCCAAGCCGCAGCAGCGTTTCTATGGAAACCGCGGCGCCAGCGGCATCGACGGTCTCGTATCGACGGGCATCGGGATGGCGGCCGGGCGCAGCAATGTACCGACGGTGCTGTTGCTCGGCGATCTGTCCGCTTATCACGACATGAATGGCTTGTGGGCGCTCCGGCGTCATGGCCTGAGGGCCACCGTGGTCGTCTGTGACAACAACGGCGGCGGCGTCTTCAACTTCCTGCCGCAGTCGCAGCACCAGGACGTTTTCGAAGAGATCTTCGCCACGCCGCTCGGGCTCGATTTCTCTCAAGTCGCTCGCCTCTACGACCTGGTGTATAGCCCGGTGACCGACCGCGCGGGTCTCGAACCTGCGCTTTCAGACGCACTCAACTCCCAGACTTCGACAATGGTGGTGGTCCGTTTCAAGCGTGAGGACAGCGTGAGCGGACATCGCACGTGCTGGGAGGCGTCCGCCGCCGCGCTGCGGTCCTAACCGTTCAGGAAGTCGACCAGCATGCGGTTGAATTTGTCCGGGTGTTCCATGTTCGGAAGGTGAGCCGCGTCGTGGATCACAACCTTCCGGGCGCCGCGGATTTTCGATACGAGCAGGTCGGCGGTCTCGTGAACCGGTGGCACGTCCGCGTCTCCAACCACAACCAGGGTTGGTGATTTGATCTCTCCGAGCCGGCCCAACGCGGGTGCCTCGAGCTCCTGCTCCGGCGCGCTGTGGAAATCGCTGAGCAGGGCCCGCCCGTTCATGTCCAGGAACAGGTCGCGAAGCGGCTTGTCCACGTGGCCGCGCGGTCGACCGGGTCCATCGAGCCATAGCCGCGCCTCGGCCTCGTTCAGGGCGGCCATATCGTGGGCGCGTTCTGCGGTTATCACCTCGGCGTAGAGGTCTTTGTACTTGGCGTCTTCGAACAGCGCGCTCCCCCCAACACCGACCAGGACCAACTTAGAGACGCGCTGGGGGTGCTCCAGGGCGAAGTTGATCGCCAGCATTGCGCCGATTGAGCAGCCGACGAGATGGGGCGCGTCCCGCAGGCCCAGCGCGTCCATGAGAGCCAGGACATCCGCTGCAGGCGACCACGGCCCGGCGGGCAGCTCGGAGTCGCCGTATCCGCGCCGGTCGGGCGCGATGACGTCGAAATGCTTCGCCAGGCCCGCCGCCTGAGGCTCCCACATCCGCGAGTCCGCGACGCCTGCGTGCAGGAACATGACCGGGAACCCGAAGCCTGAACGCCGGTAGTGGATGCGCGCACCGTTGATCAGCTTGTCCATCTAGACCAGCGCGTGCAGCAGGGCCTTGAACTTCAGCTCTGTCTCCTCCAGCTCGCGGGCGGGGTCTGAATCGGGCATCACCCCAACTCCAGCGTACAGCCGGGCCCCGTCCTCCCACAGCAGCCCACATCTGAGCGCCACGGCAAACTCGCCGTCGCCGTGCGAATCGATCCAGCCGACAGCGCCGGCGTACCAGCCTCGCTCCATGCCCTCCAGCTCATCGATCAGCGTATCGGCCGCGGCTCGCGGCCAGCCGCCGACGGCCGGAGTCGGGTGGAGCGCGGACGCAAGCTCGAGCGCGTCTGCAGGCGGGTCCAGGAGCTCGGCCGTGACAGCGGTGGCCAGGTGCTGAATATTGGTGAAGCGGACCACCTCTGGCGGTCGCGCCGAGACCGACTGCGCGAAAGGTCGCAATGCCTCGACCACGAAATCGGACGCAAGGCGGTGCTCGGCGTTGTCCTTGGCGCTGGCCTCGAGCTGACGCGCGAGCCGGTCATCATCGGCCTCGGTGGCGCCGCGCGCGACTGATCCGGCCATCGGCTGCGAGAAGGCGCGCCGGCCTGAACGCCGGATCAGCAGCTCCGGCGATGCGCCGGCGAATGCTGTCCCGTCGGCCCCCGTGACCAAGTAGGTGAAGCAGGACGGGTACGCCGAACGGAGCGTTCGCGCGACCATGCCGGCCGAAACAACTCCATCGCCACGGGCCACTACCTCGCGCGCGAGGACCACCTTGGCCGCTTCTCCTGCCCGGAGGCGGGCGGCAGCGGTCTCCACGGCAGCCGTCCACGCGACAGGGTTGCGAACCGACGTCACGTCAAGCCGGCGCGCAGCCGGCGCACGCACGCCGGTGTGTGCCAGCTCGAGCAGCGCCTCGGCTCCCGCCGCGGCGGCGATCGCGAACATCCGCCCACGGACGCGCGTCACCGCCAGCGCGGGGACGCGGAGCAGCACGGCTGGAAAGCCCGACCACGGCCCGCTCGGGTCCCGGTCGGGACGGTAAGCGAAGCCACCGACTGCGATGGGGCTAAGAGCGGCGGCGGGTCCGGCCGGCTCGAGTGATTCGCAGAGCCTCCGCCAGATGCGCGACGCACCAAGCAGCCGGTTGTCGGCGGGCTCGAAGTCGATGACCGCGCCGCTTGCATCCTCAACCGCCACGCCGCCGGGGGCTGCGACGATGTCGAAGGCCTTCCCAAGGGCCGCCACGCTGGCGGCGTCGGGCATTGGTCGCTCGATGAGCAGCACCTCATGCCCGGCATCCCGCGCCGCGCTCACAAGCTCGACCAGGTCGGGCGTGCGGTCCAGCTCCCAGGCACGCAGCGAAGTTGCCGTGATCATTTAGCGCTTCTCTCGATGTGCTCGCGCGCGGCGCGGAGCAGGGTGCGCTGGAAGTGGTGGCGGACGAGCGTGCCGCTTGCCTCGAGGAGCTCGTTGAACAGATCGAGGAGCCTGCGCTCGGCCGCCTCGGTCTCGCCACCCTCCGCCTGAATGCGCTCGCGCACGTGGCGGTCGAACAGCTGGACGGCTTGGCGCGCCGTCCGGTCGACGGCCGCCGAGTAGTCCTTGCCTAGGTCCAGCAGCGCCCCGAGCGGAACTCCCGCGGCGATCAGCTGCATGCCGGCAGCGATCGCCTCGAGGTCGTCGGCGGGATACAACGGCTCGTCGCCGCCCTCGACCGGTACCAGCAAGCCTGCCTGCTGAAGGCTCACGAGGAGTGGGGCGGCGACGCCGCTGCGCTCGGCGAGCTCCGTGAGGGTAAGGGTTTGCGGCGCCACAGGCCGGGTCACCGCGGCCACCAGCGCTTCATCAGACGGCTCGAGCTCCCCCGCCAGGAACCGCTGGATCACGGTCAGCGTGAAGCCGCGCTGCTGAAGCTCGCGAATGCGGCGTAGGCGCTCGAGATGGCTGTCCGCGTACCAGGTGACCCGACCGTCACGGCGAGGCGCGTCCAGCAACCCCTTGCCTTGATAGAAGCGAATCGTGTCGACGGCCACGCCGGCGGTGCGCGCCAACTGTTCGATCCGATACTCCATGAGTGGATACTCGCATAAACGAGCGGGCCGAGCAGGCGCTCCTCGGCTGAGCGGCTACCCGGTCGTGTTCCAGTAGTAGAGGCGGTCGAGGAAGGTCGGGTCTGCGCGGATCGCACGCGCGAAGAATTCGACCGAGTCCACGTAGTCGTAGTCGTTGTTGTAGTGCCAGATCGCCTGGCGTGGGTTGACGGCCCAGTGGTTGTTCACCAGCAAACGGGCGGCGGCCATGATCGCATCGTGCGGGTCGTTGATGTTCCCGCCCTGACCGTACTCGACCCATGTGCCCGGTATGAACTGCATCGGTCCTTCGGCGCCCGCTGACGACGGTCCGTTGACGCGTCCGAAATTGCTCTCGATGAAGTTGATCGACGCGAGGTCGCTCCCGTCGACGCCATATCTCTGCTGCGCCTCCAGGTAGTACGCGCGGAGCGTGTCCACCGGTTTCGCGTCCGAGTAGGGGTGGACGAAGTGGACGTTGACGAGGTAGTACTGGTCGATGCCGGACAGGATGTACAGGGAGTGAAGGGCGGCGATCGCATTCTGCAGCGGTGACCGCACAGTGGCTGGAACGAGCGGTAGCACCGTGGATTCGACGCTCGAATAGCTCGCCAGCTCGTAGATCCTCAACTCCTCTTGGCGCGCGGCGTTTCGGTAGTTGTACGCGGCCACATCCAGGGCCAGCTGCCGCTGGATAGAGTCGACCAGACCGGTCGCCGGCGGCTGGGCGGTCAATGCGCGCATCTGGTCCAGAGCCTGGCTCATCGCAGTCTCGGCGCTGATGATCCGTGCCGCCTCGTGATGGGCGTTCGGCGGTACGCCCGGTTCCTGCGCGTGTGCGATCTGGACTTGCAGCGCGCACGACAGCGCCGCGAGCGCGGCCGCGACGATTCGGATCAGGCCGTCCCCGACATTTTGGCAACCGCGTCTTGGCGGTCAGGCACCGCGGGGAGGTCCTCGGGGTAAGGATCGGAAGCTGTTGGAGCTCGGAGGCCGACCGAGTCAAGGAGGCCGGAGATCTCATCGCCCATCAACTCGCCTTGGGCGATCAGCGCCTCCGCAGCCAGGTCGATGGCTTCCTGGTTGACGTACATCAGGCGCCAATCGTCGATGTAGGCAGCCCCCAAAAGCTGCGCGACCACCCGCCGGCCACGAGGGTTGTTGAGGACGGCGCCGGCCCACGTTCCTTGCGCGTGCGTTCCCTGCGCGATTTCGGCGACCGAAATCAACTGCTCACCGATGTTCGCCGCCTTGGCCGACATTTGCGGGTCGAGCCTATCCGGGCCCATCCCGATCGTACCCACCATTGCGGAAGCCATCGCTGTCGCCATCCTTAGATCCCCGAAAACACCACTCGTGCCCTCGCCATAGAACACGTGCTCGCAGGCTATCGAGCCGAGGTCGTGCCGCAGCTCGGCCGTCATCTGGGAGCGAAACTTCATCCACTCTTCTTCAGCGGGCATGTCCTTGTGGTAGCCGCCGATTTCGCCGATCGCGGTCGCACGGCGCCGGATGGAGAGTCGTACGTGCGAGTGGTCGGTCTTGAAGAAATGGGACGCCACGGCATGTCCAAGCTCGTGGCGAGCAACGGCGATCTTGTCGCGCTCGGTGTACTCGACCTGTATGGCCAGGCCGGCCTCGACGTTGCCCATTGCCTCTCGCAGGTCCTTCCAGTTGAAGGCGTCTCGCCCATCCTCGAAGGCGTAGAGCAGCGCGAGTGAAAGCACTTGCTCGATATCGGCAGGCGAGTACTTGTCGGTAATGCGCGCGAACTCCTCCCGACGACTTGCGGTGTCGAGCGCGGGGTCGTGCTGCTTCTTATCGAAGTAGAGAGCGGCGATGTCCTTGCGATCTTCTCGAGAGGGCAGACGGAACACGATCTGGCGACCGAATCGCCCGGGTCGTGTGACGGCTTCGTCGAGGACGGACGGCCTGTTGGTGGCGCCGATGAACAGGATGTTGTATGCGGGAGCCTTGAGCGCGGGGATTCGGAGGTTAAGGCGGGTGCCATTGAAGGCGATAAGCCGGGGTAGGAAGAGCCCATCGAGGGTGATATTTACGAGTCCGCGTAGCTGACGGGCGAAGAAGCCTGCGTTGTCGATCCCGTCCATCAGGACCAGCAGCATGTTCAGGCCCATCATGCCCCCGCCACCCATCATGCCGCCCATCATTCCGCCCATTCCGCCGCCGCCCATGCCACCACGCCGCTGCGCCAGCGCGTCGATCTCGTCGATGAAGATGATGCAGCCACCCCAGACCTTGGCCTTGCGGCGCGCTGAGCGGACCATGAGGTACACGCTGATGGCGTCAATGCCCATGAACAGCATGGCGAACGACCCGCCGTTCGCCACATAGATGGGGACGTGCAGCGAGGACGCGATCGCCTTCGCGAGCATTGTCTTGCCAGTGCCGGGAGGCCCGACCATCAGCACGCCGCGCTCACGCTTGCCGCCCGCCTTCACGTAGAGCCTTCCGTGCTCGATCAGCCTGAGGATTCTGCGCATCTCGCCAACGGCCGCCTTCTGGCCGCGCACGTCGTCCATATCGACGCCGAAGCGGGCGTCGTCCGGGCTGATCATCGTCTTGCCAATGCGCGAAAGAATGTAGAAAGGGCCCAGGAAGAGAAGGGAGTTGGCCATCAACAGGAAGAACAGATAGATCAGCTGCGTGAGCGCGGTCTGCATGAACTGCGGAAGCGCGAGGAGCGCATCCTGGGGCGCCAGGCCGAACAAGAGATTGGCCGCCCCAAAATAAAGAATCGGCACCAAGCTCAGGATGAGAACGCGCTTCCAGAAGATCGAACGGTTCGTCTCAACCGTCCGTGTGTTGACATCGGCCTCGGGCGCCATGTGCTCCCGAACGATCATCCAGCGCCGCCCCATGCTTAGGACGCCACGGCACACGAGCATCGCGAGCAGGGAATACACGATCGACCAACCGACGCCCAGCTGCAAAAAAATGTACGCGAAAGCGAAAGCTGAGCTTCCTACAAAGAGCGTGAAGATCCAGAAGATGATCACGGCGGGTCACTCACTATACGACCCGAGGTTTCTCCAATCGTCTCCGACCGCTTGGTCGCCAGGTACGAGACGACCGCGATTCCCAGCGCCGACACGAAGTCTCCGGGACTGTAGGCCTCGGGCAACACCGTTCCTAGAGGGCCGGGGAACGCCAGCCAGTCGGCCAGCCAGCTCAGGTTCGTGTGAGGCCCCATCAGCACGTACTGACCGATAAATCCGCGGTCCACCAGGAGGTGCGAACCGCGCGCTGCGAGCTCAGGCGCTACGGGCATCCGTCCCCCGTTGACGAGCACGACGAGTAGGTTGAGCGCCGAGCCGATGCTGACCAGCCATACCCCGGGCAGCAGGTCGATGTTCCAGATGGTCCATGCAACCAGCGCCGCCAGCGAGGCCGCGTACACGAATTGCGTTCCATCGATGCGGTTCAGTGGCGTCAGCAGCACGACCTCTTTGACGACGAGGACCAGGAGCACGAAATAAGGCCAGCGAAATCGAAGGCCGGACAGGTTGCCGAGCTTCCCGCCTGTGACAACTCCGGCGGCAACGCCGATAACGAGCCCGGCCAGCAGCAGCATGTGACCGGGGGGTTACTCGGACGCGAGCCTGGCCGCCACGCCGGCCAAGACCTTTACGCCAACTCCGAGCGCCTTCTCATCGATCTTGAAACCGGGTGAGTGGTGAGCGGGCGGCGGCCCTCCTTCGGGCATGGCACCGAGCATGAAGTAGCAGCCCGGGATCCTGGTCAGGAACTCGGCGAAGTCGTCGCTCACTGTTAGCGGCCGCCCCATGAGGCTGGCCTTGTCGCCGATGAGCGACTCGCCCACGTCGAGCACGGTGCGCGTGACGTTGGGGTCGTTCATGAGCGGGACGGTTCCATGCACCAGCTTCAGCGACGACTCGACCGCGAATTCGGTGTCGACCTCCTTCAGAAGGTCGCTCAGCCGGCCGAGGGCCTCGTCGCGAAGATCGGCCGTGAACGTGCGCAAGCTGCCTTTGACGGCGACTCCTCGCGGGACGATGTTCCAGGCTCCATCGCTGCTGATGTTCCCGACCGTCGTGTGGCATTGCACGCCATCGTGCTCGAGGCCCTCGACGATCGTGTGAAGGCGCTCGATGAGGAACGCCTGCGCCGACAGCACGTTCCCGCGCCGGCCCATCATGCCGCCGTGGCCGCCCGGGCCTGAAAAGTCGATTTGATATGCGTCCGAACCCGCCCACATGAGCCCGGGCCGCGTGATCACGGTTCCACTCTCGGTGAAGCTCGTGATGTGCAATCCGATGACGGAGTCGGGATGGTGGTCGTCAAGCAGGCCGCGCGCGATCATCGCCTTGGCGCCGCTGACGATCTCCTCCGCCGGCTGGAACACAAAGAGGTAGCGGCCGCTGACATCCCAAATGCGATCGACCAGCGTTCGGGCAACTCCGACCATGATCCCCATGTGGGCGTCATGTCCGCATGCGTGCATCCGGCCGTCGGTTCTCGAAGCGAAATCGACCCCCGACTCCTCATGGATCGGCAGCGCATCGATGTCCGCGCGGAGCATCACGGTCTTTCCCGGCCTGCCGGTGTCCAAAATCGCGACCACCCCGGTCTCGGTGGGGCATGGCTTCAGCTCGAGTCCAAGCTCCTGCAATCGATCGGCTAGCCGCTTGCTCGTTGCGTGCTCATCGAAGCTCACCTCGGGGTGACGATGGAAGTGACGCCGGAGCTCGATCACCTCATCGAGGACCGAGGGGCTCGGGAACGGCGCCGTCGGCGGGTCGGCGCTCACGCGACGGCGACCAGGTTGTATCCGCGTGCCGACGCGCGCACGAAGTTCGGGCCCAGCCCTTCCTCCAGCTCGTCGAGTCGCCGTCTCAGCGTGAGCAGCGCCGAGTGAACGGTGGAATGGGCGGCGTCGCTTCGGAACAGTCCTGCTTCGATCAGGTCGCGGGCGGTCGCCGGCTTGGAGCCTTGCGCCAGGTGGAGCACGAGAGCCGTCTGCTGCGGCGTGAGCCGGATCTCACCCTCGCCTAGCTTGACCATCCGGCGTGTCGGGTCGAACTCCAGGCGGCCGAAGCGGTAACTCCCCGGACGCCCGGTGCCGCGCTCAACAAGTCGCGCGGCGAGGTCGGAGTAGATGTGGGCCATGGGTACGTTGCCCTTGACGAAGTACGAGCTCGCTCCGAGCTCGTAAGCCTTGCGGATCGCAGCGGAGTTGACCTGGGCCGCGGAAAGCACGATCACCGGCAGACCCGGATGGTGGTGACGGATCCATATGAGCAGATCGAAACCGGCTTCTTCGCCTTCGTCCAGAACGAGGTCGAGCAGGACGGCGGCCATGCGCTCGTGGCTCAGGAGCTCCATGGCCTCTGGCGCTGAGGACGAGACGGCGGGACGGTAGCCGAGGTCGTGCAGGTCGATCCTCAGCTGTTGCTGCATCGCGGCCTCGTCCTCGACCACCAGCACCGCCGATCCGAGCACCTCCGCGGGGCGATAGACCTCCAACCCGGGCGGCAACGGCGGCAGCCGGACCTCACGGTTTCGGGCGATCGCTTCGTTGCGGGTCTTAGTGCTTGGATTTTCCAAGGGTGAGCTCTATATGAGTATTAATAATAATTGGCGGGCTCTAAACAACCACTCTGCAAGATGGCAGTGCATACTCAGACCCGGGTCAAGTTGATGTTGGGAAAACCAAGGGGGATCGAGGGGATGACGTGGAAATTCAAGGCGCAACGTGCTGCCTTTGCAGTCGCGATCGTGGGCACATTGGCCGTGGCCTCAGGTGCCGGTTTCTGGGACGAGTTCTGCTCGTTCGTCTACGGCCTGATTTAGGCATCGTCTAGGAATCACCACCCCGGCGCTCGCGTGAGCGCCGGATAGCGGGCGGGAGCAGGGCGTAAAGATCAGCCCGGTCAACCGCCTTGCTCATGTACCCCACCACGTCGGGATCGTCCGTGCCCGAAGGAAAAACCGGGTACGCGGTGTAGAAGATGACCGGCAGCTTCTGCCCCCGCGCCCGCAGCTCATTCAACAGACCCCAGCCGTCCATCGGCTCCGGAAGCATCAGGTCGATGATCGCGACCTCGGGCTCGTCGGACTTGGCGCGTTCCAAAGCCTCGTCAGCATCCTCGGCCATCGACACCTTGTAGCCGAGCATGCGTAAGTCGGTTTCCAGGATCACCCGCCAGGCTCGCTCGTCGTCGACCACGAGGATCGTGGAGCCGCGCAGGTCATCGGGCGTCGGCGCGATCGGTTTTGGCGGGGTGAACGGCAAGGGGCTCGTGGCGCAGTATATCTATGGCAATGGCTAGTCCTGCTCGGCACGGCTTGAGGCGCCGAGCAACGCCTGTTCGGCCGGCTGCCGTCGTTTCCAGCGCAGAGTCGCGCGAGGAGGCTCCGGTCAAACGGATCGCGCTGCGGAGGCGGCAGAAAGCAGCCCCTCGGACGACGCCGGCCGCGCTCGTCCACGAGCTGGGCAGCTGCATCACCGAGGCAGACATCATCCAGGTGCTATACCGCGGCCTGGAGCCGCTGTTCGGCTACAACGTCGTGCTCCTTCAGGTGCTGGAGCGAGAAGGTTGGTATCACTCGATCCCAATCGATTCCGGCGTGCTCCAAGACCTTCGTCGCCGGCCTCTGGCCGGAACGACCTTCGCTCAGCAGTACGCCAACCCACGCACCAGCGTGGTGAAAAACGTGGGCCCTGAGCGTCTGGAGACAAGCAAGGGCCCCGGCGGCGCGCGCACACCAAGATTTGCCATCTGGGTCCCCGTCGAACACCAGGGCGAGGTCATTGGCAGCGTCGTCTACCAGTCGCATCGCAACCGACGAGTACCCGCGACCGAGATCGCTTTTCTTAACGAGGTCCACCGCCGGCTCGGCGTTCTGATCGCCAACGCTTCGCTCAACGAGCTCACACGCAACCAGGCACGCCGGCTGGGGGCGCTGAACAGCATCGCCCGAGCCATGGCCTCGACCCTAGACGAGGTGAGCGTTTTGACCGCCCTCCATGCGACTCTGAGCGAGCTCCTCCCGGTGGATGCCCTCGAGATGGTCTCCCTTTCGGCCAACGCTAAAGGAAGAGCGCGGCTGCTTCACGTCGAGGCGGATTCCGCACCAACGTCTCGCTGGATCTCAAAGCGGACGGCTCAGGTTGCGACCGCGCTGTCGCTGCAGCGCGACCCAAAACCCCTGCTCGTATACGAGCCGGCTTCATCGCTTTGGGTCCCTATCAAAGAGGCCGGCGTCGTGCGCGGCGCCCTCGGAATCAGGTGCTCTCGCCCTTATGCCTACGAGGCTTCGACCGCCGCCTTCCTCGAACAGGTGTCGGACGAGGTCACGCTCGCCCTCCGAAACGCACGAAGCTACGAAGCCATCGAAGATCAGCGCCGGCGGTTGGAGGTTGTCAACTCGATCGGCCGGCGTCTCGCGTCGAGCCTCGACAAATGGTCGATCATGCGCACTCTCCGCGAGGAGCTGGCGACATTCCTCGATTTCGACGGTTTCATTCTGGCCACCATCACGCAGACCGACGAAGGACCGGTGGCGGAGGGGTACCAATACGTGGCCGGGGTCGAGGAGGTGGTTCCGCCCGTGGCGCTGGCGGTCACGGGTCCGTCGCGAGAGGCTTACGAGACCGCCCAGCCGGTTCTCGTACGCAACTCTCCCTGGGCGCGGAGCTTTGAGCGCAAAGGACTGGGGCGCGAGGGCTGGAACGTGGGTCGGGGCGCGGCCGTCTTCGTATCCGGAGCTCCTGAAGACCACCGCCACGTCTCGCGTTCGTTCGTATGGGTGCCGGTGCTGAGCGGCGATCGGATCACCGCGATGCTGTCGCTGCAGTCCTATCACGAGGGAGCGTTTGACGACTGGCACGTAAGGCTGCTGCAGGACCTCGCCGCCCACGTAAGCCTGGCCCTTGCCAATGCAGACCACTTCGCCCAGGCGCAGGCAGAGCGGGCGCGGCTCGAGGCGTTGCACCTTTTGGAGCTTGGCGTCGCAGGCTCTTCAGACGAGAGGCAGATGGCGGAAGCGATCTTCGCCGCGGTCAGCGACTACACGGACGCCGGCACGATGGTCCTCGCGTACCTCGACGTCGCAGGCCAGGTGGTTGGGTTCACGGGCGAACGCAACGGCGCCACGACGCCGATTGGCCCGACACCACTGGCCGAGGCGCCTTTTTTCCGCCGTCTTGTCGAGGGGGCGACATCGATTCTCGAGCCGGTGCCGGATGGTGACTACGGCCTCCTGGGCCCGGTCAACGGCCATCTCGCAGTAAAACCAGGTCATCTCGTGTCGGTCGCCGTGATGCAGGGCGAGCGGGTGGTGGCGTCCATCTCAGCCCAGCGCGAAGACGGATTGCGATTCCAACCAGCCCACCTCAAGCTGCTCGAGGCGGCCGCGCCCGTCGTCGGCATCGCGTTGCGGACGATGAGGCTGCACCACGCCAACGAGCTCGCACTCGCGCAGTCGGTTCGCATCCAGGAGCTGGCAGCGCTCGCGGGCCACGAGCTGATGAGCGTCGTGGCGAACATCGCTGACCAGGCGCGGACCATGCTCGAGTGCCCCGGCGTCGTTTGCTGGGCGTTCGACATCGAGGGGCGAATCAGCGCTACCCGCGGTAGCGGCGATCCCACCGCCGACGGCGTGCTCGCGTGGGCGGGCCTGAATTCCGAGGAAAGCTGGCGCGACGCGCCGACAGGCGTGCTGACCGGCACCGCGCGAGGCCAGACGTGGAGCTTGATTCCGCTCTGGTACGGCGACCGCCTTGTCGGCGCGATCGGTGCGGTTCACGCCTCGACTCACCTCGAGGAACCGAGCACCGCGGCGCTCGACTTTGCCCGCCACGCTGCCGTCGCCATTGAGAACTCCCGCCTGGTCGCCGAGACGCGGGGCCGAATCCGAACCCTCGAGGCAGTGGCGGCCTTCGCAGAGCTCACGCCTACTCAGCCGGAGCTTGCACGGTCGGAGATGGCGCGTCTCGTCGGGCGAGCGCTGGCCGGCTCACAGGGCGAGCTGTGGCTGCTCGAGGACGGCCACCTCGTGCGCCGCTCGCCCGAAGCCGAGGCCGTGCCCAGGGTCCCGGTGACCGACAGCGCCCAACTCTTGCGTGCGCTGCTGTCGCCCACGGGCGGCCGGCGCTTGCGAGCGCTTCTCGACCTCCTCGGCGCGTCGCCCGACGCATTCGCCATTCCAATCCAGGTCGAGGGCCGGCTGGCGGGCCTCCTCGTGGCGAGGATGACAGGGGGCGCATCCGAGACTCGCCGCCTTGCCGCGGTGCTCGCCGGTCAGGCGGCGGTGCTCATCGGTCAGCTGGAGCTGGTCGATGCCCTCGACCGCGAGCGCAGGATGATGAACGCAATCCTTCGCCACTCGCCGGTGGGAGTGATGCTCGAGGATGCGGCCGGCCGCATCGTCTACGCCAACCCCGAGGTCGAGTCCATTTACAACCTTCAAGCCGTGGACATGCCGGGACGGACTCCGGCGGAAATCTACGCGGCGGCCGGCGCGACGCCAAGCGAGCAAGACGAGTCCGTCGACACGTTGGAGTTGCATCTGAGCGACCCGGAACGGATCGTGCACGTGCGACGCGTGATCATTCCCGGCCTTGAAGGGGAGCCCGCCGGCGTTCTGACCCTGCATGAGGACGTTACTGCTCAGCGACTTGCGCTGGAGGCCAAAGACCTGATGCTGCGCGCGATCGGCCATGAGGTTCGCAGCCCCGCGGCGGCGATGAAGAACACGCTCGCCGGGATCATGCAGTGGGATGCAACCATCGATGCCAACGGCCGTCGGGAGCTCCTGCAAGAGGCCTACGAGTCCTCAGATCGCCTGCTCAGCCTGGTCGAGAGCCAGCTCATCATCGCCAAGCTCGAGACACGTCATTTCGAACCCAGCCCTGGACCGGTCGATCTGGCGTCTGCGCTGGAAGGGGTCATGGGCGTCCTGAGGCACCGCTACCCGGAGCGGTCCTCGGCGGTCGATGTCAGCCTCTCCGAAGACTTGCCGAAGGCTTCGTGCGAACCCACCCACCTGGCTCAGGTGCTCACCAACCTGATCGGAAACGCGCTCGAGTACACGAACAAGTCAGTGCTGGTCGAGGCGCGCACCGCGCCGCGCGGCTGGCTGGAGATCACGATCACCGACCACGGGCAGGGCCTACCGCCAGGCGGCCTCGACCGGGTGTTCGAGAAAACCGGAAAAGCGGGTCAAAACCGCTCTCAGGGCGGCCTGGGCTTGGGCCTCTACCTCTGCAGGCTGGTGGTCGAGAGATCGTTCGGAGGCCGGATCTGGGTGGCCTCGAGCAACCGCGACGGCACTACGTTCAAGTTCATCGTGCCGGCCGTGGATGCATCGATTCAAACTCGAGCGCGAGAATCGGCGGGCACCAGCCGTTAGCTGGATTAACGGCAGGTGATCCATTCCAGCAGGAAATCAATCGCGCGGCCGTGCCGGTAGGCACGGTCAAGAGACGCTCGTCCTCACCAGGTCCGATGTGGGTCCGGGTGGGTGGGGGCATGGAATCCGTCCCCGGGCGCCGGCGGCACGGTCCCGCTGACCTAGATTTTCCGCCCGTAGGTGGACCGTGGGAACCTCTGGCTCTCAACGGCCGCCTCGTCGGCTGGGCCGAGCACGGCGGGCTGGCGCTGGCTCGCCGCTGCGGCGAGCTTGGTCAGCAGCTCGCCGATGAGCAGCGCACATACCTCTTGACCCGCCTCGGACACAAGATGCGGTCGGCGGTCCTCGCCCTCCAGGAGTCGGCCCGGCAGGCGGCATTCGGCCGTCCCGAGCTGCTCGAGGCGGTGTTCGAGCAGGCGCAGGAGGTCGGCCGGCGTGCGGCTGCGGTGGAGGCAGCGGCCGTCATGCCAAAGGATGGCGCCCGCGGCGTCGTCCTCGGAGCCTTGCTCAACCTCGCCCTTCCGAGCGTCGCACGCAAGCTGCCGCCGGAGGCGGTGGTGCTCGGATCTGAACCGGCTCTGGTCGAAGCGTTCACGCGAGCTCAAGAGTGGCTGGGCGGGGAGGGCCTGACCATCACAGCCGAACCATTGGGGTCGTGGTGGAAGGTGCGCGTCGCTGCGGTCGGCCTGCCGCATCAGCTGGCGGTGCCAGAGATGGGTGAACCGCTGCTCCGGCTCATCGTCGACATGCACCTCGACGGGTGGCTCGACACCTCCCGGCCACACTGCGCCGACATCTACCTTCCTGCGCATCGCCCGCGTTGACGCAAGAGGCCCGGGCGGAACCCCTCGACGGATCTTCGGCGCCCATGCGGCCCGTCTGCGTTGTTGCGACCTCCGCTCCTCGCTTGCGCATCTATCGATGCGCGCGCTGCGGTGCTCGGCCGCTCCTCTGGGGTCCCCGCGACGCAGTCGCGGGAGGGACCCCTGGACACCGAATCTCTCGCCGAGGTTTCCGCCCGTGCCTCTAGTTACACGAGTCGTAGCGCCCAATCCGGGCCCCTATACCGGGCCGGGCACTAACACCTGGATCCTCGACGCTGGTCCGGTCGTCGTGGTCGTCGACCCAGGGCCCGATGATGACAGCCACCTGGCGGCCATCAAACGAAAGCTCGCCGGCGCAACGATCGGCGTGGTGCTCGTCACGCACTCCCACCCTGACCACCTGCCGCTTGCAGATCGCCTCGCGGGACCCCATCACGCGCCGGTCAAGCGTTATCCCGAGCTGGGTGACGGCGATGTGGTTCGTGCCGGCAACCTGAATGTGGCCGCCCTGCACACGCCGGGTCACAGTGCTGACCATCTCTGCTTCTGGCTGGCCGCCGACCGCGCTCTCTTCACGGGCGACCTGGTGCTTGGGCGCGGCAGCTCGATGATCACCTACCCGGAAGGCAACGTCGCCGATTACCTTCGATCGCTCGACAGGATCGCAGCGCTCGAGCCGAAGATGCTGTTTCCGGGCCACTGGGACCCTGTGAAAGAGGCCGCGCAGAAGATCGACGAGTATCGAACGCACCGACTGGAACGCGAGGCCCAGGTTCTGGCCGAGGTCCGGCGTGGCCGCGGGACGGCCGACGAGCTCACGCGCCGCGTCTACGGAGCCGAGGTGGGGGAGGAGCTGATGCAGGCGGCCGAGATGACCATGCGCGCACACCTTCAGAAGCTGGTCGAGGACCGCAAAGTGCACATCGAAGCGCTCGGTGGTGAAGAGGTTTACGAAGCGCCGGTATCGTAGACGCAGTGATTGAACCGCGGCGCGCCATCTTGTCACTCACCGCCTCCGAGCTCGAGGCTTGGCTCGCGGAGAGCAATGCGCCCGCCTATCGGCGCCGACAGCTGTGGGGCTGGCTGGCGCGCGGGGCACAGATGACCGCGGCGCTGAACTGTGAGCCC
>Ga0209118_1000618_pt1 | contig 18632 bp, 17 predicted proteins | sample BlaSpr_A8_Ref_M1_FD_187988 | JGI IMG/M metagenome (GOLD analysis project Ga0209118, IMG submission 187988) | Forest soil microbial communities from Thunder Bay, Ontario, Canada - Black Spruce, Ontario site 2_A8_Ref_M1 (SPAdes) (version 2) | ecosystem: Environmental > Terrestrial > Soil > Boreal...
CCCCGTCCTGGTTTGCGACGAATTCGCACTCAGCGTTTCGGGTTTGAGCGCGGCCACCACCGCGAGCAAATACATCCGAATCGAAGTCCACTGGCCCGAACTCGGCGAGACACAATTTGATCTCTATGTCTTTCAAGGGAACACAACGACTGGCCGGATTATCGCGCAGAATCTTGGCAACCAGACTTACGTCGATCCTGATGTCGTTCTCATTCCGGCGGTGAACGGAAGTTATACCATCCGGGTCGTGCCGTTCCTGCCGAATGGCCAGAGCATTAACGGCACCGTCAGTCTGGTTCCATTCCCGGCCGTGGCGCCGGTCGAGCCGGGAACAGCTCCGACGTTTTCGAATCACATCTCGCCATCTGCTCTCGGGAATAGCGCGGGCGAGCCATCCATTGGGGTCGACTGGAAACCGAATGTTCCATCTCTCAAGCACGACAAGGTCAATACTGGTGGCGTGGCTTTCTTCACCGCTAATACCCAGCAACTCCGGGTCAGCTTTGACGACGCGGTCGCTCCGGCGTCCGCGGTCTGGGTGGACGCGGCTAGTCCGGTTAAGCCCGGTCTCGATCCCATTGGCTTTGTCGATCACGACACGGGGCGCGTCTTTGGGCTCGAGCTTGCTACCGGCTCCAGCAACGCCGCCTTCTCCGATGATGACGGCGGAACCTGGACACCCTTCCCGGCGGGAGGACCGCCGGCCGGTCCCGATCATGAAACTCTCGGCGGAGGTCCTTACAACGAAGCCGCCGTTCCGCCGCCGCCACCGCACCCACTCTATAAGAACGCTATTTACTATTGCTCGCAAAACATTGCCGGCGGCGCGGAATGCTCCCGGAGCGATAACGGCGGCGTGTCGTTCGGTCCCGGCATCGACATCTACAGCCCTACGGAATGTTATGGTGGCATTCACGGTCACGTAAAGGTCGGACCCGATGGGACAGTTTACGTGCCTAACTCATCCTGTAGCGCGGGCACGGGCAGCCAGGGTGCAGCTATTTCCCGGGATAACGGTGTGACCTGGGTCGATAAGACTATTCCGAATAGCGTTGGTTCGGGCGATCCCTCCGTAGGTATCGGCAGCGATAACACCGTTTATCTTGGTTACGTCAACGGAGATGGCCGCCCCCACATTGCTGTCTCGACCGATCACGGTCAGACCTGGACTAACGACTACGATGTTGGGTTACCACTAGCTTGCCCTCCCGGCGATCAGTATGCGGCCTGCCGCATCAAGAGCGCCGTCTTCCCGACCGTCGTGGCCGGTGACGGCGACCGCGCGGCCTTCGGTTTTCTCGGGAGCACCACGGGCGGAAATTACCAGGACCAGGCCACCTTCCAGGGGGTCTGGGATTTCTACGTCGCCACCACCTATGATCGCGGCGCTCACTGGGTGACGGTCAACGCGACCGCGGGCGATCCGGTGCAGAAGGGCTCGATCTGTCTCCTCGGCCTTATCTGTGGCACCGACCGAAACCTGCTCGACTTCAATGACATTGCGGTCGACCGGGAGGGACGGAGCATCGCCGCTTATGCCGATGGTTGTGTGCCTTCGCTCGGGTGCGTCGCGCCCGACTACACCGGCCGGAGCCGCAAGGCAGCTATTGTGCGTCAAGCGAGCGGCCGCAGACTGTTCGCGGCGTTCGATCCTACTACTCCTGTTCCGACACCTACTCCCGCTAACGTTCAGTTACTTAATGTTTCCGGACGCGTCCTTTCCCAGGGTGGCGACAAGGTAGGCATAGGTGGATTCATTATTAGCGGCACATCCAACAAGACTGTGATCGTGCGCGCCATTGGGCCGTCGCTGCAAGCTGGCAATACGCCCGTGCCCGGACGGATGGTTGATCCGGTTCTTGAGCTTCACGCCGGCGATGGGCACCTGATCCAGTCGAACGACTCCTGGCGCAGCACGCAGGAGCAGCAAATCATCCAAAGCGGTCTCGCTCCCACGGATAACCGCGAAGCAGCGATTATCGCCTCATTGCCCGCCGGAAATTATACCGCCATCATCTCCGGCGCTAACGGTAGCGCGGGGATAGGCTTGGTGGAAATCTACGATCTTGAATCGACCTTGGCCGGCGAGCTGGGCAATCTCGCGGTGCGCGCGGATGTGCAGACGGGTGACAATGTGCTCATCGATGGCTTGATTTTGCGAGGTGGGACTCCAAAGCGCGTCCTGTTTCGCGCGATAGGTCCGTCGCTTCAAGGCCAGATTAATTCGCCTGTGCTGGCGGATCCGGTCATGGAGTTGCATGATGGAAATGGCGCCACTTTGTTGACCAACGATAACTGGAAAGACGCGCCGAACGCCTCTGACATCCAGACGACTGGTCTAGCCCCCAAAGACGATCGCGAGTCCGCCATCCTCATGACCCTGCCACCCGCAAACTATACCACGATCGTCCGCGGCGTGAATGGGACCACCGGCATAGCTGTCTCCGAAGCGTACAAGTTAAGTAACTAGAAGTCTCCCTGTAGCCACGGCCCTGTGGGCCGTCCGTAACGCGCTGGCATAACTCGTGGTGCAATCACGGCCCACAGGGCCGTGGCTACACGTTGCCTCATGAAGGAGGCTTTTCGAGCTCAATCACCTCAAAGGAAACGAGATCGCGCCATGATGCTATCCATTCTTCGAACAATTCTGGCACATCGGTTTCCATGAGCTGGAAGCAACGGTCGCCATCCTTCTCGAGCCAGCTATCGATGTAACGCAGACCATCAGGCAGCATCCTGCCCTGCTGGCGGAATCGCTCGTAGACCAGCGCCTTGCACCCCGGCCGAAACGTCTCAATCACGATATACTTCATGTGAGCCGCAAGCTACGAGAGGCCAGAGGTCGGAAGCCAGAAGTCAGCATTTTCATTGCACCGCCTGCCAGTCACGAGCGCGATGAGGTCCAAACGAGACGCCAGGCCCAAAAAGATAGAACAGCCGAAGCCGCGGTGATCAAGATGAACGGAAGGTCAGTTGCAAGGCGTGGACTTTCCGCAAGGATGCGCCAGACATGAGCCAGGGTGAGAAGGCCAAAGACTACACCGGTAGTTATGAGATAGACTCTCATGCGTCTGACCTCCGGCTCGCGATGCGAGTCCTCACCAGCTTCCGCACCAAGGTAGCCGGTAATGGCCTGTCCACCGGAAAACGGATGGTGCCCTTACTGGTATCGTAGTTCTTTAACTCGCTCTTGAAGGATTCCACGACGGAACCGGCGTAGAAGGCGCAGTGGTTCCTGGCGGCGCCGTAAGCTACCAGGAATTTTCCATTAAGGCGGAAAGCGGGTAGTCCGTAGCTAATGCACTCTTCCGCCTTGGGCGCGGCGGACTTGATCACCTTCCGAAGCTTCTCCAGCGCGGTTCGCTTGTCAGCGCTCAGCGTAGCGAGGTAATCGTCGGTGGTCTTGAGTTTGTTTGCCTTGACTGGTGTCGGCGTGCGACCTCGGCTGGTCTTTGTTGATTTCATCGCAATGCCTTCAGTTTAGTGGTCCGTTCGACGTTTGCGTGATATTAACGCGGCTATCGAGACAGCTATCGTCATAAGTAACCATGAACTCAAAGGAACTACCAGGAACACGGAAGCGGGCTTCGGCCGCGGTGGCCCGAAAACAACATTCCCGTAGATGGCCAAAGAGCCCACCGTGACAATCAGCACCACGATATAAAGGGTCGCTCGGGTGACAACTGGCCAACTCTTCGAAAGCACGTGGGCCCATAAGAGGGTCACGAACGGGGAGAGCACCCAGACTGCGAACAGAACTCGCAGGAAAAGTGGTGGATGCCCGGCCCGGAGCATCAAACCGAGCGAGCCCACGGCCCCAGCCCCCAGCGCGACCAAGGCGATTCCGCGCAGGAGGCTAAGACCCACCATCGGACTTTTCCAGGTTCGCTTCAGGCTGCATTTAGGTGTCCGGCTTGCTGAATGCCACAAGTAACAACGCCACGGCCGCGGCCGAAACCAGCGCGGCGCCGAGGACGAAGAGCGGCGCATCAAAATAGCGGAAGCCCATCAAGGCAAGCAATGTCACGGGGAGCGTTGCGACAGTGACTGCCGTCGTCCGCACGACCATTTTCGCCCACGGTACGCGGGCCGCCGAATGCGGCGCCGCATAGAGCATTAGCCAGCCAAGCGGGAACAGCAACACCCCCACAAGCACGTGATTTAGCAGCATGGGAGGTATGAGCTCGCTGGCCGCCTCAGCTGAGGCAGAATGCCGGATGAAGCTTGAGATGTGCGGCGTCGCGACCAGATGGACAACGCCGAGCAGAATAAGGAGCACTCCACTTCCGCGAATGATCCGAGTGTGAGTAGAAGCCGACATAAACCAACTTAATAACGAATGCCGTCAGATCGTATCTAACGAGAATCGAGCCTGCGGGAGCAGAACGAGATAGACCTTAGCACAAAGTGCGAATAAGCGGGAGCGAATGAGTCAATGGAACCGACTGGCAAGCCCCAACGTAGACGGGTGGCCCAAAGGCTGAGCGACTTGCGCCTTGGTTAGGCTTCATCTGGGCTTCGGGTTGAATGTAATCGGAATCGTCACCTGTATGACTGTGCCGGGCTGAAACTTCCAACGGGCGAATGCGGCGACAGCCGACTTATCGAGAATCACGTGTCCAGTGCTCTTAGCGACAGTAACTGATGTGACGTTTCCTGTCTTCTTGTCGACGTGAAGAACGAAGAGACCCTTCCCTCCCGGTTCATGCCCGGAACCGTAGCCAGGATAATCAGGCCGCGGAGCGTAGAGGGCACGCGCTCGAGTGGCACCGGCATCCGATAACTGCAGCAGCAGCGCACAGATCAGAACGAGTGTTCGCATAGAGCCTAATGAAATCAAGATCAGCCACCGCTGGCGGAGCGGAGGTTTTGTCTCCAATTTCTACTTTTTAATTCAGCCTTTCTACTTCTTCCGGGCTGCACCGTCTGGTCAGATGAATTCCACTCGGGCGTTCCCAGAGGAGAACAGTGCGCCATTAGCGGATGAAGTTCAACCCATTGGGAATGTACTGCGGGAAAACGTAGGCATACATCATCACGATGATCCCGACGATGGCCGCAAGCGCCACGGAGTGCCAGAAGAGGAAGCGGAAAATCGAGCCTTCGTTGCCTACTTGATTGGTCGCGGCCGTGGCAATGCAAATGGATTGCGCGTCAACCATCTTGCCCATCACGCCCCCGGCGCTGTTCGTGGCGCACATGAGGATAGGACTAAGATTGAGCTGCTGCGCGGTGATTCGTTGCAAATTTCCAAAAAGCGCGTTCGACGAAGTGTCGCTGCCGGTCAGCGCGACGCCCAGCCATCCGATGTAGGCGCCGAAGAACGGAAAGAGCCAGCCAGTCCGCGTGAAGGCCAGCCCCAAGACGGCGTCCATCCCCGAGTATCGCGTCACGTAACCTATCCCTAGCATGCAAGTCATCGCGATGATGGCGAATCGTAATCGCACGAGAGTTTTGCCGAGGATGGCGAACATCCGGCCGAAGCCGAGCCCGAGAAGAAGTCCGGCCAGGATGGCGGCCAGGAAACAACCAGTGCCCGTAGCGGTCAGCCAGTTGAAATCGAAGCGGGCGGCTTCCGGCGTTGGCTTGGCGGCGACAGGCATCGTTCGCAAGACTTTTCCGTGGAGCCAGGGCCAGTCCCAGCCCGCCGGACCGGGGCGCGGCTTACTATCGGCCATTACCACTTTGAACGCAGGAGTCGTGGACTCGTTTAGGGCGTTCTTAATCGCGGGAAGTCCCCAGCACAGAACGAAGATCGACAGGATCACGAAAGGCATCCACGCCTTTGCGGTTTGTCCGGCGGAGTAAGCGGAGTCGCTCGTGGAGGATGCATTCACGGCAGCTTCGTCGGGGAACCGCCAGATTGTTTTCGGCTGCCAGACGCGGAGAAAAAGCATCGTCGCGACGAGCGACACGATGCCCGACGCAATATCCACGAGGTTGCTGTCCATATGATTGGACCAGAACCATTGCGTCGCGGCGAAAGAACCGCCGACGACGAGGATCGCAGGAAAGACCTGGAGTGTTTCTTTCCAGCTGACCATGGAGCGCACCAGCCAGAAGGGAACGACCACGGCAGTGATCGGAAGGATGCGCCCGATCATCGCGTTGAGATCGCTCTCGTTCAGCGCGGTCACAGCCGCCAGGGTGTGCACGGGCGTGCCGATGGCGCCCCAGGCCACCGGCGAAGTGTTGGCAATCAGGTTGAGGGCCGCGGCCTGAAACGGCTTGAACCCAAGTCCGATCATGAAAGCTCCGGCGATGGCCACCGGCGCGCCGAACCCGGCGCAGCCTTCAATGAACGCGCCGAAGCAGAACGCCACGAGCAGGAGCTGCAAACGCCGATCCGGCGTGATGGCCGCGACCGACTGCTTCATGATTTCGAATTGGCCGGTCTCGACGGAAATATCGTAGAGAAAAACCGCCGCGATCACGATCCAGACGATTTTCAGCAGGCCGAAAGCCGCCCCGTAAAAGAAACTGCTGAGCGCGAGCGGGGCGGGCATCTGGAAAACGATCATGGCCACGAGCACGGCAGTCGCCGCCCCCGCGACGGCACAAAGGTGTGGCCGCACCTTCAACCCCGCCAAGAGCCCTAACAGAACAACGATCGGCAACGCAGCTAGCAGCGTCGAAAGCCACCAATGCCCCAAAGGATCATAAACTTGTGTCCAAGTCACAGGAACGAGAAATCTGTTTCTACTTTCTACTTTTCAAACCAGGTAGCCAGCCCGCTCGCGAATACTTTCGGAGTTCGCTCCGTCGCCTAGTTACACGTTGGCTCGAGCACGCGTACATTCGAGGCTCCATTCAGCCCACCCATTCCAATATTCTCCTTTGCGAGGAGGCATGGTCATATGGAGACGCGGCGAAGAACAAGGCGTGTTCTCAAGAATTGCGAGGAAAAGAGAATATAGGCACCGTCTCGCCTCCGCCGACTGGTTCGTAAGCAAGCTATGAATCGGAAAATTCATCTCAGATCTACACTCGGCCGCGACAGCGTAGATGAGCCATTCTACGACAAGAGGATCAACATCGGGAGCGTTCAAGTGACGTTCACGCCAAGCATATTCTTGCAACACGCGCTCAGCGACGCTCGTCCGATAACCTCTGATGGGTTTTGGCGCGGTTTCCCGGGCGCGCGTCTGCTTCGATGCCTTTCGATGCCAGTAGTAACATTTCGCACAAAGCTTAGCGCGATAGATACTGCGTCGCCTGCTATGGCAATTGGAGCACTCTAGGTCGGAGGCCTGGTTAGATGACTTTGGCATGCGTCAATCTGAGCGGGTCAGCTGCAGGTAGTCTACAATAAGCGATGCGACAACATCGGGCGGTACATTGTGTGTGCGGCTAAGACGCTCAATAGTCTGCTGCATCGTTTCTGTCGCTGGAGTCGGACTGCCGGTCGTCCATACTGAAAATATCTCATGGACTCGGTAGTCGGTTGTGATGGAGTGCGCTGCTTCTGGTGAAATGTGATACTTCGCTGCAAGCAAAGGAGAATACTGGTCGGGCAGCGAGCGCATGATCTCTTTGAGTTCCGCCTCCGAAAGCTGCTTCTCAGCAGGTTTCGGTTTGCTGCAACCGATAAGCGCGGCAATAAGGATGAGCGCGTAGCGGCTCATCCTACTTTTGCAGCGTTTGAATGGGCTCCCAATACCAGGTTCTTGCTCCATTGTTGTCGTAGTACCGTTGCATCCATGACTCGCCGGTCCATGTGTCGATGCGTGTGACGAAGATACCTGACGGGCCATGTGTGACGATTCGGTAACGCTGTCCCACGCTGTGAAATAGCATAAAGCCTATGATGACGCCGCAAATGACTCCGAGAGAGAACTGCTTCCAATTCATCGCGAGGTTGACGATCGGCGAGTCATCTAACGAGAATTAAACGAAAAAGTTTCGTCTAACTCAGAATCGAGGTAGGACGGAACGAAGGGGTGCATCCTTCGCAGGATATCGGAGCGGGGCGCGGGCGGCAATGCGAAACGGGGGCAGAAGGCCCGCCTACGCCGAGGCTACGGCGTGGCAGGCGGAGGTCAGAGGAAGCAGAGCTTCCAAGACAATTGCGTTCCCAAGCGGGGGTCGCGGAAGGGTCAGTCTGTGATTCTCGACAAATCGGGAGCCAAAAATCCTCGGAGTCGGCGCTGATTCCGGGAATCAGCGCTAAATCTGGAATTCACGGCGTGCAGGTCGAGCGGGACGCCGTGCAGCTGGAGCGGCACGTGTTCCAGCCGCGGATTGAAGCAGTCGTTCCGAGACGGATGGCGCGCAGCCGCGGGTGGAAGTGGACATTGTAGGGCGACCGCATCGGTTGTCTTCTTTTCGGGCACGGCAAGCGGAGCGCTTGCCCTACAGCCACTCCTTTTTTGCTCCGCAGCTCCGCTCCTTTTTAAGAAACCGCTGCGGCGCGCAGCGTGATCCACAGAACGCGCCACCTGTTCCCGGCGAGAGGCGGAAAAATTGTTCGCCTTTAAAGACTAACATTCGTCTAATGCTCGTTAGGCGACTTGCCACGTTTCCAATGAAAACGATTACCAAACATGCGCTCTACTGGTCCGTCGTCTCTTCCGCTATCGGACTTGTCACTCCGGCCCTTGTTATTTTGTGGCTTGAGGTGTTCGTAGGCCAAATCAGTCCACTCGCGTCGCTGGCCGACATTTTGGAGCGCCAGATTTCCACGGGCGACAGCCTGCTTTTGCTTGAAGTTTTTGGACTTATTCCATTCGCTCTGCTGTCGGGAGCTTGCTTCCTGTTTACGCTTCGGCTCAATCCGGCCCGTCTGGCGTGCGTGGCGGTCGGCGGTCTACTCGGCATTCTCGCGCTGATGGTTCCCTTCCACTATGGGGTCTGGTATCCGCTTTACGCGCATGAACATGTGTCGTCCACGGGCGCCCTCGCCTTCCTTGTCATTCCGTTCTTCTGCATCCCTACTCTTGGCATCGGCCTTCTTCTAGGCTGGCTTGTCTCTCTTCTCCCATACTTCCGAAAGGCAACCAAGGTCGCCTGACCATGCGATGGAGCCAATTCCGAATGCTTTGAAAGCCCGGACGCTCCTTCACCCGCGTTAGGGCGGAGTCGCTCATCTTGTTCTCGTTAGCATTCGCTAATTGAGACCTTGAGACCTGGGCGCGGAGGATGTCGTGGAGGGTGACGATGGCGAGGACCCGCCTACGCCGAGGCTACGGCGCGGAAGATGGAGGATGGAGGATGCGGGTTGCACCACAAGACGGGTGGAAGTAATATGGATCCGTGGACGCCATCGCGGAAAAGCTGGACACGAAGCTGGGCAAGTGGAAACCGGAAATCTCGCAGGAGGTGCGCGCGCTTGTATCTCAAGTGATAGATGCAGCCGATAACGACGCCCTTGATGTGATGCGCTCCCGCGCAGCCGAGCAAGAGGTCCTAGACCAGCTTGATGAGCGCCCGTCAGAAGACAGAGGTCAGAAGACAGAGGTTAGAAGACAGAGGTTAGAAGACGGAAGTCAAAGGAAGCTGAGCTTCCAAGACAATTGCGTTCCCAAGTGCAACCCACCACGGCGGGCAGGCTTTGGGATTGGGAATGGCGATCAGCGATAGATTTCGCGGCGATGGCCAAGAGTCAGCAGATACAAGATGTTTCGCGGCTGATCGAATTCGTAGATGATGCGGTAATCGCCGACTCGAAGCCGATATTCGGAGCGACCTTTCAGACGATAGTGCGGATATTCACTTAGCCGCGAACCAAGATCGTTAATCTTTCCTTCGATCAAATTGCGGATTGAGGGTGAGAGCTTCAGAAAGACCGAGTCGAATTCGCGCGCGTAAATCTCGGTCGCGCGACTCACTGCTGGTCGCCTTCGCGAACGCGCATGCTGCCTTCGGCAATGTCAGTTTTTCCGCGCTCGATGCTGCGTTTGAAGTCGTCCGTGAGTTCCAACTGATCTTCGAGGAAGTTCTCGATCCATTCCCGGAGTTGCTCGACTTCCGGCCGCGGGAGCGAGCGGATCGCCTGCTCGATTTCCTGGACGTCGCTGCTCATCCTCGCAAAGGCTGGTGGCGGATTTCCTCGTTCGCCTTTTCCCAATCGACGAATCTCGCTTCGCCAGATGCGACGCGAGCTTCGCGCACGCGATTCTCTTCTTCATGCCAGGCGGGCGATTCGATGGTGTCGGGATTTGCGGAGAGGCTTGCCCAGATGGTTTCCATGGTCTGCAATTTTTCTTCGACGCTCATTTCATTGAGCGGAAGGACGGGGATTGGCATGACCGAATCATATCACAGCGCCGGGAAGGATCGATAGCGGATTTGCAAGAGGTTACCGGCGCGGACGAAGCGGAGCTTCGAAAACGGATGGAGGGCAGAGGTCGGAGGGCAGATTTCTTTCGTCCCTGCGGGGACTCTTTGGAAGATCACGACCCGTTATCCCCAGCGCTGAAGCGCTGGGCTATTGTCAAGGAGCCCCGCGATCAGAGGGCAGAGGAAGCTGAGCTTCCAAGACAATTGCGTTGATTCGCTTCTCCCGAAGCTCACCCAAAAGGGCTTGGTCCATCTCACACCGCTCCCGCGGGCTCGATTCCCAAGTGCAACTTGGGAACGAGGCGGGCGCATCACGCATCCTGCGTCGCGTATCCCTCATCCCGTATCACGCATCCCGTATCACGCATCCTCGTCAGATCGCGTTCCACTTCGCGCGACGAGCGCGGCGGCAACGAGATGGCCGGTCGTGTTCAGCACCGTGGCGAAGACGTCGGGGATCGCGTCGACTGCGATCAGGATTCCGATTCCTTGGGCCGGCAGACCGATGGCAAGAAAGAGTGGTGTCAGCATGATGAACGCGCCGCGCGGAATGCCCGGCACGGCGAACGCTAGGAACACTGCGGCGAAAGCGATCGTCGCTACGCTCTCGGCGGGGAGCGGCACGCCGTAGAACCAGCCGACAAAGAGCGCGCCGATCGTCCATGACACCGGCGCCGCAATCTTGAACGTGGAGACGGCCAGAGGCAGGACAAATCCGGTGACTCGCTCGGGCAATTGCAAGTTCTTCTCGGCCGTCTCGACGAGCGCCGGCAGCGACGCGATCGACGAGCTCGAGCTGAAGGCAATGAGCTGCGGCGGCAGGGCGGCCCGCGCGAAGCGGCGCAGCGGAATCCGGCCTGCGATTGCCACGACGGGGTAGAGCAGCAGTGTAACAGCGACGCTCGCGATCGAGTAGGCGGCGACATAAAAGCCAATCGCGCCCGCCAGCGTTCCGCCGGCATGGACGGCCAGTGGAAGGACGAGCGCGAATACGCCGAGCGGCGCAGCGAGGATGATCCACCGGACGAGAATGAGCATTGCGTCGCTCAGAGCGCGGAAGAAGCGCGTCAGCGTCTGGCGCGATGCTTCGGGGGAGCGCGCAATTGCCAGCGCGAGGAGCAGCGTGAAAAGGATCAGCGGCATCATTGCCCCGCTCGCGGCGGTGGCGACCGGGTTCGCAGGAAGGAGCGAGACGAGCCACGCTGAGAATGTCTGCGTCTGTCCTCCGGCGGAGATTTCATTCGCCGCTTCGACCGCGCCGGCTGGGACTTCCAGGGCACCGTGCGGCTGAAGAAGCCCGAACATCGCCAGCGCGACCGGAATGATGACGGCGGCGACTCCGATGAGAAGCAGCACAAAAGTAACAAGCGTCCGTCCGCCGAGCCGGCCGATCGATTTGATGTCCGACACCGATGCGACTCCGGTGATCAGCAGCGAAACGACGAGAGGGATTACTGTCATGCGAATGCCGTTGACCCAGAGCGTGCCGATCGGCGCGATCGCGTCAGCGGCGCGGATGAGTGAGGCGTTATGCGATGCGGCGATGAGGACGCCGAGGAGGATCGCGGCGACGAGAGCGAGTAGGACGCGCGTGCTCTCTTTCATCACATCATCAAGTCGCCACCGTTGATATCGAATGCTGCGCCGGTGATGTAGCCGGCGGCCTCCGAGGCAGCGAAGCAAATCAAGTCGGCGACTTCGCGCGCAGTGCCGATGCGCGGGATCGGGTAACTTGCGGCGAGGCGTTGCAGCGTTTCGTCGTTGGCGTTCTCGCGCGTCAACTCCGTATCAATCATCCCGGGGCAGACGGCGTTCACGGTAATCCCGAACTTGCCAAGTTCCTTCGCGGCGGCGCGGGTGAGGCCGAGCAGGCCCGCCTTTGAGGCGGTGTAATGCGCGCCGCCCAGGGTGCTGACCATTCGGCCGGCGGACGAGGAGATATTAATGATGCGGCCGTAGCGCTGCGCCTGCATCGCCGGAAGTGCCGCCTTCGTGAGCAGGAATGGCGCGGTGAGATTGATCTCAAGGGCGGCGCGCCATTCCTCCGCAGTCAGATCAGGAAACCGCGTGGAGAGCGCGAGCGCGGCGTTGTTAACGATAACGTCGATCCGGCCAAAGCGCTCAAGTGTCATTCGCACGATCTCCTCCGCCGCACCGGGCACGGCGATATCACCAGGTACGGCCAGGGTGCGTTCGCCGATCGACGCGGCGAGACTTTCGGCACGCGCGCGGTCACGCACATTCACTGCCACCGCGGCGCCGCGTTCGTGGAAGCGCTCCGCCGCGGCCCGCCCGAGCCCGCGCCAGGCGCCGGTGACGATGACAACGCGTCCGGCAAAGTCCTGCGCTGAACGCTGCCCGCTCATCTCAATATCAGAGCTTCCCGTTTGCTCCAACGCAACTGGCTTTTCACGGCCGATGGAGATGGGCCTAACGAGACCCAAGATCAGCGACTCCGAAAGCTTTGATGCCTGGCTTCCCAGCCAAGCCCCTTTCGGGCTGCCCGTCCATGTCGCACCGCTTCCCGCGGGCTCCATTCGGAGTTCGTTGCATCGTTTGGTTAAATGCGGGACGTGTCATTTCTCGAGGGGCGTGACAGTAAAATCCGCTGCGCCGAGATTAACTAGAAAGTCTTTGCGCGGGTTTATCCGGGCACGATGCGCACCAGGAGTGAAGTAATTAGCGAAGATAACTCCTCCCACAATCGCAGGCTCGACCGTGATAGGCTCAAGCGCCACGACTTGTCCCGGCACCCATTCCCAACTTCCCGCGCTTAGCCCTGTCTCCTCCGGATAATCGAGACGATATTGATTCCGGTTCTCAAACCAGTCACTGGCAGAAATCTTCATCAACTCTTTCAGAAGCTCCTTGTCCGTAACCAGGACTAAATCAAATGCGACAGGGTTGTCGTCATTTGCTTGAGAGGAAACCTTCACTTTGATCTTTAGCTCAGACTGTGCCGACGCTGCCGTCGGCGTGGCTGCTACGGTTACGAGCGCCAGAAACGCTAACAAGATATTCTTCATGTTCATCTCCTATAGAAAACAACTAGCATCTAACGACAATTGCACGAAAAAGTTTCGTTTAACTCGGAATTGGGGCGGGGCGGAGTGGGAGGGTGCATCCTTTGCAGCGCGGCCGGCGATGCGAAACAGAGGACCCGCCTACGCTGAGGCTACGGCGTGGCAGGCAGACTTCGGAGGATGGAGGACGGAGGAAGCAGAGCTTGGGAACGAGGTATCAAAACGTGATCGCGCAGCGGGTAGCCGATCGCTGGATTGCAGGGTTAGGCCGGGTTAAATGCACTAACCGTGACATAATAGCCATCTGGGTCTCGAAGCGAGAACTCCATGGCCCGAGTATTCGGATTGAGTCGAGGTTCTTCGGCGAGTTGCGCGGCAAGAGTGCGCGCACTTTTCAAGCTTGAGTCAAAGTCGCTCACGCAGAAAAATAGAAGCAGACCGTTGCCTGGTGTTCCGTTGTGCGGGCTCATCAGCGAAGGATGACCGTGATCGCCCCAATGATGAAGACAGAGAAGAACAGTGCCGTCCTCGTCCAAAACTTGATCGAAAGTCGAATCCCCCGGGTGATTATTGGCGGCGTTCAGTAGGGTCCGATACCACTCAGAGCTGACCTGCACATTAGAAACCCCGATAATTGGCCACGTTCGTTTCATAGCGATGCCTTCATGGGCCTAACGAGAACAAGATTAGGCCAATTTACGAGCGGACTGTTGCTCCCCATTCTCCTGGCGCGACGTCGGCAATATGCTGCGAGAACGTCCACCAGTGTCCGGCGCAATCTTCGGCAGTGTACTGCCGCTCACCGAATGGCATATCCGTTGGCGGTTTGACGATATGAGCGCCGCATTTCTTCGCGTGCTGGAAATGATGAGCGACGTCAACCACTGTCACATGTACGTAAGCGGTGACCTCGTTCCTGCGCGGTGGCCGAAACGGTCCACCTTGCCGACCGATCATGATGGCGCTGTCGCCGAACGTGAGCTGCGCGTGGCCAACGACCCCGTCGCGTTGAGCGCGAAGCCGTTCCGTGAAGCCAAATACCCGACAGAGCCACTCGATCGCTTGGCTCACGTCTTCGTAGACGAGGATCGGGACGATTGTCGCATCTGGTGCGGAACGGTTAGTAATCATAGTGTTTGGCCAGGGCCTAACGAGAATTAGACGAAAAAGTTTCGTCTAACTCGGAATTGGGGTAGGGCGGAATGGGAGGGTGCATTTTTAGCAGCGTAGCGTAGCGGAGCGGGGCGCGGCCGGCAATGGGAAACAGAGGTCAGAGGAAGCAGAGCTTCCAGGCACAGGGGCGTTCCCAAGCACAGCTTGGGAACGAGGAGTATCTCACACAGATTGGCGCGGAAAGAATTTCGCTTTCAGCGCTGGCGGTTTGGTGTTGCATGAACCTGGCGTTGCCCCAGGCTGCCTGTGAACGCCGCGCCTTTGGCGCTAAACAGATACCAAGCACAGCTTGGGAACGAGGTGGGAACTTCCGACATCTGACTTCAGACCTCCGACCTCCGATTTCAGATCACATTCCACTTGGGACGGCGCGTCTTGGGGTCGGTTTCCCACATGCGAAGGCCGCCGCGGTAGGCGTTGCGGTTGTGACCGGGCTCTACGCCGGCAGGCAGTTTCTCGAATTGCTTGGCGTTGCCGCCGCCAAGGACGATGTAATCGGCGATGAAAGAGAGCTTGAGTTGCTTGAGGCAGAAAAGGACGTGACGCATCCATTCCTTCTTGCCAAGACGCTCGAGGCCGGGCTTGCCGAGGTATTCTTCGATAATGAGGCCGCCTTCATAAGGCAGGTCGCCTAGCTCAAGGGGCATGAGGTTCTTCGACCAGACTAAGGCGGAACCTAACCCGGTGCCGAGACCTAGAAAAAGCATCCGGCCGCCGCGATAACTCCCGAGCGCCTGCATGGCGGCGTCGTTCAGGACGCGGGTAGGTTTACCTAACGACTTGTTGAAGTTCCATCCGACCCAGCCGGGCGCGAGATGTTTCGGGTCTTTCATGATCCGGCCTTTGTGGACCGGGGCGGGGAAGCCGATCGAGATGGCGTCGTACTTCCAGCCTTCCGCGGTGCTTTTGATCTGCGCGACCAACTGTTTGGGCGAAAGCTTTGGGCCGGAATCGAATTTGCGCTTTTCGGTGCGGGAAATCATCAGCTTCACGTGGGTGCCGCCGATGTCGATGACGAGGATCTTTTTCATAGAGGTTCTCTCCGGGCAATGCTGACAGGGGTGAGCTTGAGTCTGGGAGCTTTCTGCGATTCGGCCAGTTTGCGGGCCTGGCCGCGGGAACGTTCGCGAAAATGGAGTTGGGCCTGCAAACGCGGCGCGCCTTCTTCGGGCTTCAAACGCACATAGGTGCCGTCGGGCTGGAGCTCGCGCGCTTTGATGCGGTCGTTCAGAAAACGCGGGAGGACTTCGTTGATGATCTCGTCGCGGAGCACGGGATCTTCGATCGGAAACGCGATCTCGACACGCCGGACGAAATTGCGCGGCATCCAATCGGCGCTGGCCAGGTAGACCTCGGGCTTGCCGTCGTTTTCGAAATAATAAATGCGGCTGTGTTCGAGAAAGCGGCCCACGATGCTGATAACGCGAATGTTTTCGCTCAGCTTCGGCATGCGCGGGCGCAGGCAACAGATGCCGCGCACGATGAGATCGATTTTCACGCCGGCGCAGGAAGCTTCGTAAAGTTTCTCGATGATCTGCTGGTCGACGAGCGAGTTGAGCTTCACCACGATGCGGCCGGTCTTGCCGGAGAGAGCGAGGTCGCGTTCGCGTTCGATCATGGCGATGACGCGCTTGCTCAAATCGAACGGAGCCACCAGGAGCTTTTCGAGACCGGGATAACTGGCGAGGCCGGTGAGCGTGTTGAAGACGATCGCGACTTCCTCGGTGATTTTCGGATTCGTCGTGAGCAAGCTGAAGTCGGTGTAAGTGCGGGCGGTGCGCGGATGATAATTGCCGGTGCCGAGGTGGACGTATTGCCGGAGCCGGTCGGCGTCGCGGCGAACGATGAGGAGCGCTTTGCAATGCGTCTTTAACCCGACCACCCCATAGACGACGTGCGCGCCGGCTTCCTCGAGCTGGCGGGCCCATTGAATATTAGCGGCTTCGTCGAAACGCGCCCGCAACTCGACGAGCGCGGTGACTTGTTTACCCGCGCTCGCGGCGTGGATGAGCGCCTCGATGATGGGTGAATCGCCGCTCGTGCGATAGAGGGTGATCTTGAGCGCGAGCACCTGTGGATCCCGGGCCGCGCCCTCGATCAACTCGACGATCGGATCGAAGCTCTCGTAAGGATGATGGAGGAGGACGTCCTGTTTGCGCATCACCTCGAAGATGTTCGCGTGCGGCGGCAGAGCGGGATCGCGCGCGGGTTGGAAGACGCGGTCCTTGAGTTTCGCGAAGGCGTCGTTCGAAACGAGCGGCGCGAGATGCGTCATCGAAAGGGGACCGTCGACCTTGTAGAGATCCATTTCGCCGAGATCGAAAAACTCGAGAAGCAGCTCACGGAAATCTTTCGGGCAATCGGCTTCCACTTCGAGCCGGACGGCGTCGCCGCGGCTCGAGCGCCGCAGCTCCTGCTCGATGCTGCGAAGAAGGTTATCGGCTTCTTCTTCGTCGATGTAGAGGTCGCTGTTGCGGGTGACGCGGAAAGCGTGCGCGCCATCGAGAAGCAGGCCGGGGAAAAGCTCGGCAATGTGATGCTTGATGAGGGACGAGAGGTAGATGTAGTCCCACGGTTCGTCCTCGCCCTTGCCGCGCGGCATCAGGATTAATCTCGGCAAAACCCGCGGCACCTGGACGATGGCATGGAGGAGTTCGCCGCCGCGTTCGTTGCGCGCGCGCACCAGAAGGTTGTGGCTTTTGTTCAGGAGCTGCGGGAAGGGATGGCTCGCGTCGACGGCGAGCGGGGTAAGCAGCGGAAAGACTTCCTCCCGGAAATATCGTTGCGCCCATGCGGTCCGTTTTGCATTCAAGGCCGCCACGTCGTGCACGCGGATGCCGTTCTTGGCGAGAAGCGGAGTGAGATCGTCTTTCCAGAGCGCGTATTCCGTGGCGACCAATTCGTTCACGGTGCGCTGGATCGCGTTGAAAAGTTCCGTCGGGCTCAAGCCGTCGGGGCCCACGTCGCTCGTCTCGCTTTCGATCTGTTGCTTGATGCCGGCGACGCGAATCTCGAAGAACTCGTCGAGGTTCCCGCTGAAGATGGTGAGGAATTTGACGCGCTCGATCAGCGGCTGGGTAGGGTCCTGCGCTTCCTCGAGAACGCGGCGGTTGAATTCGAGCCAGCTCAGCTCGCGATTGATGAAATTTTCCGGCGCGGAAAGGCGCGAAGCCGGCGCGCTTTCAACAGCGTGCGGGAGCGCGACAATATTCGACGGTTCTTCCTGAGACGACGGTTCCGGTTTCGACTGCATCGCGCATCCAGCCGCGGCGAACTATTCGCCAAATCCGATCCGCTGAAAGAACCCGCGCTTCTCCGGTTTCGCCGCGATGACGGGCGGCCAGCATTCCACGATTTCGAGCGCGAGGAAGCGGAACAAGGTCAGGCGCGCGAACTTGAAATCGAGCCGGAGATTTTTCGCGATCTGCGCGATCGAGCGCTGGCCGTTGAACTGCGAGGCAAACTGCGCCTCGGCCACCGTGAGCCGCAATTTCTGGACGCGCTCGAAACCGTCGCGGGTGTAAGCCGGGATGCAGCCGGACTCCAGCTCCGGCACGTCGCCCAACTCTTGAAATTGGAGGCAGCGCAGAGTGCTCAGAACCCAGTGATCGATGTCCGGTTCGCCCGGAACGTCCGACACATAATCCGGCAGGGTGTCGCTTTGCTCGAAAACGAACCGCACTTTTTTTGCCGTCCAAAGCTGGGCAAAAAGTTTCTGGCCGTAATGCTGGACCAATTGCACGGCCGGCTCGTGCAGGATCAATTCCTGGCGCGCGAGCGTGAGGAAAAGCGGGCAGCCGGTCTGGCGTTGTTCGGCGCGGCCCTGTTCGGTTTGCTCCGCATCGACATTGACGAGCGTGATCGGCGCCTCCGGGCAATACAGCTCGGGATCGCGCGTGGTCACGAGAATGATTTCGCCGTTTTTCGCGAGCAGCTCGACGGTCGCCTTTGTCCACAGGCAACGCAGCGTCCCGGTCAGTTTTTCTTTCCCGATGGCGTGGAGCGCGCCGTTGAGAGAGAAGAATGTCGTGTCGCCGGAAAAAAAGGCGCCGTTGACCGGAATTTTTTCTTCCTCCTGCGCGTCGGCGAACGAAGCAGCGGGCGCGGATCCGGAGGCGGCAGCGGACGCCGCAGGTTGGGTTGGCGGCCAGGCAGTCG
>Ga0209118_1000619_pt1 | contig 18624 bp, 9 predicted proteins | sample BlaSpr_A8_Ref_M1_FD_187988 | JGI IMG/M metagenome (GOLD analysis project Ga0209118, IMG submission 187988) | Forest soil microbial communities from Thunder Bay, Ontario, Canada - Black Spruce, Ontario site 2_A8_Ref_M1 (SPAdes) (version 2) | ecosystem: Environmental > Terrestrial > Soil > Boreal...
CGTATCGGTCGCAATGCCCATAACCTGATCGACAATCTTGCGGGCGTCAGTGATACGACCGGTGACCAGCAGCGTCCTGGCCAGCAGGAGGTTGGCAGATGCCTCGTCGCTCGTTCCCTTTGTTTTTACAAATACCTCAGCCGCGCGCCGGGCCGACAGGGCAGCCTGCGCGCTCTTGCCTTCGTCAAGGAGGAGTTCGGCAAGCTGCAGGTCAACGCGCGCCACCTCGGTTTTGTCCCCAATCTCTTCGAATATCGCTCGCGCTTCTGTTTCCTCCTTCAGCGCTTCCGCAGGATCACCTTCGAATCGGTGGACCCGGCCCGCGCCGGCAAGAGCTGTGGCCTGCCTGCCGCGATTACCATTCTCGCGGCAGATTTCGAGAGAACCTTCGAACAGTTCCTTCGCTTTTTTGTGATTCCCGAGAGCTAGAAATACGTCCCCGAGGCCGTTTTTCGCCAAAGCCTCTCCGTTCTGGTCGCCCGCCTCGTGATAAATCGCGAGCGCCGCTTCGTACCCGCGGCGGGCGCCCCCAAGATCGCCGAGGTAAACAAGAATATCTCCGATGTTATCATTCTCGGCGGCCGGTCCAGTGCGGTTCCCGATCTGGCGATAGAGCGCAAGAGCTTCCTCATAGCCCCTCTTCGCCCCTAGATAGTCTCCTTGATTCTTGAGGGCGATCGCGCCGATGGTTGTTGCCTCCGCAACCCCCGCTCGATCAGTGGCGGCAATGTAGAGTTGCTTGGCTTCGCGTATCCGTCCCTCGACCTCAGAAAACCTGCCTAGATTTTCGAATAGCCACGCTTGATCAAGGCGCGCCTTTGCCAGCAGCAAAGATGCCCCCGCCGCCTGGGCTCTTTCGGCGGCCCTCGCCAGAGCCGCCTCAGACCTCTTCGTGTCTCCCAGCGACCGCGCCGCGTCTTGTTCTGCCATGTCAATGCGCGGGTCGTCCCGGAGTGGTGCAGGCAACTGTTGCAACAAAGCGACTGTGGCGAGCGTATCCTTCCATTTGTTGGCTTTGTACTCTGCATTGGCCAGTGCGAGGCCGTAGTCGAGATTGTCGGGGAAAAACTCGAAGAGGGCGCGATAAATTCCTGCAGCTTTCTCCCAATCCCGTGAAGTTTCATGATAACGGGCTTCCACCAGGAGCCGCTCCGCGCGAGACAATTTGAAAGAAAGATCGAAGGCCTTCTTCGCCTCTGCTTTGGCATTTTCGTCATAGCCGAGTTGCGCCCACGCAGTAGCCAAGGCCGCATGGGAGAGCGCGAAACCTGGTTCGACCGCAATGGCATTTTGTAAGAGATCCCGCGCCCGCAGCGCGTCAAATGCGCGCAAGCGCGCCAGTCCTTCAGAATAAAGCCTCGCGGTTTCGCTCTTTGAGGGCAGCGCGATCGCCACTTCCGCGGCCTCTTTGCGCGTCACCGCCCGGACTCCAAGCTTCTCGCGCAGTCGCTCACCCGCGCGAGAAACCAGGTCCACGAGATGCACCTCCGTCCCTGCTTCGGAGATCGCGCTCATTGTTTCGCCGGTTCGCGTGTCTTGTAGGCGGAGATCCAGACGAATCTGGCCATCCAACTTCGTGCCTAGCATGGCGTACGACCCGGCTACCACATAATCCGTTCCTAGGTTCTTGCGGATCCGCACCAAGCTTTCCCGTCCGAGGCTGGCTACCTCGGGCAAAGACAACTCCATCTTCATCCTCGCAACGCTCTCTGCCGGAATGGCGCGCAATTGTTCGCCTGCTGTGAGTTCCGTAGTGAGCCAATCGGAAAAAGCCGTCGACAGCCAGGCTTCCTGTGGATCCCCGGAGAGATTCGTGAATCCCAGAACGGCTACCGACGCACGCGGGTTCAATACGGCGGAAGAGCCGCCAAGCACGGCGGGTTGGTGGATTCGGACATAAATGAACGCTGAGAATATGGCGACCGAGGCTATCGCGACTACGCCGTAGAAACGCTTGCGTCCTCCGCGAGTGCGGAAATCCAGAGGAAAGGAGGAAAATGGTGCAGGCTCGCGTTCGGCTGCATTTGCGTGAATTTTCCTCCGGTCCTCGCCTGAATGGTCCTGGGCAGGAGTTGTTCTTGCGGCATCGTAGTGATGAACGTGAACGGGGACAAGGAACCTGTACCCGTGACGTGGGATCGTCTCCACATAACGCGGGCTGTCGGCGGAATCTCCCAGCGCGGCTCGCAGCTTGGTCATCGCTTTATTCAAACTGCGGTCGAAATCCACAAAAGTGTGAACAGGCCACAGCTTCTGCCGCAGTTCGTCCCGGGTCACAACTTCGCCGGGATGATCCAGCATGAGGGACAGAATCTGAAAAGGCTGCTCCTGTAGCTTGATTCTGACGCCGTGTTTGCGGAGTTCTGCGGCTCGCAGGTCTAGTTCAAAAACACCAAAACCGCGGGTCCGCGGCAAACTCTCGGTAGCCTGCATAACCGGACACCCCTGTCTTTTGCCGAAGCGTAGCACGCACTTACGGGGTAATCAATACTTCCGCATCGCCGGATCTCGAGATCTTTAGTCGGCCCCAAGATCGATTCCTGATACACAGGGTGGCCAGCAGTCAATTCAATCCGCCCCTAGTTAGAATTGCAAAATGCCCGGTTTCCTTGACATCACTACAAGGCAGTGTAAAATCGTTTTTATCGTGCGTTTTTCGCGTCCCGTTTTGATGTTCTTTGCTCGTGTGAAGCCCACTGCAACTTTGTTTTTCCCGTTGATTGCGCTTTGCTTCTCGCCGGCTCTAAAGGCTCAATCGGAGTCTGCGGTGACAGACCCCCAGGTGCAAAGAATCTATGGTGAAGCAAAGGCCGCCGAAGCCCGAGGCGATTTGGCTGGCGCGGCGGCAGGCTACGAATCTCTCCTGCAGATTGCTCCGCGTCTTGGCGCTGCTTACAACAATCTCGGCTCGCTCTATCTGAGACTCCGCGAATATAAAAAGGCCACGGCAGTCCTTGAAAGAGGATTGAAAATCGATCCGAAAATGTACTCGGCTTCCGCGCTGCTGGGAATTTCACGCTACGAGATCGGAGATTACGCCGGCGCGCGCACGTCTCTGGAAGCTGCGCTTCGCGGCAATCCCAAAGACAACAAGACGCAATTATTTCTTGCGAATGATTTGATCAAGCTCGGGGAACTAAATTTGGCGGCGGACCATTTGCGGCAGCTCTCGAAGCGCCAGCCGGGGAACCAGGAAATCTGGTATCTGCTAGGCAAGGTGCACATGAAGTTGTCCGAACAGGCGCTATCCAAACTCAATGAAATCGACCCCAACTCTGTCTGGGTGCACGAAATATCCGGCGAGGTCATGGAAAGCATGAAGAATTACGACGGCGCCCTCATTGAATACAAGAAAGCGGTGGAGATGGCGCCGAACCAGTCCGGCACCCACTATCTGCTCGGCAATGCGTATTGGTCGCTGAGCATGTGGGATGCGGCAACGGAGCAGTTTCATGCAGAGCTCACGAACGACCCAGCGAATTGCATGGCGCAGTGGAAGATTGGCAACATCATCCTGGAACAGCACGCGAATACGGAAAACGCGCTCGCGGATGTCGAGAAGGCTCTAAATATTTGCCCGAACTTAATGGCGGCGCGGGTTGATCGCGCGCGCGCCTTGATGAAGCTCGATCGCCATGCGGAAGCGGTGAAAGATCTTGAGATGGCCGAGAAGGCCGACCTGGCGGAACCTTCCACGCACTTTTTGCTGGCGCAAACGTACCGCGCCCTCGGAAGAACGCAGGAAGCCCAGGCGGAAATGAAGTTGTTCAGCAAATTGGAGGAGAGCGCCCGGGCGGCAACCGCCGAACGAGCGAAGCAGCTTCTCGAAGAAAAAAATAAAGAGCAACCGTAGAGAGCTGCGGGGCTGAGGCACCCTCCCGGCCCAGGCTTTCTAAAGAGAATTTTTTCCGGCACGCGTGGATGCTTCATGGCCGGGGCGTTTGCGGGACTGAGTGGCTTCCGGTCAGCGCGGCGCAGCGCTGGTACTCGAGCTTGGCCCTTTCACTGATTCCCTGCTTGCGGTAAACCGGGGCCAGCATGCAATGAAGATTGGCACTCTGGGCAGAGAGCTCGATGGCCTTTTCCAGTTCCGTCTGAGCCTTGGGGAGTTGCTCCAGCCGGGTGTAGGCCTTTCCCAAGAGTTCGTGTGCCCGAGATTCTCGTGGAGCGATTTCAATCGCCTGGAGAAGATAGGTAACGGCTTCTTGCAGACGATTCGCATCCAAGAGAAGGCTGCCAAGATCAATGTACGGCCCAGGATTTTTGACCGGCAACTGCGATTGCCAGGCAATAGCAGTTTGGTACGCCATGACCGCTTCGTCAATGCGGCCAAGACCCGCATAGGACAGCCCGATGTTATCTTCGGCTTTTACATTTTGCGAATCGAGCTTCAGGCATTGTTCAAATGCGCTGACGGCCTCGGCGAATCGGTTCTCGTTATATTTTATGCGGCCCAGATAATACCAGCCTTCCGAATCTTTCGAATTCCAATCGAGCGAGCGAGTCAGCCATTTGTCGGCGTCCGAGTAACGGCCCAACAGGACATAGTCGAGCGCGACAATCTTCAAATCGAACGCGCTTGGGGCATGGAACTTGGCGCCCTCGGTGTACTCGGCCAAAGACGCACTGGCTTTTGCTTCCTTGAGGATGGTGTCAGAACCGTCCCCAACCTTTTCTGAATAAGTCGCCGCGGCTGTGCCTCCCTTGACGCCGGCGTTCTCTTGTATTTCTCGGAACAGGATATAGCCCAGGAGGAAATGACCGTCAGCAGAATCCCTATGCTTGTCCAGGTATTGGCGAACCGCGCGCTCTGCTTCACTCACCATTCCCTTGTCCACCAGCAATTTGGCCTCGGCAAGAAGCGGATCTGGTCCCTTCGATATTTCCGTCAAACCTGGGCCCTGAGAGGCCGCCTGCTGTGTGGGTCTTAAAGTCTTGACGGGAGTCTGCGCACTCGCAACGGAACAGAACACCAGCGAGAATAGAACCGAGAAAATTGAAGAAACAGCGATGAGAGTACCCCCCGCCCCCCCATGGTACTTGTACGTGAGTATTTCAAAGGGGTTGCAAGACTCAATAGCCTGGTCGCGATGGGATTGGTGCTTAGGGAATAGTAGCGTAGGCTCAGATAACACAGATGAGTATAGCAGATAAGTAACTCGAAATCGATGATTTTCCGTACAGCAGTGGATCGCGAAGCCCGACGGCGTAAGGAAAAGAAATTGAAGAGTCTGCATCGAGCCTTAGTCACCACGGCTGCGACTTGTCAGAGTCTGAAAGGAAAAAAGCCGGGGTGGAAAAAACCCCGGCTTTCCTCGACTACCGCCTAGTTTATGAGACGGTAGTATTAGAAGCTTATTTTGAAGAAGCCCTGTCCTTGTCGCGGGGTATTGCCCTGGCAACCATTACCGTTGCCACCGCTTCCGTCGGGGTTGACTCGTCCAAATTTCAGCAGACCATCGTTGAAACTGGTGTCGGGACCGCAGATCTGCATACGATTGAGGACATTGAAAAACTCTATCCGCAACTCCGCGGTCACACGTTCTCCAAAGAAGAAGTGCTTGGCCAAGCCGATATTTTCGTTGGCGTTAAATGGATTGCGCAACTGGCTGAGCACTCTGGGCTCATTCCCCTGCGCGAATCCGGGATCGGAAAAGGCGGTCTGCGTAAAAACCGGCAGCCCCTTGTAATAGTTGTTGTAATTCACAGTCAAGGAAAGACCCGGATTGAAATTGGCGCGATTGAAGCCGTTCTGGAATGGATCGTTGTTGTTCGAGTAAATGGTAAGCGGAGTGCCGCTGGCGTATTGGAAAACACCGCTCACTTGCCAGCCGCCGAGAACGTTCTTCGCGAGCAGCCCCCCCTTGTTGAGGAACTTCTTCCTTGGGCCAATGGGCAGCTCGTACACACCGCTGATGTTGAGAAGATGTTTCTGATCGTTACCGGCGATGGAATACTCTGACTTCTGGTTGAACTTGTTTTCGGAGCCAAAGTTGAATGTGGAGAAGCCGGTATCGGTATTGGACATCGTTTTGGACAAGGTGTAAGCCACCAGGAAACTCAAACCACCAGAGAAGCGTTTTTGAGTCTGGACCTGGAGAGCGTTGTAGAAAGCCGTGCCGTTGGTATCGAAGTTATTGCAGATGCCGCCGCACGACTCGCTGGGGTTAAACTGCGGATATGGGAGCAACGCTTGCGACAAGCCAGCGCCTGACCCGTAATCACAAAAGAAATTAGTATATGGTGTGAAAAAGGTACCGGTAGGCCCGCCATTCGTGCAAGTGACCGAGGCTGAAGAGAAACCCGCGGACTGAAGAGCCAACTGAGAAGGTCCGGAGGTCCAAGCAAAATTGGGCGAATTGGGAGATAAGAGACAGGCTGGGTCGTTGGCGTTAGCACTAGCGCAGAACTGCGTGAGGTACTTGGGATTCGTCTGGTTGATAGGATTCAACAGGGATGGTAGATGAAGCGAGCGGTTGCCGATATACGCTACCGATAGGAACATATTCCCCGGCAATTCGCGCTGGATTCCGGCGTTCCACCCCTGGGTGTAAGGAATCTTGCCGGGATCGCGGCCAAATTGACGCAAGAAGCCGGTGGAATTGAGGAAGCTGCGATTCGTAAACTGCGTCGCGGCAGGCACAGGAATACTTCTGCCATCCCACTGGCCGTAGCCCGGAATGTTGGAGCCAAGGGAATTCGCATTGAAGACGCCACCCAGCAGACCACCATAGTTGACGGCGATTTTGTTATCGCCATATTCATAGGAACCACCATCAAGGAAATTGATGGCATAGCCGGCCAAAACAACGGTCTTGGGATTCAGCTTATATGCAAAGCCGAGACGCGGGCTGAAGTCTTTCCAGTGGGTATTGGCGCGGTGGTACCCGGAGCAAACAGTGCAAGTCCCCAACTTATTGGCGGCGCCGAGCAGAGGTGTACCATTGGGAGCCACGGCACCGGGATTGGGGGTGGTGGGGTCGAAGAAGAGAACGTTGTCGCCGTTTTCGGTAAAGGGACGCAAGATGTCCCAGCGAAGGCCGACATTAACAGTAAGCCGGGAAGAGACCTTGATATCATCCTGCACGTAGGGGGCGTAATAGATGTTACGGAGCCTGTTTTCAATGACGAATTGGCGCTGGGTGGCATCCGCATAGCCCAGGAGATAGCTCGCGAATGCGCTTCCGGTTGTGCCAATGTTCAAGGGATCAGCAGTGGTACGGGTGCTGAAGCTAAAACTGCCGCCGCACTGCTGGCATTCCTTGTCGTCCTGATAGGAGCGCCGAATCTCAAATCCGAAATTGATGCCGTGACGTCCGCGGTTATAAAGCCAGTTGTTGGCAAAGCTTAATCCCAGCTTACGGTTCTTGGAATAGGTTTCGCCGTTGCCATTGAGCCCCCACTGAGTCGGCTGGCCGCCAAATGGGGAGTTGAAGTGGATGGCGGGAAGAGAAATGGAACTGGCGACTGCTGGGAAGTTAACGCCGAGAAAAGAGTTCAATTCATTGTTGATCTCGCCCATCCAGCCAAATCCAGCGGTCATGACCAAGTTGTTGGAAATGGCGTTGGAATAGGTGAGAAAGAGACCGGTCCCCAGTCTGGGCTGACTCTCCAACCCGGAGAGCTCGTTATTGACGTGAATGCCGCCGTTGCAGCAGGAGAGCAGGTTGTAGTTGTTACGCCAAAAGCTGCCGTGGAGTTTTTGTCTCTCCGTCAGATTATGATCGATTGAAAAGCCCCAATTGGTCTGCCGGGTGGGCAGCACGCCGACACTAGAACTGCCGTTGTTGTTCAAGTTGGAATTGATTGGGGCAGGGATAAACTTCAGAAGACTTGCGGAAGTGGTGCTGAAGCAGGATGTAGGGATCTTGTTGCCCGTCCACGGTTGTCCTGGTGCGGGAGCCGCGCAGCCTGCGGGAGCGACAAAACCCTGAGGAACGAAGATGGGAATCTGCTTGCCCGTGCCATCGAGGTAACCACTGAAATCACCGCCAACCTCCGCGGGCGTGGGAATCGTAAATGTGTTTGAATCGGACAGATTTAGGCGAAACCAATCGGCGCTCACATGGAAAAAGGTCTTGTTTTTGCCGTTGTAGAGTTTCGGAATCCAGATCGGGCCACCTAGAGAAAACCCAAAGTTGTTCTGGTTAATTACGGGAGTGGGGCCTCTCTTCGTTAAGGTGGTGCCGGGCGGATTTACGCCGGCCGCATCCAAAACGGTGTTGCGCACAATCTCAAAGGCGTCGCCATGGAGCTGATTCGTGCCAGAAGCGAACTGGTAGGACGCAACGCCTTGCGTTAGTCCGTATTGGGCCGAGAAGTTGGAGGTCAATACCTGAATTTCGTCCACCATTTCAAACGGGGGGTTGATGTTGGACTGGAGGCCTTGCGTTTCCGATTGATTGGCAACGACACCGTTAAACACCACTTCATTTTCGAAGTCCACACCACCATTGATACGGTGGCTAAACTCGCCTCCCTGCACGCCAGGAGCAATGAAAAGGTAGTCGTCAATCTGGCGGTCACGCGCACCAATGTTTCCGGGGCCGCCTCCGATCAAAATGGGCAGTTCATCCACAAGCTTGTTTTCAACGATTGTGCCAAGCTGCGGCTGGGTGGTCTCCAAGGCGATCTGCTCTGCCACCACTTCAACGGTCTCCGTTGCCATGCCGGTCTTGAGGGCGGCGTCTGCACTCGTAGTCCTGCTGACGTCAACGTGAACGTCTTTTAGCACCCCAGAGGCAAAGCCAGACTTTTCAATCTTCACCGTGTAGGTTCCCGGGATCAAATCGGTGAGAGTGTAGGTACCCACCGAGCTAGTTGCCGTATGGCTCACGACGCCCGTCGCAGTATTCGTGACCGTCACTTTAGCGTCGGGAACGACCGCGCCGGTAGGATCCGTGACGGTACCCGATATGCCGCTGAGGCCTTGGGCGCGCAGGATCGATGGACACGACAAGAACAATAAGCAAAGGGCGAGGCCGGCTGCAAAGGAAGCCTCTCTGGATACACGAACAAATCTAGTTAGCAAAACCGAGAAGGATCTCATCTAAGCCCCCAAACCACGCAAGAGTTAGTGAATACACAAGAATCACCAGGTTTCCTGCACCGTTGCTGCGGAGTCTTGCGAAGATGCGCGAGGGTGTCAATGCATCGAAGTGTCATCCCTAGGTTCCCAGTTATGTGATTGAGAACAAAGGCGCTACTGACAATTGTTCCCTAAATTTTTCGGCCCCAAGCCAATGGAGAAATTGCGAGCACAAAACGATGGGACGCGCAGGCGAAAGATACGGGGCGTTACGGCCTGGAAGACGAACCAGGGGGCCGAGGGGCAAGGACGTCATTCCGAAGAGGACAAAGATTGGTTACGCGGTATGCGAAAAACGAAATGCCGCCCTAAAGGGCGGTGCTACATACAGAAATAGCGGCTAGTTGAGACGAGTGCCTTTACCTTCGAGAACGGTAAGAATGCGGTCCAGGTTCGTGACGAAAATCTCTTCGATCGTGCCACTGGGCCAGTGAATTTCGAGCTTGTCGATCTTGGTGGCGGAGCCAAGGCCGAAGTGGAGGCGCGGATCAGAGCTGGAGGCGTAGCTGCCCCCGCTAAAGACGTCGGAGCGCTGGCAGATGCCTCCGGCGGTCAAAAAGACCTTTGCGCCAATGGCATCGCGCGGGCTCTTGGGACCGCCGACCAGTTTTAGTGTGAGCCAATGGTTGGCGTTCTTGACCACGTTTCGAAGCAGGGTGGGAGGCGCGTCCATGTTGTTGAGGACAACATCGATGTGGCCGTCGTTGAAAAGGTCTCCGAAAGCCGCGCCGCGAGCCGGGACGACCACGGCGAGGCCGCTGCCGGTGGCGGGAGGAACTTCCTGGAATTTTGTGCCGTCGAGATTGCGGAAAAGCTGCGGGCGCTCGGCCCAGGTGGTGCCCCACTCGGCGCGGTCGGCGATCGGATAGACGTGGCCATTGGCGATGAAAATATCGAGGAGACCGTCATTGTCGAAGTCGAGGAAGCCGGTTCCCCATGCGAGAAATGGAATCGTGGGGTTGCCGAGGCCGGCGCGGAAGGAAACGTCGGTGAAATTAGCGCCGCCGTCGTTGCGGTAAAGGGTCTTGTAATCGTCGGAGAAGGTGGTGATGAAGAGGTCAAGCTTGCCGTCGCGATTGTAATCGCCGATGCCGATGCCCATGGAAGCTTGTGCGCGGCCTTCTTCGTTAACGGCGAAGCCGCTGAGGTAGCTTACGTCCTCGAACGTGCCGTCGTGGCGGTTGCGGTAGAAATAGTTCGGAGTGGAGTCGTTGGCGACGACCAAGTCCAGCCAGCCATCGTCGTCGAGATCGGCGAAGACGGAAGCGAAGCCGTAGCGACCTTCGCGGTCAGCGACGCCCGCCTTCAGGCTGACGTCGGTGAACGTGCCATCCCCATTGTTGTGGAAGAGATGATCGCTTTCGCCGAGGAGGCCCATGGGGCCGCAAAAAACGGAGACGCCTCGGTATTGGCAGGCGCCTTCGGGGACGCCCCCTTTTCCGGCGAAGACGGGGCGGTCGAGATCGTATTTCACGTAACCGGGAACGAAGAGATCGAGCAGACCGTCGTGGTCGTAGTCGCCCCAGGTTGGGCCCGAGGACCAACCGCCGAGAGCGACACCTGTTTGTTCGGCGACGTCGGTGAACGTGCCGTCGTGGTTGTTGTGGTAAAGGCGGTTCTTGCCAAAGTTCGCGACGTAGATGTCCGGCCATCCGTCGTTGTCATAGTCGGCTACTGCCACGCCAAACCCCCAGCGCTCATTCGCAACGCCGGCCTTTTCGGTGACGTCAGTGAAGGTGCCATCGTGATTGTTGTGGAAGAGCATGGCGCGCGGAGGAGCCTCCTTACCCTTCATTGCGGGGAGCGTGGAACCGTTGAGCAGGTAAATGTCGAGCCAGCCATCGCTGTCGTAATCGAGAAGAGCGACGCCGGAGCCGGGAACATCGATAATCGTCGTTTTTTCGCGCGTGCCCGAACGATGGTGAAATTTATCGAGGCCGGACTGCTTTGTGATGTCGATGAGAACGACAGGAGCGCCATCCACGAAACCACCGGCGGTGATGGGGCGAGACAGCGCATCCTTAACGGGAGCGTGGACTCCACCGGTGGCCATCCCGGACGGCCTGGCGGGGGCGGGATTTTGCGGTTGCTGGGTGGCTGGTTGGGTGGGTTGCTGACTGAGAGCCAGGCGTGTCAAGACGGAGGCGGAGAGCAAGAGGAACACCAACGAACAGCACAACATCGAACGGCGCGAGAGAGAGGGCGGCTTCATTTAGGGACGGCTCCCGCGAGCGGTTCGTCGACATGCAGGAATTGGTCGCAGCGGACGTCTTTAAGGGTTTGGAGAATGCCGCTGGGCCAACGAATTTCAATCGTCTGCGCGAGTGATTCCAAGCCCAAGCCGAAATGGACGCGCTTGTCGCTGGCGGATAAGTAACTGCCTGCGGTTGAGACGGTGGCGAATTGCGGGCCCTTTGCGGTCACGAGCTTGACTTCTGCGCCGATGGCGTCGCGATTGCTTTTGTGACCTACGAGCTTCAGGGTGAGCCAATGATTCTGTGTGGGGGTCTCGTTGTGGAGAATGTAGACGGGTCCGTCGTTCGTTGTCACCACAGCGTCGACGCGGCCATCATTGTCGATATCACCGATGGCCATCCCACGACCCAGCCAGGACTGGTGAAAAATAGCTCCAGAGTCGGCGGAGACATCCACGAAGCCTTTGCCCGTATTGCGTAGGAGCAACATCGGTTCGCGGTAGTGAAGGTTGGGATAATTCAGCTCAACAGTATCTAGATCGTGGCCTTGGGCGACCATGAGATCCTTCCATCCATCATTGTCGTAGTCCAGGAATCGAACGCCCCATCCGGAGTGCAGCATCGTGGAGCGCGCGAGACCGGCACTGAAACTGGCATAGGTGAAGGTGGAGTCGCCATTGTTCTGGTAAAGGGCATAGCGCTGATTGGCGAGATCGGTGATGACCAGGTCCGGCCATCCGTCATTGTTGTAGTCAGCGAAATCAACGCCCATGCCGGCGTAGGTGCGGCCGTCGCCGTCGACCGCGACTTGAGAGAGTAGCCCCACCTCTTCGAAAGTTCCGTCGCCTTTGTTGTGATAGAGAAATTCGACCATGGAATCGTTGGCGACGAAGAGGTCGATGCGACCATCTCGGTCAAAGTCAGCAAGAGCGATCCCAAGGCCTTTGCCTGGTTTGGAGAGGCCTATTTTCTGGGATACCTCGGTGAAATGGCCGTTGCCGTCATTGTGATAGACAAGCGGCGCGACCGGCTGAAATACATCGGGATGACAGTACGAACGAAAACCTTCTTTGTGCTCACCGCACCAGATGTCGTCGAAGTCATACTGGACGTAGCGGAGAATGACTAGATCGAGCAGGCCATCATTGTCCAAATCCACCCAGGCGGCGCTCGTTGACCAACCGCTGCCGCCGACACCTGCCCTTTCTGTGACGTCTGTAAAGGTGCCGTCGCCGTTGTTGTGATAGAGCTTGTTGCCGCCATAGGCGGTCACGTAAAGATCTTCAAAGCCGTCGTTATCGTAGTCGCCCACGGCGACTCCCATGCCGTAGCCCACTCCCTGCAATCCGGCCTTTTCGGTTACATCCTCGAACGTGCCGTCTTGTTTCTGGTGGAAGAGGCGATTCCAATATTTTGGGCCGGTTTTCTGCGGGATGCTGCCCTTGGGCGTGGGATCCACCACGGGAGCGCCGTTCACGAGAAAAATGTCGAGCCGCCCGTCGTTGTCGTAATCCAAGAGAGCGACGCCAGCGCCCATAGTTTCAGGCAGATAATGCTTCGGCGTGTGAGAAGACATGTATTGAAACCGAAGACCCAGGGCGGCGGTGACATCCGTGAACTTGCCTGGTAGCGGTTTGGGTTGTTCCGGAGGCTTCGCCGATTGTTGCGCAGGAAGGGGAAAGACGGCGAGCACGAGAAGGAGAAGTCTCGGGAGAATTCGCATAGATAGTTCATAGTACAGCACGAGGAAAGAATCGCCCTCTGGGGGAACACTCCTGGGGCCGAGAGGCGGGGAAGGATTGGAGTTATCTGCCAACGTGTGAGCCATTTACGCGGGAAGGTTCAAATGACACCGAAGTGGATTGACAGCGCCGTAGCTGCTCGTCAAGAGTGAGAACCTCATTTCGAATGCTTCTACAGAGCGATCGGTCCCACGATTGACGGAGAAACCATGAAAAATCTTGTTGCTGCTGTCCTGCTCGCTATTTTCCTGTTGGGGGGAGTTTGCGTCGCGCAGACGAACAAGCCGCCAGACCCGTACAAGCCGATTCTCGACCGGCTGGAATCATTGCAGACCGTGTCGCTGCCGGAGTGGCGTTACCACGAGGACTTGGCGCATCCCGAGGATCCGTCGCTGAACGATGCAGATTGGCCGGTGGTGAAGACCGGCGAGGAATGGAAAACCGGGGCGCGGGTATTGCGGCGTCTAGTTGAAATCCCCGAGAAGTTTAATGGGTATGCGGTTCGCGGAGCTCGCGTGAAGCTGGAGATTCTATTCACGAGCAACGAGACAATGACCATTACCGTTTTTTCTAATGGCTCGCTCGTGGAACGCGGCGACGAGGACACGCAGCAGCCCATCCTGCTCACAGAAAACGCGCAACCCGGCCAGAAGTTCCTGATCGCCGTGCGGGTGGACGCGGGTCAAGGTGGAACAAAGATTTACCGCAGCCAACAGGTTCTGGAGGCTGCACCCAACCGGCCGGACCCGAAAATCCTGCGCGAAGAAATATTGTCCGTGCGGCCGCTCGCAGCGGCATTTCCGGATGGCAAAGCGGAACGCGAAGCGCAGATTGACATGAGCGTGAAAGCGATCGACTTCGCGGCGCTGGACCGCGGGGATCAATCGGCATTTGATGAATCACTGCGCCAGGCGCAGGAAAAACTTAAGGTGCTCGAACCATGGCTGAAGCAGTTCACGATTCGCGCAGCGGGCAACTCGCACATCGATATGGCATGGCTGTGGCCATGGACGGAAACCGTAGAAGTGGTGCGAAACACTTTCCGCAGCGCACTCGACCTGATGCGCGAATATCCGGAATTCAAGTTCACGATGTCTTCCGCGCGCACCTATGTGTGGATGGAAGAAAAATATCCCGATCTCTTTAAGGAAATTGAGCAGCGCGTGCGTGAGGGCCGCTGGGAAGTCATCGGTGGCATGTGGGTCGAACCGGATTTGAATATGCCGGGCGGGGAATCCCTGGTGCGGCAGATCCTCGTCGGCAAGCATTATTTTCACGACAAATTCGGGATCGACGTGAAGATTGGCTGGAATCCGGACTCGTTCGGCTACAGCTGGCAGCTGCCACAAATTTACAAAAAATCGGGTATCGACTATTTCGTGACGCAAAAACTGATGTGGGCGCACGAGTTCACTACGTTTCCTCACAAACTTTTTTGGTGGGAAGCGCCGGATGGCAGCCGCATCCTGACTTATTTCCCGCACGATTACGCGGCAGGGATCGATCCGGCACAAATGGCCAAAGATCTTTCGTTATGGCTCCCGTCGCTCTACGGCGCAGACGCCAAGCAGCAATCTGATATGCTGCATCTTTACGGCGTCGGCGACCACGGCGGGGGGCCCACGCGAACGATGCTGGACAACGCGGTGCGGTGGATGAAGCCCGATGTGGTTTACCCCAACATCCGCTTCAGCACGGCCAAATCTTTCTTTGACGACCTGGAGAAAAAACTGCCCGCGATGAAGGTGCCGACGTGGCGCAATGAACTTTATTTCGAGTATCACCGCGGCGTGCAGACTTCGCAGGCGGAAACCAAGAAGCGTGTTCGCACCGCAGAAGAATTGCTCTTGAATGCCGAAAAATTTTCCGCGCTCGCCACTCTCTACGGACGCGCGTATCCTTCCAAAGATTTCGACCGCGGCTGGAAGGACCTGCTCTTCGACGATTTCCACGACATCCTCCCGGGCTCGGGAATCGCGGTGAATTACCTCGAAGCCAAGCGAAATCTCGAAGACGTCAGCCGCGTGGGGCGCGGAATCCTTGATGGCTCGCTCTCGGAAATTGCCGCGCACATCCACACTAGCGGGCCCGGTGTTCCCGTCGCGGTGTTTAATTCGATGTCCTGGCCGCGCGATGAAGTGGTGGAAGCCGATGTTCAGTTGCCCGCAGCGACGGCAGCCGTTGCAGTGGTGGACGCTGCCGGAAAGCCGGTTGCATCTCAGCTTCTTGCGATCGACGGCGTCACTCATCGCGTCCGGCTCTTGCTGAAAGCGAGTGTTCCCGGCCTTGGGTATCGCACGTATTACGTTCGCGGCGCCGCAAAACAAGCAGTGGCGCAATCGGAACTCATTGCTTCCGGCGACGCGCTCGAAAACGATCTCGTGCGACTGAAAGTGGACCCGCAAACGGGATGCATGACCAGCCTCTTCGACAAACGTAGCAAAACCGAGACGCTGGCAGCCTCAGAGACGGATACCGGCGGCCCCACGCAAAGCGTCTGCGGCAACCTCTTGCAGACATTTCGGGACAAGCCCAAGCAGTGGGACGCGTGGAACATCGACGCCGATTTTGAGAAGGAACATTGGGACCTCGACCACGCCGATGAGGTCAAGCTCGTCGAGAACGGTCCTCTGCGCGCGATCCTGCGCGTGAAAAATCACTTTCAGAACTCCACGTTCGTGCGCGACATTACACTTAATGCGGGCTCTGCGCGGGTAGACGTGAACATGACCGCCGACTGGCACGAGAAGCACATTTTGCTGAAAGTAGCGGTTCCCTCCAGCGCGCACAACGAAAAGGCCACGTTTGAAATTCCCTACGGTTCGATTGAACGCCCGACGACGCGCAACACTCCAGCTGAAAAAGCGCAATTCGAAGTACCGGCGCTGCATTGGGCGGATCTCTCGGATGCCAATCACGGCGTTAGCCTGTTGAACGATTGCAAGTACGGCTACGACGCAAAAGGAAATGTTTTGCGGCTCTCGCTGTTGCGCTCGCCGGAATGGCCGGATCCTCACGCTGACGAAGGTCTGCATGAGTTCACCTATTCGCTCTATCCGCATGGCGGGAGCTGGCGCGAGGCCTTGACGGTGCGGCGCGGATATGAACTCAATTATCCGCTTCTCGTCAGGCAACTCGACAGGCACGAAGGCGAACTCAAGAACGAATATTCCTTCTTGGAGGTTCAGCCGGAAAATGTTGTCTTGACGGCCACGAAAAAGGCGGAGGATGAGGACGCACTGATCCTGCGGTTCTATGAGTGGGCCGGAAAAGAGTCGGATGTGAAGTTGCGGCTTCCCTCCGGAGCGCAAGCCGCGTCCGAGACCGATCTCATGGAAAGACCAGTGGCGGATCTTTCTTTACAGGACGGAGCCGTGACCGTTCACACAAAGCCGTACGAGATCAAGAGCATCCGCGTCCGCTTCAGATCCAAGTCTCCAGCGCAATCGGACAGGAGCCACTGAGCGTGAATGCTAATCTCGCAAGAGCCGCTGTCGTTGGCTCCCTGAGTGGCTTACTCTTCGGTTTCGACACCGCCGTCATCTCCGGCACTACACACGCGCTTACCCTCGTCTACGGCCTCACGCCCGCAGCTCTGGGCCTTACCGTTTCGATCGCTCTGTGGGGCACGGTTCTCGGGGCGATGTCGGCTGGTGTGATCGGCCAGCGGCTGGGAGGCCGTGAGACCTTGCGGATCCTCGCGGTCTTCTATGTTCTCTCCTCGTTGGGATGCGGGCTGCCCTCTCGGAGGACTCGGCATCGGAGGCTCCTCGGTGCTAGGACCGGTGTACATTGCAGAGATCGCACCGGGAAAATGGCGCGGCCGACTCGTAGGCCTCTTTCAAATCAACATCGTCATCGGCATTCTTCTTGCCTATTTTTCGAATTACCGAATTGCACAGCTGGGACTGGGAGCAAACGATTGGCGCTGGATGTTCGGGGTTGCGGCGGTGCCTGCGGTGCTGTTCTTGCTCCTTCTTTTCGGTATTCCCCGCAGCCCGCGCTGGCTGGCTACCCAAAACCGCGTCGAGGAAGCGCGCTCTGTTCTGCAGTTGATTGGATCATCCGATCCCGACGGCGAGCTGAAAGAAATCGTCGACTCCATCCATCTCGAACGCGCCCAGAAAACCGAGCCGCTGTTCTCGCAGAGGTACCGCTTCCCTATCTTCCTGGCGATTACGATTGGGATGTTCAATCAGCTCGCCGGCATCAACGCCATTCTCTACTACCTGAATGACATTTTCTCAGCCGCCGGATTCAGCAAAGTGTCTGGTGAACTCGGACCGGTCGCCGTCGGCGCCATGAACTTGTGTAACACCCTGCTGGCCATGACGGTGATCGACAAACTTGGCCGCAAGACGCTCTTGCTGATCGGGTCGGCCGGCCTGGTTGGGTGTCTGTCTGGCCTCGCTGCCATCTTTCTAACGCATGCTCACCAGAATTATTTGCTTTGGCTGCTGGTAGCGTATATTGCATTTTTCGCGATCTCGCAGGGCGCGGTGATTTGGGTTTATATCGGTGAAGTTTTCCCCAATCGCGTGCGCGCCAAGGGGCAAAGCCTAGGAAGTTCATCGCACTGGGTTATGAACGCAGTGATCTCTTGGATTTTTCCAGCACTGTTTATATTCTCTCACGGCGTTCCATTTCTCTTCTTCGCCGCGATGATGGTGTTGCAATTCTTTGTCGTTCTGTTCTTCTACCCAGAAACCAAGGGAGCCACACTGGAACAGTTGCAACATCGCCTAGGCATTGAGTGACGCTTCTCATGATTGGGCTGCGGATCAGGAGATGGAGCGCGTTTCCAGCCGTGGTGCTGGCTGGAGTTGGCCGCAAACGAAGGGTCTGTGAACTTGAACGCTACTTCTCCATTGATGCTAGGCGTGGACATTGGCGGCACGAAAGTTGCTGCGGGGCTTGTGGAGGAACCGGAATCGTCTTTGACCAGCGAATCTACCACGGCCGCACGGGAAGCGCAGCGGAAGGCGGCCACATGACCATCGATTACCGCGGGCCGCAATGTGGGTGCGGGAAGTCCGGGTGCATCGAAGTGCTCTGCTCCGGTCCGGCAATCGCGCGACGAGCCCGCGGGCGCCTGGCTGAGCCCGGTTGTAAAGATTCGATCATGATGACCCTTTCCGGCGGCAATCTGGAAAGGGTGCAGACAGAAACGGTCGCGGAAGCTTTTCGTCGTGGAGATTCGCTCGCGGCTGAGGTGCTCAAAGCCACCGCAGATTTCCTCACGGTGTGGCTGGGGAACGTGATTGATCTCCTCGAACCAGATGTAATCATCTTCGGCGGAGGCATCGCGGAACTCATGAGCGCATATTTCGGGCACATCCGGGAAGAGTTGTCGCACTGGTCCATCAGTCTTGGTTTCGCACTTCCTAAGGAGAAAGAGCAGCCGTTAATGGACAAGTCGGGACAAGTTTTGCAAGATGAAGAGCACGAAGCAGCTGCGTTGTAAGTCTATAAGAGAGCGGGAATGAAAATGGTCGGGGCGAATGGATTTGAACCATCGACCTCCTGGTCCCGAACCAGGCGCGCTAGCCAGGCTGCGCTACGCCCCGACCGATACGCTCGGGCGCATCGTTCCGTCCCA